>WNGL01005968.1_pt1 | contig 44104 bp, 39 predicted proteins | sample 5400591 | NCBI WGS metagenome assembly WNGL01 (sample SAMN13153377, study PRJNA577476) | soil metagenome | isolation source: 80 cm soil or saprolite under Garry oak tree replicate 1 | place: USA:California | collected 2016-06-15
TGGGCCGCGGGTTCGGTCTTTCGAGTGAACATGTGCATCCCGTGATTCCTCCAGGTTTGGCCGCGTGGAAAGCTTATCTTTTTCCGTGCGCAACGACAGGAGAAAATGAGGGGCTATTGCGAGCCTGCAAGACGCACCCCCAATTCAGAATTTCGAAGAAGGGAAAAACCAGCATGGCGCGTTGCGGTCTAACGAGAATTGTCCCGGGGCCTTGCTATTGAACAAACGCTGAGGCGCCGTAGCGTAAGTCGTGGGACCGTCGAAGTCGTCCCCAGATAAAACGCCATTTGAGCGTTTCAAACGGCTGACAACGCGCGTGATGGGGACTCCAAAGAGCGAAATGGACGCCCGCGAAATAAAATATCGCGCCGCGAGAAAAACCAAGAATCGTCGCAGGCACCGTTAGCCTTTTTCACCCTTCTTTGAAATCCCCCGCTTGCTCGTGTGTTTCAATCACATTGCCCGCTTCATCGTAAACGCGAATCACAGCATCATGTGAGCGGCTGTAGAACTTGGCGTAGCCGATTGCGTTGCTGATTGCGTTTGCCCCAGCATACGAGGGCCTGCCTGCCCATTGCGCATGGCCAATAGGGAGCTTGGATAGATTGGCTTTGACTTGGACGGAGAAAAGCTCGCTTGCACTCTGCATCCGTGCACAAAATGTCTACCCCCCACACGGTACCCCGCCTGCCGAGGAGGTAGTCAAAGGCGACTCTTAGTCGTTACTGGTATTCATTATATTGGATAGAGATCGGACCGGGTAAATATGTAAGCACATGGATAAGGACCTTAGTAAACGTGTGCAGAAATCGTCAATGCCATCATGGCCGCATCATTTACCATCCAGCAATCAGAAACGATTCTAGCGCGATGCTATGCAGCGGGGCAGGGCATTCGTAAAAAGTGTCAATGATGCGTCAATGGGCCGGTCGTTCCCTAGTGTAAAGCTGGATTTTGAGTCCAGCGCGTCTGCCAATTCCGCCACGCCGGCACAAGCAATCGGAAGCTACGAAGCCCGCGTCGGCGCTCAAGTATTCGCAACGAGGTCCAGAGGTTGCAAACTTCGCGGCGGTCCGAAAATTTCGCGTAGAATGATTGCGTCGCGCAAACCCGATTTCGATGCAAGCAAGGTCGCTATGTCTGTTTTAAAATCTGCCCCCTTGGCAACTGGCGACATGGGTGGCGCGTAAGCTGCGGTAGGCGTTTTGATGATCGGCGGCTGTTCAACCGGCAACAGTCCTTCGTGAACTTCGAATGGGGGCGTGTCTATTATCTCCGCGCGTTTCGCAATTCCCGGTGGAGGACTTTCTCTTTGGATTAGGTCGCGTTTCCGCCGCTCTTCTCGCGTTAGATTCCAAAGCGGTGCAATTGGCGGCCGTACCGGCGCGAGCGGTCGGGGTGGAATGTGTGTGCGCGGAGCGACTGGCGGTGGTGGGCGCGTGGTTGCCGGTTGGCCAAGCGCTTCGAGGAATTTCCGAATGCGTTCTTCATCCGATTTCGTCGATGCTCTCCGGTTTGGCGGAGGCATTTCAGGCATAGATGGTGTCGATGTTTGCTCCCTCTGATTCCTGCTTGCCTTGCTGGCGGCTCTCGTCAGCAACTGGAACAAAAGCGCGGCCGCGATCAGCAAAAGGAACAGCAGATTTTCGAAATGAACGGCGATCACGCTTCGCATCGTTAAGCCCTGCCTCCTCAGCGTCAAGCGAAGACTGGAGCGGGTGACGAGGCTCGAACTCGCGACGTCCTCCTTGGCAAGGAGGTGCTCTACCACTGAGCTACACCCGCATTTTTCAGGGGGAACAAAATAATGTCCAGTGAACCGCCCGGCGCAACCTTTTAATTGCCCCACAGGATGGAATATTCTTCAAATAGTTGAATCCAAACAGGGCATTAAGCGCGTCCCATGTTCAGGAGAACCACTATGAAAAGATTGATCATTGCCTGCATTTGCTCGATAGCGCTGGCGATGGGCTTGTTTGCTCAGGCCCCGGCGACGTCGCCGACGCCTTCAGCGGCAGCAACAGCGCCGGTCACCGCCAGCGTGTCTCCATCGGATCTCGCCGACAGGATCCAACAGAAGCTGAAAAAAAAGCTTAGCGGCCAACACGGAATCATCATTGATGGGGGCGATCACGATGAAGATGCCGATCTTCGAAAGATGCGCGAATTCGTGGCGATTCCAATCGTGGCGATCGTGTTTCTGTCGATATTCGGCGCGCCTGTGCTGATCGTGATTATGATAGGAATGTTCGCTCTTTTAATCAGCCGCACGCGGCAGCGCACTATCCGAATGATGGTGGAGAAAGGTCAGCCGGTTCCCGCAGAACTGCTTGCACCGACCAAGCGAGCCGTGCGCCAGCGGTCGGATGTACGGCGTGGCGTTATTTGGACCATGATCGGGCTCGGTGCGATGATCTTCTTTGGCGCCGTGAACGATTGGGAAGGCGGCGCATGGTCGTTAGGGCTAATTCCATTTCTAATCGGCCTCGGCTATCTCATCGTGTGGAAATTGGAAGGGAAGCAGGACGTTCCTCCTCCTCCGCCCCCGGTAACGTAGTATCATGACGTGGAGCTAACAGATGCGCAGCTTATTGCTCGGACTCTTGTTGATGACGATCATTATGCCTTCGCTGAACTGGTCCGAAATCATCAATCGACTGTGCGCGGTCTCCTTCGCCAGCTCACCGGCAGCGACATTGGGCTGGCCGATGACCTCGCGCAGGAGACGTTTCTGCGCGCCTACAAAAATTTGCGCAACTTTCGGGGCGAGGCGCGTTTCTCCACCTGGCTTTACCGGATCGCTTACAACTGTTTTCGGGAGCACGCGCGCAAACGTAAGGAACTGGTCGGCATCGACGAAGAACAACTGGAGCGCGAACACGATCCGCAGACGGTCGATCCCGCATTGCGCCACGATCTGATGCACGCCTTAAGTTTGCTTCCATTGCACGAGCGCACGGCTGTGGTGCTCTGTTGCCAGAATGGTTTGTCGCATGACGAAGCCGCGCGCGTCCTCGACATTCCGCTCGGCACCGTAAAGACCAACGTTTTGCGCGGCCGCGAGAAACTGAAGCGCACGCTAGCCGAGTGGGGACCGAATTGATACAATGAACGCGATGAACGACGACGACACGCTAGATCGACAATTGCGCGACGCGGCGCCGTATATCGACGACGAAGGCTTCACTGCGCGCGTTATCGCTAGGTTGCCAGCCCCGCGGCGTGAGCCGCGATGGCTGCGTACAATGGTTCTGCTCGGCGTGACAGCACTAGGAAGCGGAGTTGCCTACTTGCTTTCCGGTGGCGGCCGCTTCGTCCGCGAAGGCGTGATCCAGTTATCGACCTTCCCGATCTGGCTGTTGCTCGTGTTCGCGTTCGGTTGCGGCCTCGTAGTTGGCGCCTTCGCTGTCATCTTTGCCATTCGCAAGACGCCAGAGGTCCGCGATCTTGCCCGGCTGCGGTTTTGAAACGGCGTCTCCGTTATGCTGCGGACAGCTCGCGCGCCTGCTTGACGTCCGCTTCGATCTGGCAGGCGAGCGAATCTACATTTTCAAATTTTTTTTCCGGCCTGAGATAGCGGATGAATCGCACTTCGAGATCCTTGCCGTAGATATCGCGTTCGAAATCGAGCAGGTGAATCTCCAGAATTCGCTCAGGTTTGCCGGTGCTCACAGTCGGCCGATAACCGAGGTTCACTACGCCGGGATAAACAACTCCATCCAGCTTCGCTTCGGCGAAATAAACGCCGTTTGGCGGAAACTGCTCGTTGTGGGCGCTCAAATTTGCCGTCGGAAATCCGATTTTCTTTCCGACATTGTCGCCGCGCACGACTGTTCCCAGAATCGTGTATTCGCGGCCCAGCATCTCTGCCGCCTTCGTCAGATCACCCGCTTCCACAGCCTGACGGATCGTCGTACTGCTTACCACTTCGCCATCGACTGTTACCGGCGGAATTCCGACGACGTCGAAATCAGAGCGTGTGCCGAGCTTCTTGAGTAATTCAAGATTGCCGCGCCGATTTTTTCCAAACGACCATTCGTGGCCAACGCAGATTTCGCGCAGGGGCTTCGAATGCTTCACTAATTGCCGCACGAAGTCTTCCGGCTCGGTGGCCGCAAATTGCTTATCAAACGTAATGATCAAAAGATGGGCCATGCCAAGACTGCGAATCAAATCGATCTTGTGCCGGGTGGCGGTGAGCAAATGCGGCGCCACTTCCGGCCGTAGTACTTTCTCCGGATGCGGGTCGAATGTGACTACGACAGGCGTTCCGTTGGCCGATCGAGCGTGTTCTGCGGAAGTCGAGATGACTGCCTGGTGACCGAGATGCACGCCATCGAAAACGCCGATGGCCAGAAAGAGCGGGCCTGGCAACCGCGACAATTCGGAAATGGATCGGAGCGTTTCCATCAAGAAAATGACAAATGACGAATGACGAAGTTCGAATGGCGAAAATTCGATGCGCGTCAAATCATTCGAGCTTTGATATTTGGATTGCCTTCGAGCTTCGTCATTTTCATCACGCTCCGCGCATCCTCGAAACTTCTGGAAGACTCAGCATCCGGCTAAGAATTTCTTCGCGCGGCGCGTTTTTGATTTGATCGACCGTGATCGCGTTCGCCACGTCGAAGCGGCCGGATTTTATTCGGCGCAGCGATTTCAAGTGCGCGCCGCAGCCGAGCGCCTCACCGATGTCATGCACGTAGGTGCGAACATAGAACCCTTTACTGCACAGGACGCTGAAATCGATTTCGGGTAACGCGATCCGATCGATGCTGTAACGGTAAACGTGTACGAGGCGCGTCTCGCGCTCCACCACTTTTCCCTGGCGCGCGAGCTTGTAAAGCGGCACGCCGCCATGCTTTTTGGCGGAGACCATTGGTGGCAGCTGATAAAAATCGCCCCGGAACTTTTCAAACGCGGCTCGAATTTGATTTTCATCCAGCTCGGGGATCGGTCGGTGTTGAACCACTTCGCCTTGTCGATCTTGCGTGTCAGTCGTCACGCCAAGCACAAACGTGCCGGCGTATTCCTTATCTTCGCTCATGAGCAAATCCTGAACCTTCGTGCCACGCCCCACGGTGAGCAGGAGCAACCCAGTGGCGATCGGATCCAGCGTGCCACAATGACCGATTTTCTTGGTGCCGAGTTTTCGGCGAGTCAGTGCGACGACGTCATGCGACGTCATCCCCTCCGCTTTATCGACGAGCAGGACGCCGTCAGGAGTCGCGCTTAAGGACTTCACCAATTTCCTCCAGAACCTTTTCTTCGACTTCGGCGAGGCTTCCGCGGATGCGCGCGCCAGCGGCCAGTGTGTGCCCGCCGCCGCCGAATTTCTGGCAAATCGCGCAGACATCGACGGCTTCATCTTTGGAACGCATGCTCACGCGCACCTTTCCGCCGGCCAGTTCCTCAAAGAAGACGGCGACAATAACGCCGCGGATAGCCCGGAGATGATCGATCAGTCCTTCGTTATCTTCGGGAAGAACGGCCAAGTCTGCGGCGGTTTTTAAGCTGAGGCTAAAGCTCGCCACTCGTCCGTCCTCACCAAAACGCATGGTCCGGAGAAGGTCTCGCAACAGTTCCAGCCGGCGTCGGGGATAGTTTTCGTACAATTGCTGGCTTATTTGCCCAACGTCGAGACCGCCAGCGCGCACGAGTTCCGCCGCAATCTCGAACGTGCGCGCACTGGTTTTTGGATATTGAAACGAGCCTGTGTCAGTGGAGATCGCGGCAAAAAGATTTTCTGCGATGTCATGATTGAACGGCAGGTCCTGACTCTTGATCAATCTGAAAATGATTTCTCCAGTGGCGGGCGCGCTTGAGTCGATGATTACCAGATCGCCATACCCGGGATTACTGCGATGATGGTCGATGTTGATCCAGATTTTTGCCGAGCCAACCGCGGCGAGCGTAGTTCCAAGCCGATTTTGAATTGCCGTGTCGAGTGCGACGGCAACATCGACATCAATGGCCGTGGAGGGGGGCTTGGTCAACAATTCGGCGCGCGGCAGGAAGGAATACTTTTCGAGCATGCCGTCTTCATTCCAGATACGAACGTCCTTGCCAAGTTGCTGAAGCGAGAGAGCGAGCGCGAGCTGGCTGCCGAGCGCGTCACCGTCCGGGCGAACGTGACTCAAAATCGCGAAGCACTGATTGCCGCGCAGGACCTGGCCGATTTCTTCGAACGTGGTGTTGCTCACTCGTCCTCGCTGCGGGGTTTTTCGATATCCCGCAGAATCTCAAGGACGCGCGCGCCGCGTTCAATGGAATCGTCGAGATGAAAAACCAGATGCGGCGTGTACTTCAAAACGACGTGGCGGGAGAGTTCAGCTTGCAGGGCGGGACGATGCGCTTCCAGCTTATCTATCACGCTCGCGCCTGCTGCCGAGCCGAGAGTGCTTACGAAGACGTGCGCGCTTTTCAGGTCGGCCGTAACATCGACAGCGTTGATGCTTACCAGCACGCCTTCGAAGTTTATTTCGCGCGCAACGATGGCGCTCAGCTCACGTTTTACAAGTTCGTTTACGCGTAGTTGTCGATGTTTCATTTCTAGAATACTGCAAGCCTCTGGCTTGCTGCAGCGCGAACTGGAAGCTTGGGCTATATTTACAAATTTTGCGCAATCTGTTCGAGCTGGTAGCACTCGATCACGTCGCCGACTTCATACTCGCCGAAGACGCCTAGCTTGATCCCACATTCCAGACCGGAACGCACTTCTTTCACGTCGTCCTGGAAACGGTGCAATGTCGAAATCCCGCCGTCGTAAACCGGCTGGCGCTTTCGCAGGACGCGGGCGCGCGCGGCGCGGAGGATGCGACCATCGGTGACTAAACAACCCGCGACAATGCCTCTGCTTAGCTTGAAAATCTGCTTCACCTCCGCGTGTCCGATGACTGTTTCGCGAAGCTCGGGTTCAAGCAGCCCGGCCATGGCGTCTTTGATCTGATCGAGCAGTTCGTAAATGATGCTGTACAGTTTGATCTGCACGCCTTCGCGTTTCGTAGCCGAGACCGCCATGGCCTCGACCTTCACGTTGAAACCGACTACGACCGCGTCCGATGCGCTCGCCAGCAAAATGTCCGATTCCGAGATCGGTCCCACAGCTGAGTGGATAATTTCCAAATCGACCTTTTTGCTTTCGATCTGTTTCAACGCGCCTACGAGCGCTTCGAGTGAACCTTGCGCGTCGCACTTCAAAACGATGCGCAGGACTTTTTTGCCTTGAGCGGTTTCGAGCAAGGTTTCCAAAGTAGCGCGTTGCGGAACGAACAGCTTGGTCGCGCGCTTTGCCTCGAGGCGTTCATCGCTTAGTTGCTTCGCTGCGCGCTCCGATTCCATCACGAGGAATTGATCGCCCGCATTTGGCAGGCCGGTAAAGCCAAGCACCTTGACCGGCGTTGAAGGCCCGGCTTCCTTCACTTGTTGGCCCCGGTCGTCAAGGAGCGATTTTACTTTGCCGTTGTAATCGCCGCAGATGAACGGGTCACCGATTTTTAATGTGCCCATCTGCACAATCACCGTGGCCGTGGGGCCGCGTCCGGGTTCCACTTGCGCTTCGATGACGGTGCCGCGTGGTCTGGCGGTAGGCGAGGCTTTGAGTTCTATCACCTCCGCCTGCAAAGCCATCATCTCCAGCAAGTGATCGATTCCAGTGCCTTTCGTTGCCGAAACGGGACAAACAATGGTTTCGCCGCCCCAATCTTCCGGGGTCAAACCGTGCTCCTGAAGTTGTTTCTTCACCCGGTCGATGTTCGCGCCCGGAAGATCCATTTTGTTGACAGCGACCATGATCTTCACGTGCGGTGCGGCCTTGGCGTGATTAATCGCTTCGACCGTTTGCGGCATGATGCCGTCGTCGGCTGCGATAACCAGCACGACGATGTCGGTCACATTAGCGCCGCGCGCGCGCATGGCGGTGAAGGCGGCGTGGCCCGGTGTGTCGATGAAGGTGATCTTCGTTCCATTATGCTCGACGCTGTAAGCGCCGATGTGTTGCGTGATCCCACCGGCTTCGCCAGCCGCGACGCGCGTCTTGCGAATCGCGTCCAGGAGCGTGGTCTTCCCATGATCTACGTGTCCCATGAACGTGATGATGGGACCGCGCGGCTTAAGTTCCTCTTCCTTTTCAATGACCGGAGGAGGCGGCGCCACAACCACTTGTTCCACTTTGTGAACGCCGGCGCCCTTTTCGCGGCGCTCCTTTTCCAGAACGAACCCATGATTCTCCGCGATCTTGGACGCGAGGTCCGGTTCGATTGTCTGGTTGATGTTTGCAAAAATGTTATACGTCATTAGCTCGGCGATGAGCTGGTGCGGTTTTAAGCCCAGTTCAGCCGCCAACTGCTTAACGACAATGGGCGGCTTGATATGAATGACTTTTGGTGGCGGCACCTCTACCTCTGCAAGCGCAGCGGCGTCATCATCGGTCGGTGCCTTTGCCTCGGGAGCTACTTCCGGCGCCGTAGCCGCGGGTGCTGATGGCGCCGGCGTTGGAGCCGGGATCGGAGGTCTCGGCATCGCAGGTTCTATCTTGGCCGGCACAGGTGGTTCAAGCTTCGGCAGAAGCTTCGAGATCGGCGGTAGCACCGTGCTCTTCGTTTTTACCTGACCATCTTTCGATTCCTTGTGCGCCTTTGCTTTGTCGATAAGTGAAACTGAAGGTCCGGCTTTCGCCGGCGCTAGTTTCGCTGAAGGCTCAAGCGTAACGTCGTGCTCCGTTTTTACGGGCGCCGCCGCAGGCGTGCGCGCTGTTTTCTTTTGCGGCTCCGCTTTTTTAGGCGCCGGCTTTGCCTTCGAGACGGCTGGCTTGCGCGCGACGGCAGGCTTCTTCCCAGCCGGTTTTCGCGTCGCGGTTTTGCTGGTCGTCTTGGTGGGCATTATAAAAGATCTCTTTCATGGCTCGTGCATTTTAAGCAGAGCCAGCTTTCTGCGGTTCTTCTTTCTGCGCTTCCTCTTCTCGAGGAACGGCATCGTGAATTTCCTGCGCTTTCGTTTCGTCCACGCCAAGAATATCTACAAAATCCTGCACATCGGCATCGCGCAATCCTTCGAAATTCGTGAATCCGGATTTTACGAGGGTAACCGCTTGCTCCTCAGTAATTGGCAGGGCGGCGGCGAGCGTTTGTGCCGCTTGCGCCACTTTTTGCTCGACCGCAGCCGTGGCCGAAGTGTCCTTGTCGATGTTGATTTCCCAACCAGTAAGCCGCGACGTTAACCGCGCGTTCTGCCCTTTTTTTCCGATCGCGAGAGAAAGCTGATCTTCGTCAACAGAGATCTGGACGGTTTTCTTCTCGGTATCGAAAATCAGGTTCTTCACTTTTGCTGGCTTGAGCGCTTCCAGGATGTACTCGCGCGGATCGGAACTCCACCGGATGATATCGACTTTTTCGTTGTTCAATTCGCGGACGATGTTCTTAACGCGTGAGCCGCGCATGCCGACGCACGCGCCGACTGGATCCACTTTCTCGTTCACGCTCCAAACCGCCATCTTTGTCCGATAACCCGCCTCGCGCGCGATTCCGCGAATCTCGACGGTGCCGTCGGCGATCTCGCTCACTTCTGACTCAAAAAGACGGCGCACAAAGTTCGGATGGCTGCGCGAGACGATGATCTCAGGACCACGGATTCCGTTCTCGACCGCTACCACGTAAGCGCGAAGCCGATCGCCGACATTGTAATCTTCCACCGCCACGCGTTCTCGCTGCGGCATGACTGCTTCGAATTTTCCAAGATCAAGAATCACGTCCGAACGATCGAACCGCCGCACGGTGCCGCTTACGATTTCTCCAGCGCGATCCTTGAACTCCTCATAAATCATTTCTTTTTCGACCTGACGGATGCGCTGCATCATTGCTTGCTTCGCAGTTTGTGCAGCGATGCGTCCAAAATTGCGCGGTGTGACTTCGATCTCGACGATGTCGCCCACTTTCGCGTCCGGCTTGATCTTGCGCGCTTTGGCGAGCTCGATCTCATCCTGTGGATTGCTCACATGATCAACTATCAGCAAATTCGCGAGCGCGCGGATTTCGCCGGTCTTTGGGTTGATGTCGATGCGTAAATCCCGTGACGCACCCACGCTCTTTTTCGAAGCTGAGAGGAGGGCGTTCGACACCGCTTCGAGCAGGATTTCGCGTTTGATTCCGCGCTCCCGCTCCAGGTAATCGAGCATGGCAATGAATTCCGCGTTCATAAAAACATATAGCCCGCAGACTAAAAAGAGCGGGACACCACTTCCCACTCCGTTCAGTGCGCGGACTAGAAAATCAATTTAAGGCCGTTCACCGGATCGTCAAGCCGGGCTTCGGTTTGATTTGACCTTAAGAGCCCAATGTCCAACATCCCAACGTTCCAATGAATTCGCGCATGCAAGCTTTGTTGATTGTGCTCTGCGTGTGGGCTGTGGTTTATCTTCCGGCGCTTGGTTCTCTCGCGATCAAAGGCGAAGAGGGGCGACGGATTTTTCCGGCGATCCGAATGCTTGAGACGGGCGATTATGTTGTTCCACAAGTGGGCACCAATCCGTATTTCCGAAAGCCGCCGTTGGTAAACTGGCTTGTGGCGGTGTCGTTTAAAATTTTTGGCGTAGGAAATGAATGGACAGCGCGTCTGCCCTCAGCTCTTGCTGTGCTCGCAGTGGCGATCGCGTTTGTGACCGTCGCGCGCGCAAGCCTTGGACCACGTGGATCGACAGTAGCCTCGCTCATTTGGCTGACGAATATTGGAATGATAGAGAAGGGCCGGTTGATCGAGATTGAAGCGCTGTACGTTTCGCTTTCCGGCCTTGCCATCATTTTTTGGTTGAGTTTTTGGACTCAGAAGAAATCCGCGTGGTTGATTTGGGTTCCGGCCTCGACTTTTCTCGGGCTCGGCATGCTCGCAAAGGGTCCCACTCTTCTCGTATTTTTCTACGGCATCGCGCTGGCTATTCTTTGGCAGACCAGGAATTGGCGGCTGCTGTTGCACCCGGCGCATTTTGTCGCGCTCGCAATCATGCTCGGGATTTTTGGAGCCTGGGCCGTTCCATTTGCCAAGACCACAACGATGCAGCTGGCGATGCACAAATGGTCAATTCAATTCAGCGAACGGCTCAGTGGCACCAACTTCCAGTTTTTAAACTGGATCCAAAATGTACCTCGCGGGCTGGTTTATTTCCTCCCCTGGCTCATCCTGGTCCCGTTCATGCGATTTTCGGAATTTCACGATGATACGCAGCGGCAGCTTGCGGATGCTCTGGCGTGGGGGACTCTGGTCCCGTTTCTTGCAGTAAATCTTGTGCCTGGGGCGGCTGCTCGCTATAGCATGCCGTCTTTGGTCCCAGGGTCGTGGTTGTTGGCAATGAGCTATGCCGGCGGTGCATTGCGTTGGCCTAACAAACCGCACGTAGGAAGTGAACGCGCGTGGGCGAAGGTGGTGACTGCTTTTGTCGTAGTCGGGTTGCTGATTGGCGGAATCGGTTACCCGGTTGCTGCACTTGCTTTAAGAGACAAGCAGCAAGTAAAAAGGGCGGCCGCAACGATTAACGCTGCTGTACCGGCGGGCGAGACACTTTACGTCGTGAATCCGCACTATCAGCCCGTTCTTTTCTATGTGAAAGCGCCCTTGGAATATGTGCGCAGCACCACAGAGCTTCCAGCTGACACTCGTTATTTTCTTATCCGCGCGGAAAAGGGAGAGGAAGCAGCGACCACGGAAAAGTGGACTCGCCGTCGGACGCATGAACTCGCTCGCGTCATAGATTACGGCAAACGCGAGATGATCCTCTTTGAGGTTGGTCCTTAAACGAAGATTGACAGGCTAACAAATCGGAATTGGTTAGCATGCTAACCAATTTTGTGTAGCCATGATCTCTGACTGGGAAACGTTTGGCCCGTTGCTCCACGGAACCGCTCGCGCGTGGCGGCAAAAACTGGACGAGCGTCTTAAGCCCATGGGCCTGAGCCAGGCAAAATGGCGGACGCTTCTGCATCTGTCTCTTGCTCAAGGCGCGCTTACTCAGGCGGAGATTGCAGCGCGGCTGGGCGTTGAAGAGCCCACCATGGTATCGCTGTTGCATCGGCTGGAGAGAGAAGGTTGGATCACGCGCAGAAGTTCGCCGCGCGATCGCCGTTGCAAAATGGTGCTGCTGGGCAGGCGCGCCCAGCGCGTAATCGCTCAAATCAATGCCGCGGCGGACAAACTCAGGCACGAACTGCTGGCTGATATTCCGAGATCTAAGCTGCAAACCTGCATCAACGTCTTGGCGCGAATTCGTGAGAAAGCTGAGAAAAACGATAGAGTCCGCAGAAGCACGACTTCAGCCGTTCCTCACGGTCCCAACGGCCAGAACAGGCTGCGGTATTCGATTTCAGGGAAAAAGGGCCTCCATGGCGCCGGAAGGAAATCCAAATGAAACGCAAACGCCTCACGAGCCACGCCGTTCCCCGATGGGCGTATCTGCTTTTCGTGGTGCTGGCAGCCCTTGTTCTCTACCGCATCTTTCAACATAGGATCAGCGAGGTCAAAGCGTCGCAGCCACCCCCGCGGCCAGTTGTTGTCGCACAAGTGACCACGAAAGATGTGCCGCTCTATCTCGATGAAATCGGAACGTGCGCGGCGTACGAAACAGTCCAGGTCCAGGCGCAGGTAAGCGGTCAAATCATAGGCCGCCACTTTCAAGATGGCGCGGATGTAAAGAAGGGCGATTTACTTTTCACGATTGATCCGCGTCCCTACCAGGCCGCGCTCGAGCAGGCACAAGGGCAGCTCGCGCAAGCGAAATCGAAACTGGTTCTCGATCAAATCACGCTGAAACGTCAGCAGGAATTACGCGCCCGTAATGTGATCTCGCCGCAGGATCTCGACACCGCTCAAGCGACGGTGAACAGCGATGAAGCTATGGTAAAAACGGCAGAGGGCGCAGTCGCAGCCGCGCAGGTGAACCTCGACTACTGCACGATCCGCTCGCCTATCAATGGGCGGGCCGGACTGCGACTTGTCGATGTTGGGAACGTTGTCATGGGCGGTAGCGGCGGCGGCGGCGGCGCGGTGCTGCTCACAATTCAAGGGCTTGATCCGATCTACACGGACTTCACTATTTCCGAGACAGACCTGCCGCTGGTGCGGCGTTACCTGGGCGGGCCAAATGTCAAAGTCGAAACGCGTGCTCCGGACGGCAGCCTGCCTCCGCGTACTGGCGATCTTTATTTCATCGATACTGCCGTGCAGCCGGGCGCAGGCACCGTGAAAGCGCGCGCCGTCACGCCGAACGCGGATCATACGCTTTGGCCATCAGAGTTTGTGCGTGTGCGTTTCATTCTGGATGAGCTGAAAGACGCGAACCTTGTGCCTTCGCAAACGGTCCAGATCAGCCAGAACGGCCCGTTTGTTTTTGTCGTGAAACCAGACAACACAGTAGAACTGCGCAATGTGAAACCGGGTCAACGCCAAGATGGCGACATGCAGGTGATTGAAGATGGCCTCAAGGCTGGCGAGACGGTCGTTGTCACCGGCCAACTGGCTCTTGCGCCAGGAACGAAAGTGGAACCAAAGCCTTATAATCCGCCCGGCCCGTCCAATGGCGGTCAGGTCACCGCCAAAGCTGCAATGTAGAATAGAATCGCACTTCTAAAATGGCTGGATCAGATCAACACGATGGTGAAACGGATCGCGAACACGAGTCGCGGTATCCTGCTAAAGATCGAGAACGTTCTGCGAAACCATTGAGGCCAGGCGCGCCGCCCACAGCGCCCGAGGCGAAGTTAGTTCAAGTTACGGGCTCTGGCCTTTCCGGACCATTCATTCGCCGGCCGGTCATGACGGTTTTGTTAACCTTGTCGGTGATCGTTGCTGGAATTGCTACCTATAACAAACTCGCTGTTAACGATCTGCCTGCGGTTGATTACCCGGTAATCCAGGTCACTTGTGCGTACCCCGGTGCGAATCCCACTACGATGGCGAATAACATCGCCACGCCATTGGAGAAACAATTTTTGCAAATTCCGGGACTTGACATCATCACCAGTAACAGCACGCAGGGAAACACTCAGTTCACGCTTCAGTTTGTTCTTAGCAAAAGTATCGTGGACGCGGCGACAGACGTACAGGCGGCGATCCAGCGCGCAACCGGAAAGCTGCCGCTGGATCTGCCAAGTCCGCCCACGTTTACCAAAGCAAATCCAAACGATCAGGCTGTTTATCTGCTTGGTTTGATCTCGGACACTCTCACCGATGGTGATCTCTACAAATATGCCAACACTGCGGTAGCGCAGCGCATCGCGATTCTCCCGGGTGTTTCGCAGGTAAACATCTACGGCGTTCAAAGCGCAATTCGGATCAAGGCCGATCCCGCTGGACTGGCATCGCGTGGATTGACCATGGACGATCTGGCCAGCGCGATCAAAGCAGGAACTGTCTATTCCGGCGCCGGGCAATTCGACGGGCCGCACCGCACCTTTGTGCCGAGGTTCGCGATAGCGTTCAGGACGAGCGCATCTCGCGCTCTTTTTGGATGCGCGGTTTTAACCCTCCGGGATCGGTCGTCGTTCTGGCCGTCTCGCGACAGGCGGGTGCGAACGCCGTTGAGGTAGCGAATTCGGTCAAAGCGCTCTTCCCGCAGTTGCGCGCGAGCCTGCCCGGATCAATCGGACTGATTCCGGTCTTCGATCGGTCCCAAAGCATAGTCGATTCGGTTCACGATGTGCAGTGGACGCTGATGATCGCCTTTGTGCTGGTGGTGATGGTGATCTACGTCTTTCTCGGCCGGGCTACCGATACTCTTATCCCAGCAGTCGCACTGCCACTATCGCTCCTACTCACTGCTACGGCGATGTACATGCTCAACTTTTCCATCAACAATTTGACTTTGATGGCGCTCACATTGGCCATCGGCTTCTTGGTCGATGATGCCATTGTGTTCCTAGAAAATGTCGTGCGGCGTGCCGAGCACGGTGAATCCATCTTAAAGGCGGCTTATAACAGCGCCGGCGAAATCTCATTCACTATTCTATCGATGACGCTATCGCTCGCTGCCGTTTTCATTCCGCTGGTGTTTTTGCCCGGATTGTTGGGCCGCATTTTCCAGGAATTTTCGATCACGATTATCGTGGCGATTCTGGCGTCGGGGCTCGTTTCATTGACGCTTACCCCCTTGATGTGTGCGCGCATTCTGGGTGAACGCAGAGCGGGACATAAACGCGCATGGATGGAGCGACATACCGGAGACTTCATCAAGCGCGTCATCACAGCTTACGGCAGGCTCCTGGACAAATTTCTGGATCGCGCGTGGCTGACTGTTCCGATCCTTCTCGCATGCATTCTTGGGCTCTGGTTCTTTTTCACCCATCTGCCTTTTACTTTGCTGCCACCCGGAGACAGCGGTTTCATCAGGGGAGTTTTCATTGCGCAAGAAGGCTCTTCGCCTACGCAGATGCGCGCCTACCAGCAAGAGGTCAATCAAAAGTTGAAGGACGATCCGAACGTCGGCCAATTTTTCACGCTCGCCGGTCTGGGCTCCAGGACTTCGTCGCAGCAAGGCTTGATTTTTTGTTTTCTCAAACCCAGGAATCAGCGGCCACCAATGGATCAGTGTGTCTTGCAATTGCAGAAATCCATTGGCTCCGTCCCAGGTATCGCTGCCGTCTTGCAGCCAAATCCGGTCTTGCAAATCAATGTCGGCGCCACCCAGCAGACACAGGGACAGTATGCCTACACGTTGAATGGTATTGTGCCGGATGACGTTTACGCCGCGGCGGATCAGTTAATGGCGAAGCTCAAGGGTTTCAAAGGCTTTGCCTCTGTGCGCTCGGATTACTACAACAAAACGCCGAATCTGACTGTCGATATCGATCGGGAACGCGCGGCTGCTTATGGCGTGTCCACTTCTGCCGTGCAGAGTTTGTTGCGCACGGCTTACTCGCAGAACTACGTATATTTAATCAAGGAACCCGAGGACCAATATCAGGTCATCCTGGAGGTGAAAGACAGCGAGCGCGAGCATCCGTCTGATCTTAATGATCTTTACGTACGCAAGAACACAGGCGGATCATTCAGCGCCAGTGGTGCAGGCGGTGGGACCATCGCGACTACCACCGGCACTGCATCCAATCTTGTGCCGCTGCGCGCCGTGACAACGACCAAACAAGTTGTCGGCCCCCTTGCGGTGAATCACTTCAATCAATTCACTAGCGTGACGATTAACTTCAATCTTCTGCCAAATGTCGCGATAGGTGATGCCACCAAGTTCATCGAGGACAGCTTCGCCCAGGTAAAGCAGCAGTTTCCGACTGTGCAAGCCACCTTCCAGGGCGAAGCGCTCGTGTTTCGCCAACTGTTTCATTCGCTACCGCTTCTGTTGCTTTCTGCGATTTTCGTTATGTATGTGATTCTGGGAATCCTTTACGAAAGCTACGTCCATCCTATCACGGTGCTTTTCCCGGCAATTGTGCCGGCAGTCGTCGGTGGTTTGTTCACGCTCTGGGCTTTTGGTTCGGTGTTGTCGCTCTACAGTGTCATCGGGTTATTCTTGTTATTGGGCATCGTAAAGAAGAACGGAATTTTGGTGGTAGATTTCGCGTTGAAACGAATCGACGAAGGCTTGGGGCTGCGGGAAGCCATTCATGAAGCGAGCCTCGAGCGTTTCCGCCCAATCATGATGACCACCTTTGCCGCTTTGATGGGCGCAGTGCCGCTTGCCCTGGGGTTCGGACACGACGCCTCCGCGCGGCGTCCGCTCGGGCTTGTCATTGTGGGTGGCCTGATTTTCTCACAAATGGTCACGCTGTTTGTGACGCCGGTGATTTATCTCTGGCTCGAATGGTTCCAGGAGCATGTTCTCGACAAAGTGCCATTCCTCCGCAGCGCGCATATGCACCACGATGGCGAACCTGCGCGAGGTGATGGCGAGATTCAGCCAGCGCCTGCTGCGGCCCGCTAATCCGGTTATTCCTGCTCCAAATGCTGTAGCGTGCGCTGTCCTCAGCGCACAAGCTCGATGTGTCACAAAAATCCGCTGAGGACAGCGGACACTACAGACGCACCGCCGTTCGGAGTTTCGTCGTTCATTCGCGCCTCGTCATTCGTCATTCGTCATTTATCTTGCGAGCATGCGCGCGATGGTGCTCGATAGGCCCAGTCAACCGCTGCAATTGCGCGACGTGCCAAAGCCGAAGGCCAAGGCAGGCGAACTGCTCGTCCGCGTGAATACTTGTGCCGTCTGCCGGACCGATCTCCACGTGGTCGATGGCGAACTGCCTGATCCGAAACTGCCACTGATTCCCGGACACCAGATTGTCGGCCCCGTCGAAGAAATCGGTGGTGGCGAAAATTCGCAATTTAAAGTGGGCGATCGGGTGGGCATTCCCTGGCTCGGCTGGACCGATGGCGAATGCGTTTATTGCCGATCTAGTCGCGAAAATCTTTGCGACCGCGCGAAATTCACGGGTTACACCATCGACGGCGGTTATGCAGAATTTACTGTTGCTGATTCACGATTCTGTTTTCACCTGCCCGACAACTACAACGATGTCGATGTCGCGCCGCTGCTTTGCGCGGGGCTGATTGGTTATCGCTCTTATCGCAAAGCAGGAGACGTGCGACGGCTCGGAATTTATGGTTTCGGCAACGCTGCACATTTGATCGCGCAGATTGCCCTTTACGAAGGTCGCGAACTTTTTGTGTTTACGCGCCCGGGCGATAAAGCCACCCAGGAGTCAGCGAAGAAATTGGGCGCGAAGTGGACGGGCGGTTCCGATGAGATGCCGCCGGAAAAACTCGATGCCGCGATTATCTTCGCGTCAGTCGGCCCGCTCGTGCCGACAGCACTGCGCGCGCTCGCCAAAGGCGGCATCGTGGTTTGCGGAGGAATTCACATGAGCGACATCCCCTCGTTTCCCTATGCCGATCTTTGGGGTGAGCGAGCCATCACTTCCGTAGCCAACTTGACCCGCCGCGACGCGGAGGAATTTCTCGAGATCGCGCCACGCGTTCCCGTGCAAACAAAGACGGAAATATTTCCATTGGAAGAAGCGAACGCCGCGCTGGAGAAATTTCGCGCCGGTGAACTTACGGCGACTGCCGTTCTTGTGATCTAATCTCCGATTTGTTCGTTATCCCGCCCGCACGCGTGCGGCACTGCGAATCGGTTTGATAAAATTACCCGGGAGCCGTTTTTCGTCGTCCGGGACAGAGCCGGCGGCGTAGCCAAGCGCTTCTTCCTCGCGCGAGAGAAATGGTTTGAACCGGTTTTTGTCGATCGCTTTCATGAACGCTTCGTGCGGAGAGACGATTCCTTTTTCGAGCAAAGCCCAGACGGCATCATCCATGAATTGCATTCCTTGCGCTCTTCCGGAAACAATCACGTCCTGGAGCTTCTGGGTCGCGCCTTCGCGGATGATCGCGGCGACGGCTGCGTTGGCGATCAGAATTTCATTCACGGCGATGCGTCCTGGCCGGTCCACTCGTTTCAAAAGCAATTGCGCTACCACGCCGCGAAGCGAGTTCGCAAGCATAGCGCGCGCCTGTGGCTGGCGTTCGGCGGGGAAAGCGTCCACCATACGATCTACTGTCTTGCGGGCATTGTTAGTGTGCAGCGTGCCGATTACGAGAAGGCCGGTCTCGGCGGCGGTGAGGGCGAGCGAAATCGTTTCGAGGTCGCGCATCTCACCTATCAGCACGATATCGGTGTCCTCCCGCAGCGCGGCCTTGAGAGCGGCGGGAAATGAGATCGAATCGCCCGGTACTTCCCGCTGCGTAACGATGCTGCGCTTATTGTCGTGCACAAATTCGATTGGTTCTTCGATTGTGACGACGTGTTTGGAGAAGTTTTGATTGATAAAGTCGATCAGCGCAGCTTGCGTCGTCGTCTTGCCGGAACCCGTTGGGCCGGTGACCAGAACAAGCCCGCCCCTTAGATAAGCAAATTCTTTTACTACCACCGGGATGCCCAGCTCCTCCAAGGTCGAAATTTTCGTCGGAATCAATCGAAAAGCCGCGCTATAACCATTAGACTGTTTAAAATAGTTGGTGCGAAAACGAGAGTTCTCATCCATCTGGTAAGCAAAATCGAGATCGCCGCGTTGTTCGAAAATTTCCCAGTTATTTGGGCCGCAAACTTCACTCATCATACGCGTGGCTTCCTCGTGCGAAATCTGCTCAGCGCGGATGGGCATGATATCGCCATGCTTCCGTATTTTTGGGGGTTGCCCCTCACCGATATGCAGATCGGATGCCTCCTGCTGCACGACGATGCCAAGAAATTGATCCAGATAAGCCATTTTCAGAACCGGAATTACATTTTCAAGTGTTGCCGCACGATCTGTTTTTGGTCGGCGCGCGCGTAGGCTTCTTCTGCGCTGATCAACCCGCGCTCGTAGAGCTCAATCAATGCATCGTCCATCAAACGCATGCCCTGTTTCTTGCCAGTCTGAATAATGCCGGGCAGCATGTAGGTTTTTGCTTCCCGAATCACGTTGGCCACAGCCGGCGTGTTGGTAAGAATCTCCAGCGCGAGTACCCGACCTGTTCCATCCTTCTTGGGTATCAGCTGGTGGCTGATCACCCCGCGCAAGGATTCAGCCACCATCACCCGGACATGTTCCTGTTGATCTGCCGGAAACACATCCAATAATCGATCGAGTGTGCGTGACGCATTACTCGTGTGCAGTGTTGCCAAAACGAGATGCCCGGTTTCGGCCGCAGTGATGGCAAGGGAAATCGTTTCCAAGTCGCGCATTTCGCCGACCATGATCACGTCAGGGTCTTCCCGGAGAGCAGCACGCAGCGCCGTAGCGAACGACTCTGTGTGCGTGAACACTTCGCGTTGGCTAACGTGGCAATTTTTCGAGGTAATGATGTATTCGATCGGGTCCTCGAGCGTGATGATGTGATCGTGCCGCTCCGTATTTACTTGCTCGATCATTGCCGCCAATGTCGTTGATTTACCGGTGCCGACGGAACCTGTGGCGAGAATCAGTCCGTTCTGGTAACGCGTGAGTATCTTGAGATGTTCGGGCAATCCGAGTTGGTCCATCGTCCGGACATGCGTATTGATCACCCGAAAAACAATTTCAGTCCCGAGCCGTTGCCGAACCACACTTGTCCGATAACGGGCGAACTTGTTTTCATAGGCAAAGTCGGAATCGCCGCGTGTGTTGAGCTCTTGCTTGTACACTTCCGGCATGAAGGCCTCGGCCAAAGCTACCGTCTGCTCTCCGGTCAGCCGTGGCGCGTCCGGCCACATTGGCTCCAAAGTTCCATGTACCCGCCAGATTGGTGGCGCGGCCACGCCCAGGTGAACGTCCGACGCGTCCGCCTTTTGCCCGATCTCGAGATACTCATCCACGTGCTCAAGCGGATGCGATGTGACTGGCGGAGCTGAAATCTTTGGGGTCATTGCGAACTGCCGGGATGATTATGCGTTTTCGAAGGCGGGCGTAAATCCTAAAACGTGCTCACTCCTTGCCTAGAGGACGGGTGTGCCCACCAGAACCGATCAGTCGAGCACCCAGCGCAAAACCGGTTTCCACCAGCCGCTTTTTTGTTTTTTTGCCGCTCTTTGCATCGATGTAAATTTTTTTCTTTCGCATTGGCGCGAATGCGATAAGAGCACCGACAGCGGCTGCCGCCGTCAACCAGGAAACTGTTTGTTTCCGGAAGGATCTTCGCAGTTTTCCGGCGAAATCCAATTCATAGTGCAGACCGCGCAAATCGCGCGCCATCCGCTCGCGTGAAGCGGCGATCTCCGCTGTTAGCTCGTCGATTGATTTGTTGTGTCCAGGTTCTTCAGCCATTCACGATCTTTCTTCAATTCCGATGCCGTGGAGCGAAAGAGCGGCTTAATCATTCGGCTGCGGGCGACCAGGAGCAAAGCTAACGCAATCACGAAATGCAGGCCGGCAGCTGCGAGTGCGATCCATAACCACGAAATCCCGGCGACATGCGCCAGTCCGGCGACCACGCTTGCGACCAGGAAGCCATACCCGAACGCAAAAAGTATCAGCGCGAGGATCAAACAGCTTACCAGCACCAGCAATTGCACGAGCGCCGCTTTCGATTCTTGAGCGACAAGAGCAAAGCGGCTTTCAAAAAACTCCGTTAACGCGCTCGCGAACGCGAACAGATTTTCGAGCAAACCGGCATGTCCCGCTGGATTACGGGATCGAGCTGTCTCGCTGATCATTCCAGTCGCAGCGCGACTAACGCCGGAAGATCAAGCCCAGGACAAATCCGATTCCGAGGGCGGTCAAGACCGCTTTCGTCGGGTTCTCGCGCACATACTGCTCTGCGTCTTCCTGAAATGTGCGGACGCGGTCCCGTGCATCATCCCAGGCTTCTTCTGCTTTGTCGCGTGCTTCGCCCCAAGCTTGCTCAGCCTTGCCGCGATATTCTCCCGCGATTGCGCCCGCCGCCGCTCGCAGGTCTTCAGCTGCTTTGCGCGCGTGTGTCCTGCTGCTTTCCAATTTTTCCTGTGCGTCCGCCTTGGCGGACGATTTCTGTTCTGCTTTGTTCTCTTCAGCCATTGGTAATCTCCAGTTGATTTTCGCTTTAGTATCCGCGCGCTTTGCTCAGTCGGCAAACGCCGAGTTTTTGTTTAAACCTTAAACACGCTCAAGCGGCTCTCTGCGCGAACAACGCTTCAACGACTTAACGGCGTGCCAGCGTCTGCGCGTTACTGCTCGCGGAAAATGATTCGCGCTTTTGTCAGGTCGTAGGGCGACAGCTCCAGCGAAACCTTGTCCCCCGGCACGATCCGGATGAAATGTTTCCTCATTTTCCCAGAGATATGCGCAAGCACATTGCGTTGGCCCGGAAGATCGACGCGAAACATCGTGCCCGGCAACACCTGGGTGACCGTGCCTTCAGTCACGATCTGTCCTTCCTTCGACATGGCATGAATTATAGTCTTAAACGCTTGTCGCTCAAGCGGCGCATGATGGATCGACCAACCTTATTGAATCTCATTCAGCGACATCGTGGGCAAATATTCTCGGAGTTCCTGGCGTTTCCACCATGCGCCTGTTTGCCGGTGTTCGCGCAGCGTGGTGAAACGATATCGATAAAACATTGCACGAATGTAGCGCGGCGGTTCGCGCGGAAATGGATTCTTCGCCAGCAATCGGCTTACATCTGGCGAACCTTGCAATAATTGGACAATCAACCCGCCCAACCAGGGATTTTCGCGCGGTGTTCCCAAAGCAGCGAACCACATCTGCCAATCGAGCCGGGGCTGATGTGGCGCGCACCAGCCCGGCGCGCGCATCACGTCGCCCGGTTTCCACTTGAATTCATAAGGGAGCCAGTCAAAGCCGTCGGCGCTACCTTCGATGACAATTTCGTCGCGACCTTTAGTCATCACTCGAAAGAGACCGTAACCATTGACGATTCGAAACGTCTCGACCCGCCCGTAAGCTACGGCGAGCAGGCGCGGCCATTCTGTGTCCGGTTTGAACGCGGTGAAAATGAGCCATGCATTAATCGGCAGCGTAACAATGATCACGGCAATCGCCGCGTATCTTGACAGTCCGTTGTAGGCACGGCGCTGTGTCGCCGTGCTTCGGATGCGACGCAAGAGAGCGCCTCGACACAGCGAGGCGACTACAGCGTCATCAATCAGCAGCAAGCACAGCGCGATCGTGAGCAAATTGAAAAAGCAATAGTTGCCAGTTAGCGCGATTACGAACTGGAGGAAAATCATCAACCCAGCGGCAATCAGCCGTAGCCGGCGCGGCGCGCAGATAAAAAACGGGACGATGCTTTCTACGACGAGACAGAATGCCACGGAAAAATGCTTGAACCACTCCGGGCTTTTATCTGCCCACCACCCAAAAACCGTTGGTAACGGTTGCGACCAATAGTGATAATCGAGTGCGGTCAGGTTCCACCAGGAATTGTCGCCGCTGGTCAGCTTCACCACGCCCGACATCAGCATCAGTTTGAAGAGAAGAAACTTGAGCAAAAACAGCGCCGGACGGGAAACTGCCGTAGCCGGGATCGCCGCTCCCGGCCACCAGAAAAGCTCCCTCGGCCAAATTCGCCACGGCGCGAGAAAGATCGACAAGAAACCAGTCTCCAGAAGCAAAATGTCCCATTGAAAACTGAGAAAAGTTTGTCCAGCGAGTATGAGCGACAGATAGAAAACAAAAAGTGCGACCAACGAAAGGGCCGGCGCAATCCCAACAATTAGGAGCAACGACAAAACAACGCCGCCGCTACAAAGAAAATGGAGAAAGCCGTTACTCGAATTGAACCAGCAAAGGGTGGGTAGCAGCGAGTACGCGCTTCGGCCGAATCGTTCATAAACTGCCGGCAAAAATTGATTGACTGGCGAGACTCCGTCGCTACCCACAAGGCCCTCCACCTGCACCCAAAGCGACACGAACGCGATTAAATAAATGAGGCCGAGCGCGCGAAGAAACCAGCGTTGCGCCCAAAAATAGGTCGGCGGCCGTACATCGTTGCCCCAAAGCAGACGGGTAACGGCAGACCCAACCTTTCGATGGCGAGCAATAAACCTATAGGCAAGCTCGGAAACCTCTGCGAATCCGGGCACATGGTCGTAGCTCCAAGCCAGCCATTTTCTGGAAGATCGATATTGCAGCGAACGATAGACCGCTTCGGCAGCAAAAAATGTTTTGCCGTCTGGTTCTATGAAAGTCATCGCACGCTCGAACTCACCGCGCGGAATTTCCGGAAATTGGTCTGCGACTTCTTGGTAAGTGACGTAACCAATCTTGCCTGCAGTCATTACGCGCCAGCGTTCGATCCAGCGCATGCAAAAGTGGCACTCGCCGTCCCAGATCAGGAGCGGCTTTGACGGGGGATTGGCGACCCGCAGCGGTTTATCGGCCATAGCCTAGATGGCGAACTCTGCCCAGACCGGTGCATGATCCGATGGTTCTTTCCCCTTGCGCATTTCACGATCGATCCCGGCCGCAATGCATCTTTTTGATAGGCGTTTGCTTGCGAGGACCGCGTCGATGCGGAGTCCGCGATTTTTTTCAAACGCGCGCATTTGATAGTCCCACCAACTGAAAAGGCCGCCTTCCTTGTGGTGCAACCGGAGCGTGTCGCGCAAGCCGAGTTCATAAAGCTGGCGGAAAGCCCGCCGTTCATCCTCTGAACACATGATCGCACCGTGCCACAGAGCGGGATCGTAAACATCGATATCTTCCGGCGCGACATTGAAATCGCCGCAAACGATCAGCTCGGCATGTTCTTCTTTCGATAAACAATCTCGCAGGCGCACATACCACTTGAGTTTGTATTCGTAGGCTGCCGAACCGATGGCCTGGCCATTGGGCGCGTAGATTGAAAAAACCCGGACGCGGTCGATCGTTGCTGCGATCACGCGTGCCTGCGGATCGACCACTTCGTCGCAAAGTGACGGTCGCACATCGCGCGGCTCGGTTTTGGCTAGGATCGCGACGCCGTTGTACGACTTCTCACCGTGATAAGCGGAATGATACCCGATCGCCCGCAAGGCAAGGACTGGGAATTGCTCATCCGGACATTTCGTCTCTTGCAGGCAAACAATGTCCGGCTTTGTCATCTCGAGCCAGGAAAAGAGGCGATCCTGGCGCCTGCGCAGCGAATTGATGTTCCAGGAAACGGTTTTCATCCTTACTGGACGGAAATGTAGCGCAAGCGTTTCCGCTTGCGATGTTCCAGGCGCAAGGAGGCTTGCGCTACAATTCAACCTCCACGCCCGGTGTTGGCACAATCACGTCAGCGCCCGGCAAATCGGCATTGAGCTTGACCCGCATCCACTCGACGGCTGGCGGGTCGCCGTGCACGAGGACAATTTTTCGGGGCGAAAGTCTCTTCGCGTAATCGACGAGCGCCTCGCGCGTTGCGTGGGCGCTGAATTGAAACTGCTGAATATTGCAGCGGACGCGCTGGGTTGACCCATCCGGATCGAGCGCAACTTTGCTCCCAGGTGGCGTGTCGCGCAGAAGACCGGCAGGCGATTCCGGATTGGCGTAGCCGACAAAAAAGATCGAGTGTTGTGGGTTTTCAATCAGTCGCTGCGCAAAAATATTGGAAAGTGTTTTTGGTATCATCATCCCGCTGGAGAGGGCGTAAATGCGACCCGCGCGCAGAGGTGCATCACGCACTGTCTCGTCATTTAGAATGAATGGCGCTGCGTCCCTCATCAATTGCAGACGCGGCAATTGCCGGCGCGTCACGTGCGCGCGGCGATCATAAATATCAGTCATCTTCGAGCTGAGACCGCCAATATAAATTGGAAACTCGGGCAGGAACCGTTCACGGCGAAACTTGTAAAGCATCGCCAGTATTTCCTGCGTTTTCCCGAGTGCGAAAACCGGTATGAGCACGCAGGATCCGCGCTCGAAAGCGCTGGCGATCGCTTCTGCCAGACGACGCTCTTCACCGGCACGCGTCCAACCCGGCGGCTTCGCATGATCGCCTCGCGTACATTCCATGATCAAGATGTCGATCTTCTCCTCCGGAAAAACCGCGGCCTCCATGATCGTTTGATCGTCAAAATTGACGTCGCCAGTGTAAAAGACCGTTTGGCTCTCGGCGCGCAGCAGAATCCCAGTTGAGCCGAGCACGTGTCCAGCGTCGAAAAACTCGAACGTCAGCACGTCTGGTTCGCGCTGGGCCGCCCGTTCGCCAAAAATGGAGATGCGTTGACGCACCGGAGACCAACGCCAACGCTCCGATGCCCGATCTGTTTCGCGATGCGTGAAAAGCGGATACAACGGTTCGCGAATCTCCTCGCGTTGCCGGGTCATCACGTTCACCGAGTTGTGCAAAAGCGTATTGCCGATCTCGGCCGTGGCCTCGGTCATGAAAATGCGCGCATTTGAGAAACGCCGCATTAACACCGGCAATGTGCCGATGTGGTCTTGATGGGCGTGCGAGATAAGCACTGCTTCGATTTTTCGATCCGCGATTGCTTTGAAGTCCGGCAGCCCATCTTCGCCCACGTTTTTCGGATGCATCCCACAATCGAGCACCAGCCGGTGAGGGCCAATCTCGATGTAATATGAGTTTGCGCCGATCTCCGTGCGGCGAGTGAGGTTAATGAATTTCAACGAGCAACGGTTAAAGCGTCGATGCGAGACGCAAGCAAGACGAAACCGTTATTGTAGGGCGTCTGTGTCAGACGCCACTTAGATGGCGTTCCACAGAAACGCCCTACAAGATTTGTTCAAAAATCCGTAGCCAATTGCCGCGCAGGATCTTTTCGATCTCATCGTCGGTGAATCCGCGCTCGATCAGTCTGCGAGTGAGATTTGGCGCGTGGGAATGATTGCTCAGATCGGGAACGAAATGTGGAGTGGTCAATTTTGCAGCAAGCTCGTTGCGCACCTTCTCAGGCAATTGCTGGAAGAGATACTCGCAAAAATCAAAACCGATCCCGACGCCGTCGATTCCGATCAGGCCTATCACGTGCTCGATGTGATCGACATAACGATCAATCGTGCTCGTTTCGGGATCCGGACTAACGAGAATCGCATTTACCCCGACGACACCACCGCGTTGACCGATGATCTTGATTTGCTCGTCGCTGATGTTGCGCTCGATGCTGTAAAACTTTCGCACGTTGGTGTGCGAAACGATGAGCGGTTTGCTCGTAAGACCGACAATGTCCTCGAATCCCTTTGGATTGATGTGCGCAAGATCGATGACGATGCCGAGGCGCTCACATTCCCGCACGACATCGCGGCCGAAATTCGTTAGGCCGTCGCGTGGCGAACCGCTCGGCTTGAAAATCCCGCCGCTGCCTGCGGCGTTGCGGCGCGCATGCGTCAAGCCAACCGACCGCACGCCGAGCTCGTAAAACAGGCGGAGCAAATTCAAATCCTCGCCTAACGGCTCCACGCCTTCCATAGTAATGACCAGCACGATTTTGTTCGCGGCGCGAGCTTGCTCGATCTCGGCAAACGTTTTGCAAATCGCGAACCGCTGCGTTTGCTCCACCTCGGCATATAATCGTGCGACCTGGTCGAGCGCGACACGCAAACCCATTTCCGGCAGATAACGGTCCTCGATGTAAATTGCCACGCCGAGCACGCCGATGCGGCCGGTTTCAAATTCCGGCAAAAAATGCGAGACGAGAGCGCCTGGGCGATCACGCTTTTCGTACAAATCGATCAGCAGATCGAAATGAAAATCGACAATTCCACCGGCATGAAGCCGATCGGTTCGTTGTTGGATGGATTGTTCCTGAGCGGTCATTTATAGCGGCGGCCTGTGACCGCCGAAGCTTCGGAACGAAACCGCGGATTACGCGGATGTCACGAATAGAAAATCAAAAACAAAAGCCGCCACCCGATGGAGAGTGGCGGCTAATTGCGAAAATATAGGTAGAGCGATTGACCTCAAATCGCCCAGGCGGTTCAGTGAACCGCACTACCTATCTGCTCAACTCGAGCATGCGCAGAATCGGCGCTTCTGCGCGTTTGCGGAGTGGCTCGGGCAAAGTGACTTCCGGTTCCATGTTCAACAGCGCGTCGTACGCCTTTTCCAACGTGTTCATTTTCATGAACCGGCATTCGCCGCAAAAGCAATTATCCGTCGGGCCGGGAATGAATGTCTTACCAGGGATTTCTTTACCCAGCCGATGCAATAGTCCCGCTTCGGTCACGACAATGATCTCGCGTGCAGGCGACTCTTTACAAAATGTCACCATCTTCTCAGTGGAGCAAACTTCATCGGCCAGCATGCGCACGGCATAGGTGCATTCCGGATGCGCAACAACCGGTGCATCCGGATATTGTTCGCGGATTTTGTTTATGCTGCGCGCCGTAAACTCGACGTGAACGTAACAAGTGCCCTGCCACAAATCCATTTTGCGTCCGGTGCGTTCCATCACCCACGCGCCGAGGTTTTGGTCCGGGACAAAAAGAATGTTCCGACCAGCCGGCGCGGCGCGCACGATCTTATCGGCATTGCCACTGGTGCAAATCACGTCAGCCTGCGCTTTCACGCCAGCGCTGCAATTAATGTAGGCGATGACGTAGTAATTCTTATCGGCGCGCTCTTTCAAGACGTTCGCCAGCTTTTCCGGCGGACATGAGTCGGAGAGCGAACAGCCGGCATCGAGGTCCGGCAAGATCACTCGCTTCGTGGGATTAATGATCTTGGCCGTTTCGGCCATGAAATGGACACCGCAAAACAGGATCACGTCAGCGTCTGTTTTGGCTGCCTGGTAACTCAGGCCCAGCGAGTCGCCGACAAAATCAGCGACGTCCTGCAACTCCGGCACCTGGTAGTTATGCGCGAGAATAATGGCGTTTCGCTCGCGCTTGAGCTCTAAGAGTTCTTCCGCAAGGTCGACGCCGGGGCGCCTGGGGCCAGCGAAATTTATGCCCGCACTTACCATCGGCTAATATGGCGGTTTCAGCAGGAATTACAAACTAACCCGTAGATGAATCGTAGGGCGTTTCTGTGAAACGCCAAGGTTGCTGATACAGACGCCCTACAAGAGCGCTGCGCGCATCACTTCTACCGGCGCATCGCGATTGAACCAGATCGAAAATGAAAGCGTGCCCTGATGCAACAGCATCGATATCCCATTCACGCCACGCGCACCGGCTCGCTCGGCGGCGCGAAGCAAAGCCGTTTTCGAGGGCCCATACACGCAATCGAAGATCATGTGATGCGGCGCCAGCAAGCGGGCCGGAACAGGAGAAGGATCGCTGGGATTCATTCCGAGCGGGGTGGCGTTCACGATGAGATCGATTTCTGCGAGTTGCGCGCGCATTGCTGTTTCATCCCACGCTATCGCTTCGAGGCGTGCCACGGGACCGAGTACGCGCGCTCCGGTAAAGAATGGTCCTAACCCCTTCGCGAGCTCGCTTGCTTTTTCCAAAGTGCGATTGGCAAGAACAAGACGCTCACAATTTTCCAGCGCGCATTGCCAGGCAATGGCGCGCCCTGTCCCTCCGCCGGCACCGATGATCATCACGCGAAGATCGCGCACATCGACAGAGAATTCGCTACGAATGGCACGCAAAAAGCCTTCACCGTCCGTATTGAAGCCGATTAGTTTTTGATCGTCCTGCGCTGTAGCTACGGCGCTATTCGCCGTGTTGATCTTGATCGTATTTACCGCGCCACAGCGTGTGGCGCTCTCATCCACTTTATCAATCTGTGCGAATGCCGCGATCTTATGCGGGACAGTCAGATTGATTCCGATAAAATCGAGTTTGCGCAAAGACAGTAGCGCCGATCGCAGTTCGCTGGCGCGAATATGGAAACGCGCATATTGCATGTCGATCTCGCAGGCGCGCAACGCGGCGTTTTGCATTTGCGGCGAAAGCGAATGCGCAACTGGATCACCGAGCACGCCAAGGCGAATCGGCGGCTCGATGTCGCGCGTTGTCTCGCGCCATTTCTCAAGATCGGCTAGTGTGTAGCGCTCGGTAGTTTGCATTTTTTTTATTACAGCGACCTGACGATACTACTGTCGTGCCTGAGAGCGAACGCGCGATCTCTAGGTAGCGCACGCGTCCTCGCAATCGCGGATTTTCCTTCTGGGTTGTCGTCTCTCCCTTCGGGCGGAGTCCAAAGGAAAGTTTGTTTCGGCGCGGCGCGCCGAAACAAACATGCGGGACGCGTGTGCTACCCAATCTCTGCAGCCGCGCGCTATTGCGAAAGTTGCCGATGTGCGCGCTGATCGCTGTACATTCGCCCTCGGATGTCAGCAAACGGCGGTCCTCGGCTGTCCCGCTGCCGGATATACAGGGCAGAGGCCCTCTGCTCCTCACAGGCGGGACGCCTGTTTTCCAACGGCTCGCTCGTCTGCTAGTGTCGTCGCGTGACGACGGCTGAAACTGAAAGACCTTCGGACTTTATTCGTGACATTGTCGCGGAGGATGTTCGCATGGGCAAATACGAACGAATCGTCACTCGTTTTCCGCCGGAGCCAAACGGTTATCTTCATATCGGTCACGCGAAATCGATTTGCCTCAATTTCGGGATAGCGCGCGAGTTTGGCTCTATTTGCAACATCCGCATGGACGATACCAATCCGACAAAAGAGGAAGCGGAGTATGTCGAGTCAATCCGTAAACGCAAAGCATACGTCTGCGACATGACTCCCGAGGAAACGGACGCATATCGCCGGCTCGGAAAGGCCAGCGCCTTTCGCGATCGCTCAATCGAAGAAAATCTCGATCTGTTTACACGAATGAAGGCGGGGGAGTTTCCCGATGGAGCACGCACGTTGCGCGCAAAGATCGACGTGAACGCGGCGAACGTCTGGCTGCGCGATCCAGTGCTCTATCGGATCCGGCATGCATCGCATCATCGCACCGGCGATAAATGGTGTATTTACCCGATGTACGACTGGGCGCACACGCTTAGCGATTACATTGAGGGCATCACCCATTCGGTTTGCACGTTGGAATTCGAGGTGCACCGGCCGCTTTACAATTGGATTCTCGAGGCGCTCGAACTGCGGGAGCCGCGCCCGCATCAATACGAATTTGCGCGGCTCAATCTCACTTACTCGGTCATGAGCAAGCGCAAACTGATCCAGTTGGTGAACGAAAAACTTGTTAGCGGCTGGGACGACCCGCGCATGCTTACCATTTCCGGTTTGCGCCGGCGCGGCGTGACCGCGAGCGCATTACGCGGGCTCGCTTACAACATCGGCATCACGAAATATCCGAGCATGACTGACATGGCCGTGCTGGAACACACGATGCGTGACGAATTCAATCGCACCGCGACGCGCCGGCTCGCTGTGCTGCGGCCGATCAAAGTTGTGCTGACGAATTATCCCGAGGGAAAAATCGAAGGGCTCGATGCAATCAATAATCCCGAGGATCCAAATGCCGGAACGCGCAAGATTCCGTTCAGTCGCGATCTTTACATTGAGTGGGACGATTTCATGGAAACGCCGCCGCCGAAATTCTTTCGGTTGCGTCCGGGTGGCGAGGTGCGGCTCAAGTACGCTTACATCATTAAGTGCGATGAGGTGGTGAAAGATGAGGGTGGGAACGTGATCGAGCTCCACTGCACTGTCGATCTGGAGAGTAAATCAGGCGGGCCGACTGCCAGTCGCAAAGTGAAAGGGACCATTCACTGGGTAAGCGCAGCGGACGCAATTGATGCCGAAGTCCGATTGTATGATCGCCTATTCAGTGTTCCTGAGCCTGATTCTGCCGGCGATTTCAAATCATTCATTAATCCAAATTCGCTGGAAGTCGTGAACGCGAAATGCGAGCCTGCGCTTGCGGACGCGCGTTCCGAAGAGCGCTATCAATTCGAGCGGCTCGGCTATTTCGCGCTCGACCCAGATTCCATGCGCGAAAGACAAATCTGGAATCGCACGATCACGTTGCGGGATACTTGGGCAAAGGAAGCGAAGAAATAATTCGCGGGTCATCCTGAGTCGCAGAGACGACGAAGGACCTCCCGCTGGGTGATCAGTCACACAAGCCAGGCACTTTTTCTTTCCCGAGGACTTCCAGTAAATGATAGAGGCTTGGTCCCACGTTGCTGCCAGTCACCGCCAGACGAGTCGGATGGACGACCGCGCCCACCTTTACGCCGAGCTTTGCCGCCGTGCTTTTCAATGACGCTTCGGTTGTGGCAGCATCGAAGTTGTTCACCGCGCTTAGCGCTTCGCGAACGGCCTTAAGCCGTGGCTTGTTTTCAGCCGTGAAATGTTTCGTTACGCCTTCTGGATCGTAATCGAAATTGTCGATGAAATAGAAACCGCAGTAGGCAGGCAGTTCGTCAAACGTGTTGATTTTGCCTTTGCACGTTTGCAGCGCAGCGCGCACGTATTTGTCCGGATAATCATCGAGGTTCACGCCGCTCGACTTCAGCCTCGCGACGGCTAAATCGTAAAACTCGGAGTCACTAAGCTCGCGCGCGTACTCGCCATTCAACCAGTGCAGTTTGTCGGGATCGAACGTCGCGGAGCTGCGCCCAATGTTTTTCAGATCGAAGATCCGGACGATTTCGTCGATATCGATCTTTTCACGGTTGTCTTTTGGCGACCAGCCGAGCAGACAGAGATAATTGCGCACCGCTGCCGGGAGATAGCCGCGCCGGATGTAATATTCGACGCGCGCGCCTTCGTCGCGCTTGCTCATTTTCGATCCGTCCTTGTTAACGATGAGCGGAATATGCGCATAGCGCGGCGGCGTCGCGCCGAGTGCTCGGAAAATCTCTATGTGCTTCGGCGTGTTAGAGAGATGATCTTCGCCTCGGATCACGTGCGAGATCTTCATTTCGAGATCGTCGATCACATTCACGAAATGGAAAATCCATGAGCCATCCGGACGACGAATGGTCATGTCAGGATGCGTTGCCCGATTGCTGAGATCGAAATCGATTTTTCCGCACACAATGTCATCCACGAGGACATGCTCGCGCGGCGAACGAAATCGCAGCGCACCCTGGTCTTCGAAGATGTGACCGGCATCCTGAAGTTTTCTTAAATAACGCTCGTAGAGTTCCGTGCGCTCACTCTGCAAGTACGGTCCGAATTCGCCGCCGACGTGCGGGCCTTCGTCCCAGTTCAGGCCCAGCCATTCTAGCCCTTCGTAAATGGCGGCCATTGCTTCCTCGGTGTTTCGCTTGATGTCGGTGTCTTCGATGCGGAGCACGAATTTTCCGCCATGGTGCCGCGCAAAAAGCCAATTGAAGAGCGCAGTGCGCGCCCCGCCGATGTGCAGATAGCCAGTAGGCGAGGGGGCGAAACGAACGCGGATTTCAGAGCTCATTTAGCCACAGATTACACAGATTTTCACGGATGTTGTAGCTCCAAAGAAGATGGCGCGAGCCTCTGATCCGCCGACCGGACGGACTCGTCCCGTGGCGAGCTTGCGTTTTTAGAATCCGCAAGCGAGGCGCTTGCGCTACTCTATGAAAATCTTCCCCGCGCGGCGGCGGGCATGTCGGTCTTGCGGCAGATTCACTTTCGCGATGCGGGCATCGTCCTCAGCGAGTGAACGCACTCGCTCGATCAAATCAAAACCGATATCAGCGACGCTTTGCGCGCGCAGCCATTTCAAGATTCGACGGCGCTGGAGCGCCACCGGCACATCGCGCAATTTGGCGACAGGAAGCTCGACCTCGCTCGAGTCGGGCAATTGGTTTTCAATCCAATTTTCTTCCTCGGCGGCGATGACGGCCGTTCGCCAGATATTTTGCCGGATGTTGCGACCAAGCATTTTCTCCAAATACGGAATGACGCGATGCCGAACACGATTGCGAAGCGGATTGAGATTTTTGTTCGAAGCGTCCTCGCGAAATTTCAGATGATGTTCGCGGACGTATTTATCGATCTCGGCGCGCCAAACTGAGAGCAATGGTCGCACGATCGTCAGATCACGATCATCCATGCGGCGCGTGGAGACTTCACGCATAGCGGCGAGACCAGTGATTCCGGCGCCTCGGAGCAAGTTTAGCAGGAAAGTTTCGACGAGATCGTCGGCATGATGCGCCAGGAAAATTGTGCGGCAGCGGCGTCGCCGCGCAATTTTGGCAAAAAACGAGTAACGAGCTTCGCGCGCTGCGGTTTCGATCGACATCCTCTTTTTCTTTGCGAGTGCGCGAACGTCTGCAGAACCGATCTGAAAATCGACACGGTATTTCGCGGCGAGGTTTTCTACAAAGCGCGCATCGGCAGCGCTCGATCGTCCGCGCAATTGGTGATTCAAATGGCAAACGATCAGTTTCTTATAGCCAATATTCGTCAGCCAGCGTAGCAGCGCAACGGAATCGCGTCCGCCGGAAACACCGATGAGATAGCGCGCATCGGGAGAAAAGCTCCGGAACAAATTTGTTTTTGTTTGAATCCGATTCATGGCGGCGCTCCATCCAAAGTTCAAAGCAATCATGAACGATCAACCAACTTTAGACAAAAGCGGAAGTGGCTGGCGTCTTTAAAAGCAAGGATTCAAACGCATATGAGCAATCACACTACTTACGCATTGCTGGTTCACTCAAAGGAAAAGGGCCGAGACAGGCTGGAAATCGCGGTCTATGTGATGTGCGTCTTGAGCGCCATTGGCGCAATCTGGCAATTTGCCTGGCAACCAGCTCCGCTGCCGTTGGATGCAATCAGCTGGGAATCATATGCACCTCAGCACGTCTCGCACCACCAAACGGGCGCGTTTTGGTTCAGGAAATCATGATCCAAACGCCCTCAGGATCGAGTATTCTGGGAATATTCGGGCGTGAGCAGGCCGCAGGCACGCGCTTACCCGGAGGAGGGAGGCCAAAGCCCCTCGAAGGTGGTATTCCAAAATCCCACGGATGTGCCAGCTGGCGATTTGACAATGAATGAACGTTCATTCATCTTTTAGATCTATGTCCCAACCCCAGGTAGATTCTTCCAGCCCAGATCGACGCTCCCAAATTCTCGATGCCGCTTTGGTCTGCTTTGCAAAGCGCGGATTTCATCAGACCAGCATGCACGATATCAGTGCTGAGGCCGGTATCAGCGTGGGCCTCATTTACCGCTATTTCGATAACAAGGACGCGGTTATTTCCGCGATGGCCGATCGGCATAAAAAGGAGATACAGGAGATCTTGGAACGCGCGCAACAAGCCTCCAATCTTCTCGAATCGCTCGAGATCCTGTTCACCGCCCATTGTGGTGAAACCGAACCGCAAGTGATCTCTGCGTTTGTGGTCGATCTTTTCGCCGAGGCATCGCGCAACCGCCGCGTTGCTGGATTGGTGCGGGATGTTTGCGAGACAACGATGGCGGGCGTCACCGACTTGATCGCACGTTCACCGGAAGTCAAGGCGACGAATTTGACTCCACGTGAAATGGCAGAGCTGATCTTCGCGGTTAACGATGGCATGCTGATGCGGGACGTCCTAAAGATCGGTTCCGCATTTGAGGAACGACGTGGGCAGCAGTTGAAGGTCGCACGCAACCTGTGGCGGCTACTCTTCAAAGAGCAGACGGAACCAGCTTATGCATGATTTGGCCAAAACTATTTCAAATATTCCAATGAAGTTGAACGTAAGGCCGCAGCAGCGCCGGGCTATTGGTATCGCGATAGGTCTGCTTCTAGCGATTTTCGTTTTTGTATCTGGCATTAAAGCGCTCCAAATTTTCAAAATGATCCGCAGCCCGCAGATTATGCCGGCTGTCACGGTCACCAGCGCGTCTGTGAAGGAGGAAGATTGGGCTCCGAGGTTGTCAGCCGTGGGGTCGGTCAGCGCGGTGGAAGGTGCCGTCGTAGCAACGGAGCTTGGCGGCGTCGTGAGCGAGATCGCCTTCGAAAATGGCGGCGAAGCTCGGAAAGGCGACGTGTTAATGAAACTCGATACGTCGTCAGAAGACGCGCAACTGCGAACGGCAGAGGCAGATTTGCAGTTGGCGCGCGCTGATTTGGAGCGCGCGCGAGATTTAGCAGCGCGCAAAGTGATTTCCAAAGCCGAGATCGACGCCGCGGAATCGAAATTCAAACAAAAGGAAGGCGCAGCGGACAATTTGCGTGCGATGATCACCAAAAAACAGGTGCGCGCACCGTTCGACGGACAGCTTGGTATCCGCCAGGTAAACGTCGGGCAAATGATTAATGCCGGTCAGCAGGTTGTGGCGCTAACGTCGCTCGATCCCGTGTATGTCGATTTTGCATTGCCGGAGCAACACCTCTCGAGATTGGCTAAAGGCTTGCAAGTGCAGGTGCGGGCCGATGCGCTCCCTGGACGGGAGTTCAAGGGGAAACTCACCGCGATCAATTCCATGGTGGATGCGGTCACGCGCAATGTGCCATTACAAGCGACGCTCGAAAATTCCGATCATGCGTTGCGTCCCGGCATGTTTGCGAAAGTGGATGTCGTATTGCCGGTGAAAGAAGCAGTGCTGGTTATTCCGGCGACGGCTATCTCCTACGCGCCATATGGCGATTCGGTCTTTGTAATTGAAAAGAAAAAGGACCCGAAGAGCGGCAAGGAATCGCAAGTGCTGCGTCAGCAATTTATTCGTACGGGCGAAGCACGCGGCGATTTTGTAACTGTGACCAATGGCTTGAAAGCCGGTGAGGTAGTTGTCAGCTCCGGTGTTTTCAAATTGCGCAACGGAATGGAAGTGACAGTCAATAATGAACTCGCACCTAAACCGGAACTGGCGCCGATACCGGCACAAACGTAAGTCCTGATTCGAAATGCGGAGATCGACATGAAGTCATTCACTGACATTTTCGTCCGGCGACCCGTGCTGGCGATGGTAGTCAGCCTCGTCATCGTGATCGCCGGTCTGCAGGCGATCAGAACGCTCAACGTGCGGCAATACCCACGTAGCGAAAACGCGTCGATCACGGTGAAGACGGTTTACGTCGGCGCGAGCGCGGACCTCGCGCGCGGTTTCATTACTTCGCCGCTGGAGCGGGCGATCGCAGCGGCCGATGGCATCGACTACTTGCAATCGCAAAGCCAGCAGGGGCTTTCGACGATCACTGCGCGGTTGCGGTTGAATTACGACTCAAACAAGGCGCTGGCGCAAATCAGCGCACAAGTCGAGTCGGTTCGCAACTTCCTTCCTGTCGAAGCGGAAGTCCCCACGATTAAGATCGAGCAAGCCGATTCTGAGTACGCCTCTGCATATCTCAGTTTTACCTCCGATATTTTGCAGCCCAACCAGGTCACGGATTATCTCGTGCGGATCGTACAACCGCGTCTCTCCGCGGTACCGGGAGTGCAGGCGGCGGACATTCTTGGCGGACGCACATTTGCCATGCGGATTTGGCTGAAGCCGGATCGGATGGCGGCGCTCAATATTAGTCCGGCGCAGGTTCGCCAAGTGCTAGCAGCAAACAATTATCTTGCCGCTGTTGGTCAAACAAAGGGCGCTCTGGTGAAGGTCAACTTGACCGCGAACACGGATTTGCACACTGCGGACGACTTCAAAAAACTGGTGGTGCGCAGGGACAAAGATACTCTCATTCGACTGAGCGACATCGCGGACGTTGTGCTCGGCGCTGAGGACTACGACACGGAAGTTCGTTTTTCGCAGCAGCGCGCCGTGTTTATGGGCATAAGAGTGTTGCCGAATGCCAATTCAGTCGACGTGATCAAGCGTGCTCGCGTAGAGCTGGAGCAGATCAAACGCGACCTGCCGACCGGAATGGAGGCGAGCGTTGCCTACGACGCCACCGCTTATATCAATGACGCCATGCACGAAGTCTTCAAGACGTTGATCGAGACACTCTGCATCGTGATGCTCGTCATCTTTTTGTTCCTCGGCTCGTGGCGTTCGGTGCTCGCGCCGATCGTGGCTATCCCGGTCTCGCTCATTGGCGCGGTGTTCCTCATGCAGGCGTTTGGTTTTACACTCAACCTACTTACGCTGCTTGCCATCGTGCTCTCGGTCGGGTTGGTGGTCGATGACGCGATTGTTGTTGTCGAAAATGTTGAACGTCACTTGCGTGAAGGAATGCGTGGGATTGAGGCGGCGTTGCAGGGCGCGCGCGAATTGGTCGCCCCAATTATTGCCATGACCATCACGCTCGCGGCAGTCTACGTGCCCATCGGCTTGCAAGGCGGACTTACCGGTTCGCTCTTCCGCGAATTCGCCCTGACACTAGCGGGCGCTGTCTTCATCTCGGGAGTGGTGGCCTTGACACTCTCGCCGATGATCTGCTCGAAGCTCCTCCACCGCGGGGACGCCGACAAAGGATTTAGCGGCCTCATCAATCGGAACTTCGATCGTTTTCGCAACGCTTATGGGCGGCTACTTGATCGCACTTTGCAGGTGCGCCCGGCGGTTTACGTGGTGTGGATCGGCCTGGCGCTGCTCACGATTCCAATGTTCAAGATGTCTAAACACGAGCTGGCGCCGGTTGAAGATCAGGGCGTGATCTTTGGGTTCGTCGATACACCCGCCAACGCAACGCTCGATCAACTGCAACCCTACGCAGACGCCGCGGGGAAGGTTTTCCACAGTTTTCCCGAGACGAATTTCTCCTTCCAGATCACCTCGCCGACCGAAGGCGAAAGTTTCGGTGGAATGGTTTTGAAGCCGTGGGGCGTCCGAAAGGCTCCGACTTCGTCGTTTGTCGGTCCAGTGATGATGAAGCTGACGCAGATCCCGGGTATCGAAATGTTTCCGATCATGCCGCCAGCACTGCCTGGGGGCGGATTCATGCCGGTGGAATTCTACATCTGCTCGACGACCGAGCCGGAGCGGATTCTCGAGCTAGCGGAGCAATTGAAAATGCGCGCAATGCAAGCTGGCGTGTTCAGGTTTCCGCCGCCTATCGATACCAAGATCGACCAACCTGAATCCCAGATTCTGATCGATCACGACAAGGTCGCAACGCTTGGGCTCGATATGAAACAGATCGGTGCCGATCTTTCCGCCATGGTCGGCGGCAATTTCGTGAACTGGTTCAATATTTCCGGTCGTAGTTACAAGGTCATCCCGCAGGTTCAGCGCATAGACCGATTGAATGCGAGCCAGCTCGAAAACATGTACGTGACCGGGCCTAACAACAAGCTTGTGCCTCTTAGGACGATCGCGACGATTCAAAACCGCACGGTCCCCCGATCGCTCAATCGTATGCAGCAACTCAATGCGGTGCGCATCATGGGGGTGCCGACCGGCAGCCTTGATTCAGCGCTCAAGTTCCTCGAGGACGAAGCCGCCAAAATGCTGCCAAAAGGTTACGTCATTGATTACACTGGCGAATCGCGACAGTTGCGCGCAGAAGGCAATAAATTCCTGCCAGCGTTCGCCCTCGCTATCGTGATGATCTTTCTCGTCCTGGCCGCACAGTTCAATAGCTTCCGTGATCCATTCATCATCCTGCTCGGCTCGGTCCCGCTCGCTTTATTCGGCGCGTTGATCTTTACCTTCCTCAAAATGCCGAATCCCAACATGGCGTTTTTCACGGATAAATGGACCACGACGCTGAACATTTATTCGCAAGTTGGCCTGGTCACTCTCGTAGGGCTGATTTCGCGAAACGGAATTCTGATTGTGCAATTCGCGAACGAATTGCAGCGCCGCGGCCGAGCTAAACTCGCTGCAATCGCCGAAGCCGCACGCACCCGATTACGCCCGGTCCTTATGACCAGCATCGCCACGATCGCCGGTCATTTCCCACTCACGCTCGTGACCGGTCCTGGCGCAGCTGCGCGAAACTCGATCGGTCTCGTGCTCGTTGGCGGCATGAGCATTGGAACAATTTTCACGCTCTTTATCGTTCCGTCGCTCTACATGCTCATCGCCAAAGAGCACCACGAAAAATCCTTGGCCGAGACTGCAGAAGAACCCGCCGCGGAAGATGCAGATCTCATTCCGGAGTACGCGCCAGCGCTTGGGCCGGATGGCAATGGTTGGAAGCAGGGGTAACTGAGCACCGCGATCCGCTTATTGCCCGCCGTCATCGTTCGCGTCGTATTATAATCCGCGCGGCTCCGCAAAAGTAACAGCGGCGTTACTTTTCTCTTGAGGCAGGCAGCCCACAGCATTGCGATTCTACGGACATCAAATAAAAAGGAGGAAGGAAAAGAAAACATGAAAACAATTCGCAGTTCGCTCAAAATCACTCTGCTGCTTTCAACAGCGCTAATCGTCACGGCCGGCCTCGCGCGCGCGAATAGCTTCGACTGGGAAAATCTCGAATCCGACATACACGGTGTCGGCGAGCTCACCGATACACATGTGGTAAACCCGTGGGGCCTCGCGGGCTCGGGCTCAGGGACAATATTCGTCGCCAACAACGGCACTGGAACTGCCACCGAATATTTTCAAAATGGCACGCCCGCCCCAAGTTTCTCGAATAGACTCGTTATCACGATTCCACGTAGTGCGACCAACACCGAGGGCGCTAATCCGACCGGTATCGTCCGGAATGACACTTCTTCGTTCAAGGTGAGTAACGGCACGAGCTCGCTTCCCGCAAAATTTATCTTCGTCAGCGAAGATGGAATGATTTCTGGCTGGAATCCTAATCTCAATGGCACGCATGCGTTTAAGGCAGTGGACAGGGGTGCCTCTGGCGCGATTTACAAAGGCGTCACAATCGGTGTAGCCAATAGCCAAAACTTTCTCTACGTGACGAATTTCCACTCCGGTCACGTGGAGACCTATAACGGAAATTTTGTTCTCCAAGCCGGATTCCCGTTTGCCGACCCGAATCTCCCTGCAGGCTACGCGCCATTCAATATTCGTAACTTTAATGGCAACCTCGTTGTTACCTACGCGAAGCAAGATGCCGACAAGGAAGATGATGTTGCTGGGCCAGGATTTGGGTTCATCGACGTCTTCAACACCCACGGGCAACTACTTCGCCGACTGGTCTCACAAGGAGCGCTCAATGCACCGTGGGGACTTGAAATTGTGAATTCCGCGCTCTGGGTTGGCAATTTCGGCGATGGCCGCATCAACGTCTATAATCCGACGAACGGCAGTTTTCTTGGGCCACCGAGAGACGTTTTCGGGATTCCCCTTCAATTCGAGGGCTTGTGGGGCTTGTTGCTAGTCGATGGCGGACTCTATTTCACAGCCGGCATTGTCGATGAGAGCCATGGCATTTTCGGCGTGATCTTTTAGCGTAAAGCTTAGCAAAACGCCGGCAGGATGCGTGCTCTTCGGATGGCCAGCGCGAACTCTCGTTTCGCTCTGAGGATCCGACGTCGTCCGCAAAAGTAACAACGGTGTTACTTTTCTCGTGCGGCAGGCGCCCCGGCCCCCTGCGATTCTAGGGCATAAAATACAAAGGAGGAAGAAAACAAAACATGAAAACAATTCACACGTCAATAAAAGCAACTCTACTTGTCCTAACAACGCTGGCTTTGTCCGCGGCATTTAGTCGCGCCGACAGTTACAGCTCGACGAATCTCCAATCCGACATTCCCGGGCTCGCCGCGCATGTCGATCCGAACCTGGTTAATCCATGGGGTATGGCGGTTCCGTCGGCAACTGGCCCGATCTGGGTCAGTGACAACGGCACCGGAGTTTCAACCCTCTACAATCCGGCGGATGGCACACCCGCCGGGGGTCCGTTGGTCGTGACCATTCCGACGAGTGCGAGGAATAAGGACGGAGGGAATCCCACTGGCCAGGTCTTCAACAGCACCTCGTTTTTCAAGGTTACGCTGAATGGAATTTCGGCACCCGCTCGATTCATCTTCGTCAGTGAAGATGGTTCCATCTCGGGCTGGAATTCGGCGCTCAATCCAGCCGATCGAGCGCATGCCATCGCCATCGCAGTCGATAACGGGACAAACCTGGGAAGCAAACGCGCCATTTATAAGGGCGCAACGTTGGGCGTCGCCAATGGCCACAACTTCCTTTACGTGACAAATTTCCATACTGCTCGCGTCGAGACGTACAATGAAAATTTTCAACAGGTCAATCCAAACGGTTTCATCGACCCGAACCTGCCGGCCGGTTACGCGCCATTTGGCATTCGCAATATCAGTGTCAGTGGCCAGAGCCGGATTTACGTTACCTACGCGTTGCAGGATGCGAAGGGCGAGGATGATGTGGCCGGGCCGGGCAATGGTTTTGTCAATGTCTTCGATACCAGCGGCAATTTCGTCAAGCGGTTGATTTCAAACGGCAATCTCAACGCGCCGTGGGGACTCGCGTTGGTGGAGGGCAAGCTTTGGGTCGGAAACTTTGGCGACGGGACGATCAACAATTACGTTCCGACAACCGGCGCTTTCATTGAAACAATAAGTAAAGCCGATGCGACGCCACTCCAGATAGATGGCTTGTGGGATCTTCTCCCGCTTCCGTTCGGGACGTCGACCGCAGTTTATTTCACTGCGGGAATTGCCGACGAGGAGCACGGCCTATTCGGTCGTATTACTGAAGACTGAGTCATCGCTGAGATCGAACATCGTCGTCTGCCGAGCGCGGACGACGATGACCTCGCTGTAAACAACATGGACATTTGCACAGTCGGCCGGGCCCCCGCACCTGTTTGACATTGTGCTGTACGCAAGTCGCCCCGCGTGTACTAAACACGCGGGGCGCTCATTCAACCTTTAGTTCAGCCTTTAGGCGGCTCGCTGTTGGCGAGAGGGTTGTGGCATAACGCCAAACTCAAGGACATCCTCGGAGATCTTAGTGATCGCCCAGGGTTCCGGAGTGGTCTGCAGAAGCACATTGGCTTCCACGATCTTGCGACCAACTGGTCGCAACGATTTAATGGAGAAGCCTTCCGCTGCCGTTACAATGTAGCCTTGGCCACCTTGCTGGCAAAAGAATGTGCCGCTTTCTCCGCGCAACGCTTCTGCCAAGTCCGGATGTTGGATTGTCGCATTTAACGGTAGTTTCGTTTGCATAGACGTAAGCTCGCGCAATACTGGAGGATCGCCAGGTAACTTAGGTTGCCTTTTTAATCGCCTGATTATCGAACGTGGCGGAATGAGCGCAGCTTAAGCTGGCGCAAAAGAACGGCGATTGCGCAAGGACGAGCCGCGGATGAAGCGAATCTCCAAGGGTGGCACGGAGCGCGAGTCGGTAATCGACCCGGCACTAGAAAAGCCTTTGCTCTGCCTGCACGCGGCCATGAACGTCGGGTCATTCTGGAAAGCCATGCAGCAGGTGCTCTCCGCCGCGATGCCAAATGGCTTGGTCGGTCTCATGCTTCAGCCCAACCCAATTTTGCCAATGATTGCGAGATGGACAGCGCCCATGCGTGATGGATTTTTCACCGGGGAGCCGCTCAAGAGTTATATCGCTGCGCAACCGCGTCAGCGGTTTGTGCGAATTAGCGACCTCTTTTCAAATCGAAGCAGCATGATCAAGTCGGCTTTCTATCGCCGTTACATGGCGCCTCAAACTTGCGCGCACGGCGTCTGCCTCCTTTTTTGGAAAGATCAGAGACTCATTTGTGTGATTGCAATCATGCGCACGGCGACGCAGGGCGATCTGTCACCGGCGGAGATGAAGTTGCTCCAGCATCTTTACCCACACTTTCTTACCGCCCTTTGCCGGCTCAGGTCCCTTGAGCGCGAACACTCATTGCGGATGGACCTTGAAGAATTCCTGAGCCGCCTGCCATTGCCGACGATCCTATTGCGGTGGAACCTAAAACCGATTTATCAAAACCGGGCCGCGCGCGACTTCTGCGCAGTGTGGGAAAAAGGACCCGAAGAAGCAAAACGGACGAAAGCGACCTCACCGATTCCGTCCGAGATTTTGAATCGATGCCGTCTGCTCAAACAACAATGGGCGGACGCGCAGCGCCCCGTTGCGCCGCAAATAGGCTTCAAAGAAGAACGCGTCCGTCATCCACGATCGCCGCATTTGCGAGCGACACTCCATCTGAAACAGCTGAGTTCGGTCGGCGTGGCGCGGCCGCATTTCCTCATCGAGTGCGAGGATTTGCGCTCTTCCGCTGCTGTGCATACCGGGCAAGCAAGCGTCCGTTTGCCGCACCTCGCCCGACTCACACGGCGCGAACAGGAAGTTGCGCGGCTTGTCTGTGAAGGGCGGAGTAACCAGGAGATCGCTGATGACGCCCGCTTGAGTTTGCCGATGGTGAAAAAGCACCTCCACGCGATCTTCCGCAAACTCGAAGTTAACAGCCGCAGCCGGCTTATTGCGCTGCTGCGCTGAATGGCGCGGCGTGGCGCAATCCATCCCCGGTGGGAATGGAGCCGCTGGGAAGCGAGCAACATAGACGTCGGCCCGGAGGGTGAGCGAACGGGAGTGAGCGAATCAATCGAAGCGAGGGAACGCAATTCTCAGAAAGACTCTCACGCGCACTACGTCACACAAACTATCCCCGGCGGGAATCGAACCCACATTTAAGGTTTAGGAAACCCTTGTTCTATCCGTTGAACTACGGGGACGATGATCTGGAAATAATAAACGGATTGAATGGAGATGGGCAAGATAGCTTGCGGTACGCAGCGATTTCTTGAAGGCGACCTTCGCGCTCGACTATTGGCAGGTTACTTGAGAGTATCCTTGCGACGGGCATTTCCATGTAAATCCATATGGCCGCCGAGATTAAAAAGGAAATTCAGCTCGAGATCGCGCATGTGTTGTTCACAGACATTGTCGGTTACTCGAAGCTGCCGATCCATCAGCAACGAGCGGTAGTCGAGCGCTTAAACGAGATTGTCCGAGGTACGGATGAATTCCAAGCCGCGGAAACGGCGGGGCGCTTGATCAAAATCCCGACAGGCGACGGCATCACGCTGGTTTTTT
>WNGL01001312.1_pt1 | contig 44021 bp, 35 predicted proteins | sample 5400591 | NCBI WGS metagenome assembly WNGL01 (sample SAMN13153377, study PRJNA577476) | soil metagenome | isolation source: 80 cm soil or saprolite under Garry oak tree replicate 1 | place: USA:California | collected 2016-06-15
GGTTGAGGGTCCCGCCCTGTCCCGGGTTCTCCAGCAGGACGAGCTTGAGCGGCGGATCGACGATCGCGAAGTTCGCGTAGCCGGGGCGGGTCTTGGCGGGGCTCACGCCGAACAGCTTCGCGTAGAAGGCGGTGACGGCCTCGATGTCATCGACGTTGAGCGCGAGCTGGATGCGGGACATGTCCGGGCCTCCCGTGTGCTATATATTCATGATTGTCGATACTGAGACGATGACGGAAATATTGATGCCTGTCAATATGTTACTGCTGTAGGGGTGGTGCCGATGCCGGTGCAGGAACTGTCGGGAGGGCAACTGTCGGGAAGGCAACTGTCGGGAGGGCAACTGTCGGGAGGGCAACTGTCGGGAGGGCAACTGCGGGTGCTCGAGGCGCCTCGCGTCGTGGCATGCTGCGCGCCGCTGGCCAGTGAGGTGGTGTCGGTAGCCGACGCCGAGGCTCTGTCACGCCAGTTCTCGGCGCTGGCCGACCCGGTGCGACTGCGGCTGCTGAGCCTGCTGGCCACCGCCAGCGGTGGCAGTGTTTGCGCCTGCGAACTGGTCGGCCCGGCCGGCAAGAGCCAGCCCACTGTCAGCCACCATTTGAAAGTTCTGTCCGAGGCGGGCCTGGTCACCAGCGAGCGGCGTGGCCGCAACATCTGGTACGCGGTAGTGCCAGCGGCGCTGGAGTCGTTGCGCGAGGTACTCGCGCCCGGGCAGCGATAACTCATCGAGCCAGCTTGCTCCGCGGTTCGGTCCGCTATTTTGCGAGGTCCCGGACGCGGCGCCACGAAACACGCCAGCAATGCCCCGGGCTTCCTGCGCTGGCAGTGGCGGCAGCCCGGGGGCCGCAGTGACCCGGGGGCCGCAGTGACCCGGGTTACCGGGTGCCTCACCAGGTTTCGGCGGCCTGCCGGGCGAGGTGGCCCTCGAGGCGCCAGAGATTGTCGAGGTGCTGGCTCGCCCACAGAAGGACCAGGGCCTGCTGCGCCTTTGCTTTGTGACTGCCGGCTGCTCCGTCCCCGCCGGCTGCCGTGTTCCCGCCGCCCGGTGTGTTCCCGCCGACCGCCATGTTCCCGCCGGCCACCGTGTCCCTGGCGCTGCTGGCTGCCATGCCCGCATCGGCAAGGGTGTTGCGGACGCACTGAAGCAGGCGGCTGCGGCCCTCCGCATCGCGGGCGTGCGGCTGCGGCACGCCAGTCGAGTTGACCAGCGAGACACCGAAGGTCACGTACCACGAGCGGAGCGCGTGGATCTCGCCGTCGAGCACATGAGCACATTCCGTTGGGATGTCGGCGTCGGTCTGGCGCCTCAGCGCCGCCAGTGACTGTGCCGCGCGCTGAAGGCGTGCGGTACCGGCGACCAAGGCGCCGAGGTTCTCGGCATGCCGCAGGGCGGAGCGTTCTGCAAGGTACTGGCGGAAGGCATCGTCGAGCCGGTCGGAGGCCGTGTGCGCAGCCTGGGCCGCGCTGTGTGACCAGCTTGAGTCGCCGCCGTGCAGTAGTTGCTGCGCGGTAGCGGTGACGTATTCCGCGTTCCGCGCGTACGCCGCGGCCAGGTTTTCTCGCAGGAGTGCGGCAGCGCCCCGCGGCCAGAAGAGGAGACCGACTCCCAGGCTGACCGCGAAGCCGGTCGCGACGTCCTCGACGCGAACGAGCCCGACCTTCCAGCCAACGGGCTGAATGATGTTGAACAAAATGAACAGGACAATCGTGAACCCGGCCTGCCCGGCGGCGAACGAGATCGCCCGGGGGGCGTACGCGGCGAGCAAGACCGCAACTGGAAGGACTGCCCAGAGCACGGGCTCACTGGTTCCGATGGCAATGACGAGCGCGCTGCCGGCCAGAATCCCGACCGCTGTGCCTGCGAGCGCCCGAATGATCGTCGCGCCCGTGCCAAAGGCATTTGACCGCAGCACCGACAACGTGCCCAGGACTACCCAGAAGCCGTGCTGCAGCCCGCTCCGCTGCGCACAATGAACACCGCGACCCCGACTCCCACTGCGCCCCGCACGCTGTTGCGCAGCCATACCGACCGCACGCTCGCATGCCCTGCGACCAACCGCTGCGCTGCCCGGAATACCGATCGCCCCGGCGGAGCGACTTTATGCCAGTGGGCATCGCGGGGATCTCCTGGATCTGGCGCTGCCGCACCGCTCGCTCGCAGCGCATAGCCAGCCACCTGCCGTGCTGAGTATGAGACCACCCGGAGCCGGAACGACGGCCCCAACGCGGATGCCAGCGCGGCGTCGTCGGTTACTGGCGGCGATGTGCCAAGGCGCCGGGCAACTGCGCGCGCTACCCCGGCCCGCGCCTCCTCCAGCCGCTCAAGGTCGGGCCACCCGGCCCCGCCGGCGAGGCGGCTTGCGCTGGCGCGAAGCACAGCAACGACAGCGGCCATCAGATCCGCGTTCTCCTGTCGGCACACCTCCAGTGGCCCCGGCACGGCGGGTGAGCGCAGGAACGACAAGAGCCAGTCAAGCTCGTCGACGAGCGCTGCAAGCGCCGCAGCCGGCCCAGCGGGCCCAGTCGGCCGATGTGGCGTAGCAAGAAAGCGCTTGCGCAGCGCTGCGACCGCCTCCCGGGCAACATCGGCTCGCTCGGAGACCAGTCGCGGGCCGCGCCGCAGCTCGGCATCGCCGAGCTCGGCGAGGGCCAGGCAAGCTCGAGCAGCCGCCGCACGCAGGTCAGCCGCCGACCGCGATGGCCAGAGCAGCATGGCCGCACAGGTTCCGGCAGCCGCCGCGAGGCCCCACCCGGCCAGGCGCGTGGGGATCACCGAGGCGGTGGCAGGCAGCGTCACCGGGAGGATGAACGTGAGCATCGCCGCGGTTCCGGCTACTGCGAGATAGCCGTTGATCACACCGGAGAACAGGACCGCGAACCCGACCACCGCCATCGCAGCCGCTGCGAGCCAGGCGTTGCGGGAACACAAGGTCCCGAGCACGATAAACCCGGCGCCCGCCACTGCCAGTGCCAGGTAGGCAGCGAGCCGCGTCCGCCATGGACCGGTGAAATCGACCATGACGAGCATGGCGAAGGAGCCGAAGGCCGCGAAAGTCGCCGTCTGAGGGTCCTGGATGACCTTGTCCGCAAATGCGAAGACGGCCGGCATCACGATCGCCGCCCGGGCGGCGGTCTTGAGCGAGCCCAAGCCTGGGTCCGTCAGCTGCCGGCGGGCCGTTCGCGCAAGTCCCGCGGCGCTCCGCCCGATCACAGAACGGCGGCGTCCACCGCGGACGCCCCCACGACCCACCGCCACGCAAAGCCCCGCCGCATGGTCGCATCCACGGCGTCCGCAGCCAGGCTACTCTCGCTCTGCGACGCATCGCCCGTCCCGGATGCGACAAGCATGTCCCACCTTGCCATCGCCGGACACCTACCCGGCTCAGCGGCACAGAACCGGGTCAATCTGCTGGTGCGAGGGAGCCCAGGCTGTGGGGGACTCCGGTTGTGAGGGTGGTTCGATACGACATCGAGCAGCCTTGGTGGTGTTGGCGGTGCTCGTCCGGGCACAGTGGCACACACTAGGACGCGAAGTGGGCGGGTGAATCTGCGGGGGCGCGTGGTTCTGCGAGTAGCTTGTAAAACGGCTGGGCTGGCCGGGCGAGAGTCTCGCCTGGCCGTGGCCGGAGTGGGCTGGCCGTGGCCCGGGGGTGGGCTGGCCACCAAGCCGGGGTGGGCTGGCCACCAAGCCGGGGTGGGCTGGCCACCAAGCCGGGGGTGGGCTGGCCACCAAGGATGCCAGTGAACGGTATGTGGTGACACAGGAGGATTTCAGTGACGGGCGCTAACGCTGCGTTGACCGACCTTAGCCTGTGGGCGCGCAGCAACCTGCTTGTTATCGTCCTGCTGGTTCTGGGGGCAATACTGCTCACCCGCCTGGCGCAATGGCTGCGCGACCGGATCACCTCACGCATCGACGCCAACGCCCGCGAAACCGATGAGCTGGTGCGTTCTGAGTCCGCCAAGCACCGCCATGTCGTCGCGGAAGTCCTCACGTGGACGACGGTGGCAATCATCTACGTCGTGACTGCCGTCCTCATCGTTCAGCTCCTTGGGGTTCCGATCGCTGGCCTGGTCGCGCCCGCTGCGCTGCTCAGCGCCGCACTGGGATTCGGCCTGCAGCGCTTTGTCCAGGACATTGGCGCTGGGTTCTTCATCACGGGCGAGCGGCAGTATGGCTTCGGCGACGTCGTCCGCATCGCGGTCGCAAACGTGACGCAGCAAGTCACCGGTACGGTCGAGGAGGTCACACTTCGTGTGACCCGCATCCGCTCGGTCAGCGGCGAGGTGATCACGACGCCGAACGGCCAGATCGTCCAGGTCACCAACTTGTCGCGCGACTGGGCACGGGCGGTCATCGATGTGCCGGTGCCGTCCACGGTTGATGTCAGCCAGGTCAATGAAATACTCCGGCAGGTAGGCGACGCCGCCTACCGCGACGATGAACTGCGCAAGGCACTGCTCGACCCGCCGACCGTGATGGGCGTGGAAAAGATCGAGGTCGACACATTCTCCGTGCGGATGGTTGCCCGGACGCTGCCCGGCAAGCAGTTCGATGTGGGACGTGAGCTCAGGGCACGGGTCGCGTCGGCCTTCCGGCGCGAGGGAATCCACGTCGCCACGGAGCTCGACACCGGCCGTGCCACCGGAGGTGCCTCGTGACTGGGCGCCCGCGCACTTCGACACTTGTGCTCAGTGGGCTCTTCCTGGCCGTGTTTGCGCTCTACCTATGGGTAAGTCCGCCAACCACGACCGCAGGGCTGGTTCCTCCAGCTGCCACTCCTGCAGCTCCGCCCAGCCCCACGCGGCATAGTTCATCCCCCTCACCACGCCGGACCAGCCCTTCCCCCCGGCCAACACCGTCCACACCCACACCGTCACCATCGGCGGTCTCGTCCAGCCCCGCACCCTCGCCATCGGTGACCTCGTCCACACCGACCCAGTCGCCATCTGCGGCACCGCCTGGGACGTCTGCCTCTCCCACGCCGTAGCCAGCCAGTCGAGGGCCGCGGGCCAATGGGTTCGCGGTAAATGTAAATCGGCGGAATATCAGCCGGAATGTATCAGCAGGCTGGCGCGGGCCTCTTCAAGGCAAAGAACGTCACGGAATGACAAGGCGCGGACACACGCGCCGCGGCAGGCGGCAAGCGGCCGTTCAAGGACGTCTAGGTGAAGCGCGCACAAACCAGGCTGTGGCTGGAAAAGCAGAGCGGATCGCGGCCTACCTGGAGGAAGAGGCCTGACGACAGGCCGCGAGGGGGGTCCCATGTCTGTTTCCGGTGAGCATCCCAACGTCGAGCGAGAGGCTCCTCCACCGCGAAGGGCACGCATTCGGGTGCCTGCGGGCTTGACTCGTACGTTAGCCGGGAGACGTGCGAGGATCTGGTCGCACCGCCCGCCAGGCAGCCCGCCCGCTGGCCGGGCACCGCGCTGGAACGCCGGCTGGCAACGGCAGCTAGTCCCGGTCGCTGTCGTTTCGGCGATGGCCTTGAATGCGGTCCTCATCAGCGCCGTCCCGGCTTCCTCTGCCACCGGCACGAGCGGAACCTCCACGCCCACCTCCGGGGTGCCAACGCGGCTGCATGCCCTCGCCCGACTGGTCCTCAGTCCGGCCCGGGACTCCCTTCTGACCGGGGCGCGGCTGGCCTATGCCGCCGAGGGGTATGACGCCGCAGGCCATGATCTTGGCAACGTCACGGCGCTCGCTCAGTTCTCAATCAGCCCAGAGGGCTACTGCACACAGTCACGTTGCGTCGCGAGGGAACCCGGCTCGCACACGGTGACAGGCACAATCCGCCAGAAGAACCGCACCATACGCGGCACTGCCGCGCTGGTCGTGGAGAAAGCGGTTTCGCCGGGCAATCCACAGCCCGCCGCGCACCAGCCCGCACCCGACGCCAGCCATGGCTCGCGGGGAGTGGCCCAGCCCGGGCCCCTTCCGGCACCCGTTACCCGCCAGCGGGCAGGCAGCCAGCCGCTGCCGCGGGCACAGCTTGTGCTGACCCCGGCCCGGGCATTTATCCCCGCCGGAGGAAGTATCACCTATACCGCTGTCGCCTATGACGACACCGGCCACACCCTCGGCGACGTCACCGCCAGTACCAGGTTCGCGATCGGCTTCAGCGGGGAAAGAAACAGCTTCCTCATCCGCCCGAACGGCTCCTGCACCGCCGCCACCTGCACGGCCACCAAGCCCGGGCGGCACACAGTCACGGGTACTTTCCAGTTCGGGGACCGCACCATCAGCGGCGACGCGGCGGTACAGGTCGTACCGCGGCGCCACTCGGTGAAGCCTCCGCACCAATTGGCCACCCTGGAAATCCACCCGAGCTCAGCGGTGATCGAGTCCGGCGCCAAAATCACCTACACGGCCGATGGCTACGACGCGGCCCACCATTTCCTCGGCGACCTCACCGCCTTCACCAGTTTCTCGATCAGCCCGCCCGGCTCCTGCCACCTCGCGACCTGCACCTCAACCAAGCTCGGGCAGCACACTGTCACCGGCACCATCGATCTCGGAAAACGCCGCATCACCGGGGTGGCGACCCTGCTCGTGGTGCCCAGGCTCGCCGGCCTGAGATTGAAGCCACGGAAAGCGCTGATCGAACTCGGGCAGGCTGTCACCTACGCGGCCTTCGGCCTGAATGCCAAGGGCCGCCGCGTCGTCAATCTCACGGACTTCACCAGTTTCTCGATCCCCCCGCCCGGCTTGTGCGCCGGCAACACATGCACAGCGGAAAAGCCGGGCCGCTACATCGTCACCGGTACCGCGGGCCTCGGGGACCGCACCCTCAGCGGCCATGCCCGCCTGCGTGTGGTGCCGCACGTGGACTTGGTGCTGCGTCCGGTATCCGCGACGATCACCGCCGGCGAGCCCATCGTCTACCGAGCGTTGGGTGTGGACGAGGCGCACAACCCGGTCGTCAACCTCACCCCATACACCCGGTTTTCGATCACTCCACCTGGTTCCTGCGCCAAAGCCACCTGCACCAGCACCAAGGCAGGTGAGTACCGGGTCACCGGCACCGTGAAGATCGGAGACCGGACCCTCACGAGCACGGTCCCCCTGCACGTGGTGGCGGGGGCACTCACGAGGCTGCGCCTTTCGCCGCTCCGGGCCAGGATTGTCGCCGGTCACGACCAGGCCTACCTGGCGCGCGGATTTGACGCCTACGGAAACCCACTGGGCGACATAACCGCCTGGACACGCTTCTCGATCAGCCCCGACGGCTCCTGTACCGGCGCGGTCTGCACCGCCACCCGCCGTGGCCGCCACATCGTCACCGGCACCGCCCAGACCAGGAGTGGGCCGGTCGCGGGGACAGCCATCCTGGACGTGGTACCGGGGCCACTCGTGAACCTGACGTTGCGGCCTCCCCATGCGAAGATCAAGGCCGGCGGGAGCCGGGCCTACCGCACGAAGGGTTTTGACGCCTACGGCAACGCGCTGGGCAATTTGACCGCGAGGACAAAGTTCTCGATCAGCCCGGACGGTTCCTGTTCCGGCCCGGTCTGCACCGCCACCCGCCGGGGCCGCCACATCGTCACCGCCACCGCCACGGCCCGCGGTGGGCAGGCAACGGCAAGGGCGACTCTTGACGTCCTTGCCGTGGTTGGCCCAAAGCGGCCCCTGATCATCCTGCGGCTCCGCCCGCGGTCCGCCGTAATCCTCGCCGGCGGCAGCGTCACCTACACCGCTACCGGCTCAAACGCTGGCGGAACCCGCCATGTCAATCTCACCGGCCGCACGCACTTCTCCATCGGGGCAACCTCATGTGATGGCACCACGTGCACCCCGAGCACGCTCGGATGGCACACGGTCTTTGGTACCGCAACGATCGGGACCCACGTCCTGACGGGCAGGGCGCGTCTGCTTGTGGTGTCGACGCCGATCGTCGATTTGAGGCTCAACCCGCGGTCGGCGGCCATTCGCACAGGCGATCGCGTGACCTACACCGTCGCGGGCAGGGACGCCGCCCATCATGTCGTCGCCGACCTTACTGCCGTGAGCACCCTCTCCGTCACCCCGGACGGTTCCTGCACCGGTGCCATCTGCACGGCCAGCAAGCGGGGACAACACACCGTCACCGCTGCCGTGGACATTCAGAACCGCCGCCTGACCGGGACAGCCACCCTGTGGGTCGGCAGCGGGGCGATAGGGCCGCCCGGCCACCAACTCGTCAGCCTGGAACTGGACCCGAGGTCGGCGGTAGTCGACACCGGCGCACGCATTACCTTTTTCGCAACGGAGGTGGCTGCCAACGGCAGCGGCCTGGGCGACTTTACCGGCAACACCCGTTTCTCCATCAGCCCTGACGGCTCATGCTCCGGCGCCACCTGCAGCCCGGCCAAACCGGGTGAGCACACCGTGACCGGCAGCCTCACTCGTGGGAACCGTCACCTCACCGCCACGGCCACCCTGCAGGTCAAGGTCACGCTCGTGAGCTGCATGCTTTCGCGCGGGGACGCGCACCATGTGACGGTGACACCGGACCGGGCGGCACCGGGGACACCACTGAAAATCACCGCCACGCTCAACCGGGATTTTGCCGGCTGCTCGGTCGCGACGCTGCTGGGCGGCGCCCGGTTTGGCGGCGTCTTTAATGTCGGTCCCAATGGTGACATCTCCGCACAAGGGACCATTCCCAGCAATGTCCCCCCCGGCACCACGACCGTGAAGCTGGCCCGCGCAGACGGCGGGATCATTGCCACCCTGCGGTTCGAGGTACTTGCCAAGCCCCTGCCCCATCCGGGACACCGCTGGCTGTTGTGGCTCGCGGCTGCCGTTGCGGCACTGCTGCTGCTTGTGGTAGCCGCGCTCGCCCTCAGCGGTCATCGTGCCCGCCGCCAGCGCCGTTGGGTGAACCAGCACGTCCGGACCGAACCACACTCCCGTCCCAGCCAGGTCGAAGCCGACCGCGACACCGCTGCTTCGCCGACCTTTGCCGTCCGGCTGGAGCCGCACGGCGGCGAGGGCAAAACCGAAATCCAGAAGGAGGGGAACTGATGACGACCGCCGTCACCACCCAACCGTTCACTGCCGCAGCCTTCCTCTTTGGCGACAGCCAAGACAGCTCCGCCGCGCTCGCGCAAGCCTTAGTGGAGAAGGGCGTTGTCGGCTCCCTCGGCGCTGCCGTCCAGAACCTGACCCGGGCAGGGCGCGGAGCGGTCGGTAACCAGATCGCCTCCGTTGCGCACGGGCTCGTGGACCTCGACCTTGACAACATCGTCATCGGGGGATGGCGTAAATATGCCGACATGATGGCGGCGGCCAAGCGCACAATCACCGAGCCCGGCAGCAGGGAAATCGTGGAGCTTGCAACCCACACCATCACCTTCAGGCACGAGCCTTATGTGAGGTTGCTGGTCAACGACGCTCCCGTGGCGACCGTGCACTTCGAGATGTCCCTCAAGTTCACGGTGAAGGGACTGGTCGCCACCATCCGAGGCGGCCAGCTTGTCAGCCTGCACGCTGGGGACTGTGATGTGGCTGGAACGCTGTCGGCCGAGGGCCGACGACTAGCCATGCGGGAGGCACACGTCCAGCTTCCGTTGCTCTTGCGTCTCGGTGATGGCATCCCCCTCGTCCACAAGAACGAGCACACGCCACCGGACCACAGTGACGAGCACACGCCACCGGACCGCAAGGACGAGCACATGCCGGCGCAGCCGACCGTCCAACCGGAGGAATGACCTGTTCAGCCCCTCACGGGGGGAGTTGTACCATTGGGTGGCGCGGCAAAGGAAGCGTCCTGGCCTCCGCCCGCCAGCCCGGGGTGCCAGCATGCCAGGCGTGGTGAGGCCAGCCTCCCCCACCAGATCGCCCTAACACTCTTGTGACGCGGCACGGCGGGCCATCTACTTGGAATCACGGTCTGGGGACGACCGGATCGTGCGATCGCACTGATATGTGGGTGAGCGGGCTTGCGTATTACCCTGACCTGGCTGCGCATGGAGTTGCGGCGGCGCTGGTGGTCGCTCACCGTGCTTGCCCTGCTCGTCGCCTTGGCCACAGCGACGGTGCTCGCCGCAGCCGCAGGAGCGCGGCGCGGGCAGACCGCCTTCGACCGGCTATGGGCGCGCACGTTGCCCGCGACCGCCACCGTGCTGCCCAACCAGCCGGGCTTCGACTGGGCCAAGGTCCGCGCATTGCCCGAGGTCAGCGCGCTCAGCATGTTCCCGGTCAGCTTCGGGTTCGCACTGGATTGCTGCCCGGACGGGAGTAGCGGATTCCCGCCCGCTGACGACGAGATCACCCGGACCATCGAACGGCCGGTCATATTGGAGGGACGGCTGTTCAACCCGAACCGCGTCGACGAGATCGTGGTCACCCCAAAGTTCCAGGCGAGCTACGGGAAGGGCGTTGGCGACACGGTGACCCTGCACCTGGCGAGCCCGAAGCAGGTTGACTTCGGGTACGACGGGTCCACTGGGCCACCGCGCGGGCCAAAGATCCAGGCCCGCATCGTCGGGGTGGCCCGTTCGCTCTGGGGGTCGGTCATCGTGGACACGCCGGGGGCAAAAGGGGGCGTGCTCCCGTCGCCCGCTCTGTTTGCCCACTACCGCGCCAACATCATGGGCACCAGCGGGCAGACGTATATCAACGCGCTGGTGCGGCTCAAAGGGGGCAGCGCAGCGATCCCCGCGTTCCGCGACGACCTGGCCCGCGTGACCGGCCGGTCGGACATTGACGTGTGGAACAACCTGGTCGACTTCGGCGGCCCCATTCGCAGGGTCACCGGTTACGAGGCCGCGTGCCTGCTCGCCTTCGCAGTTGCGGCGCTGGTGGCCGCATTCTTCCTCATCGGCCAGTCCGTCGCCCGTTACACCTCGGCAACCGCAACCGACCTCCAGGTCCTGCAGGCGGTGGGCATGACGGCCCGGCAGGCCGTCGCGTCGGCCTCGGCCGCTCCGTTTCTGGCCGCCGCCGCGGGGACAACGCTCGGCGTCGCGGGGGCCATCGTGGCGTCGCGGTGGATGCCAATCGGCGCTGCGTCGGCTGTGGAGCCGCGTCCGGGAATCGACGTGGACTGGCTGATCCTCGGCCCCGGCTTGGTCATCGCGCCGCTCATCGTCTTGGCCGGATCGGCTGCCACGGCAGCTATCGCGCTCACTGCCGGCCGGCGGCAAGCAGTCCCCCGCCGTTCCGCCGTCGCGGCGGCCGTGGCGGGAGCGGGGCTTCCCGTATCCGTTGTGGTGGGCACCCGCTTCGCGCTCGAGCCGGGACGTGGCCGCTCCTCCGTGCCGGTTCGGCCGGCTCTGCTGGGTGCGGTCGCGGGCGTCCTTGGCGTCCTCGCCGCCTTCACTTTCGCCGCCGGGGCCTCCGACGCCGCTGCCAATCCGGCGCGCTTCGGGCAAACGTGGCAGCTTGGGACGTTCCTGGGGTTCAACGGGCACGACTTTGGGCCGACGGACCGGGTGCTTCGCGCCGTCGCCGCGGACCGCGACGTCACCGGCGTCGTCAACGCGCGTTTCGCCGGGGCGCAATCCGGCCAGGTCTCCATCGAGAGCTTCACGTACGATCCCGTGGCCGGCAAGCGGATGCCGGTTGTGCTCACTGAGGGGCATATGCCCGCCACGGCGAACGAAATCGCGCTGGCCCCGGCGACCGCGCGTGAGCTGCACGTTTCCACAGGATCAAGGATCCAGCTGAGCGGCGGCACGACTAAGCAGGCCGAAACGGTAACGGGTATCGGCTTCGTCCCCTCGGGGCCGCACAACGACTACGCCGACGGCGCGTGGCTTACCCCGGCTGGGTACGACCGGATTTTTGCCGGCGCGCGCTACGCGTTCAAGTTCCACGCCGCGGCGGTGGCGCTGCGGCCCGGTGCTGATGTCCAGGCGGTCGCGCGCCGACTGAACGCCGCAGCGGCGGCGATCAAGGGCGGGAAGGCATTCACCTTCGGGCCCCCGCCCCCGCTGGAAGAAGTCCAGCAGATCAAGGACGTAGCGGTGCTGCCGCTGGCGCTGAGCGCCTTCCTGGCACTGCTGGCGGTCGGGGCTGTCGGGCACGCCCTATCCATTGCCGTGCGGCGCCGCCGCCACGAACTGGCGGTGCTGCGGGCGCTTGGGATGACCCGACTGCAATCCCGGATGGTGGTAGCCACGCAGGCGAGCGTGCTCGCCGTGATCGGGCTGGTGTTCGGGGTCCCGCTGGGAGTTGCGCTTGGCCGCACCGTCTGGCACGTCGTCGCCAACTTCACGCCGGTGGCATATCACCCACCGCTTGCCGTGTGGGCGATGCTGCTGATCACCCCGCTGGCGTTGCTCGCCGCGAACCTGCTGGCCGCCTGGCCGGGCGACCGCGCGGCACGGCTGCGCACCGGGCAGATCCTGCGGACCGAGTGATTCCCCGCTGAAGCGCGGGTGTCACGAGCCGGGATCCGCCACGCCGGCCTCCGTCACGCCGGCCTCCGTCACGCCGGGTTCCGCCACTCCGGTCTCCGCCCCGCCGGGCCCAACTTGGCCGGGTGGCCGTGGACCATCCCGACCCGGGGCGGCTGGCACCTGCGTGGCGGTTGCCTGCCAGATCTCGCGGACGACCACTTGGAGGGCGCCCGCGGCGGGGATGGCAAGCAGGGCCGCGACAAAACCGCCGAACAGCCCACCGAACCAGCTCCCCAGCGAGGCTCCGACCAAGACCGACACCAGGACGAGCAGCGGGCTTATCCGCACCGTCCGGCTCATGACGATGGGGTTGAGGACGTGGTTTTCCACCTGGGTGTAGATGAGAAACACGACCAGGGTGATGATGCCCGCCGTCAAAGACTGACCCGTGGCGAACAACACCGTCGGGATACCAGCCAGCGCACCGCCGACCAGGGGCAGAAAGTCGACGAGCGCTACCCATAGCGCCCACAAGAACGCGAAGGGGACCCCGAGCGCGAACAGCGTGACGAATACCACCAGCCCGGCAATGACCGATGTGAGGAAGTTCCCCAGCATGTACCCGGCAACCGACCGGTTCACCTCGCTCGCGACCTTGCTGATGCGGGCCGCACGATCGGCGGGCATCAGGCTGAGGACACCGGCACGCAGCGTGGGGCCTTGGAGCAGCAGAAGCAGCACCAGGACGAAGATGGTTGCCAGCGCGACGAGCAGGGTCGCCGCGCCCTTTCCCACCGTCAGGGCGGGCTTGCCGAGTGCCTGGCCGAAGCTCACCAGCTTCGGTGCGTTTTGCTGCACCCATGCCTGGATGTGATACCGCCGCACCAGATGGCCAATCCAGCCCCTGCCGTGCTGCGCGTTTGCCACGTAGGTTGGCAGCTGGTCCGCCAGGTGCGTGATCCCGTTGATCAGCGGGTAGCCGAACGCCAGGGCCAGACCAGCGAAGACAAGCACACCCCAGACGGTGACGATGGCAACAGCCATGCCCCGGCGCGGGACAAGGCGCTGCAGGGCCACCACGACCGGGTTAAGAAGCAGGGCAACAAAGCCCGCCGCAAGCAGCAAGAGCAGAACGTCGCGCAGCCGGTACACCACTTTGCCCGCGAGATAGACACTGACCACCACCGCGACGGTGGCGATGATGGTCCGCAGCGGGACGCCTCTCGATTCGGCGGCTTGCCACAGGCGCGCCAACCGGGTGTCGGGCGGCGGGGAATCATCCGGCATCTACCAAGCATGGCAGCTTCGCTCAGGGAATCAGCACGGCCTTGCGGTGTGGCGCCTGGCCGCAGCGCGTCCAAGCATCGGCGGCCCGCACCAGGGGCATGGTCTCCCGGTCGGCCGTAACCCGGCCGGCCCCGGCATGGGCGAGGATCCCGGCGAGCGTGCTGGCCTTCTGCTCGCGCGTGAGGGCGTTGTTGGTGTAACCGAGGACCGAGAGCACCCCACTGCGGACGGCGGCCGAGCCGAAGCGGGCCTCAGCGCCGGCCGATGAGCCCAGGTTCCACCACGAGGTCGGCCCGGCCAGCCACCGCCGCGCCCAGTCGGCCGGCGATCACGCCGGCGTCGTCTCCGGACAGGTCGGCGACCGCGTCGGCGCCGAGTTCGGCCGCGCGGGCACGGCCATGCGCGTCTCGGCAGGCGGCGACCACCCGGCCGGCGCCAAGCAGCCGGGCCGCTTGCACCGCGACCTGCCCGACGGTTCCGCTGGCACCCAGCACCAGCACGTGCTCTCCCGCCCGCAACTGCCCCCGCCAGGTCAGCGCCGACCAGGCGGCGATGGCGGACAGGCCGAGGGCGGCGGCGAGGTCGTCAGCGACACCATCGGGCAGCGGCAGCACGGCCGGCTCGTCCGCCACGCACAGTTCGGCCATGGCGCCATCGCCGGGGGCCATGCCCGCGCCGCAGCTGAACCACACGCGGGTCCCGGGTGCGAGGGTGCCCGAGTCCACGACGCTCCCCGCCCCCTGCGTGCCGGGGACGTACGGCAGCGCGGGCGCGCCGAAGTAGGAGGTACCGGAGGCGCACAGCACGTCCAGCGGGTTGACCACAGCGGCTGTCACCCGGATCAGCGCCTGGCCCGCGGCGCGCCGGGGCGCCGGGTGGTCAAGGAACTGAGGCGGCTCGCCGTGACCGCGGATGACCGCCGCGCGCATCACACCGGGCCCGGTCAGCTCTCACCGCCCTGGGTCCGCCACTGCGTGGGCCCGGTGTAGGTGTAGGGATTGTCCAGGACCTTGGTCTGGGGGATCTCCGGGTGCATGCCCTCGGCCCAGGCATCCGGGCCAAGCTCACCCATCAGGTAATCCACCGTCTGCTCCACGACCTGCCGGGCTTTCGCCAGGTCCACGCCGACCAGCCGGTGGTCGTACTTGACGACCCGGCCGTTCACGACCACGGTGTGGACGTCGCCCCGCTGGGCCTGGAACACCACCTGCCCGTAGGGGTGGACCAGCGGGAACATCACCGGTGAGGCGTCGTTCTTGATGAGCACGACGTCCGCCTTCTTGCCCGGCTCCAGGCTGCCCGTCACCGAGTCCAGTCCGAGCGCGCCGGCCCCGCCGCGGGTGGCCCAGTCCACCACCTGCTCGGCCCGCAGGTGGCAATTGGTCACGGTCTCCTGGCGCGCGTGCGCTTCCAGGTGCTCGCGCGACCGGTCGGCTCCGAGCGTGGTTCGCATCGCGGAAAAAAGGTCCCCGCTCCACCACACGCTGGTGTCCATAGACAGCGAAACGCGGATGCCGTGCTCGCGTAGCTTCCACGTGGGCGGGTAGCCCTGGCCGGCGCTCTGCTCACTTTCCGTCGACACCGACGCTGACCCGCCGGTGGCGGCGATCCTGTTGTAGGAGTCCGGGGTCAGCGTGGCGGCGTGGACGTAGATCGTCTCCGGGGTCATGAAGCCGTTCTCATGCATGAGGCGGATGCCGTCATCGCTGGTCGCGCCCCACACCCCCGCATGGGTGGTCACCGGCACCCCGAGGTCGCGCGCCACCTCGAACGCGGCCCGCTCCGGGAACGCCGGGTCGCCGGTCACGTCGAACGCCATCTGGAAGCCGAGCATGTCGTTGCCGCTGCTGAAGCGGCGGCTGACAAAGCCGCGGAACTCAGGCGCGGCCGACCACTCCCACGGGCCCTGCTGGATGTTGCCGTAGGCCAGCACGAAGCGCCCCGGCACCTCGGTCAGCGCGTCCACCGCCGCCTCGGCGTGCTCGACCGTCTGCAGGCCGTGGGACCAGTCCACGGTGGTCGTCACCCCGGCGTCGATCGCCTCGATCGCCGCGACCAGGTCGCCCGCATAGATGTCCTGCGGCCGGAACGTCTTGCCCCACTGCAGGTAGTACCAGACGAAGTACTGGGTGAGCGTCCAGTCGGCGCCGTACCCGCGCATCGCGGTCTGCCACATGTGCCGGTGGGTGTCGATCATCCCGGGCATGACGATGCCGCCGGCCGCGTCGATCTCGGCCGTCCCCTCGGGCACCGGCAGCGCCGGGCCCACGGCCTCGATCCGCTCGCCGCTGATGAGCACGTCGGCGCCGCGCAGCAGACGGTGCGCGGCGTCCATGGTCAGCACCGTGGCGTTGCGGAACACCAGCGGCCGTCCCGGGGCCAGGTCGGCTGCGGTCAGGCGTGGCGCGGGCGCACCACCCGGCTGGCCAGACGTGGGTGCGGTCATGAGATACCTCCAGGTGGCTGGCAACCGCCAAAAGCTGAAACGGACTTATGTCCGCATCACGGCCAGGGAAGCTTGACCGAAGACTGTCCCCGTTGGTGTTCCGCTGTCAAGAGGCTAGAGCTAAGCTCGCGCCGCAGCACATTCGGCCTTGTCCGCGATGCGGACAAGGTGGCCGGAACCGGCTACAGTCATCGGCATGGCACGGCGTGACACCAGCCCGGACTTCATCGAGGCGCTCGCCCGTGGCCTCGACGTGATCAGGGCTTTCCAGCCGCGGCAGCCGGTGATGTCGCTGGCCGCGGTGGCGGGAGCGGCCGGGCTGGCGCGGCCCACCGCACGGCGCGTGCTGCTGACCCTCCAGCAGCTGGGGTACGCCCGCGCGGCCGCCGGGGGCTACGAGCTCACCCCGCGGGTGCTGGAGCTCGGCATGGCCTACGTCCTGTCGCACAACCTGTGGGAGATCGCCCGGCCGCACATGGAGCGGCTGGTGGCGCGTACCCACGAGTCGTCGTCCATCGCCCAGCTCGACGGTTCCGACATCGTCTATGTGGCCAGGGTGGCGGTGCCGAAGATCGTCGCGCTGGCGGTGACGATCGGAACCCGGTTCCCGGCCATGCAGACCTCGCTGGGCAAGGTGCTGCTGGCCGCGCTCGGCCCCGGTGAGGCCGAGCGGGTGCTGGCCGAGCCCAGCAGGTCCGGGATCACACCCCACTTCCTGCCGTCGGCACAGCAGCGGGCCGGCGCGCTGCGGGAAGTACGGGCCCGTGGCTGGGCGCTCACCGACGAAGAACTCGCGCCGGGGATCCGCTCCGTCGCCGCCCCGCTGCGCGACGGTGACGGCACGGTGATCGCGTCCCTCAACGTCAACACCCACGCCGCCGAGACGCCGCTGGCGGTGCTCACCGGCGAGTACCTCCCCCTGCTGCTGCAAACGGCCGGGGCGATCAGCGCCGACTGGGCCGCCTGCCAGGCGTCACCCCAGCTCACCGTCGCCGCGGCGAGGGTCTCATGACCGCGCCAGGCCAGGCACCCCGCTTTCCGACCTCGCTCGGAACCTCCGATCCTGACCGGATAACCCTGCTGGGCCACGACCTTGCCGCGGACCTGATGGGCAAGGTCGGGTTCGGCGAACTCGCGCTCTGGCTCGTCACGCAGCGGCGGCCGAGCGCAGCGGAGGTCCGGGTGTTCGAGGCCGTGCTCGTCGCGCTGGCCGACCACGGGTTCACCCCGACGGCCATCGCCGCCCGGCTCACCTATCTGAGCGCCCCGGAGTCGGTGCAGGGGGCACTGGCGGCCGGGCTGCTCGGCGGCGGCTCCCGGTTCCTCGGGGTGACCGAGGACGCCGGGCGGTTCCTGGCCGATGCCCTGGCCCGGGCCACCGGGCCGCTGCCCGCCGACGACGCGGGCTGGGACACGCTGGCCGTAGCCGCCGTGCGGCAGGCCCGGGCGGCTGGGAAGCTCATCCCGGGTCTCGGGCATCCCATCCACAAGGTCACCGACCCTCGCACCCCGGCCCTGATCCGGATCGCCGACGAGGAAGGGCTGCGCGGCCCGCACCTGCGGCTGTTCGAGGCGATCGGCCGGGTGCACCCGGCCGTGCTTGGCCGCACGCTGCCGCTCAACGGGGCCGGGGCCTGCGGCGCGGCCCTGGCCGACCTGGGGCTCCCGCCAGACCTGCTGCGCGGGTTCGCGCTGCTGGCGCGGGCGGCGGGACTGCTGGGCCATCTCGCCGAGGAACAGCGCCGCCCGCTGGCCCGTGACATCTACCTCGCCGTCGAACGGAACGCCGACTACCTGCCCCCCAGCCCGCCTGGCGCTGGCCCGCCGGGCGGGCCAGGCGCCGCCCCGCGGGGGCGCCCGCCAGCCTGAGCACGCCAGCCCGATAGCGGCCCCGCCCGGCAGCCGGGCGCGGGCCCGCCCGACCAGCGAAGGAGCTGCCATGGCCACCGTCGCGGCGGTCATCGCATCCACCCACCACCCGTTCTACTACCGGGCCAGCACCGCCACCGGCAAGGACCGCCCCCCGTTCGCCGACGAATGGGTCGCCAAGATCGAGGCATTCCGCGAAACCCTCACCCGGGCCCGCCCCGACATCCTGGTCATGGTCGGCTCCGACCATTTCCACCAGTTGTGGCTGGACAACATGCCGCAGTTCCTCATCGGCAAGGCGCCGTTCTACGACGCGAACTTCTACAACGAGGAACGGGAGTTCGGCCTGCCCCGGATGCGGCTGGCCGGCCAGGAAGACCTGTCCGCGTACCTGCTGCGCGAGGGAATGGACGCCGGCTTCGACCTCGCGTTCAGCAACGAACTGCGGATCGACCACAGCATCACCTGCCCCATCATTACCCTGCGGCCGCAGGCTGACCTGCCGATCGTCCCCGTCTACACCAACATTTTCGCCCCGCCAATGCCACAGCCCAGGCGGTTCGTTGAGCTGGGCAAGACCATCCGCTCCCTGGTCGGGTCCTGGCCCAGCGACGCTCGCGTGGCGATAATCGGCACCGGCCACCTGTCGCTTGAACTGGGAGGGCCACGCCAGTTCGGGCCGCATGGGCCGGACCCAGAGTTCGACCGCAAAGCCGTTATGTGGATTGCTTCTGGTGACCTGCCTTCCGCTTTGGCCGGCGTGAGCCTGGACAGCTTGTGGAAACCCGGCAACGCAACCCACGGGTTCATGGATTTCATGCTGATGATGGGGGTCGCGGGCGAGAACGTGAAAGCCGATTACGCGGACTCGCTCGATCTGTTCCACACCATGGAGGCTTACTTCACCTGGTACCCGGGCGGTGCGGCATGAGCAAATACCTGCTCGACAAGTTCCTTTACACCATCGACCGCGACCCCGGCCTGGTCGAGCGGTACCGCGAAGACCCGCGCGGAACCGTCACCTGGTGGGAAGCCGAGCGCGCCAACATGATCATCGGTTGCCATGAGGGGGAAGCCAGCACCTGGCTGGCATTTCGCGACCCCGAACGGGAGGCGCTGGCCACCCACGATTACCCCACACTGTTCGAACTAGGAGCGCACCCCTTCCTGACACTCACCCTGTTCATCGCCCTGTTCGAACGCGACTACCCCGAGCCGCTGGGGTTCCAGCGTGAATATGCCGCCCGGCTCGCCCACTGGAGCCTTCCCCACCCCGACATCTCCACCTGAGGACACCGGCGTGAGGGTGGCGTGAGTGAGGACACCGGCGTGAGGGCCTGGCGGCCTGCCGCTGCCAGGCCCTCACGCTGGCACGTGCACCCATTCCAGGTAGAAGACCCCGAGCCCTAGCGCCACGAACAGCCCGGAAATCAGCCAGAACCTGATCACGATGGTTGTTTCCGCCCACCCGAGCAACTCGAAATGATGCTGCAGCGGTGCCATACGGAACACCCGCCGTCGCGTCAATTTGAACCAGCCGACCTGGATGATCACGGAGAGGGCGACAATCACGAAAAGGCCGCCAAGGATGGCGAACAGCAGTTGCGTTTTCGTGCACACCGCCAGGCCCGCGAGCACCCCGCCGAGCGCGAGCGAGCCTGTGTCGCCCATAAAGATGCGGGCCGGGGGCGCATTCCACCACAGGAACCCAAAGCACGCTCCCAGCACGACGGCCGCCACCACCGCGAGGTCCAGCGGATCACGGATCGTGTAGCACCTGGGCGCGTTATCGAGCGTGCAGTCGTTGCGGAGTTGCCAGTTCCCGATGAGCATGTAGGCGGCCAGCACCAGGCAGGCAGCACCGGTCGCCAGCCCGTCGAGGCCATCGGCCAAATTCACCGCGTTCGAGGAGCCCGCGACCAGGAGCACGATCCACAGCAGCCAGGGGGTGAGGCCGAGCGGCGGCCCGAAATCGCGCAGGAACGACAGGTGCGGGTCCGCCGGGGTGATGTCAAAACCGTCGGCGAACCCCTGGTTCACCACCAGCAGGCCGAACACCGCCCCCACCACCGCCTGCCCGGCCAGCTTGGCGCCGCTGCGCAGCCCAAGACTCCGCTGCTGGTAGATCTTGATGAAGTCATCGATGAAGCCCACGATGCCAAGGCCGGTCATCAGCATCATCACCAGCACCCCCGACACCGAGGGCTCCTGAGAGGTGGCGAGATTGCCCACCACGTATCCGGTCAGGGAAGCGATGACGATAACCGTCCCGCCCATGGTGGGGGTGCCGCGCTTGGTGGCATGCCCGGCGGGGCCTTCCTCCCGGATTGCCTGCCCGTACCCGCGCCGGGAGAACACACGGATCGCCAGCGGGGTCCCGAACAGTGCGACCAGCAGCGAGATCGTGCTCGCGACCAGGATGGTTTTCACTGCCCTGCCTCCCCGCTGGCATCTACGTAGAACAGCTAGTGCAATAGGGGGTTTCGTGTCGCCGCAGGCGCTGGTTCAATCATGCAATCCTGTGCAGGGTGGTATGCGGGAGTCCGGCGCTCGGGTCAGAGGAGATTTCTTCTTCTCTTTGAGAGAAGACCGCAGGGGGGAAGGGCGTGCCATGCGCAAGCAGGGTTTGATCCTGGGCTGTCTGGTGCTCGGAGCCAGTCTGGTTGGGCCGGTCCAGGCGGCTGCCGCACAAAGCGGCAAAGTCGTCGTGATCGTGATGGAGAACGAGATATATGACGACATCATCGGGAGCAGCCAGGCGCCATACCTGAACCAGCTCATCCCGCAAGGCGACCTGTTCACCGACTACGCGGCCGTGGCCTCAGGCAGCAACCCAAACTACCTGGCGATGACCAGCGGCCTGACGTCTGCGCTGTCCCCGCCGTCCGCCAACATCTTCCAGGCCATCGACGGCGCCGGCACCGGCACATGGAAAGAGTTCATGGAATCCATGCCGGGGAATTGCGCGTCAGGGACCAGCGCCAGCGTGCCCGGCACCAGCGTCCCGCTGTACACGGCGGACCACGATCCGGATTATCAGTACCGCGCCAATTCGGCATGCAAAACCAACGACGTGCCGATGACCGCGAGCACGTTCAATCCCGCCAGCCTTCCCGACCTGAGCTACATCGTGCCCAACGAGTGCGACGACATGCACACCCTGCCCGCCAACGGCCAGTCCTGCCCGGCCTACTACGGCTCGAACCCGGGCTCCAGCCTGATCAGCCTGGGCGACAACTGGCTGGCGACGGTGGTTCCCTCGCTGCTTGCGCAGGCCAACGTGACCGTGCTGATCACCTGGGACGAGGGCAGGCTCAGCACCACCCCGCCGGAGCACATCGTGACGCTGGAGGTCGGTGCCGGTGTCACCGCCGGGTCCCGTGACGGCACCGTCTACACCCACTACGGGCTCGAGGCCGGGCTCTACCGGTACCTCGGCGTCGGAACCGCGCCCAACAACGGCGCCTCGGCGACCCCGCTCCCCATCCCGCACCCGGGCCAGGCGTCGTCCGGTCCCTCGATCTCCTCGTTCACCCCCTCCTCAGGCACGCCTGGGACGGCCGTAGCTGTCAGCGGCAGCGGGTTCACCGGGGCCACCGCTGTGACCTTCAACGGCACCGCGGCCACGTTCACCGTGACCTCCGACAGCCAGCTCACGGCCACCGTCCCGGCCGGGGCTTCCACCGGCCCGATTGCCGTGACCACCGCCGCCGGCACCGGGACCAGCCCGGCCTCGTTCACCGTGACATCCACCACGGCGTCGCCACCTCCCGCACCAGCGAACTTCACCGCGGCGCCGTCGGCCTCAGCCGTCAAGTTGTCCTGGACCGATAGCGACTCGACCGCCAGCTACGGGCTGGACCGGAGCAGCGACCCTGGCTTCGGCACAGTCACGAGCGTGACCCTGCCTGCTGGCACCACCAGCTACACCGACAGCGCCCTGGCGGCTGGGGTCTACTACTACCGGCTGGCCGCCGTGAACCCCGGCGGCCAGTCACCGTACGTTTCGGCCAGTGCTGCCACAACCTCCTATGCCGCGCTTACGGCGGGACGGCCCGGGCTGCTGGCGCACTGGCGGCTGGGGGAAACCTCGGGCACCACCGCCAACGACACGACCGGCGCCTACAACGGTTCCTATGTGAACGGGCCAGCCCTCGGCTCGCCCGGCGCGATCGCCAACGACCCGGGCACGTCGGTGACATTCAACGGCACGAGCCAGCGGGTGACCGTCCCCACGCTGCCGCCGGCCGGGGACTTCTCCATCGAAGGCTGGACGTACCTGACGAACTCGTCGGTGAACAACAACACGCTCTACGGCGGCGCCGGCACCGCCCGGCTGCTGGCGCGCCCCGGCACGGGGCCGACGGAGGCGTATGCCGGGGTAACCCTGAACGGGACCGAGTACGCCCTCCAGCCGTCCAGCCAGGCATCCAACATCAGCACCTGGGTTTACTGGGTACTCACCCGGCAGGGCAGCACGCTCACGCTGTACCGCAACGGAACCCAGATCGCCCAGCGGGCCGACCTGCCAGCCACCGCCACCGCCGACACCGACGGCTACATCGCCGACCAGAACAACGGGGACTATCACCTGGCCGGCCGCGTTCAGGACGTGGCCGTGTACCACCGGGCTCTGTCCGGCGCCGACGTGAGCAATGGGTACGTGGCCGGGGTGAACGGGATTGCCCCAGCCTCATCGTCCCCGTCCGCTCCCTCTTATTACGGCCTCGTGACGTCCGGCCCGGCGCTGCTCGCCTACTGGCGGCTGGGGGAAACCTCGGGCACGGCCGCGAGCGATACCACGGGCAGCTACAGCGGCTCGTACGTGAACGGGCCAGCCCTGGGCTCACCCGGTGCCATCGTCAACGACCCGAACACGTCGGCGACCTTCAACGGGACGAGCCAGCGGGTGACCGTCCCCACGCTGCCGCCTGCCGGGGACTTCTCCATCGAAGGCTGGACGTACCTGACGAACTCGTCCGTGAACAACAACACGCTCTACGGCAACGCCGGCACCGTCCGGCTGCTGGCACGGCCCGGCACCGGCAGCTACGTGACCGCCGCGTATGCCGCGGTGACCCTGAACGGGACCGAGTACGCCCTCCAGCCGTCCAGCCCCGCGTCCAACATCAGCACCTGGGTTTACTGGGTACTCACCCGGCAGGGCAGCACGCTCACGCTGTACCGCAACGGAACCCAGATCGCCCAGCGGGCCGACCTTCCGGCCACCGCCACCGCCAACATCAGCGGATACATCGCCGACCAGTCCAACGGAAACTATTACCTGAACGGCAGCATCGATGACGTCGCGGTCTATGGCTCGGCGCTGAGCGCCAGCACGATAGCCAGCCACTACCAGGCCGCACTGTCCGGGCCTGCCCCGGGATGAGATCCCGCCAGCGCGTCAGGGCTTTAGCGCCACGCCAACCAGCCCACCCCAGAACTGGGTGGGGTCTGCGGGTGAGTCCGGCCGCCACATCGGGATGTCCACCAGCCCAGGGTCCACAAGCTCGAAGCCGTCGAAGAAGCGCATGATCTCCGCGCGCGAGCGCATGTGTATGTCCGTGGAAACACCACGGCTGTACACCTTCTCGGTGGCCTGCGCAACCTCGGGCTTGCCTTCATCTGTGCCATGGCACAGCACGAGGTAACTGCCGGGTGCAAGCGCATCGCGGAGCGTGGCCACAATGCGCCAGGGTTCTTCCTCGTCGCTGATGAAGTGCAAGACGGCCACGAGCAACAGCCCAACCGGCTGGCTGAAGTCAATCAGGTTGCGGGTGCCCTTGTGAGCGAGGATTCTCCCCGGGTCGCGCAGGTCGGCGCCAATGATCGAGGCGTTTGCGTTTCCCCCCAGGAGGGCCTTGCTGTGAGCGATGGCGACCGGGTCCAGGTCGACGTAGACCACCCGGGCGCCCGGATCAGCCCCTTGCGCGACTTCGTGCACGTTGCCCTCGGTCGGGATGCCGGAGCCGATGTCAAGAAACTGGCGAATGCCGGCGGCGCCCAGGAACCGGACCGCCCGGCCGAGGAACGCGCGGTTGGCACGCCCGATCGCCCGGGCATTCGGCTCAACGGCGGCAATCACCCGGGCCACGTCCTGGTCGGCCAGGAAGTTGTGGGTGCCACCCAGCAGATAGTCGTAGACCCGCGCGACGTTCGCGCGCTTGGTGTCCACTTCCGGTGGCACCCAGCCCGGCTCGCCAGCCATCACACCCCTCTCTCCTCCCCCATGCGCCGCACCACGGGGCCGGCTGTCTGCCAGGTGACCGCCAACCGAAGCACGAATCGTTGCGCTATCGACACTGGTGCCGCACTTAGTTTATCGGCGACACCTTATGGCACAGCCGCGCCCAAGCGGCACAAGAGCCGCCTGCGGGAGTGAGCAGGAACGGTGTGTCCGGACATATCCGGCCGCGGGCCCCGGGTCAGCCTCCAGTGGCCGCGAACCAGGCGCCGCCGGGCGAGGTCACGAACACTATGGGCGCGATGCATGGATGGGGCAGGCTCACGGTCGCATTGATGGTGGCGTTCCCGTCCGAGCTGGCCGGGAACTCGCCCGTGCTGACGTTGGCAATGGTGGCCGTGTCGCCCGCGCCAATGCTCTGGCAGCTGACGATGGCCAGGAAGTCGGGGACCGGGTTGGTGCCCTGCAGCGCTGGCGGAACCGGGGCCTGATCGGCGAGGACCAGGCCGCGCACCTGCACCATCAGGTGACCGTCGCTCTTGAGAGAGCCCGTCCCAGACGTGATCATCCACGGGAGCCCGCCGCCTGGCACACCGCGGACCGGATTGGTGCTGCCGACATACGGGCCGGTTACCGGTGCCATCATGTCGAATTTGAGCATGCTTCCCGGATCGGCGCTGGCTGAGGCGGTAACGCCCAGCACTGACACCAGGCCGACCAGGACTGCGCCTATCGTGGCCAGGATCCACCGGATTTTGCTCATCGAACGCCTCCTGCTGCGGGAAATGGACAGCGCCGCGCAGGCCGTGGCCGGCCGCGCGTCTGCTTGTCACACGTCCCAGCACCCAGCCCGGTTCAGCCCGCGTCATTCCGCCTCGCGCGAAACGCCGCGAGCTCCTTCGCCGTCGGCGGGTCGGCCCCGGGGCGCGCGCAGGTCAGCGCCGCGGCGGCCAGTGCCTGATCAACGATCTCGCGCAGCGCATCCTGGCGGGTTGCCACGCCCTCGGCCAGCGCTTTGGGCGACAGCCACCCGAACTGGGCCAGGCCCGCGAGCAGGGCAGCCATGAACGCGTCACCGGCACCAACCGTGTCCACGACCGCGACGGGGACGGCCGCTGCCGAAAAGGACGACCTTCTGGTCACCGCGACCGCGCCGTGGCGGCCTTTGGTCACCAGCACCAACTGGGTGGCGCCGGCGTTCAGCAAGCGCGCTGCGAGCTGCTCAGCGGTTGCGCCAGGGAAGAGGAATGCGAGATCCTCATCGCTCATCTTCACGATGTGAGCAGCGGCTGCCGCCCGTTCGGCTCTGGCGGCGACCTGGCGGGGAGTGACCGAGGGCCGGACGTTGGGGTCGTAGCTGGTGACCACATCTCCGCGGCGGGCCACGGACTCCACCAGCCGGAGCACCTGTTGGCCGCCGGGCGCGAGCATGACACCCAGGGAGCCAACGTGGAGAGCGGCGCTGCCCGCGGCGAGCCGCAAATCGCGAACATCCCAGCTGAGCTCGAATTGGTAGCTCGCCGCCCCGTGGCTGTCGAGCCGGGCGGTAGCCCGGCTCGTGGGCACCGCCGCCGGGCCGGCGAGGACCACCTGGACGCCGTTTCGCTCCAGGTGAGCGCGAATCAGGGCGCCGTTCCCGTCAGCCCCGATTTGCGTCACCAATACCGTGCGCTGCCCCAGCCGGCTCAGCGCCACGGCGACATTGGCAGGGCTCCCGCCCGGGTGGACGGCGGGCCCGCCTGAACCTCCGCGGACGATCACGTCTACGAGCGACTCGCCCACCACAGTGATCACAGCCAGATCGCTCATCCCCACGTCCAGAGCCAGTCAATCACGGGCATGCGCGCGCAAGCAGTGCCGTGGCGAGAGAGCTGTCCACGATCAGGCTGTTGGCGTAGCCCCCGGCGAGCACGGCCCCGACAGCGTCAGCCTTGGCGGCGGCGCCGGCGACCGCGACGACTTCCTCGACGGCGCGCAGCTGGCTGCCGCTGATCGAGATGCAGCGCTCGGTGAACTCGGTCGCCACCTCGGATCCGTCCCTGTCCAGCAGCACGGCACATACTTCGGCCAGCACGCCGTGTTGTCGAAGCGCCACCCTCTGGCGCTCTGGCAGGAAATCGTGGAGCTGCGATCGCGGCGGCGCCCACGAGCCAACCGCGACCACGGCCTTGGTGACGGCGCCGAAGCGCCGGTACGCTTCGCTCACCTCCGGCTGCTGGCGCAGGGATGTCGCTGTCTTGGCGTCGGGCAGCACCTGCGGAGCGTAGATGGAAAAGCACGGACCGCCCGAGCGCGCCGAGATCTGCCGGACGAGTTCCACGCTGTTCTCGCTCGTGTTGACGCCAAGCAGGGCGCCGGTGAGCTGCACGACCGGGCATGGCGCCAGACCTTCTATCTCTTCGGCCATTACCGTGAGCGTGCGGCCGTAGCCGACGCCAAGCACGTCGTCCGCGGTGACGATTTCCCTGAGCAGCGCCGCCGCCGCGTGCGCCAGTTGCTGCCGCATCTGCGCCTCGGGCACCTCAGGGGTGTCCACGACGATCACGTGCCGCAGGCCGAACGCCTCCCTCAGCCCGAGCGCCAGCGATGCGTCCAGCCCGGCCGGCAGCCGGATCTCGATGCGCACGACGCCGGCCGCCCGGGCAGCGTCAAGGATTCGCGCCACCTTGAACCGGCTCAGGCCAAACTCGCCGGCAATCTCGCTCTTGGAACGGCCGTCGATGAAGAAGCGCCGGGCGATGCTCGCGGCCCGGACCAACTCGGCAGGCGCGAGGTCGGTGAAACCCTTACGCGGGCCAGCTGTCATCCTCTCCACCTCTTAGGTCACGAGTCGGCATCAATCCCCCCATAAGTGTGCCGCAGTCTCTTGACGCGGGACGGTAGTGTGCGGTCGACTAGAAGCGCTCGTTCGAGCTTACTAGTGCTCATTTGAGCCATCAAGAGGAGGTCATCGTGCACTGCCGATGGATCAGGCGGGGGAGATGGCTGATGGCGGCGGCAACTGCCGTCGCAACGGTAGGGGGTATGGCAGCTTGCTCGTCCGGCGGCTCCAGCCAGCAGACGAGCGGCAAGCAGACCATCACGGTCGCCGTGGTGAACAACCCCCAGATGATCGACATCCAGAAGCTGACACCAAAGGGGTTTTCGGCCTCACACCCGAACATCAAGGTCAAGTACGTGACTCTGGACGAAAACACGCTGCGCGACCAGGTCACCAAGGATGTCGCCGCGGGGGGCGGTCAGTTCGACGTCGTGATGATCGGACCGTACGAGGCGCCGATCTGGGCGAAGAACCACTGGATTGACGACCTCTCGTCGTACGCCGCGAACGACAAGGCATACGACGTCAACGATGTCATCAAGCCGATCAAAGACAGCCTCAGCGTCAACGGCCGCCTCTACGCGTCTCCCTTCTACGGGGAGTCGTCGTTCCTCATGTACCGCAAGGATCTGCTGGCCAAGACGGGCCAGACGATGCCTGCCCATCCGACATGGGACCAGGTCGCGGCCATGGCGAAGAAGCTCAATGACCCCGCCAAGGGAATGGCCGGGATCTGCCTGCGCGGCAAGACCGGATGGGGTGAAAATCTCGCCCCACTCGACACCGTGGTCAACACGTTCGGCGGCCAGTGGTTCGACACGAGCTGGAACGCGCACCTCACCGATCCAGCATTCGAGAAGGCCACCAACTTCTACGTCAACCTCATCAAGTCCGCAGGCGAGTCAGGCGCGGGCAACTTCAGCTTCAACGAGTGCGCCAACGCGATGGAGCAGCAGAAGGCCGCCATGTGGTACGACGCCACCGTGGGCGCTTCCGTGATCGACGATCCCAAGTCCAGCCCGATCGCCGGCAAGCTCGGCTTCGCGCCCGCACCAGTCGAGATGACGAAGAACGCCGGGTGGCTATGGTCATGGGCGCTCGCGATCGAGTCCGCCTCCAAGCACAAGTCAGCCGCCTGGACCTACATAAGCTGGGCGACGTCGAAGCAGTACATCGACTACGCGGGCCAGCAGCTGGGGTGGGCGAGCGTGCCGCCCGGCAGCCGGTATTCGACCTACGCCAACCCCCATTACAAGAAGGCCGCTCACGATTTCGCGAGCGCGACGCTGAACGAGATCAACAGTGTCAACGTCATGCAACCGGGCGTGCACCCGGAGCCGTATGCGGGTGTGCAGTACGTCGGTATCCCCGAGTTCGAGGACCTCGGCACCAAGGTCTCCCAGGAGATCACGGCGGCCATCGCCGGGCAGGAGACCGTGGCCCAAGCCCTGGCCAAGGCGCAGACCTACGCGCAGGCGGTCGGCCAGACGTACAAGTCCGGGTAAACGAACAGCGGCGGTGTGGCATCCGGAGATCCCCGCCGGTGCCACACCGCCGGAGCGGCCGCCCTGTGAGAAGGGACCGGCCCTGGCATCCGCCAAGGCGAGGGGGAGGTTATGGCAGTCATCCCCAGCGGCACTGCTGATGCGGGCGCTGCATGGGCACAGCCGCGAGGCCGCCGGCGCAACTGGCTTCGCCGGCTGCCGCTGCTCCCCGCGCTGGTGTTCACCATCGTCGTCACGCAGATCCCGTTCGTGCTGACCATTTATTACAGCCTGCAGTCCTACAACCTGTACCACCCCTACACCCGCCACTTCGCGGGGCTGCAGAACTACTCCGTCATCTTCAAGGACTCGATATTTCGAACTGCGCTGGTCAACACAGCGATCCTGACTCTGATTCCGGTGCTGCTGTCGCTGCTGATCGGCCTCCTGGTCGCGTTGCTGCTCGATCGCAAGGTCTTCGGCCGGGGGTTGCTGCGGACGCTGATCGTCAGCCCGTTTCTCGTCATGCCGGCCGCAGCCGCCCTGGTGTGGAAGTTCACCCTGCTCGACACCCAGTTCGGCCTGCTCGACTGGGTGCTATCCCCCTTTGGGGTCCACCACACCGACTGGATCAACAACCATTCCAAGGAAACGATCATCACGGTGCTCACCTGGCAATGGACACCGTTCATGGTGCTCATCCTGCTGGCCGGGCTGCAGAGCCAGCCTGGCGATGTGCTGGAGGCGGCGAGGGTCGATGGCGCGGGGGCGTGGCAGATCTTCCGCCGCATGACCATGCCGCATCTTCGCCAGTACATGGAGCTCGGCATCGTCCTTGGCGCTATCTACGTCGTGCAGGCGTTCGACGCGATTTTCATGATCACTTCAGGCGGCCCCGGCCAGCAGACCACAAATATCCCGTACTACCTCTATGAAGCCGCGTTCCGCAGCTTCGATATCGGGCGCGCGTCAGCCATGGGCGTGGTTGTCGTCGTGATCACCATCGTCATCGCGACGTTCGCGCTGCGCACGATCTCCGGGTTGTTCAGCGAGGAGGGGATGGAGGGCCGACTGTGACCGCGCCCACGTTGACACGGCCGCCCCGCGCCGCGGGCCTGGACGGAGCGGCTCGCGGCCGGATCCGGCGCAGAAGACTGAACGGGGTCGTGCTCGGCCTGCTTGCGTGGCTGGTCGTATTGCTGTTCTTCTTCCCCGTGATTTGGATGGCGCTCACCGGCTTCAAGCAGGAGTCCCAAGCGGCGACCAACCCACCCCATTTCCTGTTCAAACCGACCTTCGCACAGTACGGCTCGGCCATCAGCAAGGCTGGTCCTTACCTCACTCACTCGGTGATCATCACGGTGACGTCCACGCTGGCGGTGCTCGTGCTGGCGGTGCTTGCTGCCTACGCGCTGTCCGTCGCGCCGGTGCGCAAGTGGCGGGACGTGCTGTTCTTCTTTATCTCGACGAAGATGCTGCCCGTCGCGGGCGCGATCATCCCGATCTACGTCATCGCGAAGAATCTGCACCTGCTCGACACCCTCGTCGTGCTGATCGTCTTTTACACAGCATTTAACCTGCCCATCGCCGTGTGGATGCTCAGGTCATTCCTGCTCGACATCCCGCCGGAGATCCTCGAGGCGGCCCGCGTGGACGGCGCTTCCTTCTCCCGGCAGATACGCAAAGTGGTCCTGCCGCTGATCGCTCCCGGGATGGCGGCTACCGCGCTGATCTGCTTCATCTTCGCCTGGAACGAGTTTTTCCTCGCAGTCAACTTGACGACAGTGAACGCCGCGACCGTCCCCGTCTACCTCGTAAGCTTCCAGACGGGCGAGGGCCAGTTCTGGGCACACCTCTGCGCCGGCGCCACGCTCGCTTGCCTGCCGGTGCTCATCGCCGGCTGGGCTGCGCAAGACAAGCTGGTTCGTGGGCTGACGATGGGGGCTGTTAAATGAGGCGGTCATGGACCGTGACCGCCAACTGGGCGCCAGGACTGGAAGGGCAACGGGCAGCAGGACGGGAAGGGCAAGCAGCATGAGAGCCGCCGTGATCACCTCGCCCGGTGTCGTCGAGGTTTCGACTGTCGACGACCCAGCGCCCGGGCCGCGCGAGGTCGTCGTGGAAGTGTCCGCGTGCGGCCTGTGCGGGACAGACCTGCACATCCTCCAGGGCGAGTTCGCGCCGACGTTGCCAGTCATCCCCGGGCACGAGTTCGCGGGCGTCGTCACGGCGATCGGTTCGGCCGTCGACAAGCGGGCGGTAGGCGATCGCGTGGCCGTCGACCCGTCGCTCTACTGCAACGAATGCCACTACTGCCGCCTGGGGCACAACAACCTGTGCGAGCGGTGGGCGGCGATCGGCGTGAGCACCGCGGGCGGCGCCGCCGAATACGCGGTGGCCCCGGCTGCCAACTGCGTGCCTATTCCCGAGCACGTCCGGCTGGAGGACGCCGCCCTCATCGAGCCGCTTGCCTGCGCGGTCCGCGGCTACGACGTGCTCAGCTCTCAGCTCGGATCACACGTTCTCATTTACGGATCCGGGACCATGGGCCTGATAATGCTGCAGCTCGCCAAGCGCACCGGCGCGGCGTCGGTGGACGTGGTCGACCTCAACCCCGAGCGGCTTGCCACGGCCAAGCTGCTCGGCAGCACGGCGACCGCCGCAAGCGCGGCCGAGCTCAACCGCCCGCATGGCTGGGAACTCGTCGTCGACGCGACCGGCAACGACGCCGCCATCCAGGACGGCATCGGCCGGGTGCGGCCGGGCGGGACGTTCCTCCAGTTCGGCGTGTCGTCCTACGCGTCGCGCGTGACCATCGAGCCGTACCGCATCTACAACAAGGAGATCACCATCACCGGGGCCATGGCGGTGCTGCACAGCTTCGAGCGAGCCGCAGACCTGTTCGCCGCTGGCGTGCTCGACCCGGAGATCTTCATCAGCCACCGGCTGCCGCTTGAGCAGTACGCCGACGCCCTTGAGATGTTTCGCACCGGCCGTGGCCGCAAGATCCAGGTCCTGCCACAGCGATAGGGCGCGGGCCCGGAAGCGTCCCAGCCGGCCGACCCGGTTTTCATGCCGAACGGCTGCCGCGTGCTGCCGCGCCAACCGGCTTAGCCAATGGTGAGGCTGAGACCACCCACTTCGGCCATCAGTTCGGGACCGTGCTCCTCTGCACGGTCGACGAACGCGAGGGTCAGTTCTGTGCTGTTGAGAACCGCCGTCCGGGGGCGCAGCCCGCCCCGCTCCAGGCATTCCACGACCAGGGCGCGGAACCTCGGGCTGCCGCACATCACGCCTCCGGACAGACCCACAGCTGGCGAGTTGCCGAGCCCGAGTCGCGACACCGCGACAAGCGCCGCCTGGCTCAGTGCCTCGGTCTCGGCCATGACGATCGCACCTGCCACGGCATCGCCCTCCTCATCCGCGGCCAAGACCTCCGCCGCGAACCTGGCCACCTCCAACCTCGCGCGCCGGAGCTCCGCCAGCCAGCGCCCGAGGGCCGGCGCGGATCGGCGATAGAAAGCCTCCGCCCTGGTCAGCAGGGTGGTGGCTGGCCCCAAGCCGTCCACTGCCCTCGTGGCAGCACGCAGGCCCTCCCGGGCCAGGCTGTAGGCACTTCCCTGATCGCTGAGGATGTGCTCGTGCCCGCCAAGCTTGACCAGCCGACCGTTCCGGCCGCGGCCGATCACCACACTGCCCGTGCCGCTGTTAACGATCAGCCCGCAACCGGCCAGGTGATCGGACCACAGCAGGGGCACCACGTCATTGACCAGGACGACCTGCCCAGTGCACCTGGAGGCGACTATCGTCCGCACCAGCAACTCGGGCGATGGCGCCTCCGCAGCCACGGGGTACGAGGACGACGCGATACATCCCCGCATGGCGGTGGCGTCCGCGAGCTCGGCGCGAACTCCGCCCAGGATGTGGCGCAGGTGCTGAATGGCCCGTCCCTGACCCACTGTGGCGATTGCGCACGAGGGCTCATCCCACGTCCGCTCGCTGCCGTCGGCCTGGCGGGTCCGCACCACGGTGTGCGAGCCGCCCGCATCCAGGGCATATGCCGCGGTGGCCAGTGTCGCCATGGGGACACCCTATGACCATGAATGCGCGGGTTCCCGCACCCGGTTTCAACGGCAACCCGGGCGAGCTGATGCCAGCCTCCGCCGTCAACCTTCCGCGCAGCGAGAACCAAAGCGACTACAGTTGTGCCCCGCCAAGCCGGGGAGGCCGATCGCAAAAGCAGTGATCACCACGCCGCGGACAATGCTTCCGGGCAACGCCGTCCACGACATGCCCTCGTCCCGCGCGATAGCGTTCCAGAGGCCCAGAACCACGGCGATCCCCACACCTGTGCCGAGATCGATGCTGACGCGCCAAATCGTGCGCGGAGAAAGGAAAGCGAGAAGCCGGGAGCGGACACCATTTCCCATAGTGGCGGGCAGCCTACTGGGTGCTGACTGGATATGCCACCGTCGAGCATCCCGGCCGGCGGCGTTCGTCCAGGTGAGAAAGGCGTCCGGTGCGCAGGTGATCTACGACGGATGAGGATGTTCCGCCGGTGCGGCCCCAGCCAGGATGGATGTGTCTCGGGGCAGCGGGCCATCCGAGGCATTTCTCCGGGCACGCGCGAGATCGCGATTCGCTCTCGCTCACCATGCCGGCGTCGGGACACGTGGGGGCTGAGTATGTTGTTGCGAACTGGATCCGGGCATCAGCGCGTTGTGCGGTGGCTGCGCCGGGGCTGCCAGGGACGCAGCAGGTCTGTCCAGGTGGCTCTTTCCGTTCTCGTTGCCGTGGGTGGGCTCGCATTGGCTGCCCCCGCCGCGCAGTCCGCAACCTTGACGGCCGTGTCACTAACGTTCGACAACGGCGCGATCAGCCAATACACACTCGGTTACCAGCAGGCACTCCAGCCGCACGCGGTTAACGCGACCTTCTATGCCAACAGCGGCACTGTCGGCAACGCGTCAAAGATGTCGTGGCCGCAGCTTTCCGCGCTGGCGGCGGCGGGCAGTGAGATCGGCGGCAAGACCGTCGATGGCACCACCCTGACGACGCTCACCACCTCGCAGCAGATCAGCGAGATCTGCAACGACCGGCAGGCCATTCTCTCCCACGGGCTGAAGCCGTTCAGCTTCGCTTACCCGGGCGGCGCGTTCAACACCACGATCGAAAGCGAGGTACAGAACTGTGGCTACGGGAACGCGAGGACCGCCGGCAGCCTGTCCCCCGCCGGTACCGTCTATGCGGAGACGCTGCCGCCGAAGACCTGGCTGGCGCTGCGGGCCTACGCCCCAACCGGGCAGGTCACGCTGGCCAACCTGGAGGCGCTGGTGTCCGGCGCCGCCTCCAACGGGGGCGGCTGGGTGCCGATCGTGATCCAGAAGGTGTGCTCATCCACCCAGGACCCGTCGAACTACACCGCGTGCACGTCCTCGGCCGGGTGGATCGACCTTGGCGACCTGAACACGTTCCTGGGCTGGGTGCAGAACGCTGGGCTTTCGGGCGGTGCGCCCACCGGGACCGCGTTCAGCACCATGGGGGCCGCGGCCGCCTCGGCGGACACGATCGCACCGGCCACGGCCATCTCCTGCAGCGGGTCACCCTGCCAGGCCACCACCTACACCAGCACCGTGTCGGTGACGCTGGCGCCGACCGACACCGGATCTGGAGTGGCGAGCACGCACTACACCACCGACGGCAGCACGCCCACGCTGTCCAGCTCGGCCTACACCGGCCCGTTCCCGCTCACCTCGTCAGCGACTGTTGGGTACCGGTCCTGGGACAACGCGGGGAACGCCGAAACAGCGCACACCCAGGTGATCAGTGTTCAGCAGGGCCCGGATACGACGCCTCCGGTCACGACGATCTCCTGCAACGGGGCGCCGTGCGCCACCACTGGCTACACCGCCCCGGTCTCGGTCACCCTCGCGGCGAACGACACTGGCTGGGGCGTGGCCAGTACCTACTACACGACGGATGGGTCCACGCCGACCACGGCCAGCACCGCGTACAGGGGACCGTTCACCGTCAAGCAGAACACGACCGTGAAGTTCTTCTCGGCCGACCTGGCCGGCAATGCGGAACAGCCACGGTCGCAAGCGATCCCGTTCACCGTCGTGGTGTCGCTGACCTTCGATGATGGCATCGAGAATCAGTACACGCTGGCATTCCAGCGTGCCCTGCAGCCGCACAACACGACCGCGACGTTCTTCATCAACACCGGTCTCACCGGCAGGCAGGACAGCTCCATGACGTGGGCTCAGCTCACCAGCCTGAACCAGGCCGGGAACGAGACCGGCGGCCACACCCTCGACGAGTACAACCTGAAGACCTCCACCGACCTCACCACCAGTACCAACGAGGTCTGCCAGGACCACCAGAACCTGGTGGACCACGGGTTCTACCCGACCAGCTTCGCGTACCCGTTCGGCGCATACAACGCGACCGCGGAAAGCATCGTGCAGAACTGCGGATACACCTCGGGCCGTGCCGCCGGTGGCATTGACGTGGGCGGGGTGGGCGCCGGCCCGGTGTATGCCGAGACGATTCCGGCGAAGGATCAGCTCGCCACCCGGACGGTCTACAACGCCCCGGCCGGAAACCCGCCAAACGTGCCGCCGCTGCAACTGTCCGACATGCAGGCTGCCGTCACGGCCGCCTCCCAGAACGGTGGCGGCTGGATCCAGCTGGCCTTCCACCAGGTTTGCTCGCAGACCTATGAGCCAGGCAACTACACCGAGTGCCTTGCGGACTGGGGGCCGGTGGAACTCAGCACCCTCAACTCCCTGCTTGACTGGCTGCAGACTGCGGGGCAACCGGGCGGCGCGCCCGCCGGAACCACGATGAAGACGGTCTCCCAGGTCATCAATGGGGCAGACACCCAGCCGCCGATCACGACCCTTGAGTGCGACGGGTCGCCGTGCCAGGCGGCCGCCTACAACGGCTCGACCACCGTCTCGCTGTTCGCGAAGGACCCGGGCGGGTCCGGGGTCAAGGCGACCTACTACACCACCGACGGTTCCACCCCGACCACGTCAAGCCCGCTCGCCGGCCAGCCGTTCACCATCAACCACCCGATGACTTTCAAGTTCTTCTCGGTGGACAACGCTGGCAACGCCGAAGCCGTCCAGACCCAGACGGTGCAGGTACAGCCGAACCCCGATCCCATCGTCGGCTCGGCCGGTGACATCGCCTGCGACCCCTTGTCAGCCGCATACAACGGCGGCCTTGGCACCGCCACCGACTGCCGCGCCGCGGCCACCGAGAGCCTGCTGACCGGCATCGACGCGGTGCTGCCGCTCGGCGACGACCAGTACGACTGCGGCGGGCTGAGTGCCTTCGAGCAGGCCTACGGCCCAACCTGGGGGCTCAAGAGGGCCATCACCTACCCGGTGCCGGGCGACAAGGACTGGACGACCAGCGGCGGCACCGGCTGCCCAAGCACCCCCGGCGCCGGATACCAGCAGTACTTCAGCAGCAGCGGCGGGGCTTTCGGTTCCGCGCTGCCGGCGGGGGTCAACGTCAACGCGGCCACCGGCTACTACAGCTACAACCTCGGCAGCTGGCACATCATCGCCCTGAACACCGCGCCGTGTTCACTCAACACACCCTCATTCTGCGCCGCCGGATCGGCGCAGGAACAATGGCTGCAGCAGGACCTGGCCAGCAACACGGCGGCCTGCACCCTCGCCTACTTCCAGAACCCGCGGTGGGCCTCGACCGCGTCCGGGTCCGGTGGCAGCACGACCTACCAGCAGTTCTGGCAGGACCTTTACAAGGGCGGCGCGGAGGTTGTCCTGGACGGTGACTCGCACTGGTATGAGCGATTCGCACCACTGAACACGTCAGGCGCCATCGACAATACCTACGGCGTACGGGAATTCATCGTCGGCACCGGTGGTGCGGGCCTTGAACCGCCCGGGACCGAGGTGGCAACCAGTCAGGTGCTCAACGCCACCACGCATGGCGTTATCAAGCTGACGCTGCACAATGGCAGCTACGACTGGCAGTTCCTCAACGATGTTGAGACCGCTTTCACCGATTCAGGCTCCACCACCTGTCACAGCAAACCGCCGGCGTGAATCGTGGCCGGCCCTTTTCCCATGTCACGTTGCCGGCACTGCCGACCGTGAGGGTAACCTTCGCGGCAGTGGCGTCGTCGGGTGCTTCGCTGATCATGACGATCCGCGCCCATGGCGAGCCAGCCCGGCAGCCACCAGTTCCACCGGCCGAACATGGACATCAGCGCGGGCACCAGCAGCGCGCGGACCACGGTGGCGTCCATGAGGATCCCGGCGCCGAGCCCGGTGGCGAAGACCTTGATGTCCGTCTGCGGCCCCGCCGCGAGCGCGGCGAAGGCGAGGAACAAGATCAGCGCGGCGCTGGTGATGAGCCGCCCGGTCCGGCCGAGTCCCTCGGTGATCGCGTCGTTCGTGTGGCTGCCCGCGTTGTAGGCCTCCCTGATCCGCGACAGGAGGAACACTTCGTAGTCCATGGACAGGCCGAAGAGGAAGGCGAAGACCATCAGTGGCACGAAATCTGTGATCGCGCCGGTCGCGGGTATCCCCCAGATCGCCTGTGAGCCATGCCCGTCCTGCCACACGAGCACCAGCACCCCCCGTAGATGGCACGACCGACAGCAGGTTGAGCACGATGGCCTTCAGCGGCAGCAGGACCGACCGGAACGCGCGGGCGAGCAGCACCCATGTCACCAGCGCGATCAGGGCCAGCATGAGCGGGAAACTGCCGTAGACGGCGCGGACGAAGTCAAGTGTTTCCGCGCCCTGGCCGCCGACACCCGAGCGGGTGCTCATGCCGCCCAGCGTGTGCCGCAGCCCATCGATCACCTGCTGGCCCGCTGTCGTGCTTGTTTCCGGCGCCGGAAACACGACGGCCAGCGCGGTCGCTGACCGCCGCCACGCCGGGCCGGCCGGGGCGGTCACGTCGTAGACACCGGGCAGGCTGGCCAGCCGGTGAACCGACGCGCCCGGCAGCCGGCCGCCGGGGGTGAGTACCTCGATGGGTGTGAGGACGCCGCTGGGAACGCCTGCCCGCTGCAGTGTCGCCAGTCCCTGCGACGCCGGCCCGGTCTTGGCCAGCGAGGCTGCGGCGGGGTCTCCGACGTGCATGCCCGCGGCAGCCAGGCCGAGCGCACCGAGGGCGGCCAGCGCCGCCAGCGCGGCCGTGGCACGGTGCCGGATCACGAAGCGTGCCCATCTCACCCAGGGCCGGCTGATCCGCTCCCCGCGGCGAATCCTGGGCCAGTCGGCGCGCGGGCCGATGGTGGCGAGCCCGGCGGGCAGCAGCGTCAGCGAGACGCCGACGGAGCCCAGCGGTATGAGGATTCCGCCATACCCGAGGCTGCGCAGGAACGGGACGGGGAGCACGATGAGCGCGGCCAGGCCGACGGCGACGGTGACACCGCTGAACGCGATCGCCCGTCCCGCGGTGGACATGGCCGCGATCACCGCGCTGTCGTTGCCCGCGCCCCGAGCACGTTCCTCCCGCCACCGCGTCACCATCAGCAGCGAGTAGTCGACGGCCACGCCGAGGCCGATCAGCGCGATCAGGTACTGGGTGAGGAAGCTGACGTTCGTGAATGTGGTCATGCCCAGCACGATCAGGAAGGTGGTCAGGATCGACGCGCCAAGCCGAGAGCAGGGGCACCAGCGCCAGCAGCGATCCGAATACGAAGGCGAGCACGACCAGTGCGCCCAGAGCGCCAAGCAATGTTTCCGTGAGCACCCCAGGACCCTTGGCGCCGCTGCCGGTGGTGAGCGCGGGCAGGCCGGTGACCGACACTCTCGCGCCAGGAACCGCGCCGTGCAGCGCCGCGGCGACAGCGTCCACGTCCGCGACTGATCATCACGGGGACCGGCTCCAGGCGGGGTGAAGACGAGCCCGGCCACCAGCGGGGCGTTCGGCCCACCGTTGCCATAGGTGCGCAGAATCCGCTGGTTGGTCTCGTATCCCGGCTGTCCGGGCAGGGTTTTATAACACAAAACTCATCAGCGATGAAATCTTGGGGTGCTGGCGCTGGGTGCTGGCGCTGGGTCGGCCGCGCAGTAGAATTCACCGTGGATGAGTTCCGGAGGTTGGATGACACGCACCGGACGACGGCCGGGCAAGCATGACACCCGCGCTGACATCGTGGCCGCGGCCCGTTCTGTGTTCGCCGAGATCGGCTACGCGCGGGCCAGCCTGCGCGGCATCGCCCACCGGGCCGGGGTCGACCCCGCCCTTGTCCACCACTACTTCGACGGCAAGGTGCCGCTGTTCGTGGAGGTCATGGGCCTGCCCAGAGACCTGCCCGGCACGGCCGCCAAACTGCGCACCCGCGAGGAACCGCAGGGCAGCGCGATCGTCCTGGCGTTCCTGCGGCTGTGGGACGGCTATTCCGCGCAGGCGGCCGGGACGAGCCCGTTTCTTTCCCTGGTGCAGGCCATGTCCTCATCGCCGCAGGCGGCGGAGAGCCTCGCCGAGTTCGCAGCCGAACGCTTCTCGCCGCTGGGCGGCGACGCCGGCAGCCAGGACGGGCGGCTCCGCCGGGGCCTGATCGGCTCGCAGCTCCTGGGCCTCGGCTTCCAGCGCTATGTGCTGCGCTCCGCGCCACTGGCGACCGCACCACCCGGCCAGGTCGCAGCCTGGGTAGGGCCGACGATCGACCGCTACCTTCACGATCCCCTGCGGTGCGCTGATCCCGGAGGCACAACTCCTGCCGAGGACCAGCCGGGCGCCCAGGGCGGCGCTGGCGGGACAGAGGTGAGCGGCAGCCGTTATGCATGAGCCCGCCCTGCCGGCGATACCGGCGTCTGCCGGCGCGCTCATCTTCGACCAGGCGCGCCGCTTGCTCATCCTGAAGCCGACCTACAAGTCAGGCTGGACGATTCCTGGCGGCGTCATGGAGGCGGATGGGGAGACGCCGTGGGAGGCGTGCAGGCGCGAGGTGCGCGAGGAGTGCGGGCTCGACGTGCGCAACGGCCGGCTGGCGTGCATGGACTTCCGCCGCCCCCGCCCGGGCAGGCCGGGGGGCATCCGGTTCCTGTTCGACTGCGGCACGGTCGACGGCAGGAGCCTGGCCACGATCGTGCTGCAGCCGGAGGAGATCTCCGAGTACCGGATGCTTGCCCTGCCCCAGGCTCTCCCGCTGCTCAGACCGCCGATCCGGCGGCGGGTGCGGGCGGTGTCTTCCGGTCCGGGCGTGGCGTACCTGGAGGACGGCCGCCCGGTACCGGGGGTCGGCTAGCCGCGGCCCTGCCCCAGACAGGCACGGTCAGTTCGCCTCCGTCACGGCACAGGTGGGGTTGCCCGCCATCCAATATGAACACGCGGCGTCTTAATGAGGCCGGTTCTGACCGTCGTCGATGCCGACTTGATGGTGAACGAGTTACATGGATGGTCATGTTTGCGAGTTTCTGGACCAGAATATGCTGCCATGAAAGCTAAGCGAATAATTGTTCGGAGTGAGTGTCATGGAGTCGTCCGAGGTCCAGTTCGATCTTGTGGCCGTGGACGATGACTACGATGCTGGCGGCATCGGCGTCCGTGGCGGTCAGGGTCAAGCGAGGTCAGGTCCGGCCGCGTGCGGCCGGTCATTGATCCTGCGGAGCTGCTAGCGCGGGGGGCCGCGGCTCGCAGCGCAATCCATGAGCCTGCCGATAGTCCGCTGGGTGCCGACATGACCGTCGAGATGGATCTTGGCTTGCGAGGGCTTCTCTCGGTCGGCTCTTACAGTAAGCAGCGGATCCGTAATTGTAACTGGTCAGGTTCCGGACTTCTTGCGGCGTGCTTGATCATATAGTGGCGGGTCTCCATGGCTGGCCTTCGGTTAGCGCAATGAGGGCATCGAAGAAGGTCGGGCCGTGTTTGGCCGCGGTGGACAGATAGCTTCGGATCGCGCAGAACTGGCGGGCACCGGACATGGTGCGCAGGCAGCCGGATACTTTCTGCCTGAGCTTGGCCATCCGGATGTCGCGCTCACAGCCATTGTTGTCGGCGGGTATTCGGAAGTCGGTGGTGAACCGCAGGTAGTTGGCCTGGCGGTCGAGCAGGCGGCGGGCCAGCGCGTAGTGCTTTCTCATCAGCTTGCCCTTGCGGGCCTTGGCCTGGCTGGCGCCGATCAGCGCCGCGGAGCGGTACCGGGTGACCTGCTCGGCCAGGGCGGCCGGATCCACGGCCTGGCGGTCCTGGCTGATGGCCTCGGTGACCAGGCGCTGCATCCCGGTGATGGCCTCGGCGGCCTGGGTGGCCCAGCACCACTGGCCGGCGGGCGCGGCGTCGGTGACGGCCTGCAGCTCCCGCAGGACATGCGCGCAGCAAAGCTGATGCTCAGCGTTGGCATACGAGTCATACGGCGACCAGGCGTCATGCACCGCGACCCCTGCGAAGGAGGGGAGCACGCCCATCGCCTCGATCGCCTTGCGCCCGCGCTTGGGGTGGACCATCAGCAGGGTGTACTTGCCGGTGCGGGCGCAGTGCACCCAGGCCAGCCTGCCGTCCACCCGGAACCCGGTCTCGTCGAACCCGGCGACCTCGCTGGCGGCGATCTGCTGGCGAGCCTGTTCAAGGAAGCCATCGAGCCTGCCCGCGGCCCGGCCGGTGACGGCGGCGACCGTGCCGGACGATAGTGGGACGCCGAACAGCTCGGCCAGGGCCTGCGCAGTCCGCTTCTTGGACAGGAACTGGCCGATGTAGAGGTAGATGATGATCGCGGCGATCCGCGGCCCGTACTGCACCGGGGCGTCCGCGCCGCTGGGGGCTGCGGCCTTGGTGCGGTGCCCGCACAGACATTCCCGCTCGATTAGCTGATGCTCGGTGACCTCGACCCGCATCGGCGGCAGGTCGAACACCTGGCGGCGCTCCACCCCGGTGACCGGCCCACCTGCCAGCCCAGCGCCGCACCGGCCACAGGCGGACGGCTCATGCCGCCTGATGTGGTCCGGCCTGGCGGCCTGGATCAGGGTCTTGCCCTCATGCCCGTCCTGCCCGCCGGGCTTGCGGCCGGATTTCTTGCCCAGCGACCGCTTCCGGGGCGGCGGCTTGCCCAGGCCCTCACTCGACGGGGGCTTCGATGAGTTCTGCGGGTTCTGCGCCAGCCGGGCCTCCAGCTCGGCGATCTGCTCCCGCGCCCGCTCAAGTTCCGCCCGCGTCTTCTCCAAGGCAGCCAGCGCATCAGACAGTTCCTGGCGCAGCGACACCACCAGCGCCGCGAGCACGTCATACGGCGGCGGGCCTTGATCAGCGGGCACACCCGGACACTACGGGCCAAGATCGGTCACTGCCCGCATTCCTGCCTCATCGGCGTGCCGGACACGGCCCGGCTCCACATGGCCGCGGTTCCAGCACAACCAGCAGGGGCGAATCACCGTCTCGGAGGTCGTGGTGCCAAAGATCGCCGCGCTTCTGGTGGCCGCGCTCGCGGTGGCCTCCTGCGCGAGTGCACCGCCGCGCGCGGCCCAGCCCGGTCACCGGCTCGCCTCTCACCGGCCTGCCCCTCATCCCCGGGTGACCTGGTATGTCATCGCCGGTGCCAAGCGGCTCCGGGTTCTGGCCGGGGGACCGGTGCCCTGGCTGGCGGCCACCGCCCCGCCACCACGGGCCGCCATCGCCCCGGGCATCCATCCCTGCTCCCCCCAGCAACTGTCGGCCAGGCTCAGCATGCAGGGCGCGACCGGGGGGCAGATGGCGGGGGTCATTGGCCTCACCAACACCGGTACCCGCCCGTGCACGCTGCGCGGCTACCCGGTGGTGCGGCTGCTCAGCCCGGCCGGAACCGTCATACCGGCCCCGGAATCCCGGGGCCAGCGCCTGAACCCCAAGCCATTGACCTGGCCGCGGATCGTGATCCATCCCGGGGCCTCGGCGTGGGTCAACGTGGTCTCCTCGAACTGGTGTGGCCCACGCCCGGCCTCCTGGCAGCTGATGCTGCCCAGAACCGGTGCCCTGGTGATCCGGCGTGGCTGGCGGATGGGGATCTGCGAGTTCCGCTCCGGCCCCTCTGACCTGTCGGTCGGCCCCGTGGAGCCCGCCCAGGCAGGCCCGAAGTGGCCGCTGGTGCCGATGATCTTCGGCTGGCCGCTGCACGCCAGCGCCGGCGGATCACTCTCCTACATGGTGTTCCTGATGAACGCGCAAAGCAGCTACCGGTTCCCCCGGAACTGCCCCACCTACGTGGAACACCTGGCCACCCGAAGGCGGCTCATCGCCGCCGAACGCCACCCGCTGAACTGCGCCCGCCTCGGCACCATCCCCCGCAACGTGGCAGCCGCCTTCGCCATGCGAATACAGGTACCGCCCGGTGTGGCCGGCAAGGCGACCTTGACCTGGGCCCTCGACCCGCCGTTCGGCTTCTCCCGGGCCGTGCCAGTCACGATCAGCAGATAGAACTCAACCACTACCTGACTCGTGTGAGTCCTCCCCGCCAAGTAAACCTGCCCGCACCCCCGAATAATCACTCACAGCGAAACTGAGCTGACCAGTTACCCGTAATTATGAGTACGCAAATATTCTTGCCCTTACTAAGGCGTGCATAAGTAGTCCGACCGATTCTGGTTATGCAGTGATGTAGCGCAGGGCGAAAACAGAAGAGATAGCCTGCCCGCAAGGAAAGCGTAAAGGCAGGCGCATCCGATGTCTCATACCCGTCCGGAGTGATGTTCTGTGTTCATAATGAACGGCGTGTACCAGGTGTGTGAGCATGGGCAGGATGGGTCAGGTCCGGCGAAACGCATCGACGAGGCTTGCCGCCTGTTCGGCTGCGCTGAACAGCGCGTCCGGGTCGCCGTCGCCGTCGCCCAGGTGGGGAAGCAGTTCAAGGCCGAGGTATGCGGCGACTGCGGCCGTGGCGAGCTCACGCACCGGTATGACCGCGGCGAACGGGGTGCTGGCCAGCATGTCGCGGATGACGGTTTCGGCGAAGGCCCGCCACACCGCGGCTTCGTCCCGGATCTGCCCCACGAGCCTGGACTGGGCGGCGGCCGCTGGCGGGGCGGCCGCTGGCGGGGCAGCCGGCGGCGGGGCAGCCGGCTGCGGGGAGGTCGCCGCCGCGAACAGCTGTTGCACAGCGGCGATGTGGCCTTCGGCACGGTCCTCGGCATGCAAGCGCCGAAGCCGCCGGACCAGCTCAACGGCGCTCGTCACGCCTTCGATCTGTGCCCGGTACCGGCTCAGGCGGGCCCGGCTGGTGAACTGCGCGGCGGCCGCGAACAGATCGTCTAGGTCGGTGAAGTGGTAGTAGATGACGCCAGGAGCGAACCCGCCGGTGTGGGCGATGGCGCGGGCAGTGGTGTGCGCGTACCCCTCGGCGGCGAGCGTGTGTACGGTGGCGCGCAGGATCCGCTCCCGGCTGTCGGCCCGGGCCACCTCAGACGACCCGCCGCGGGCGCACCCCGGCGCGTTCGAAGAAGGGGCCGAGCCGGCGGGCCAGTTCGGCCAGGTGATGGCTGGGCACCTGCGGGTACAGGTGGTGCTCCAGGTGATAGGTCAGCTCGAGGAACATGGCGGGAATCGCCCGCCCGCGTAGCGTGCGGGTCTGCGTCAGCGGGGTGTCCCCATAGTCATGATGAGGCAGGTAGACGGTCAGCAGCGGATAGACCCAGCTCC
>WNGL01000740.1_pt1 | contig 43957 bp, 37 predicted proteins | sample 5400591 | NCBI WGS metagenome assembly WNGL01 (sample SAMN13153377, study PRJNA577476) | soil metagenome | isolation source: 80 cm soil or saprolite under Garry oak tree replicate 1 | place: USA:California | collected 2016-06-15
TCGCCCAGGGGGCGGCCGGCGGCGCAAGGGGGTCCCCATGAGACCACGCCCAATCCTGGCCAGCGGTGCTGCCGTGCTCGCCCTCAGCGTCGTGGTGGTGGCGCTGGAGGCACCCCCGGCGGCCGCCGCCTCCTGCGGCGGCGTGCAGGGAAGCCCCCTGCTCCTCGGCTGCGACAACAACACCGCGACCGACCGAACGTGGCTCAACAGCTCCACAGCCGGCGGTGCCGCGCTTATCGTCAACGAGACCAGCGCCAACGGCATCGGCGTGCAGGCCTTCGCCTCCGACACCGGCCTGGTCGGCAGCGGCGGCAACTCTGGCGTAGTCGGCACTGGCACCACCTTTGGCGTTTGGGGCGCCTCCGGCACCGGCACCGGCGTCTACGGGAACACGGGCGCCGAGGGCCAGAACGGCGTCTACGGCCAGGCCAGCAACGCCGGCGGCAGCGGGGTGTACGGCCAGAACGACGGCGCCGGGCACGGCGTGGCCGGGCGCGCCGACGGCGGCATCGGCACCCTGGGTGACAGCGCCAACGGCACCGGGGTGTGGGCCAACAGCCAAAACGCCACCGCGCTGAAGGTCAGCGGCAAGGCGCAGTTCAGCCGCAGCGGGGTGGCCACGGTCGCGGGCACCTCCGCCGCGCCGAAGAAGTCGGTGAAGGTCAGCCTGCCCCTCACCGCCAAGAGCATGATGACCGCCACGCTGCAAAAATACGTTCCCGGGGTGTCCGTGGTGGCCGCGGTGCCCAACGTGGCGGGCGGCTACTTCACCATCTACCTCAACAAGCCGGTGACCACCAGCGCCGGCCCGATCGCCTGGATCGTGACCGAGCGGCCGTAAGGCCACCGGGAACCAGGGACGCCGGTACCCGGCCCCGGGCGCAGCGCCCCACCACCGCCGTTCGGATCTAGCGCCGGGCCTGGGGAGAGGCTGCCCGGCGCCTGGCCAGTGGCCTGCCGGGGCGTGCACCGAAGTGATTACGCCAGCACCGCGGGGCGGCACCGGCGCCTGCCGATCCGGCGCCCGCCGCCCGCCGCCACCCTCCCGTGAACTCCCCGGCCGGCCTGAAACGGGTCAGTGCCAGCCCCGCGGGCTGAGTTCCACCTTCCTAGGCCACACCGGCCTCGCCCTACGTCAGGCTTCACCCAATTAACGAAACATCTGTAAGGGGCACGGTGACCCACGGCACCAGGTTCCTCTTCGGCCGCCGCCGAGAGTAGTGCTCGCACCGAGTCGCGCCCCCTCGCATTGATCATGGCGCACCAGCACTCACTGACAGCCAGATGACCGAATCGCTGACAACGACGTGCGGCCTCTCAGCTACGGGCGCAGCAAAGTCCCCTTGGGCAACCTGGGGGATGAGATGCCAGGGGACTTGCTGCTCGCGCCGGTCTTGCCCTTGGCCACCGGGTCACCCGCCGTTGCAGATCGGGCAGCGGCGGCCGTTCACGGTGCCGGTGTTGCCGCAGTACGCGCAGGACGGCCGCTTTAACGATGCGAGCCAGCGATGCATGATGGTTCTGCCTCTCTGTGAGGTGCCCCGGGACGTTCGCCGTGGAAAGTGGCGTCCCGGGATGGAAGCTGGCGCTCCGCACCCGCGCCTGGCACCAGGCGGGCGTGAGTGCGCAACGCCAGCATGTCCGCGCCGGGCAGGAGTTCCCCGCTTGTGACCCGGCTCATGTGATCTCCAGGCATTTCTGGCAGATCCACCCGTTCGGGCGGTCCGGGTCAATCCGGCAGGTGCGCCGCTCCTCACAGCACCAGCACCTCTGGTTGCGCTTCCACCCGGCGTGCTCTGCGGCGGCCGGTGCGGGGTCTCGCCGCCCGGCCTCGGCGTGGCTCCGTCCAGCGCCCGTGTGGGCGGCGAGGGTCCGGCGTTCGGCCAGGATGGCCTGGACCGCCGCGTCACGCTCCGCCACGGCGGTCGCGAAGTCCTCCTCACTGACCGGGTCAGCGGCTGGGCGCAGCCAGTCTCCGAACCCGGCCAGGCACTGTGCGCACGGGCGCCGGGGGTCGTCGGTGAGGTTGGGGCAGCCGGGCAAAGGACAGGTGGGGAACAGGGCCGGGGCCGTCATGCTGCTGCCCACCGCTCGGCCAGCAGCCGCCGGGCGCCGGGAGCCTGAGCCGCACCCAGCCGTTTGCAGATTGCGTAGGCGGTCCCCAGGCTGCATCCGGCTCGCTGGCTGATCGCCGCGTAGGTCAGGCCCCACGCGCGCAGCTGGAGGACTGCTAGTTCCCGTTCGGCGATGCTGAGCCGCTGCGGCGGCTGACCGCGCACGGCACGCTCGACAGCGATCTCATCTACGAGGTGATCTCCACGCACGCAGGTTCGGCAGTAGGGACGGCCGTCCCGGGTGGCGGCGATGTCGTGGCCGTCATGGCGGCGGGCGAACCGGCGCCTGCGGTACCGGGCCTCACCGGCCCGGCGGCAGGCACGGCACGCCCATGAACTGCCGCTGATGATCAGGTTGCCACCGGTGAGCGCATGGCGGCCTGACCGGCACCGGGCCGGGATCGCACGCGGTGTGCGCTGGCGCCGCCGCGGTGGCGTTGACCCCGGCAAGGGTGGCCCCTGCGGTGGGCGCCCCCAATAGACCCACCGGGCATAGCAGGCGACGCACAGACCGTGGCCGCGGTGAGCGTCCGTGCGCCCGCAGCATGAGCACACCACTACCGTGCGCCGCTCCCGGTCGGTCTTGGTACTCACCCTGCCCACCCCGCAAACAGGTCCTCCTGATGTCCCTGGGCGTGGGCGGCCTCGATGCCGGCGAGCAGCCGGTCCCGCCACCGGGCCGCGTACGGCAGGCAGTTCGCGCAGTTGCCGTGGCTGTGACCCGAAAGGCGGATCTTGTGGCGCCGAGCGTCGTAGGACCAAGCCATCGAGTCCGCCGAGGTAAGGCGGTGCCCGGCGGCGGCGAGGCCCAGCTTCTTCATCCCGAACCCGTGCAACGCGACCCAGGGGGTCAGTTCCGACACCAGGCGTGCGATCACCGGACTGCCCTGGCGACGGCAGACTTCCCCGGAAGGTCTGAGTGGGTTGTGTTGGAGTCCTTTAGGTTCCCCTGGTGACTTCTGTTGAGCGGGTGTGTGGTGGGGAGGGCCAGGGGCAGTGGGAGGTGTACTGGACGTCTCGTGGGGTTGAGGTCCCGGTGGGCCGGTTCCCTCTGCTGGATGCCTGGGCTGACATCGGCGTACGCGAGCGGGCAGCGGGGATCGAGCCTGGTACGCCGATCCTGATCGACCCGCTGGGCCGTGTCGATCCGCTGTTGGCTCGGTTCTTGCGGCGGTCGCGGTTCTCTCGGCTGGCCGAGGGCACCAGGGCTTCGTATGTGAAGGACTACCGGTTGTTCTTCTCGTTCCTTTGGGGTCGCGGCAGGACGTGGTCTGAGGCGGACGCCGGCGACATCGACGACTGGGAGGCGTGGCGCCGCAGGTCCAGGGACAACCCGCGACGCATCTCGGGCGCGAAGTGGGAACGGGAACTGGCGGCGTTCCTGCTGCTCTACAACTGGGCGGTCGCCAACCGGCACATGGAGAGCAGCCCGGTCACGATGCATACGGTCCGGACGCGGGACGGGTCGGCGGTCGAGGTTCCGGCGAACCGGGCCAAGGACGTGCAGGCCTCGAACGTGAAGTGGTACACCCCGCGCACCTTGCGGCTGTGGCGGGACATCGGCCTGCGCGGCTACACCGCCGGTGGTCTGCCCGAGCAGGGGTGGCGGGGACGCAATGACGGCCGGAACGTGGCGTTCGCGGATCTGCTGGTCGAGTCGGGGCTGCGGCTTCGGGAGGGCGGCTGTCTGCTGGCGCTGGAGGTCCCTGACGCGGTGCTGGGGCACTCCTACTACGAGGGGACGGTGGCGGCGGCGATCGCCAAGCGGCGGCAGCGGATGTTCTACCTGCATGCGGATGCGGTGAACAGCATCGAGGCCTACACGGCCACCACCCGCAGGGCCGCGATCGCCCGGGCGCAGCGGCGAGGCGTCTATGACCGGCTGCGCGGGAAGCTGATCGTCACCAGGATCACCGAGGGGCGGGTGCGGAAGCTCACGTGGGAGGACACGCTGGGCAATCGGGAGGAGAGCGCGATCGGGGAGATCGACGCCCGCGATCGGCGCCGGCTGTTCATCGAGGGCGAGGGCGGGTTGGAGCCGCTGCAGCTGTGGTTGACCGAGGGCGGGATGCCGATGGCCTTCGAGTCGTGGGAGAAGGTGTTCGACGCGGCCAACGCCCGCTGCGCTCGCTACGGCAAGAAGATCGTCGTCACGCCCCACGTCTGCCGACACTCGTTCGCCCTGAAAATGCTGATCACGCTGAACCGGGGCCTGGATCTGCGCTACGGCCTGGACCCTGGTGAGCGGACACATCTGCGGAAGGTCTATGGCGAGGTGTTCGCCATGGTGAAGGACTTGCTGGGGCATCAAAGCGAGACCACGACCCGCAGGATCTACCTGGAGCCCCTCAACGGGATCCGGTTGGCGATGATCCTGGACGGCACCGAGGACCTGACCCAAATCTTCACCAAGGTCGCCGCCTCCAGCCGGTTGGTCATGGACGTCGGCCCCGACGGGCGGGAGGAGTAGTGGCCGGGCGTCACAGCAGGCGGGCGGCTCTGCCGCCCAGCGGGTTCACCCGCCCCTCGTCGCTGTCGGCCGACGGCCTGCAGGTCACTGTCTATGAGGAAGACGGGACGGTCGCTGGCGTGTGCGACTTCGACCGCCTGGTCAAAGGCGGGCCGATGCCGGGCAGCCTGGAGTTGCGCAAGGCGTTCGCTGCCGCGTTCGACCACAAGAGCGGCCCGGGCGGGACCTGGCGCTCTTATGCGACCTGCCGCAACAGCCGAAAGTCCCTCATCGCGTTCTTGACGTTCGTCGCCGGGCACCCGGAGGCGCCGCAGACGCCGCAGGAGATCACCCCGGCGCTGTGGAACGCCTGGCGGCTGCATCTGCCAGCCGCCACGGTGGGACGAGGGCATCTGCGGAACATGCGGACCTTGATGCCCCTGGTCGAGGGCGTCCCGCCCGAGACGCTGAAGGCCGTGGACCGGCGTGTCTCGGCCACGCCCCGCAACACGACACCGTCGTCCTACTCCTACGCCGAGTACGAGCAGGTCCGGGCGAACGCGGCGGCGATCTTCAACACCGCGTTGGTGCGGATCCGCACCAACCGCGAGCACCTGAGGCACTGGTATGCCGGGCAGTACGCCGAAGGCAGCGTGGACTGGCTGCTGGGCGGAGTCCTGCACCACATCCTGACCACCGGCGATGCGGGGCTGATCAACGCCCCGGGCCGTGCCTTGATCGGCAGCCACCGGCGTGTGCTGGGCGGGCACGGGCCGGAGGTGAGCTGGGGACGGCTCTACCTCACCCGCCAGGAGATGTTCGCGGCCAGCGTGCTGCTGGTGGCCAGCGAGGCCTGGAACGCCTCCACGCTGGAGCGGATGCTGATCCCCGATCAGGACCCGGCGGCGGGAGAGAGCGACTTCGACATCTACACGGTGCACATCGACAAGCGGCGGCGGCCGGTCCGCCTGCGCCACACCACCACCAACCTGCTGGACACCGGCCCCGGCTCCCCGGGCAGGCTGATAGGGCAGGTGATCGAGGCGACCGAACTCGCCCGGGAGACACTGGGGCTCTTGGGGCGGCCGACCCGTCGGCTGCTGGTCTGGCGGCGAGCCCATCCGGGCCCGGGCGAGGTGTTCGCGGTCGGTCTGCCCCGGGGCACTGATCCAGGCCGGGACGAGTACGCGCCACCCAACGTCAGCTTGAAGCGACTGCGCCGAACCGTCCAGGTCCTGATCCGCAAGGAACCCGCCCAGAACACCGAACGCACCCACGACGACGTCTACGTCCTGGGGGATCCGCAGACACGCGAGGAAGTCCAGGACACCATCGCCCAGGGGCTCACCGACGCCGTCGACCACGCCCGCGCCGTGGTCAAGATGCGGATGGTCCTGGGCGAGGACGCCGAGGAGCTGCTTGAGCTGTCTGACGACCCCGCGCTGGCCAAGGCAATCGCGGCGGGTGAGCACGACACCGCGACGGCGGCCTGCTCCGATATGACCAACAGCCCCTACACCGAGCCGGGCCTGCCCTGCACCGCCTCGTTCCTGCTCTGCCTGGGCTGCGGCAACGCGGTCGCGACCCGGCGGCATCTGCCCCGGCTGGCCTACCTGCACCAGACGCTCAATGATCTGCGGGCCGTGGTGGAGACCGCGGTCTGGGATCACGACTGGCGCGAGCACTTCCAACGCCTCGACTCGCTCCGCAAGTCCCACGCGACCGAAGCCGAGTGGGACGCCGCAGCAGCCGCGACCACGCCGACCGACCGCGACCTGATTGACCGGATGCTGACCCACAAACTGGAGGCCAGGTGAGCATCCCTGGCAGCGCGGTTCCCGCGCCCGAGTGGCCGGTCGGTGACGATGACCCGTTCGTGACCGCCGACCGGATCCCCGACGGAGTGCCAGCGCAGAGCGTGTCGCGCTACGGCGCGCCGCAGTGGAACATGTCGCTGCTCCAAAGCGACGCACACGCCGCTGCCGTCACGGTGTCGTGGGACCGCTACGACGACGCGGGACTGTGTTCCTCGATGCGTCGGGCCGGGTGGTGCCTGATCAATCTGCCCACCCCGCAGGAACTGCTGGAACGCAAGGCCACCAGCCGCGTCCTTTGGCGCAGCCCCGGCACGATCTACGGCTACCTCACCCAGCTACGCGGCTTCGCCAACTGGCTGACCGGCAGGGGCATCGGCGCCCTGGCCGAGGTGACCGCCGAGGACCTGGAGGACTACGCGGTCCATATCCGTGATCGAGGAAGCGACAAGGCGACACAGATCCTCTACGCCATCAGCCTGCTTTGGGGATACTCCCCGCACCTGCCTGCGGGAGACCGGATACCGATGCCGCCCTGGGAGGCCGGTGATCTGGACGATTTCCTGCCCGAACGCGGCCCCCGCAACGCCACCCCGCCGATCCACCCGGCGGTGATGTCCCCCCTGCTGATCTGGGCGCTCAGATTCGTGGAGGACTTCTCCGGTGACATCATCGCCGCCTGGCAGGAGCGCCAGCGACTGCAGGCCCAGATCCCCGAGCAGCCGTCGTGGGCCGCCGTCTTGCGTGTCAGAGCCTTCGTGGAGCAGTGCACCACCGGCAACCGTCCGCTACCCGGCACGACCTACCGCGGCAGGCTCAGCGTCGCCGGCTCCTACCTGGCCGGACTCCTGAAAGCCCCCAACACCCAGGTCCGCGACGTCGTCCAATACCGCCGGGGCCAATTCACCGTCAGCGACCAAACGCGGCTGGACATCAAGGTCACCGGCCAGGTCCATGGACAGACGTGGCAGCCCTTCATCGACTACTACCAAACCCCGTTCCTGATGAGGCAACTGTCGACCGCCAGCATGATCATCATCGGGTATCTGTCGGGGATGAGGGTCGGTCAGTAAAACGGGCGGAATTGCGTTCGATGCAACACTCCTCCCGGAGGACTACTCGCGGATCCGCAGGTCGGAAGGGGGTTATCCGCGTCCGCCAGCACTTGATCGACGGATCTACCAGTTCGGCTTGCACTCGGCTGAGATCACCTCAACAATGTTGCATCTGATGTAACGGAGGTTGGAGTGGGGCGAGCTGCGGATTTGCCGGGTGCGGCGCATCTGATGCTGGCGGACGGGGTCGTGCATCTGGACCCGGCACCAGCGGTGTTCGAGGCGATGCTGGAGGGGTGGACGCGCCAGCAACGGACCCGCTTCCTGAAGTGGGAAGGCACGATCAAGCCCCGGTTGTCGCTGGTCCGCCGGTTCGCAGCATTCACCGGCCAGTACCCGTGGGAGTGGGAACCCGCCGAGGTAGAGGCCTTCTTCGATCACATCAGGACGAAGAACCCGGGCTTCACGGTGTCGGCTGGGCGGCAGTACCAGAACTCGCTGCGGATGTTCATGGATTTCATCTGTGATGCCCGCTACGGGTGGCTTTCCACCTGTATGGAGCGGTTCGGGCGGGCGCCGGCGCAGATCCTGCACGAGTGGAACTCGGTCACGCACGTGACCGAGTACGAGGGGCAGCCGGGACGGCGCCCGCTCACCTACGAGGAGGTCCAGGCGTTGTTCGACGCCGCGGACGGCCGGGTGGAGGACAAGCGGGCCCGGGGCCGCAAGGGCGCGCTGACCGCGATGCGGGACTCGGCACTGCTCAAGGCCTTCTACGCTTACGGGCTGCGCCGCCAGGAAATGTGCGGCTTGGACCTGTCTGATCTGCGCCGCAACCCAAAGACACCGGATTTCGGCCGGTACGGTGCGCTGTTCGTCCGCTGGGGCAAGTCCTCCAACGGCAGCCCGCCCAAGCGCCGCACCGTGTTCACTGTTCCGGAGATGGACTGGATCGTCGGCGTGCTCGGCCACTACGTCACGGACGTCCGGCCCCGGTTCGAGGCCGGGAGCCATCCGGCATTGTGGGTAACTGAGCGGTGCGGCCGGCTATCGAAGCGCAGCGCGAACGAGGCGTTCGAGAACGCCCGGGAGGCCGCCGGTCTCCCCGCCGAGCTCGACTTGCACAGCCTCCGGCACTCCATGATCACGCATCTCGTGGAGTTCGACTACCCGGAGAGATTCGTCCAGGATCAGGCAGGTCACGCGGTCGCGGCCACGACGGCCATCTACACGGGGGTGTCGGATGAGTACCGTAACCGGCTGCTGAAGAGCAAGCTCACCGAACGTCACGCCGGGCTCTGGGAGGAAGGCCAGCCGTGATCAAGAAGATGGGCATCCGCTGGAACTTGCGCAAGCTCATGGCCGCGGCGGAGATGTTCCAGACCACCGACCTGGTGCCGCTGCTGGCCGAACGTGGCATCCAGCTGTCGCGTGAGCAGGTGTTCCGGCTGGTCACTCAGCCGCCGCAGCGCCTGTCGATGGACACCCTCGCGGCGTTGTGCGACATTTTGGGCTGCACCCCGAACGACCTGATCGAGGTCGAGACGGTGAACGCGGGGGTCCGCAAGACCGCCAGAGAGGCCGCGGGTCGGGCTCCGGTGGTGCGCCGAACCTCGATCCGCAGGCCCGAGGGGCTGTGACACCGCCATCGGTAGCAGCCCGGCTCGCCCGCCAGGCCGCCCGGCTGGAGTCCGCGATGACGGCGGCGGCGACCCAGCTCACCACGGCCCTGCCGGTGCTGAGCACCGGTGAGGCCACGGCGGTGCTGGAGGCCGCGGTGCCGATCACGGTGAAATGCCCGGCGCGGTTCCTGGAGGAGCTGGCCGGGCATATGGTCGCTCACCCCGGCGCGCTCACCTCAGGCGATACTCATTGCCCGCCGGTGCTGCTACGGCTGACCCACGTCCTGCACGACGCCGGGCACCCGGTCGTGCGTCCCGGCTGCGCACGCTGCGGCAAGATCCATCCCGGCCTTCGGCAGCTACGGCCCGAGGGGCGGATCTGCGGCACCTGCGATACGCGATCGCGGAAGGGAACGTGCGCCCGGTGCGGCGCCACTGAGACGACGATCGTGGCCAGGCGGCCCGAAGGCGGGATCTGCAACCCCTGCTACCGGGTGGATCGGCAGGTCGTCGAGGAGTGCAGCGAGTGCGGCCACGTCCGGTGCCCGGCCGTGCGCCTGCCTGACGGCGGCTCGCTGTGCCGCGCGTGCTGGAAACGCCCCCTGCATACGTGCGTGTCCTGCGGCAAGACGGCGGCCGCCGCGCTGCTTGACGACGAGGGAGCGTACTGCCACCTGTGCTACAACCGGCACCGGCGGCCTCGCCGGCTCTGCGGGCGCTGCGGCCGGCACGCGCGGATCGCCTCCAACGCCAACGGCGACCGGCCCGACCTCTGCGACAGCTGCTACCGGGGGCCGGAGACGACCTGCTCACGATGCGGCCGGATACGCCCCTGCCAGCGGGTGAACTCTGGTGCGCCGATCTGCCGCACCTGTTACGCCCGTGACGAGCGGCCACGCGTGACCTGCACCCGCTGCCAGCGTGATCTTCCGGTGATGGCCCACTGGCCGGTCGGGCCGGTCTGCCAGGCCTGCTACACCGCGATGCTGCGGTCCCCGGCCGCATGCGCCCGCTGCCGGACCTCCCAGCCGCTGATCGCCCGCGACGGCGACGGCACCGGCATCTGCGGGCCGTGCGCCGGGCACAACGTCGACTACACCTGCCGCCAGTGCGGACGGCCGGGGAATCCGTACGCGCACGGGCGATGCGCCCACTGCGTCCTCGCCGGCCGGGTTACTGACCTGCTGACCGGGCCCGGGGGCACCATCTCGCCTCAGCTGCAGCCGCTCGCCGCGGCATTCGCCCAGGTCAGCCGCCCGTTCACCGCGATCCAGTGGATCCGCGAGAGCCCGGGCGCCAGGCTGCTGGCCCAGCTCGTCGCCGAGGACCGGCCGCTCAGCCACACGCTCCTGGATGAGCTGCCGCCCACCCGCGGCCTCCACTACATCAGGCAGGTCATGGTGCAGACCGCTGTGCTGCCCGAGCGACACGAGGATCTCGAACGGGTCCCGTCCTGGCTCGAGCATCACCTGGCCGGCAAACCGGCCGGGCACGCCAGCCTCGTCCGCCCGTTCCTGCACTGGTTCCTGCTGCGGCGAGCCCGCAGCCGCGCGTCCACACGCCGCTACCCGGTCTCGGCCGGCCGCGATCTGCGCCGCCAGATCCTGGTCGCCCTGGAGCTGCTGGCCTGGGCCGACGAGCAGGCAATCACGCTGGAGCAATTGCGCCAAGACGACATCGACCGCTGGCTCGACGAGGAGGGCACCCAGCGCCGCAACCGTATCCGTGACTTCCTGACATGGACTGCGGGCCGCGGCCTTACCCGCAAGCTCACCGTCCCGCTCATCCCACGCCAGGACCCAGCGGATCTGCTCGGCGACGATGAACGCTGGCAGCTGCTGCAACGGTGCCTGACCGATGAGGCCCTGCCCGCCGACGTCCGGGCAGCCGGTGCTCTCATCTTGCTGTTCGGCCTCCAGGCACAGCGGATCCGGCACCTCACCGCCGATCACGTGGTGCTGCAGGACAACAGCACCTACCTGACCGCCGGCCGCCACCCAATCCTGCTCCCGCCCCGCCTCGGCGCCATCCTCAGGCAACTGGCTATCCAGCCACCGGCCCAGCTTATGATCGCCCACGGCCCCCGGGCACCGCGCTGGCTGTTCCCCGGCCGGATCCCAGGACAGCCGATCGACAACCACAGCCTCACCAACCGGCTGAACCGCCACGGCATCAGCGCCCGGCCCGCACGCAACGGAGCACTCGCCGCCCTCGCAGCCGACCTGCCTGCCGCCATCATGGCCGACCTGCTCGGCATGCACGTCAACACCGCCGTCCGCTGGGTCACCTACGCACGCCGCGACTGGGCCGACTACCTCGCCGCACGAGCCGCCGAGCGGGGCGAGCCGCTGCGGGACGAATAGCTCCCCGATCAGTGGCCAGAACAGCGCATTGAGGCCGGATGGTGCTCTGGACGACTCTGCGCGCGAGTGCTCTCATTTGTGCCATGCGAAGGTGGAAGCGCGTCCGCGGCTGGTGGCTCCTCGCCATTGCAGCGGCCAGCGGCGCGGCGGCGGCCTCGCTGACCCGTTCACTCCCCACTGCGGCGGGATCCGCCTTGGTGGCAGTCGCGGCGGCGGTCGCTGGGGTCCTGTCCAGGCGCGGCTCGGAAGCGCTGGACGAGAGCGCGCGCCTGTCACTCGAGATGCGGGAGAAGCTGCTGCGTGACCGGCACGGCCGACTGCCGCGGGTCCGCGATATTACCGATCCCGTCTCTGTCGGTGTTCACCCTACGGCAGCGATCAGCGCTGAAGGGGGACAGGCGGCGTCCTCTGCCGTTCCCCCTTTCATCTGCCGCGACAAGACCAGCGACCTGGAGGAGGCGCTGCGCGACCATCCGTTCGTGGTAGTCGTGGGCGAGTCCACGGCGGGGAAATCCCGTGCCGCCTTCCAGGCCGTGCAAACCTGCCTGCCAGGCCACTGGTTTGTTCAACCAGATCCTGACGACCGGTCATCGCTGCGGGCGGCCAGCGCGGCGGCGGTTCACAAGGGTCACTGCGTAGTCTGGCTGGACGACCTCGAGCGTTATCTTGGCGCTGGCGGGCTGACCGCCCACAGCCTGCGGCAGATGATCCATGAAGGGCGCGATGTCGTCGTGGTCGCCACGATCCGCGCTCAGGAAAGTGCCCGCTACGCCGGCCTCAGCGACGATAGTGATGCTGCCGGCGAACTGCGGGCCGGGCGCGGTGTGCTGGAGCTGGCGCACGAGATCCGTCTCCAGCGACGGTGGAGCGGCACAGAGGTCGGCCGGGCGCAGACGTTCAGAGATCGGCGGATCGCTGATGCCCTCGCGCATGCGGACCGGTACGGCGTCGCCGAGTACCTTGCCGCCGGCCCGCAGCTGCTGGCGGCGGCCCAGAACGCCTGGGCCCCGGAAGGACGGCACACCCGCGGCGCCGCGCTTGTCGCGGCCGCGGTCGACGCCCGGCGCGCGGGTTGGCGCCAGCCGCTGCCCGGCGGCCTGCTCCGGGAATTGCACGAGCACTATCTGACGGCGCGCGGCGGCGCAATGTTGCGGCCAGAGCCTTGGGACGCGGCGGTGGCGTGGGCCACGACTCGGCTGTATGCCACCAGCAGCCTGCTCATCCCCGACGACCGGCACGTGGACTGCTACCACGTCTTCGACTACCTGCCCGACGCCGTGGACGCCGCCCCGGAAAGTCCCCCGGTCATAGCACAGGCGTGGACCCTGCTGATCACCGCTGCCGACGGTCAGACCTGCGTCGACATCGGATGGGCGGCACATCGCCGGCGACACTGGCAGGCAGCCGACGATGCTTTCCGCAAGGCGATGGCCAGCGGCGTCGCGGTCGCGGCGACCGGTCTGGCCCAACGGCTTGGTGAAACGTGGCAACTTCAGCAAGCGGCCGATCTCCTGCGAACGGCGCTCTCCGCCGCCCCGGCCGATACCGACCCTGCTGAACTGCTCGAAATACGCGGCGCCCTGTCCTGGTGGACCGGGGGAGCAGGCAACCTGCCGGAGGCACTCGAAACAGCAAAGGACGTCTGGCACGACAGCCGCAGAATCTACGGAGACGAGCACGAATTCAGCCTTCGCGCCGGACTAAGAGTCGCCCGCTGGACGGGGCACGCAGGGCACACCGGCGAGGCCCTTCGGATCGCCCTCCAGGTCCAGGAGGACTGCATCCGAGCCCTCGGCCCGGACCACACAGCGACCTTGAGCAGCCGATTCGAGGTCGCCGCCTGGAGCGCGGAGCCTGGGAACAGCGATGAGACCATCCGCCTGTGGCGAGAACTGGACGCTGACGCCACGCTCCTATTCGGTGAGTTCAACACGCTCACCAGCGATACGCGCTGGAACCTGGCCAGCTGGACCCTCATCAACGGGGACATCCACCACGGACTGCGGCTACTGGAAGACGTCATCGCCAGCCGCACTGTGATCTACGGCGAAGACCACCCCAGAACCCTGGCGGTCCGTCTCCAGCTCGCAGGCGAGACCGGCAAGGCCGGCCGGGTCACCCAGGCCGTCGAGATGGCCGGGACAGTCACCAGCGACAGCACGCGGTTCCTGGGAGCCGGCCACGAGATCACCCTCTACGGCCACTACCAGATCGCTCTCTGGACGGCCGTACTCGGCGACACCGGCCAGGCAACAGCCTTGTTCTCCGCCCTGCTCGCCAACAGCGAGAGGATCCTCGGCCCGGACCACGAACTGACCCGCGATACCCGCGAGCAACTCGATGAAACGCCCGGCCACACCATCCACTACCCCCTCCCAACCTCCTGGTAGGCGACATCACGGCTCGTCCAGAGACTCCTGGCTTACCTTTTGGGTGTTGAGGCGCTAAAAGCCGGGGCAGCGACTTGTTATCCGCGCGGGCCGCGACCGGCGTCGCAGCACCAACCCGGCTGATGAGCTCAGTCAACGAATGGTGCGATGTCGTATGCAACGCCCGTTCGCGCGCTCACCTGCATATCAACCATGAGAGGACGGACGGACGCGTAGCTGCGTGCTGCAGTGTCACCAGCTCCGATCATCCCAGCTCCACCAAAGAAGCTCGACACCATGGCAGCGGCGTCCCGGCGGCTTTCCTCACAAGGGGAATAGCGCATGCTCGGAATAACACCCCTCCACCAGTAGTGCTCGGGCTCCAAGTCGGATGCTGTCCCGACCCCGACGACCACGGGCAGACCACCGTCCGCTACCAGATCTACGGCAATGTCCTCAAGGGGGTCCGTGACGAGCAAGGCCGCCGGGTCCCCGACGGCAAACCCAGAGACCTCCCCTGGACAGTGATCATGCCGGTCGTCCGCGCCATCCGGGTGCTGGAACAGCTCGTCGACGGCGACGACCTGTTCCCGGCGAACACGCCTTGGAGTAACGCCTCCGTCAGCCCGGGGAAGATGCGGGCTGGTCACCTACTGACCGCCGGGGCCGCAGGCCACCGCGTCCAGAGCTTCATCTACTACGCCAACCAGCTCGCTGACCAGCACGGGCTGGCCTTCGAACAGATCCCCAAGGATCCTGACGGCCATGTCACCCTCAAACGTTTCCGCCGCACCATCGCCTGGCACATCGCCCGTCTCCCCGGCGGGCGCATCGCCCTGGCCACCCAATACGGGCACCTGCGGGCCTCCACCGTGACCGACAGCTATAGCGGCAGAGCCCGCCACGGCCTGCGGCGGGTCCTGGACGTCGAAACCGCCCGCGCCATGGCCGACTACCTCGACGACCTCGGTGAACGCATCGACCAAGGCGAGGGCGTCTCCGGGCCGGCCGCCCAGCGGATGATCAAAGCCGCACGAGAAGCCCGGATCCGATTCGAGGGCACCTTCCTCACCCCAAAGATGACCGAGGCCCTGCTGGATGAACCCCGGTTCAACATCTACGACAACCCCGAAGCATTCCTGACCTGCAACAACGACCCGGCCAAGGCGCTGTGTCACATCGGCCGGATCGACCGGGCCCACCGCGTCCGGCCGCCTGCAGTGGACCGGTGCGACCCCGCCTGCTCCAACATCGCCCGCACCGACACCCACATCACACGGCTCCACGCGGAGATCACCCAACTCGGGCAGGAGATCGCCAGCCCGCTCACCCCCACCCCACTGCGAGAACGTCTCAGGCAGCGCCTCACCCTCCTGCAGAACATCGCGGACCACCACCAGCGAACCCGGATCGTCCTCACCCCGCACACCCCTCAGACGCAGGACGGCAAGTGACCGACAAGGAAGAACGCGCGGCCATCACCGCCGCGATGCAGCGCCTGCTGACGGGCAAACCGCTGCGGTCCTCCGGCGAGCTGACCATCATCGCCCTGGCCGAGGAAGCCAGCCTCAAGCGCAACAAGCTCACCCACAAGCACACCGACCTCAAGGACCTGTTCTACGCCGAGGTCAAGGCCCGCGGCGGCATCCCCGACAACGAACTGAAACTCCGCGAGGAGGTCGCCGCCCTCAAGGCCCGCGTCGAAGACCTTCGAGAGGAACGCGATGGCTACCGCACCGCCAGCGAGGTCTACGCCCGCGCGATCAACGTCCTCACCGTCGAGAACGACCAGCTCCGCAAGCAACTGAACAAACGCCGATCCTCTAAGGTCACCCCGCTGCCGTCCCGGCGGTGACCAGCACGTCCAGCGGGACGCGCCCATCACGGAGCGTGACCAGGTGTGCTGGCCCGGGGCTGCCGGGTCCGCGCGGAACGCCGACTCGGTGCGCTTTGCCGAAGTTGGACTTGGATTGTGCCTGGAGCGCAGATCAGCCAGATCTGCACTACCGAAGCGGTGGGCCGGCACGACCGCCGTGGCGTGCGCGAGGTGGTTCCCCAACTACCTCGAGGCCGACTGCCGGCTACGGGGCGCGGCGGCGCTGGCGGCCGCCAGGGTGCTCGGGGCATCACCCGTATAACGGCGATTCGGAGCCTAGCTCGCTGCCGGGGTACCAATCGTGGCTGCTGCCGCTTGGTGATGGTCCGGGAACCGCCCCGCGAAGCGGCGGCGCCGGTCATCATGGCGGCAAGCGAACCGGCTTGGATGAGGGGATGGCCGCGCTGGAGGGGCGGCCGCCAGGCCGCTGCGGTAGCCCAGGGATTTGGGGTATCCGGCGAGGGCGCGGAGGTGCAGGGCGGTGAGCATGTCGCAGGCGGGCAGGGTCCGGGACGTGGTGGTGGTCGGCGGTGGGCACAACGGCTTGGCCTGTGCGGCCTATCTGGCCAAGGCTGGGCTGGATGTCGTGGTTGCAGAACGCCGCGAGGTGCTGGGCGGGGCGGCGGTTACCGAGGAACCCTGGCCGGGTTACCGGGTCTCCAGCGCCTCCTACGTGGTCAGCTTGCTGCCGCCGCGGATCGTGCGCGAGCTGGACCTGCACCGGCACGGTTACCGGCTTTCGATCGTGACCCCTGACTACTTCGTCCCCTTTCCCGATGGGTCAGGGCTGACACTGTGGGGCGACACGGCGCGGGACGCGGCGGAGATAGCGAAGTTCTCCACGGCCGACGCCGACTCGTACACGGAATTTGACCGGTATTTCGGCCGGGTGGCGCACCTGCTGCGAGATCTGCTGTTCGTAGTGCCGCCGAACCTGTCGCTGGGAGACCTGCCACGGTGGGCGGCGGTGGGCGCCCGGCTGCGCGGGTGGACCGGCCGGGATGTCGCCGAGGCAGTCCGGCTGTTCACGATGTCGGCTGCGGATTTCCTGGATGAATGGTTCGGCGATGACCGGGTGAAGGGAGCGCTGGCGACCCAGGCCATCATCGGCGCGTGGTGCGGGCCGATGAGCCCTGGTTCGGCGTACGTGCTGGTGCATCACTGGATCGGCGAGGTGGACGGGCACGACGGCGCCTGGGGATGGGTTGATGGCGGCATGGGCGGGGTGAGCCAGGCGCTGGCTGGTGCCGCGCGAGCGGCTGGCGCCGAGATCCGGACGGATGCGGGCCAGCCGCAGACGACACGATTCAGCGCCGCCGGTACGCTGCTTGCTGGCGACATGCCCGCCGCCAGGTCCAGTACCGTGATTGCCGAAACAAAGATGAATGTGCGGCGGGAGCTTCATGGCTCTCCCCTCCGAAGCTGGCGGTCGAGTCGGCCAGCTCACAGCTCCGACAGCGCACGCCGCGGTGGGCACCCTGGGACAAGAGAAAACCCTCCCGGAAGGGAGCCCGATGGCCCGCGAATCGCTGGTGGCGGTCAGCTACCCGGTGGACGACGAATTCACGCGCATCAATACCGGCGTGCTTGACGGTGCGGCCAGGGTTGTTTTCATGCACGGCCACCCCGAGGACGAGCGCCGTGAGATCCTGCGCAAGGCAGACGTCCTCGTCGGGTGGCACCTGAGCGAGGAGCTGCCTGCCGGCGCCTTGGCGGATTCGGCGCGGCTGCGGTTTGTCCAGCTGCTGTCGGCCGGCGCCGACGCCGTCGACTACGCGGCCATGCCGGAGCGGTTGCTGCTTGCCAGTAACGTCGGTGCCTACGCCCAGCCGATGGCCGAATACGTCATGGCAGTGACTCTCGCCTTGGCCCGCCGCCTGCCGCAGCGCCACGCCGAGCTGGCCAGGGGCGAGTTCGGTATGTGGAAAGCGGTGCTCACACTGGACGGTGCGGCGTGCGTGATCCTGGGTTTCGGCGGCATCGGTAAGGCCGCCGCCCGCCTGATGCGGCCGTTCGGAGCACGTATCCATGCGGTGAACACCTCCGGCCGCACCAGCGAGCCGGTTGACTTCATCGGCACGCTTGCGGACCTGGACCAAGGGCTGGCCGCGGCGGACGTGCTTGTCATAGCCTTGCCGCTGACCCGGGCCACCCGGGGCCTGATCGGCGCGCGTGAACTGGGACTGATGAAGCCGACCGCGATCCTGGTGAACGTGGGCCGGGCGGCCATCGTGGATGAGCGGGCGCTGTATGAGCAGCTACGGGATCAGCCTGACTTCTGCGCCGGGCTGGACGCCTGGTGGCATGAGCCGGGCCCCGGCTCGGCATTCTCCACCGGGTACCCCTTCTTCGACCTGCCCAATCTGATCGGATCCCCGCACAATTCGGGTGTCACGGATGGCGCTCTCCAGTTCGGGGCGCGCATGGCCGCCGAGAACGTCCGGCGGTTCCTGCGCGGTGAAGCAGTGACCGGCGTGGTTCGCCGGGAGGACTACCTATGACCTCAAGGCCCCGCATAGTTGCGCGATGCCCGGTTGTGCGAGAACTCGTCATGCCAGTGCTGGCGGGCAGGCGGTGCGCCTGCTGGCGGTAGCCGATCAGGCCGTGGCTGGCGGGAAAGTCTCGGCCCAGAACCTGGCGATGTCGATACGGCGCAGGAAGCTGACATTCTTCTGCTGAAGTGCGTAGTCGATGAAATCCTTGAGCGCGGACGCCCGCCCGGGCTGCCCGCTCCACCGGGCGTGCACGCCGACCGACATCAGCCGGGCACCGTAGCCATGCCCCAGTTCCTCGAGCATGTAGTCGAGGCTGAGCCTGAGGCTTTCAAAGAAGTGCTGGGGCGTGGCGTATGTCGGGGCGATCAGGTACCGGACGTCGTTGTGCACCTTGCTGTACGGAACCACCAGAAACGGCTTGCCGAGCGTAGTGACGTAGTAGGGAAGCTCGTCGTTGTTCGCGTCGGAGTCGTACCAGAAGCCGCCGTTCTCGACCAGCAGCTCCCTGGTGTGCACGGTGGGGAAGGACCGCACCATCCAGCCCCGTGGGCGCTCGCCCGTCGTCCGCTCCAGTGAGTCGACGGCCTTGCGGATTTCCTCACGTTCGGCGTCGCGGCTCATCGCGACGGTGTCCGGGCCGTACCAGTGGTAGCCGTGGGCGAGCACGTCATGGTTTCGCGCCCGCAGCCACTCGCCCAGCGGCGGGTTGCGCTCCACCGCCAGGGCACAGGCGCAGAATGTGACGGGGATCTGGTGCCGGTCGATCAGCCTGCAGACCCGCCACACGCCCACCCGGCTGCCATACTCCATGTGCGTTTCGGTCCCTATGTCGCGGATCTCCGGGCCGTACTGGAACGAGTACTCGCCCCAGGTGTCGTTGACGCCGTCCTCGTTGAGCGAATACTCACCGCCTTCCTCGTAGTTGACCACCAGGTTGATCGCCACCCGCGCGCCGCCCGGCCATTCGAAGTCAGGAGGCTGCGGCCCGTACCCGACAAAGTCGCGCGCGGGGCCGGGGTGAGCGCGGTGGTTGTCACTCATCAATAGGCCATCCATCCGCCGTCGACCATCAGCGTGGCGCCGCTGACGTATCTGGCATCGTCCGAGGCGAGGAAGGAGACCGCCGCGGCGACGTCCCGCGGCTCGCCGAACCGGGCGAACGGAGTCCGGGACCGGACGTAGGCCGCCGATCTCTCGTTCTTGCTCAGGTCACCCGGCGTGCCCGTGACGATCTTGCCTGGGGCGACGCTGTTGCAGATGATGCCATCGCGCCCATGCTCGACCGCGATCTGGCGGGTCAGCTGCACCAGCGCTGCCTTGCTGATGGCGTAGGCCGCGTGCCCGGGCGCGCCGACCATCCCGTGCTGCGAGGTGATGTTCACGATCCGGCCGCGGGCGTCGCCACGGGCGGGCTGGGTGAGCATCTGGCGCACGGCCGCCCGGCAGAGCATGAACGGGCCACGGACGTTGACCGCCATGATGGCGTCGAAATCCTGATCCTCCGTACCCAGCATCGGCTTGGAGTGGCGGCCGGCCAGGGCGGCGTTGTTGACCAGCACGTCGAGTTGCCCCGTGGACGCCACGGCCCGCGCGACAAGCTGGTCGCAGTCCTGCCGGGAGGACACGTCCGCGCGGGCGAACTCACAGGCGCCGCCGCCGCCGCGGATGAGGTCATCGGTGGGCTCGCCGCCGGTGAGCGGGTCCCGGCGAACGTCGGCGAGCAGCACCCAGAAGCCATCCGCCGCAAGCCGGAGCGCGATCGCCCGCCCGATACCGGACGACGACCCGGTCACCAGGGCTGAGCGCGCCACCCGCCGAGCCTAGCGCCGTATGCTCGGGCCATGGGCGTGGCGTTCGTGGCACATTGCCTGCTGAATCAGAATTCCAAGGTGCGCGACGGCGCGCACTGTGCGGGCGTGTACTCCCCCATCGTTGACGTGCTGCGCGCGAAGGGCTGGCGCGTCGAGCAGATGCCCTGCCCCGAGCTTGCCTTCGCCGGGCTGAACCGGTTCTGGGCGGTACGCGAACAGTACGACACCGCGGCGTTCCGGCGGCACTGTCGCCGGCTCGCTGCCGCCGTGGCGGGCGCGATCGCCGCCCGCGCGGAGCAGGGAGAGGACATCGTCCTCGTCGGCGTGGAGGGAAGCCCCTCGATGGGCGTGACCATCACCAGCTCCGATCCGGACCGTGGCGGCAGGCCGGCCTGGCCGGAGGGCACACCCGAGCACACCGGTGGGGAAGGCATCTTCGTAGAGGAACTGCACGCCGAACTTGAGCGGCGTGGCATCGCCTTCCGGGTCGCGGGCGAGACGCACGCGCTCGCCACGCACGATGTAGCCACCGAGCGGGCCCGCCTTGAGTCCGTCCTGGACGACGGCGATGGGTGACGAGCGGTCCTGGCGGGTGGCGCTCGTCGCTGACCGCTACGTGAACCCGGCGCCGGGCGGGCTGGATGGGCTGGCCGTGCTCGCCGCTGCGGGCTGGGGAGTGATGCAACTCCCCGACGATGCCTACCCGGCCGAGGTGGCACGGCTACTGCTCGCGGAAGTCGCCGAACAGGTGGAGGAGTTCTCCCGGCACGGCTACCTCTTCATCCTGGTCGGCGAGCGCGCCGGGCTCGGCGAGGCGCTGGCCCACGTCGGGGTCGCCGTTCCGCCCCGCGCCGTGCCCGCCAGTGCCGGCGAACTCAGCGAGTTCCTCGCCGCCCAGCCGGACCCGCCGGCGCTGGCGGCCGCTGAGGAACCCACCGGGTGAGGGGCGCCCTGCCGGGCCGGCGCTGGTTCCCGGACCGCTAGAGCCGCCCCGGAATGAGGTCCAGGCCGCCCGGTGCGTCCGTATCCACCCGCCAGAACGTGCCCGTGCGCGCGGATGCCTCGATATCGGCCTCGCGGGTGGCGGTCACATACAGCTCGGGGCCATCGAAGATGCAGTTCGTGGCGTGCTCGCCGAGACGGATCTCCTCCAGGACGTCCCCCTCCGCCGAGATCACGGTGACGCCCTGGGAGACGGTGGTGGCCACGAACAGCCGCCCGTCGGCGGCGAACGCCATGCCGTCCGGGACGTGCTCGTCGGAAAGCTGGCAGAACGTCACCGGTTGGCTGTTCTCCATCCGGCGAACGCGGTGCGCCATCGATTCGGTCCAGTAGAGCCGCTGCTGCGCATCGAAGGCGATCCCGTTCGGGTACACGCCGGGCAGTTCCATCAGCATCTCACCGCCGCCCGACCCGTCTACGGCGAACAGCCGGCCCGGTGCGCGCACGTCGAAGCGGAAGTCCTGCTCGGACCCGGATTCGGTGAAATACAGCCGGCCGTCGGGGCCGAAGGCGAGATCGTTGGGCCCGTAAAGCTTGTACCCCGCCACCTCCGAGAACAGCAGCTCGACCGTCCCGTCCGGGCTGACCCGCTGGATTCCGGAAATGGCGCTGGTGTCCCCGCTGCCGGGCACGTTACCGCCCTGAGTCACGTAGATGGCTCCGTCCGAGCCGAGCACCGTGCCCCAGGGCGAGCCCCCGGTATGCGCGTAGGTCGAGACATCGCCGTCTTGGTAGGCCAGCAGTTCACCTGTGTTGCCGTCGCACAAGACGATCCGCCCATCGCCCATGATGGCCGGGCCCTCGGGGAACCCGAGGCCGGACGCAAGCAAGGTGGATTGCACTCCGATCAGGTCCTTTCGCTGGTCAGACGAACGAGTAGTGCTCGAAGTCGAAGTCGGACAGCGGCTGCCCCACGCGGGCAGCCGAGTACCCGGTGATCTTGGTGCTGTACGCGTCGAGCGCATCGATGAAGGCCGGGATGATATACCCGCCTTCATTGAAGTCGATCATCTGCATCTCATGCTCGATCTCGCGGCGCAGCGCCGGGTTGGCCGTCGCGTTGGCCTGCTTGTACAGGCTGACGTACTGCGGCAGGCTCCAGTGCGTCTCGTTGAACGGAGACGTCGGCAGCAGCGACTGGGCAACCTGGGCAAGGTAAGGCGAGTAGTTGTAGAAGTCCTGGGAGAAAGTCCAGTGCAGGTAGTTGGGGCCGAAGAAGGTGGTCGGGTCGACCTGCTTCAGGTTGATCGTCACCCCCGCCGCCTTGGCCTGCTGCTGGAGCACCGTCGCCATCGCGACAGTGCCGGTGGCCACCGGTGAGGTCACCAGCTGAACGGTGAGGTTCTCCTGCCCCGCCTTCTTCAGCAGGCTCTTTGCCTGGGCGATGTCCTGCACCCGGTGCAGCGAGGTGTCGTAGTTGGGGTCATAGGGGGACGAGACGTCGTATCCCACCACCCCGGCTCCATCGAGCGACGAGTCGATGAGCTGCGGGCGGCCGACGAGCAGCCGCATCGCCTGCCGGACGTTGACGTCGTTGAACGGCGCCTGGTCGACGCGCATGGTGAAGGGCGTGATCGCCCCGGTAGCTGACTTGACGGTTCGCACGCTCCCGTTCGACGCCAGTTCGGCCAACTGCGGGCCCTCCAGGGCGCCAGCGCCGTGAATGACGCCGCCCACGAGCGCGTTCTGCAACGATGCGCTGTCGCTGAAGTCGATGATCGTCAGCGTGTCGACATAGGGAAGGCCCGGCTTCCAGTAGTGCGGGTTCTTGACGAATACACTGCGCTGGCCCGGTGTGAACGACTGGTATTTGAACGCGCCGGTTCCGTTCGGGTGGCTCGGATCGAATCCGGTCGGCACGATGTACAGGTAGTACCAGTACGCGAGCTGGTCGAGGAAGCTGCCGTAAGGGCTGGTCATCGGCACCTGAACGGTGTGGCTGTCGAGCTTCTTGAGCCCGTTCACGTCGATCGGCCCGAGCGAGTTCGCGCCGGTCAGCTTCCCGTTGATGATCCGTTTGATCGTGAAGATGACGTCGTCGGCGGTGAGCGGCTTGCCGTCGTGGAAGGTGATGCCCGGCCGGAGCCTGATGACCCAGTTGGACGTCGAGCCGTGCGGGCTGATCTCCTCGGCCAGGACGAATTCCGTCTGTGCATGGGTGTTCAGCTGCAGCAACGGCTGGTAGAGCGACTGCGCACGGGCCGTGTCGAGATAGGTGAGGCCCTTGTGCGGGTCGAGCGTGTCCGAACCGGATCCGCCGGTCAGCCCTACCTTCAGCGAGCCGCCCCGGTGCCTACCCCCGCTCGCCGGCGCCACCGGCGCCGAGCTGGAAGACCCGGAGGAGCATGCGGCGAGCAGGCTGCCGGTACCCGCAATTGCCCCGGTAGCGGCCAGCCCGCGAAGGAATTGCCGGCGGTCGAGCGCGCTTCCTGACTCCCCGCGATTCGGTGGTTGCACGAGATTCCTCCTTGGCCTGGCACGAGCCGTTGCCCCGCCGGCTCCCGAGGGCGTCCGCTCGCCGGGGGGTGACGAAACTCCGTCCTCCCCGAGGAGCCTGAACTCAGGACGCGAGGGATGATCATACTCCCGCAAAACTGGCGGGAACAGGCATGTTCTGGCCGGGCAGCCGGGCATGTCACCGCCCGCCGTGGCCCAGGCTGGCAGCGCGATCGGACGCTAGCACTGTCGGCATGCGCACGCTAATGTCGTCGCAAGCGGTCCCGGTATGCAGCATTAGGTCACGATCTAGCCGCCGCCCGGCCCTTGGGCCGGCAGCCGGGGGCATGGCCGGTCCTGGGCCGGCGCCGCTGGCGGCGAGGAAGGATCACCGACGTGACAGATCCCCCGCCTGCCAGGCGCCCTGGCCCGCCCCGCCGCGGCATCCGCCTGCTGCCCGCCGGTACCGGCCCTGGTAGCGGGTGAGCTGGCGTGGCGACAGCCACCGCCCCGGCCGGGCCGGCTGCCCCAGCGCGAAACGAACACCCCCTGCTGCTGCTCACCGCGCGCCGGCTGGGCATCGGCGTGCTCACCCTGTTCGTGGTGGCCGCCATCGTGTTCCTGGCCACCGAGGTCCTGCCGGGCAATGCCGCCTACGCCGTCCTGGGCCGGAACGCCAATCCGGCCCGGCTGCACGCGCTGGAGCGCCAGTTGCACCTCAACCAGGGCCTGCTAACGCAGTTCTGGACCTGGCTGTCCGGGCTGCTCACCGGCAAGCTGGGCACCTCACTCGCGAATGGCCAGCCGGTGTGGGGGCTCGTCGAGCCCCGGCTCATCAACTCGGCTGTGCTTGTCTTCGTCACCGGTGTGATTGGCACGGTTATCGGGGTGGCCCTGGGGGCTATCGCCGCGCTGCGCAAGGACGGCTGGTTCGACCACATCAGCTCGGTCGCCGCGCTGACGGTGACATCGCTGCCCGAATTCATCGTCGCAATCGGCATGATCATCCTGTTCTCCACCGTGGTCTTGCACCTGCTGCCGGCGGTGTCCCTGCTGCCGCCGGGCGTCTACGCGTGGAGCCAGCCGGAGTTGCTCATCCTGCCCGTCGCGACATTGGTGATCGTGATCGTCCCGTACATCTTCCGGATGATGCGTGCCGCCATGATCGAGGCCCTGGAGTCCGATTACGTGGAGATGGCGCGGCTGAAGGGCGTTCCGGAATGGCGGATCGTCCTGAGGCACGCCCTGCCGAATTCGATCGCCCCCACGATCCAGGTGATCGGCCTGAGCTTCCTCTACCTGGCGGGCGGCGTGGTGGTGGTCGAGTACGTGTTCAACTATCCCGGCATCGGCCAGGGGCTGGTGTTCGCGGTCGACAACCGGGATATCCCGGTGATCCAGTTGACCGTGGTGGTTCTCGCCGCGTTCTACGTGTGCGTGAACATCGGCTCAGACGTCATCGCGCTGCTGGCCACACCGCGGCGCAGGATCCCGAGGTAGCGATGGCCGGGTCCGCGCCTGCCGTACCGCCGGGGGCACCACCGCCGGCGGCGGCGCCGACGCCGGAGGCAGCACCGCCCGGTGGCCGGACCGGGCGTCATCCCTGGCTGTCGGTGCTCTGGTCGGCGGCACGCACGCCGAGGGGCGCGGCCGGCCTGACGATGGCACTTCTCGTCGCGGGAGTGGCCGTGATCGGCCCGGCGGTCTCCCCGCACTCGCCGACCGACCTGGTGACATTGACGTTCGCCAAGCCGTCCGGGCAGTTCCCCCTTGGCGGTGACTTTCTGGGTCGGGACGTGCTCTCCCGGGTCCTCAGCGGCGGATGGCTGCTGCTGCTGATGGCGGTAGCCGCGACCGCGATCGGCATCGTGGCCGGCGCCGCGGCCGGTATCGCGGCCGCGTACCTGCACGGGGCGCCTGACGGGATCATCATGCGCACCGTCGACGTGATCCTCGCGTTCCCGCAACTGGTGTTCGCGCTGCTCCTGCTGAGCCTGCTCGGCCCGAAGCTGTGGCTGATCGTCCTGGCCGTGGGCCTGTCACATGCGCCGGCGGTAGCCCGGGTGATCCGGTCAGCGACCCTCGACATCGCCGAGCGGGACTATGTCAAGGTCGCGGAACTGCAGGGAATGCGGCCGGTGAAGGTCATGGCCAAAGAGATACTGCCGAACCTCATCTCGCCGCTCATGGTGGAGGCCGGGCTCCGGCTCACCTACTCGATCGTGATCATCGCCGGCCTGGCGTTCCTGGGCTTCGGCCAGCCTCCGCCCACGGCCAACTGGGGCACGATGATCAACGAGAACCGGATCGGCCTGCAGCTCAACCCCTGGGCCGTGGTCGCTCCCGCGGTGCTGATCGCCCTGCTCACCGTCGGCACCAACACGTTCACCGACGCGGTGGCCCGGGTGACGATCGGCGTGGACCGCCGGCCCGAAGAGGCAGCCCTCCTGAATGACCTCGGCCCGGAGCAGGCGTGATGGCCGGCTACGAGCAGATTCGCGCTGATTCGGCTATCCGGCCGCCGGGGGACGAGGCCCGGCTGGATGTCCGCGGGCTCGAGGTCCGGCTCGGCCGGACCGGCCCCGACGTCGTCAGCGAGGTTTCTTTCACGGTCCAGGCCGGCCAGGTGCTCGGCCTGGTCGGCGAGTCGGGCTCGGGGAAGACGACGGTCGTCCTCGCGCTGCTTGGCCATGCCCGCCGCGGCCTGGCCATCAGTTCCGGCGAGGTCCGGGTTGACGGCGTCGACCTGCTGCGGCTGCCCGCCGCCCAGTTGCGGGCGGTCCGGGGCGCGCGGGTCGCTTACGTGCCCCAGGATCCGTCCGCTGCGCTCAATCCCGCGCTGCGGGTCGGGACGCAACTGAAAGAGGCGATCCGGGTGCACCCGGGCGCGGTCGAGGATCCCGACGGCCGCATTCGTGAGGTCCTCCAGGAGGCTCACCTGGGCGCCACGCCCGACCTGCTGCGCCGCTACCCGCACCAGCTTTCCGGTGGCCAGCAGCAGCGCGTCGCGCTGGCGATGGCCTTCGCCTGCCGGCCATCGCTGATCGTGCTCGACGAGCCGACAACCGGACTGGACGTGTCCACCCAGCGCCACGTGCTGGACACCATCCGCAGCCTGTGTGCGGCCTACGGGGTGGCGGCCGTCTACGTGAGCCACGACCTCGCGGTCGTGGGCGGGCTGGTCAGCGACGTGGCGGTGATGTACTCCGGCCGGATCATCGAATTCGGCTCGACGGCCAGGGTTTTCGGGGACCCGTTGCACCCCTACACCCGGGGGCTGCTCACTGCCGTGCCCTCACCGCTGCAGGCCACCAGGCTGACCGGGATCGACGGTCAGCCACCGCGGCCCGGCCGCCGCCCGGCCGGCTGCTCCTTTGCCCCGCGCTGCGGCTTCGCAACCGGGGAATGCCGGTCGCAGCAGCCCGAGCCGGTCCTCATCGACGCCCGCGCCGTGCGGTGCATGCGGGTGGCGCAGGTGCGGGAGTCGTCCACCGGGGTGGCCGCCGCCCTCAGCCACGCGGCGGCGGCCGCTGGCCAGGTGCCGGTGCTCTCGTTGCGGGAGGTGTCGGCCGGCTACGGGCGCAGGCCGGTGCTCACCGGCGTTGATCTCGATGTGCCCGCGGAGTCATGCGTCGCCGTGGTCGGCGAATCGGGCTCGGGGAAGACCACCCTGGCCCGCTGCATCGTCGGCCTGCATCGCAACTGGACCGGCGATATCAGGTTCGAGGGCGCATCCCTGGCAGCGAGTGCACGGGACCGGCCACGGCAGACCCTGCGGCGGGTGCAGTACATCTTCCAGAACCCCTACACCTCGCTCAATCCACGGAAGACCGTCGGCCAGATCGTGGCCCAGCCACTGGAGCAGTACCTGCGGCTGGGTTACCGGGAGCGGTCGCAGCGCGCCGCCCGGGCCCTGGCGGACGTGTCACTCGGCGCCGATTTCCTCTCCCGGTATCCCGACCAGTTGTCCGGCGGAGAGCGCCAGCGTGTCGCCATCGCCCGCGCGCTGGTCGCCGAGCCCGACCTGCTGATCTGCGATGAGGTGACCTCAGCACTGGACGTCTCGGTGCAGGCGGTCATCGTGGAACTGCTCCGTGGCCTCCAGGCGGAGCACCGCATCGCGATGATCTTCATCACCCACAACCTGGCGCTGGTGCGCAGCATCGCGCAGTCCGTGGTGGTGCTCCGGGATGGCGCCGTGGTGGAGGCCGGCCCGGTCGGGCAGGTACTCGACCGCCCGGCCGACCCCTACACCGAACGGCTGATGCAGGACGTGCCCAAACTCACCAGGCCGGGCATGCCGGGGCCGTCCGCTCAGGATGCGGCGGCCTCAGAGCCGGCCGCACCCTGACCCGGTCAGCCGGCAGGCCCAGGTCAGCCGGCCGGCCCAGGTCAGCCGGCCGGCCCAGGTCAGGCGGTCCTGCCCAGGTAGGTCCCCGCTGTGCCCGTGCCCACGAAACGGCCCTGCCGGACCAGCGCCCGGCCACCGAGAAGGACGTCCCGTACCCGCCCGGCCAGCCGCTCGCCCGTGTAGACGCTGTCGCCGGTGCCGTCGTCGAACGTCTCTGCCGTGATGATCGTTTCCCCGGCCGGATCCCAGATCATCAGGTCGGCGTCGGACCCCGGGGCGATCACTCCCTTGCGCGGGTAGTGGCCGAAGGCCCGCGCCGGGTTCGCGCAGGCGACCTCAGCCAGCCGCTCGACCGGCAGGCCCCGCGCCAGCCCGCGCGACAGCAGCAACGGAAACCGCGCCCCGATGCCGGCGATCCCGTAGCGGTAACCCCGCTTGTCCGGGGCGAACTCCCCGATGGTCCGTGAGCGCTCCTGGCAGTGGTCGGATCCCACCGTGTCGAGCGTCCCGTCCGCGAGCGCCTGCCACAGCGCCTCTTGATGACCGGGTGGCCGCAGCGGCGGGCAGGCGAGGTAGCGCTCGGCATCGTCGCGCAGGTAGCGGCGGTCGTCCAGCACGAGATGGTGCAGGCAGACCTCCGCGTGCAGCGGCGGCGCGCCCCGGCGGCGCGCCAGGCGGACCTGGTCGAGCGCCCCGGCGCACGACAGGTGCACCAGATAACTCCTCGCCCCGGTGAGGTGCGCCGTCTCCAGCACCCGGGCCACCGACGCCGCCTCGACCCCCGGCGGGCGGGTCTCCGCGAAGACCCGCACTCCGGTGCGCCCGGCCGCCACCGCCGCGGCAGCCAGGCCGTCGATCAGCTCGCCCTCTTCGCAGTGCACCTGAACCACCTGGCCGTGCCGGGCCGCCGCGGCCATCAGCCCGAGCAGCCCGCGGGCAGACCACATGATCCCCAGTTCGGAATAGGCGAGGAATACCTTGACCCCGGACACCCCGGCGTCCCGGAGCGCCGCCAGGCCGGGCACCTCGTCCGGCTGGTAGAGCATCGCGTGCAGTCCCACATCCACCGCGGCCCGGCCGCCGGTGAGTTCCCCGCGGTGGCGCAGGACACACTCGACGGTTCCCTCGCCCGGCCCGGGATTGGTGAATGACAACAGCGTGGTGGTGCCGCCGAGGGCGGCGCCCCTGGTTGCCGCGCCCACGTCCGCCATGATGTGGCAGTGCGGGTCCACGCCGCCCGGCAGCACGAGGCACCCGGTGGCGTCGAGCCGGTCCGGCGTGGCGGGCGCCGGCCCCGGTCGGGCCAGCGCGGCAATCCGGCCATCCTCGATCAGCACATCGGCGGGCAGCGGGCCGGCGGGCGTCACCACGGTGCCACCCGTCACCGCCAGGGAACCAGGGGGCGGTGGCAAGTTCGTTATGTATGCCACAAAGCGGCCCGGGCCGGAACCACCGCTCACGAGCGTGACCCGGTTCCAGGGATGACCGCATCGAGCCGGTGCGCGGTTCCGGCCCGCACGACAAGCCGGGGAACGATGAGCGTCTCCACCACCTCGCTGTCGCCCGCGCCGTCGGGCAGCATCCATTCGCCGGCCCGCAGCTCGAAGCCGGTCAGGTCCGCCGTGCGGCCAGGCGCCAGGGTGCCCACCTCGCCGGAGCGCCGGATGGCAGCCGCCGGTGCGGTGGTCGTCGCGGCGACCACCTCGGCCAGGCTCATCCCGCAGTGCAGCAGCTTCGACAGGGTGGTCGCCTGGTCGTACACCGGCCCCGCGACGTTGTGGGCGTGCAGGTCGCTGGACACCGTGTCCGGCGGGAAACCTTGTGCGAAGGCGGCCCTGGCCACGCGGTAGGCAAAGCTCCCGGCACCGTGCCCGACGTCGAAGACGACGCCGCGGGCGCGGGCGCTCGCCACCTCCTCATGCAGGCGGCCTTCGGGTGCGAGAATCCCCCCCTCGTTCGCATGGAAGCAGTGCGTGACGATGTCCCCCTCCCCCAGCTGGCGCAGCAGCCAGGTGATGGGCTCGCGCATGTCGATGATGTGCACCATCAGCGGCAGGCCAAGCTGCCCGGCGGCCTGGCGGGCCAGGCGCAGCGCCGGCTGCGGATCGTTGCCCACCATCTGGTAGCCGAGCCGCACCTTCACGCCGACGATCAAGTCGGAGTGCTCCCGGGCCCGCGCGACAGCCTGGTCCGGCGAGGCCCAGCGCAGATCCTCCAGCTCGCCTACCAGGCTGGTGATCATCCCCTGCACCGCGACGTGGAGAAACGCGAAGACGCGGGTGTCCGCGGGCTCGATCACGTAGCGGCGGAACCCGGGGAAGGTCTGGGCGCCCGCGGAGCCGGCGTCCACGGCGGTGGTGACACCACGGCGCAGGCAGTACGCGTCGGGGTCGATGCCGTAGTGCGAGACACCGGAGTACAGGTGCGTGTGCAGGTCAACCAGGCCGGGTACGAGCACCAGCCCGCTCGCGTCGATCGTCTCGGCGGCCGGGCCGGCGTCGCCGATGGTGCCGAACCGCCCGGCGGTGACGCCGATGTCCAGCCGGCCGTCGATGCCCCGTCCCGGGTCGAGAACCCGGCCGCCGACGAGGGCGAGGTCGGTCACCGGAGCAGGCCGGCGGACAGGCGGGCCAGCGTCGCGGCGAACGCCGCCACGGTCCGCTCGACGTCGGCCTTGGTATGCGCGGCGCTCAGGAAGCCAGACCCGTGAAACAGCTGGACGCCCCCCAGGAGCAGGCCGGCATGCAGTTCCGCGGACAGCTCCGGGCTCATCCCCGCGGACTTCAGCGTCGCCAGGCCGGCCTCCTCCGGCTCTCCCGGGTGACCGATGAGCAGGTGGAAGGTCGAACTCTCGCCATAAGCCTGGCCGGGCACGCCGGCCTCGGCCAGGGCCTTGGTGAGCCCGGCGCGCAGGGCGGCGGCGAGATTGGCCGCGTGCCCCTGCGGCTCCCCGGACCGGCACGCGCGTAGCGCGGCGATCCCGGCGGCGGCCGAAACCGGGTGCGCGTTGTGCGTGCCGGGATGGCCGACCCGGCGCGGGTCGCCGCCGTCGCGCGACAGGTGCCCCATGAGGTCCGCCCGGCCGGCCACCGCGCCGCCCGGCATCCCGCCGACCAGGATCTTCCCGAGCACGGTGAGGTCGGGGGTCACCCCCGCCACCGCCTGCACTCCACCCGGCGACCAGCGGAAGCCGGAGACCACCTCGTCGAAGATCAGCACCGTCCCGGTGGCCGCGGTCAGCGCGCGCAGCTCCGCGAGCAGCCCGGCGGGCAGCGGCACCGTTCCCCAGGCGGCTCCGGAGGGTTCGAGGATGACGGCCGCGACGTCCTCGTCGCGGAGGGCTGCGGCGAGCGCTTGTGCGTCCGCGGGCACGACCGTCACCACCTGGCCGAGCACGCCGGGCACCCCGGCCGTGTCCGGCCCGCGGAACGGCGGATCGGTGCCGAAACAGACCTGGTCGTGCCAGCCGTGGAAGTGACCGGCCAGCTTGACCACCCGCTCCCGGCCGGTGGCGGCCCGGGCGAGGCGCAGGGCCAGCAGCGAGGCCTCGGTGCCGCTGGCAGTGAACCGGACAAGCTCAGCCGAGGGGACGAGGCCCACAACCGCCTCGGCCCACTCGGTCTCCAGCTCGTGCGAGGCGCCCGGGTGGAAGGCAACCGTCGCCTGGTGCCGGACCGCCGCCACTACCTCGGGGTGGCTGTGCCCGAGGAGCAGGGCACCGTGGCCCATCACGTAGCAGATGATCTCGTGCCCGTCGAGGTCCCACTTGTGCGCGCCGTCCGCACGCGCGACCGCAAGGGGGAACGGCGCCGCCCGCCGCACGTCATGGGTGACGCCGCCGGGCAGCACCCGGCTGGCCCGCTGCGCATGGGCTTTGGAGCGCGGGTTCGCCGCGGCCCACGCCTGCGTGCACATGCTGGACATGGCGCCTTCGTTTTCCCAGGTTGGCATGGCGCCAGTCTGCCGCCGCGCCGCCGGCGGGCGCTAGATCAGCTTTTTCATGCATTACGAAGCAGCGTAGGAATCGGTACCGTGGCCTGCATGCCCGCGCGGGGCTGGCCAAGGCCCCGTGACGAAGGAACGGGGCGTCGAGCCACCGGGGGGTTCCGGGGGGGCGCTCCCCCCGGGCTAACACGACCAGTAGCGAGGAGGACCCATGGCGGATCTGTCAGCGATGCTGAAGAGCGGCCCCGTGGTGTGCGCGGAGGGGTACCTCTTCGAGTGCGAGCGGCGCGGGTACCTCCAGGCCGGGGCGTTCGTCCCCGAGGTCGTCCTGGACGATCCCGGTGTCGTCGAGGAACTGCATCGCGAGTTCGTGCATGCAGGCTCCGACGTGGTGGAAGCCTTCACCTACTACGGCCACCGGGCCAAGCTGCGGGTCATCGGCAAGGCGGACATCCTGGAGCCGCTGAACCGGCAGGCCCTGTCCATCGCCGCCGCCGTGGCCAGAGAAACGGGCACGCTGTTGGCCGGCAACCTGTGCAACACCAACGTGTACGAGCCGGGAACCCCGGCGGTGCGCGAGGCCCGTGAGGCGTTCGAGGAACAGGTGACCTGGGCCGCCGATGCGGACGCGGACTTCGTCATCGCCGAGACGTTCAGCTGGCTCGGCGAGGCACTCCTCGCGCTGGAGGCGATCCGTGCCGCGGGCCTGCCCGCGGTGGTGACGTTCGCCGTGCACCGGGACGACAGCATGCGCGACGGGGTCAGCCCGGAGGAAGCCTGCCGCCAGGCGGAACAGGCCGGGGCAACGGTGGTCGGCCTCAACTGCATCCGGGGGCCACGGACGATGCTGCCGGTGCTGCGGCGGGTGCGGGAGGCGGTGTCCTGCGAGGTGGCGGCCCTGCCAGTGCCGTACCGGACGACCGAAACGGAGCCGACGATGCAGTCGTTGCGGGATCCACAGCGGGGCGGGCAGCAGGCCTTCCCCACCGCGCTCGACCCGTTCACCTGCACCCGGCAGGAGCTAGGCGAGTTCGCCACTGCCGCGCTCGGGCTGGGCGTGCGCTACCTGGGCGTGTGCTGCGGCGCCGCACCTCATCACATCCGGGCCGTGGCCGAAGCGGCGGGGAAGACGCCGCCGGCCTCCCGCTATTCCCCGGACATGTCGAAGCACTCGTTCCTCGGCACCGACCCCCGCATCGTCAAGGCCTACCAGGAATACGCGGGAAACCTCTAGCCCGGCGGGCGCCAGGTGGCCCCGGGCCGACCGCGCACCCGTTCCGGTCTGGATGTTCCGGCCGGGACCGCCGGTCAGAGCAACTCGACCGGGACCGACCGCGAGGTCTCCAGGGCCCGCTCGGCCGCGGCGGCCACCGCGAGCGTGGCGGCCGCGTCCCGAGGCGTGCAGGCCACCGCCGCCGGGTCGCGCTCGGCGACCGCGCGCAGGAAGCTGCGCATCGAGCGCTCGAACGGATGGGACGCGGCGCGGCGGTCGACCCGCTGGCCGCCGCTCACGCCGGTGAGGGTGAAGTCGGGGTCGAGCGCCAGCCGGAGCGTCGCCTCGGATGCGAGGATGTCCAGGCTGAAGCTGCCCGGCTGGCCCGGCCGGGTCCACGCGACCACGATCGTGGCCAGGGCGCCGGACGCGTGCTGGAGCAGCATGGTCAGCGCGTCGTCGATGTCCCCGGTACCGCCGGCACTGCGGGCCAGCCGGACCCGCCCGGCGGCGGCCTGGACCGCCGCCACCTCCCCCGCCACGGCCCGGGCCAGGTCCAGGTGGTGGCTGCCACGTTCCAACAGGTTGCCGCCGCCTGCGCGCCGGTCCAGGAACCACGGACGGCTTTGCGTCGGCCCGATGCAGGTGCCGACCATGGCGCCGATCTGCTGCCCCGCCAGCACTCCGGGAAGGTCACCGAGCAGGTCAAGCGCGTGCCACTGATAGCCGACCGCGCACACGGTGCCGCTCCGCTCGGCCGCCGCGACGATCGGCGCCGCGTCCTCGGGGGTGCGCGCGATCGGCTTTTCCAGGTAGACGGGCAGCCCTGCGCTCAGCGCGGCGACCGCCGGTTCGCGGTGGGATCGCGGCGGGGTGCAGACGAGCAGTGCCCCGAGATCCTCGCGGTCGAGCAGGTCGCGCCAGTCGGTGTAGACCCGCGCACCGGTGCCGGCCGCCAGCTCCCCGGCCCGCTCAAGGTCGAGGTCGCAGACCGCTGCCAGCTCGGCTTCCGCCACGGCCTCGAGCACCCGCCGGTGCTCACGTGCTATCCACCCGGCCCCGACCACCCCCACCCGGATGATGCCCACGCCGGTCAGCTCCAGGGGAACGGTGAGTTGCTCACCGGGTGCAGCTCCCCGGTAAGGTAACGGCCGAACCGGAACGGTTCGAGGAGCGCTTGCTGCTCGCCGAGGAGTTCCTTCGCGACCAGGGCACCGACGCCGATCATCTTGAACCCGTGGTTGGAATCGGCGATCACGTAGGCGTTCTGCCGGAAGGTGTCGAAGACCGGGAAGCTGTCCGGCGTGAACGCGCCGATTCCGCCGCTGCGCTCGTGTCGGTACAGGTGCCGCTTGCCCTGGAACCTCTTGTGGCAGTGCGCCAGCCCCGACGTCCACATCCGGACGAAGTCGTCGGCCACCGTGTACTCCGGACTCTCCGGCCCGTACGGGTCGATGGCGATGGCGCCGGCGGGCTTGTCGACGACATTCGGGGCGGCGCCGCCCTGCAGCCCGGCGAAGTTGAAGTCGGGCTTGTAGTAGATGCCCCACAGCCTGTCCGTGATGAGGTCACCGGTGACGTCGTCGATGAGCGGCTCGGCGGAGTCCACGTGGGTGACCGGCGGGAAGTCGCCGCGGTTGTCGGTGAACTCCTTCGGCTCGATTCCCAGCGTGCCCTCCTGCAACGCCCAGTAGGTCCACATCGGCCGGTCTGCCGCGCCGGTGCCGCCCGGCCCCGCCACCGTGATGGTTTCCGGCAGGTCCAGCCACGCCCACAGGTCGCGGATCCACGGCCCGGCGGCGACCACCAGGTGATCGCACGTGATCGTGCCCTGGTCGGTTTCCACCGCGGTCACGGCGCCGTCGGCCAGCCGGATCCCGGTGACGCAGACCCCGGTGGCGATCCGGGCGCCCTCGGCCTCGGCCTTCGCCGCCAGGCCGCGCACCGCGCGGATGTTGTTCGCGTACCCGCCCTTCTTCTCGTGCAGCACCGTGGAGATCCCTGGCGCCTGCCAGTCGGCGAACATGTCGAGCAGGTAGCGGTTGCAGTCGCGTTCTCCCTCGATGAGCACCGACGGGTAGCCGATCGCTTGCTGCTCGGCGAAGATCTTCGCGACGTCCTCGGACATCACCTCCGGCGCGATCTGCAGGAAACCGACCGGATGGTAGGAGAAGGCGTCCGGGTCCGACTCCCACACCGACACCGAATGCGCCATCAGCTCGCGCATCGCGGGCTGGAAGTAGTTGTTGCGGACGGTCCCGCACGCGATGCCGGACGCGCCCGCGCCGGCTGCGCGCTTGTCGAGCACCAGGATGTCCGCACCCCCGCCGAGCCCGCGGGCCCGCAGTTCCCGGCCGAGATGCCAGGCCGTGGAGAGCCCGTGGATGCCTGCGCCGACGATCACGTACCGGCTGTGCGTGGGGACCATGGACCCGCCTTTCAGATTCCCGGGGCCCGGAAACCGTCGATCTCGATGCCGAAATCGTGGCCGACCGACACAAGCGCGTCAAACAGGTACCGGCCGGAGGACCGTTCACAGTGCAGCAGGTAGGAGCGCACGCTGGCGACGTCATCGCGGATCACGTCGGTGGCCACGGCCGCCACGGCGGAGCGGAACGCCGTGCCGTCGGGGGTGAACCGGTCCGACAGGTCGATACCGCACACCGCGGCCAGCACCCCGGCCGCGCCGGGGCCGGTCAGCCGCATCAGGGCCCGGCCGTGCGTGAGGTCGACCACGCTCACCAGGTCGCCGCCGGCCCGCCCGGCCAGGCCCTCGAGCCGGGCGGCGACGGCCGCCGCCTGACCGGGCGGGGCAAGCAGCAGCCACTCCCCCGGGCCGGAGCCTGCCACGAGGGCGCCCGCCTCGTCCCGGGCGGTCCTGCCGAACGGCACCTCCAGTTCCGCCGCGGCCGGCCCGCTGGCTGGTGCGCGGAGCAGCACCTTGGCCAATGGGGTGCAGTCGGTGAGGGTCAGGTCCCCCGTCGCGCGGACGGCGCTCACCTCCCAGCCCGCTATCTCGGTGACAGGCTGGGACGGCGGAATCGGGCTGCGCGCCAGCGGCGCGGTCGGGGCCCTGCCGGGCGGCACCCCGGAATCCCCCGCCGCGCTGGCCCGCAGGGGCGCGGCAGCGAACCCGTCGGCGCTAGCCACGCAGCCGCTCCCCGCCCGGGTCGACGTGCGCATGCTGCGGCATGACCAGGGCGCGGATCAGCCGCCCGCTCGCCAGCCGCACGGTCACCTCGGTACCCGGGGCGGCCAGTTCCGCCTCGACCTGTGCCAGGCAGACCGACCGGCCCAGGGCAGGCGACATCCTGCTGGAGGTGACCCGGCCCGCGATGTGATCGCCGGTCACGATGAGGCTGCATTCCTCGGGGACCACCGTGCCGTCCACCGGCTGCAGTCCGACCAGCCGCGTGCCTGTGCCCTCGGCGAGCTGCCAGGCAAGCTCGGGCTTGCCGGCGAAGTCGTCCTTGTCCAGCTTGATAGCCCAGTCAAGGCCGGCGCTAAAGCCCTGGGTCAGTCCGTCGGTGTCCTGGCCCACGATGAAATGGCCCTTCTCCAGGCGCAGGATGCGCTGCGCTTCCACGCCGAACGCCGCTGCCCCGAGGTCGGCGCCCGCCGCCAGCAGCCTCTCCCACGCGTGCAGGCCGTAGCCTGCCGGGACGTGCAGCTCGTAGCTGAGTTCGCCGGTGAAGCCGATCCGCCAGAGCACGCACCCGTCCACCCCGGCGATCCGGCCGGTCCGCACATGCATGTATCCGAACGCCGCGTTGCTGAGGTCCACGTCCTCGGTGACCCGCTCCATCAGGCGGCGTGCCTGCGGGCCCGCCACGTTCATGCTGGCGTAGGCGGTCGTCACCGGGGTGACGTGCACAGCCCAGTCCGGGTGCTCGGTCTGCAGCCAGTTCTCCACCCACTCCCAGACCGTGGCCGCGCCGGACGACGTGGTGCTCATCAGGTAGTGGTGCTCGCCGAGCCTGCCGGTTACCCCGTCGTCGAGGACCACACCGTCTTCGGCGCACATGACGCCGTACCGAACCCGGCCGATCTCCAGCCTGGACCACTTGTTGACGTACAGCAGGTTCAGCAGCCGGGTCACGTCCGGACCGCGCAGGTCGAGCTTGCCGATCGGGGTGACGTCGATGAGGCCTACTCGCTCGCGGACGTTCCGCGCCTCGGCTGCCGCGTCACCGTAGTGGTCGGGACGGATCCAGGCGCCCGCCACGAGCGGAACCGCGCCATGCGCCTCGTGCCAGGACTGCATGGGCGAGTACCGCACCGGCTCGAAGGCCGGGCCGGTGAGCGCGGCCAGGCTGACCGGCACGCAGGGCGGCCGCCAGGTGGTGGTGCCGGCGTCGGCGATCGATGAACCGGTGGCGGCGGCGATGATCGCGATCGTGTTGACCGCCTCCAGCTTGCCCTGCAGTGGCCCCATGGTGGCGGTGGTGAACCGCTTCGCCAGCTCCGGCGAATCGAAGCCTTCCGCCACGGCGGCCCGCAGGTCCTTGGCGGTCACGTCCTCGCTGAAGTCCACAAATCCGTTGGTCTGCCCCGCGAACAGCTCAGGATGCGGGTCCACAGGCAGGCTGGGCAGCGTAACGCATGCTTTCTCCTCAGCGCTGAGCGGGACGCTTGCGCCGTGTGGCATCACCAGCAGGAACCCTCTGCCGATCCCGGCGGCGCGCCTGGCCGCCTCGGTGCCCACCGCCGTCGCGTGGCCGGTCAGTTCCCCGAGGCTGCCGTCGCCGGCGATACCCCCGGTGACCAGGACATCCGGCGGCAGCCGGGAGCCGTCCGGGATGAAGCGCGCGGCCCGTGGTGCATAGGCAGGCCGGTCCCCGGACATGGTGAGCAGCGCCGTCGGCGCCGTCCACCCGGCGGCCGTGACCAGCAGATCGCAGCGGATCCGGCTGCCGTCAGCGACCCGGACCGAGCTCAGGCCGCCCCGCCCGCCGGCGGCGATGATGTCGCCCCCGAGCCGTGCGTCCTCCACCCGGGCCACCTGCACGCCGGCCCGTTCCAGGTCGGCGATGGCGGCGTCCCCGGCCGCGTTGGCGGTCAGCACCACGGCCCGCTCGCCTGGCTTGACCGCGTAGAGGTTGATGAGCCGGCGCACTGCCGTGGACAACATCACTCCCGGCAGGTCATTTCCGCCGAACACGTAGGGCCGCTCGATCAGGCCCGGCGCCACCACCAGTATCTTGGCGCGAGCCTTGACCAGGCGCTCGCCTTCCGCACCGCCGCCCCGGCGGTCCAGCACCGCGACCCAGTTGCCGTCGTAGCGGCCGAGGACGACCGCGTCGGTCAGCACCTCGATGCCGGGCTCGGCGGCAACCTGACCGGCCAGGTCGGCGAGGGCGGCCAGGTCGGCCTCGCCGCCCCAGCGCAGATGCCCGCCTAGCTGATGCTCCTCTTCCACCAGCAGCACCGAGGCACCGCCGCGGGCGGCAGCCACGGCCGCGCTCATCCCGGCGGGACCGCCGCCCGCGACGAGCACATCCGGGTGGGCATAGCGCTTGGCAGGGTGGCATGGCCGCGTGTCCGGCGACACGTGGCCGCCGTTGACGAATTTCCGCAGCACGCCCTCGTAGGCCGGCCAGGCGAACCGGGGGCGCATGAACGTCTTGTAGTAGAAGCCCGCGGTGAGGAACGGGGCGGCCAGCTGGTTCACCGCCCTCACGTCGAAGCGCAGCGAAGGCCAGGTGTTCTGGGAGGTCACCGTCATGCCGCCGGACACCAGCCGGTGCGCGCCGCGGACATTGGGCTCGTCCCCCACCTGGACCATGGATCCGGGATCGTGGTACGACGCGGTGAGCACGCCTCGGGGGCGGTGATACTTCATGCTCCGCGAGAACACCCGCACCCCCGCCGCGGCCAGCGCGGACACAATCGTGTCTCCCCCATGCCCCGAAGCCGGCCGCCCGTTCCAGGTGAAGTCCACCGTCACGCCGCGGTCGATGACCTCGCCGGGCTGCCGGGGCAGGCGCATGACGGGTGCCAGCGGGCTCATCCTGCGGTTTGCGCGGCCGGCGCCGTGACGCTACCGGGCGAGACCGTGCGGGTTTCGTTGGTTTCGGTGTGCCGCTCCACTGTGATGAACCTCCGGCAGCCCATCCGGTGGTACCAGGTTTCTGTCACCCATCCGCGGATGTTTGCCCGCAGGTACAGGTAGGCACGCCACTCCGCGGGCGTGGCGGTGCACGGGTCCGGGCGGGGCGTCAGTTCGCCGGAATGGGCGAACTCGGCAGCGTCACGCGGCCCGCACCAGGGGCACGGCAGGAGAATCATGCAGGACCTTTCCACTCAATGCCCGACCGCAGCGGCGCCCTTCTCGCCAACGAGGGCGCCGGTGGCGAACCTGTCCAGCCCGAACGGCGCGATGATCTCGGGTGGCTTGCCCGAGGCGATGCACTGGGCCATCGCCTCGCCCGACACCGGGCCGGCCTTGAACCCGTAGGTGCCCCAGCCCACGTCGACCAGAAAGCCCTCCACCGGGGTGTTGCCCATGATCGGCGAGAAGTCCGGCGTCATGTCACATAGGCCAGCCCACTGGCGCAGCACCCGGACCTTGGCCAGGGCAGGCATGAGTTGCAGCACGTGTCCCGCGAGACCTTCGACGAATTCCAGCGACCCTCGCATCGAGTAGGACGTGAACGGGTCGACGCTGGCGCCGAAGACAAGCTCGCCACGGTCGGTCTGGCTGACGTAGACGTGCAGTGTGCCGGACACGATGACGGTGCCGAGGAACGGCTTCACCGGCTCGGTGACCGCGGCCTGGAGCGGGGACGTCGTGACCGGCAGGGCAAGCCCGGCCATATCGGCGATCAGTGTGGACCATCCGGCGGTGGCGTTGAGCACGATGCGCGTCGCGATGGCACCGTTAGCCGTCTTGACCCCGCGCACCCGTCCGTCGGCTACGTCGATGCCGATGATCTCCGTGTTCTGGTGGATGTGGACACCATGGGCGGAGGCGCCGCGGGCATACCCCCAGACGACCGCGTCGTGGCGGATGATGCCACCGGGCGGATGGTAGAGCGCCCCCAGCACCGGATACCTGGCCGCCGTGCTGACATCGAGGAACGGCACCAGCCGCTTGACCTCGGCCGGGCCGATGACCTCGGAGTCAACTCCCTCCACCTTGTTCACCTCGGCGCGCCAGCGCATCGTCCGCAATGATGCGTCGCTGTGCGCCAGGGTCAGGTGCCCGCGCTGCGAAAACATCACGTTGTAGTCAAGCTCGGCCGCCAGCCGCTGGTACAGCTTCACCGACCGGTCGTAGAACCTGACGCCCTCGGCCGTCAGGTAGTTCGACCGCAGGATCGCGGTATTGCGCCCAGAACCGCCTCCCCCGATATACCCCTTTTCCAGCACCGCCACATCAGTGATGCCGTGGTTGGCGGCCAGGTAGTACGCGGCGGCCAGGCCGTGCACGCCGCCACCCACGATCACCACGTCGTAGCTGGTTTGGGCGGCCACTCCCGGTGGCTCAGTCCCCGGCGGAGCAATCCCGCCGCGGAGTATCTGGCGGGATAGCCGTCGCGACGGCGACGGTGCGGGTTGCGGTTCGCCCTCAGCGGCACGGTGCATCGCCTCCCGCACGACTAGGAACAGGCAGGCAATAGCCTGCGCGGCATAGGTTACGCCAGGCGGGCTGCACCGGGCTTCGAGCGGATCATTCCCGTCAGCAGTGCAACTGTTTGCCGGGGTTCGCCGGGCCCACCAACGAGCCGCCAACAAACGATCAAGAAGGCCTGATCGCCTCCTGGCGATCAGGCCTCTAATGGGGGTTGCCGGGTCAGGATCCGTGCAGGTCAGCGACCTGTGCGGGAGACTCGGTTCCGGGTAGCCGCCGGCGGGTGAGCACTGAGAGCCTCAGGAGCGCGTGAGTCCTGAGGTCAGACCGTGCCGCTGCCGGATGGCCGGGAGACATGACTGCTATTGGGCTGGCGTGCCCGTCCCGCTGGGCGTGAGCACTGATCCATTAGAGCGCGAGCCGTTCTCCCGTTGGCTGCTGACCATCACTGGACAGTTCGGGGGGAGACGAGAGGTGTTGTTCGTCGGGGATGACTGGGCTGAGGATCACCACGATGTGGAGGTCCAGGACGAGCAGGGCAGCAAGCTGGCCGCCAGGCGGCTGCCCGAGGGGATCACCGGGATCGCCCGGCTGCACGAGCTGATCGGCGAGCACCTGGACGACGGTGACCCGGGCCAGGTGGTGGTCGCGATCGAGACTGACCGGGGCTTGTGGGTGGAGGCGCTGATTGCGGCCGGGTACCAGGTGTATGGGCTGAACCCTAGGCAGGTGGCGCGGTTCAAGGAGCGTTACGGCACCTCGGGTGCCAAGAGCGACGCCGCTGATGCGCACGCCCTCGCGGACATGGTGCGGACCGAGCGGCACCAGTTGCGGGCCGTGGCCGGGGACAGCGCGGAAGCTGAGGCCATCAAGGTGGCCGCCCGCGCACATCAGACCCTGATCTTCCGAACGCACCCGGCACCTGCTGCGGCTGCGCTCGGCGCTGCGGGAATTCTTCCCGGCCGCGCTCGCCGCCTATGCAGGCCTCGGCCTTGCCGGTGCCGACACCCTGGAACTACTGGCCAAGGCCCCCGACCCGGCGCGGTCGGCGAAACTGACAGCCACGCACATCACCGCTGCGCTGAAGCGGGCGCGCCGTCACAACGCCGCGGCCAAGGCCGGGGCGATCAAAGACGCGCTCAGCCAGCCGCAGCTAGCCCAGCCAGCCGCCCTGACCGCCGCGTACGCGGCCACCGTGCAGGCCACCGCCACCGTCCTGATCACGCTGAACGAGCAGACCGGCCAGCTGGAAGCCCAGGTGGTGTCCCATTTTCACCACCACCCCGACGCTGAGATCTACCTGTCCCAGCCTGGGATCGGCAACATCAACGGCCCCCGCATGCTGGCCGAGTTCGGGGACGACCCTGGACGCTACGCCTCCGCCCGGGCCCGCAAAAACTACGCCGGCTCCAGCCCCATCACCCGCGCGTCCGGGCGCAGCCGGATCGTCTTGGCCCGGTTCATCCGCAACGACCGGCTCGCCGGCGCCCTGCACACCCAGGCCCTCTCAGCACTGACAGGATCACCCGGCGCCCGCGCCTGCTACGACAAGCAACGCGCCCGCGGGCTCAGCCACAACTCCGCGCTCCGCCAGCTCAGCAACCGCCTCGCCGGCATCCTGCACGGCTGCCTGAAAACCGCCACCCACTACGACGAAGCCACCGCCTGGCCACAACACGCCACCCAGATCAAACCGATCGCAGCTTGACAGCAAAGCCCTTGGGCTGTCTGACCTGCACTTACTTGGTAGCGGGGGCGGGATTTGAACCCGCGACCTCTGGGTTATGAGCAAAGACGTCACCGTTCAACCCAGTCCGGCTCCGTGCGGCACTGAGCAACCCTAGTACGGCAGCAGCCATTCGGGCTTTGACCCGGGCCTGAGCACGGCGGGGGGAAGCGGTTTGCAGAGCGCAGCCGCCTGTCGATCATGCGTTTGTGAAGACAACAGAATCGAAGGCGGCTGCTGCCGCCAGGATAGGCGCCGCGCTGGGGCGCCGGAAGCGCGCTGAGCTGCTGGGACTGCTGCGGCCGTGCTTCGCGCGGACCGAGCCGTGGCTGCAGGCGGGCAAGTACGCCGCCGCGGTAATGAGCGACCTGCGGAGACGGAACGGGTGGACGATCGCCGAGCGTTCGGGCGACCGCACGCCGGACCGGACGCAGCGGCTGCTCAACCGGGCAGTCTGGGATACCTTCGCGGCGATGGGGGTGGTGCGCCGGTTCGCCGTGGCCGGGCTGGACGAGGCCGCGCGCAAGACCGGGCGGCGGCGCGGCCTGGCGGTGGGCGCGGTCGACGAAACCGGCCAGGTCAAGGCTGGCACCCGCACCGCCGGGGTGAAAAGGCAGTACCTGGGTTGCGCAGGCAAGGTGGCCAACGGCATCAACACTGTGCACCTGACGTATGCGCGGGAAGGCACCGGGCACGCGCTGATCGGCGCCCGGGAATGGATCCCGGCCAGGCACATCGGCGATCTTGTGACGTCCGCGGCCATGGGCCTGCCGGCGGGCCTGGCCTTCCGCACCAAGGGCCAGCTGGCCATCGACATCCTCGCCGAGGCCTTCGCCGACGGCGTGCGGCTGGACTTCGTGTGCGGCGACGAGGTCTATGGCGCCTGCACCGAGCTGCGCGAGTACCTGGAGGACCACGACCAGGCCTACGTGCTGCGGGTCCCCTCCAGCTTCCGGCTGATGGTGGCTGGCGGGGTCACGCTCACCTGCAAGCAGGCCGCCGCGCGGCTGGGCAGAGGGCGCGGCTGGGAGGTCCGCTCCGCCGGGACCGGATCCAAAGGACAACGCTGGTACGCCTGGGCATGGCTGGCCACCGCCTCTCCGCGGCACCACCTGCTGATCCGCCGTCACCTGACCACCGGCGAACTGGCCTTTCACTACTGCTACCTGCCCCAGAGCCAGCCGGCATCGCCGTCGCGGCCGATCCGCGCCGCCGGGCTGCGCTGGCCGGCTGAAGAAGATTTCGAGTTCGGCAAGGACTGCTTCGGGCCCGGCCAGTCCCAAGTCCGCCTCTACACCGCGATCGCCCGGCACACCGTGCTGGTCATGGCCGCCCTGGCCATCTGCGCCGTCACCGCCGCCCTGCTGCGCCGCCGCACCGGCACCCAGGCACCCGCCCCGGTACTGCCGGACCAGCTCCCGCCCGCCGACCCCGGGATGATCCCGCTCACCGTCCCCGAAACCGGGCGCTTACTCGGTCACCCGCCCCCGCCCGGCAGCGCCTGGCACTGGCTGGACTGGCGGCGCGGCCACCAAGCCCGGTCACACTGGTACCACCAGCGAACACGGCTGGCCCGCCGCGTCGAGATCGCCCTGGTCAGGTAGCGAATGGGGAGGGTCGGGGACTGGCGCGGTTTCCGCAGGTCGCGGCTCCGTTTCCAGTCCCCGCCCGTCAAACCGTGCATGCGGTTCTCCCGCACACGGCTTACCGACGTTCTTCACCGGGTGCATTCAGCGTTTTCCC
>WNGL01000560.1_pt1 | contig 43893 bp, 35 predicted proteins | sample 5400591 | NCBI WGS metagenome assembly WNGL01 (sample SAMN13153377, study PRJNA577476) | soil metagenome | isolation source: 80 cm soil or saprolite under Garry oak tree replicate 1 | place: USA:California | collected 2016-06-15
ATACTGGACCGCCTCAAAGGCCGACTCTCAGGAGCCCGTGACTACCTGACCAAACCTTTTAGAACTCAGGATATCCTCTCCGTCGTGCACGAATACCTCGGCATCACTCCCCTTAAGCATTCCCAGCATATGCCTTAAATTTTCATGCTCACCTCCAACCTCTTGAAAAAACTCTAACAAAGAAACTCCAAAATCAAAGTCTAAGCGAGAAAACCTGCATCTGCGGCTTTAAATACACCTAATGGCACTTGCATTCACGTTCATTATGTTAAGAGAAGTCTACTCCCAGACTAGAAACAGAGACAAGCAGAGCAGCAGGAGAAGCACCATGGCACGATGGACATACCTTGAAATTAGCTTCAACCCAGGAACAAGCAATGTCACACATGTAGACGGACTAGAAGTAATTGATCCACACAGCGCCCCTTCAGCCCGGCAAATCAGAAACCAACTCGGCAATGAAGGCTGGGAACTGGTAAGCGCACATGTTTCAACCTGGTTATTCAAACGCGAGATCATTATCCCTCAACAATGGGAATACTGCTGCTTGACAGAAGATCATTCAGGCGGTATACGCAGAGGAGAATGGATTCTCGTCTACTACCAGGCAGATGGCAATCACGTGGAACATGTACATAGAAGACTAGGAACGGCCATGGCTCAACTCGGAAAAAATGGATGGCAAATGATTGGCATTGCTGATCCTGGCAGTGAGGGAGGATATGACAATACTACGCTTTATTTCGCAAGACCTCTAGCGCCTCTTCCTGCTCCAGTCTCGGATATTACTGAGCAGAATCTGGTAGAGAAGGTAATAGAGCGGCCATAATGTTCAAGTATGGAGTTGATTGCTCGCGTGGAAACCACGAGCAGTCAACTCCATACCACATTTCCTATTATTGACCTATTACCGTTCACTGCTACGCAGAACGCGCAGGCATTTCTGCAGGCATAAGCCTCAATATACATCCCGTCTCCAGGATGGATGTTATATTTACCCCGAAGGTTCGCAACTTTAGCCGTGTTCGCGAAAGCACATTGCGTACAGGTCTCATCTCCTGGTCCCACGTCCCAATTTCAAGCGAATTTTGTAAACGTTGGCGACAGCGGGCGACAATCATCTCTGTCACATCACCGTTATAGAAACTCGCGAACAGCACTTCGTAAGGACAATAATAGGGGTACGAGTCCAACAGAGGCAGCAAAATGCTCAACTCGCTGGCCGTAAACTGCTGTTGCACCAGTAACTGGGGAACTTCGCCTCCTGAGGAGATGTACGAGAGAGTACCAAGTACCATGTTCAGGGCCAATGTATGACCGGCTGGTAGCGCATCTTGCAAAGAAAAATGTCGTATGCTTTCCGTGTTCTGTTCCAAATTGGTGTGAGATGTTTTCTCTTCACAATAAGCTACTACTTGCATGGCAGTCTCCTTGTTCCTATGTTCTGATGCGCTCATGTGCGACGTTTATTTCAATTAGGTTGTTTTGTCGATAAGGGGGGCCTGTCGTACAAGAAACGATCTTACTTAATTATTACCTGAAAGCATATACTTAAGGAAGAACTTATGTTATCATTTTATGTAACATCTTTATCATTTTTTCGTTTGACCAGAAGGAATGAGGATGGAAACAGCGAAAACTACCCCTCAGCCCCGGTGGCGACTGGCCGAGGCGCGCACTCTACGAAAGTTGTCGCAGCAAGAAGTTGCTGATCGTATCGGCACCACGTATGTCAACATCAGCCGTTGGGAACGTGGTATTACCCGGCCCAATCCCTACTTTCGCCGCAAGCTCTGCGCGCTCTTTGGCAAGAGTGAGGAGGAACTGGGCCTGGTAGTGAGCATGGCCAGGTCGACGGAAGATAGGGCGAATGGAGGGGACAAGGCGACCACAAGAGCCGCCTCTACCTCAAGCAGTACCCAATCTATCGAGATCATTTCTGAGCATGGGCTGTATGATTCTGCAATCCCCCTTGAGCCTGCCATCCATTTAGTGGGACGCGAGAGCGAACTCAGTCAGATCAAAAAACGGCTGTATAACGGCGGCAGTGTGGCGTTGACGGCCCTCAATGGCTTGCCAGGCGTAGGCAAGACAGCAGTGTCTATCGCACTAGCACACGACCCTGAGTTACGAGCTAATTTTCAAGATGGTATCCTGTGGGCTGGCCTGGGGCCAAACCCCAACATTTCAGGGCTATTGAGCCGTTGGGGAACGCTCCTAGATATATCAACGACCGAAATGACAGAGATAAGCAGCGTCGAAGAATGGGCGAAGACGCTGCGGGCCGCCATTGGCTCGCGCCGTATGTTACTAGTCATCGACGATGCCTGGAAACTCGAAGAAGCGCTGGCATTCAAAGTTGGAGGGCTTAACTGCGCGCACCTGGTGACTACGCGCTTCCCCAATATCGCCACGCACATGACTGTTGATGGCGCCACATTGATCCAGGAACTGAATGAGATCGAAAGCATGGAACTTTTGCGGAGGCTGGCTCCAGGTGTTGTGGATCGAGAAGCGAAGAAGGCGGCTGCCCTGGTAAATGCCGTTGGTGGACTACCCCTGGCGCTCACATTGATGGGTAATTACCTGCGCAAAGAGGCTTACAGTGGGAAACCTCGCCGTATTAGTGCCGCTCTCGAACGGTTGACGATTGCAGAGGAGCGCTTACATATTAAAGAGCCACATGGGCCGGTAGAGCGCCACACGAGCCTATCATCAGACACGCCACTCTCGTTACAATCTGTCTTCACAGTCACTGACCAGCAACTTGAGAAGACTGCTCGTGTCGCGCTCTATGCCCTCTCCGTCTTTCCTCCGAAACCAAGCAGTTTCTCAGAGGAGGCTGCCCTGGCGGTCGCCGCATGTACCGAAAAAACACTGGACAGCCTTACCGACGCGGGCCTGTTGGAGAGCGTTGGTTCAGACCGTTACACGCTGCACCAGACGATTGCTGACTACGCGCGAGTGCAATTAAAAGAGGATACTGCCGCGCGTGATCGGATGATCGCATTTGCCATCAGCTACGTGAAAGCGCACGAAAAAGACTACGAATTGCTGGAACTTGAAAGCAACACCATCCTTGCCGCCCTGGAGCTTGCTTACGAGGCAGGTAGACAGGAAGCATTGGTGCGCGGCGTCAACTCCTATGCGCCGTTTCTCCTATTGCGCGGGCTCTATCCACTGGCAGAGGAGCAGCTTCAACGTGCGCAAGAAGCCGCCAAAGCGATTGAGGATCAGCGTGGCCTCGCCAGCACACTACTCTCCCTTGGAGAAATCGAGCAAAAACAGGGCCACTACCCCCAGGCACAAGCGTATTATCACGAAGGTCTGAGGCTAGCACGCGAGATACAAGACCCTGAACGAATCAGTGCTTTACTGACGAACCTTGGATGGGTGACGTTGAAGCTTGGTGAGTATACTCCAGCCGAGGTCTATCTGCAAGAGGGTCTGACACTGGCTCGAGAAATCGAACACCGTGAGCGAATAAGTGGCCTACTCGAAATGCTTGGGTCGGTGGAAGGCATCCGGGGAGATTATGCCCAATCGGAAGTATATCTACAAGAAGGGTTGACCCTAGCACACCAGGTAGGAGACCGTAATCGCATCTGCACTATACTTATTAATTTGGGAGCGACAGCGGGCGAACAGGGAAACTTTAGACTAGCAGAAGAATATTTCCAGGGAGGATTAATGCTGGCAAGACAAATTGGACACAGGGAATGGATTAGTGCCTTACTTAGTAATCTTGGAGAAGCTGAAAGCGAACTGGGGAATTACACTCAGGCGGAAGCCTACTTTCAGGAAGGGCTAAACCTTGCGCGTCAGATGGAAAATCGTGAATGGATATGTGCTTTGCTCATCAATCTGGGATTAACCTTAAGGAAGCAAGGAAACTATCCACAAGCAGACCTGTCTTTCCAAGAAGTTTTGACATTAGCCCAACAGCTAGATAGACCTGAAATCACCTCCGCCGCTCTTTATGAGTATGGCAACCTGTATCTTGTTCAACAACGTGAAAATGCTGCCGAAACCTGTTTTCAGAAGATGCTTTCTGCCATTCCGGAAGGAAGTCAAGAACTGTTAGCCCTGGCACATTACGGATTAGCACGCACAGCTGCTTTACAGGGAAACTTCGATGAGGCTCTAAGGCTTGGAGAAGAGAGTGTTACTGCTCTTGAAGAGATGGGACATCGTACTGCGCAAGAAGTGAGGAGTTGGCTGGATACAATCAAGTAGTAAACTACCAACATGGGCCTTCCCATATTGATCTATCCCCTCATCTCGTATGAGCGGAAGCGGGGATGCGCGATAAGGGGACGCTTGCGTCGACCATCGTCCTATGCCACTGATCCTCTCCAAGTGGCGACGCAAGCGTCCCCCCCACCTCACCCTAATGATGTACCACTCTAACCCTTTTAACCTTTCTCGATTAGCCCCTCTGCAAGAATACCACACTTACTATATTCCCAAATTCGGGATGTTTCATGTTGGTAATTTTGAGTACGTCAATTAGGGACGCCAGAATCTGTATGCAAGTGCAAGTTGACTCGACACAGTATGTATTACCACCGCAGGGGGTGCCGCCGCGTGAGTAGCCAGTACGGGTGATAGTGCCAGGCACAGAGCGATGAGCACGAGTACTACGAGTGGCAGGATCATTCGTATGATATGTTTGAACATGTGTTGTTCCTTTCGTTCCATTTCGTGCATTTGGGGAGAACGGGTACCCGCAAACGAGGGTTAACCCTGCATACAGGAGCAGTGAGCGAATGCTCGTGCCGGACCAGAAGAGACTCACACAGCCGCAAACCCACTATGAAGAACGGGGCCTATACCTGCCATTGTGCTCCAATAAATATCCGGCAATAGATGTTCAGAGGTCTCCTGCTATTTGACCCCAAAATAGACTGAGTAATTGTTTGTTAGTTCGCCTGTTGCCCTTTGCGCAAGTCCCACTGCCTCACGGACAACCACAGCCCCAACCTCAAAGACACATTGTGACTAGATGGTTACCCCATCTTCGTCGACGGAGAAAACGTGCTGACCAGCCAGGCAGTAATACTGTAAATTCCCATTTTCATCGGTGGCTGGAGCACTTTCTGTTTCGAGATCAACCAGCAATATCGCCCGGTCTTTGTCAATTGGGCATGTCTGGTACATTAGCTCATCAATGTCAATATCCATCAACTTCCCTCATTCCTGTTGAAATTATCTCCTAATCAAATGACGCTAAAACAACGCACTACAAAAATCACGCTTTACAAAAACGAATATAGGGATCCTGCAAACCGTCCTTGTCGCCAAAGGGTGACGTGGTGTGCACATGAAAAGAAGTGTTACAGACGTGTTTCGATACGATTGCGCGTGTCTTTGGGGTTGTGGAACCAGCCCGAGATGGTGGGGACTCACACAAGACTCGCTTTGTGCGAACAGGCTAGAGCAATGTTCCTCTTATCAAACTACCGAATGATATTCGGATCATCAACAAATTGAGAAAAGGGGGGAGATAGGTACTACTTGCATTGGGTAAAGATAAGACCGGGAAACTCGTACCAGGCGCTACACCAATATTTTCGGCCAACTGCTGGAACTGCTCATAGATCATGACATTCGTTGTCCCACTCCACATTTTTTCGCCCAGCGTTGGCATGGCGGCTTTTACTCTCTCATACACGTCAAGATCACTGACAACACTGCCGAGTTTGTCATTCCATACAGCAAACATACCTCCCAACAAGTGGGGATCGTTCGGGCTGAGATTCATGCCCGGGTTAGCAAGGTCAAATATATACGGCTCCCACTTCTGGTACAACAGTTTGGTATCCAGATAGTCATGATAATAGCCAGCCCTGGGCACAATGTAGAGGAGGTTATCATTAGCATTGATGATCTGAAATCCCTGCCGCACCATATCCACAGGATTAGCCCAGCTATTATTCCATACGTCGATTACAATATCTTTGTTTACCATGACACTGCTCTGCATCTTTGTCAGACTCCCCCACAACTCTACTGTTTTCCCTTTGCTCTTCAAATACGAGTCATATGTGTTAATGAACTGTCTGTACTTGTTAGCATCGCTTAAAGCATATTCATCTTCACCAATATGTACCTGTGGAGCGTCAAACCACGGTAGAAACTCGTCCCAGATGGCATTCATAAAAGTATAGGTGTTGGGATTAGCGAGATCAAGAAACTCCTTCGAGTATTTCTGGCTGGCTAGATCAGAGCGATATTGGGTGAATGCCAGTGCGTGCGCCGGTGTATCAATTTCCGGCACGATGGTGACTGCATGTTGTCTCGCCACGTCTTGTAGCTCGCGCATATCCTGCCTGGTGTAGGAACCATCTTTGGCAGCCAACCCCTTGAAGCGATCACTATTGAGACGGAACGCCGCGTATTTGTGCATCCAATCAGGACTATTGCCAGCATCCATTTCGTTATCGTTCAAATGCAGGTGGAAAACGTTCATTTTATACCACGACAACATTTTCACGTAGTCTTCCAGGGCGCCGATGGAAAAAAACTTTCTTGCAACGTCAAGCATAAAACCGCGTACTTTATATTTTGGATAATCTCGCGCCACCCCCCTGCCAATATGTATTCTTGTGGGGTCCTGCAGCAAGATTTGCAATGCAGTGCGGGTACCATAGAAGATACCTGCGCTCGTATGCGCGCTGATGACTACGCTGTCCCCCACCTGAAAGAGATACCCTTCGTTGCCAATTACAGGGTCCCTATTTCTTAAGGTCAGAAAAAAATCGCCTCCTGCCGGAGAACTGGAGGTCACAATCTGGAGAGGATGCCCGGTGACCTGGAAAAGATCGCTCTGGAAAACCTGCGCCGTTTCCTGCAACTGTGTAGCATAAGCAGGATCTACAGTAATGCGAGAAGTCATACCCATGGTAAATGTTCCTGTGCCACCCTGCCACTCTCGTAGGCCAGGGATGACCTGGGGAGCGGGGTTGGGAAAGAATAGAGTCAGGCCAGCAGATGTGAGCTGGTGCACGGTGATGAGAATAGTGAGGGTTATCACCATGCCAAAAAGCACATAGATGTAAAACTTAGTGTTTTTTTTCTTTTTGTTCCTCAATACCTTCGGCACTGTGTATTCCTCATGACGTTGTCTTGCTAAAACCCCTGCATCAGGCTCTGAACATAAGCCGTAAACTGGTCACCCCGGTCAAATTCGTTAAGGAACATACCAAAACTGGTGAAACCAGGTGAGAAAAGCAGGACATCCCCTGGGCGCACCAGGGAAACCGCCGTATCCAGCGCCGCAGTAAAGTTGTCAAAGATACCTCGCACTGGATCGCTGACCCGCAACTTTGTGGCTTCTTGATGTATCGCAGGCAGTAATTCTTCAGTGCCCGTTCCATTAAGCAGGATCACATCACGGCAATTGCGCACAATGACGGCAGGCCAATCATCCAGTGGGAGGTTTTTTGTGTTGCCACCGGCAACCAGCACGATAGGATGCCCTGCAAATGCCTCCACACCTACCCGACCAGCCACCGGCGTCGTGCTGGTACTATCATTGATGATGCGCACACCATTCACCACGGCTACCTCCTCCAGGCGCTGGGCAACGCCGTGAAAACTGCGTACAGAGGCCCCCACGCTCTCCTCAGATACGCCGAGCAGGTGCGTTGCTGTTGTCGCCAGTAACACATTCTCCAGGTTGTGTTTACCCACCAGCGGCACATTCGCGAAAAGAAAAGGGATAATAGTTTTTCTTGTAGAAGAGCCTCGTTTGAAGCTGCCGCCTCGCTCAATACTCGCGAACCAGGTCTCCCCTACAGCCTCCTCTCCTAAGCGACGAGTCCAGGGATTATCGTAATTAAAAATTGCCAGGTCAGTCGTGTGCTGGTGGCGAAAGATAGTGGCTTTGGCCGCTGCATAGTCCTCCATCCCCTCATACGTGTTGAGGTGATCAGGATGGATATTTGTCATTACAGCCACCGACGGACTGAGTTTGTGAGGAGCCAGTCCTTCGAGCTGCCAGCTTGAAAGCTCCAGCACAACCAGTGTTTCAGGAGTGATCTGTGGTAGTAAGGACAGTGTCTCCACTCCCGCTACATTTCCCCCCAACACGGTGTGAACTCCACTTTCAGAGAGTATTTTGTAAATCAGTGTCGAGGTCGTGGTTTTGCCCCGTGTACCGGTTATTCCAATGATGTGACCTGGACAGGCGAGAAAAAAGAGCGCGATCTCCATTTCGATACTCGCGCCGTGATCGTGAGCAAGCCGTAAATAGGGAGAAGATAGAGGGATACCCGGATTGCGAATGACCATTTCAGCCCAGAGGAAATCCTCGTTGCGATGCTCACCAAGCACAAATTCTATCGGTAAACCTGCCAATGCACGCACACCTGGCGCCAGTATTTCAGGTGATTTCAAGTCGGTTACGCGCACGAAAGCCTCCTGTTGAGCAGCATATCGGGCCGCCGCCATACCCGATCCCTGCAAACCCAATCCCATGATCAATACACGCTTTCCGCGCAAATTCATCGTCATATATACCTTCTTCTTCATTGCTCAAAAACATACGAAAAGTGCCGGATACACGGGCTTATCATAACAGAATAGGTTCTTTAAAGACAATCCATCTGGAAAACAACCGCAATCCAGGTTGACCGCAGCCACCCCAGGGTTGACCGCAGTTGACCGCAGCCCCCAAGGTTGACCGCAGTTGACCGCAGTTGACCGCAGCCCCCCAAGCCCCCAAGGTTGACCCTTGCGGTCAACCTGGGCAGGGCCGTGGGGTCGCCCTTCGTTGCAGCGATGGGTTACAAATACTCTTGTTTATGCACTTATGCTATAATATAATCAACGAAAGGTACTTCCTTGCATCGTTGCTGACCGTAGGTAGAAGCGCTAGCGTGTATAGTAGGGTTGACCCTTGCGGTCAACCTGAGTTGCAGCGATGGATTTCAAGGTTCTACTGCTCTGTCAATCTTATTTTGGTGAGTGAAATGTAGTGGCACGCCAGGCTTCACTTTCGTATATAACAGGGCAACCTGTAAGCTAGCCCCCGATCTTTGCCAGAACCGCAACGGGGTGAACGCAGCAAGGGAGTCGATATCTGAATTTACTTCCGGGTAACTAGAAATTTAGTGATATGGAGCCAGAGCAATCGGCGCAACTCGAATCAATTTTTCAACACATGCCGGTAGGAGTCGCTATTTTAGACTGTCCCGACCTGCGCCTTCTTTACGCTAACCCATACTTGCTCTCGTTACTCGATCAAGCACATGAAGCCGGGCGTCCTCAAGCTATAATCAGCCATAGCCTGTATGAGATTATCCCCGAAGAATTATTGCGCATAGCCCTACCTTTGCTACAACAGGCCTGTTCAACCGGACAACGGATGAGTTGGTCCGATATCCCCTACGAGGGCTTCCTGGCTACTCGTGGGCGGACCTACTGGCGCGTAAGCGTCGAGCGGTCAGAGCGCGAGGCTGAGTCACTTTCAATCAGCGGAAGGCACGAAACGAGACATACTTTTGCTCCGCTTGCTCCCTTACTGGTAACAATTGAAGATGTAACTGAGTTAGCACGTTCACGTCTCTATGTGAATGCCATCGATTCCATCTCCTCAGCTATCGTAGGTCCCTTTGCCCTGCCCCTGGTGCTTGAGCGCATTCTTCAGGCTGTCCAGGATATGGTTGGCTCAACCCGTTGTGCCATCTTGCTCATTGACGATTGGGAATCCGGTTCTGATTTCCGCTACCCTGGTTACGTAGGAGAAGACCCCGATTTATCGAGGGGCGAGCGAAGCGAGGAGCCAGGTGAAACACACACTCAGGCTGATACCCCTTCCACCGTTACTATTGCTGCTCAGAAAGGGGTACACCTCCGTTCACAAGACTGGCATCCACAGTTGAGTGAGCAATTGCTCCTTGGACATGTCGCACGCGATCGCCGTACCCTTGTGATTACCGATACCAGCACAACACCGGAAATGAATTTTCCTTTGCTTGATGATGGAGGTATACCTCGTCGTCCGGGTTCCGCCCTCTGCATACCAATCTTCGAGCCAACGCCTGACCGCCCGCCGCCTACGGCGGTCCCTCCGATAAATCGGGGGCCTACAGTAGACCCTCGATCTATCGAGGGGAGAGCTAAGCGAGAGACCATAACCCATACAGGAAGAGTGCTGGGTACTATTGAGGTATACCATCGTCGAGCGCGCGGCTTTCCGGCTGAAGAGGTTGAGCTGCTAGAACAATTTGCCCAGCAGGCTGGACTCGCCATACAAAATGCGCGCCTGTTTCTACGAATCAACCAGTTGGCCCGCGATGCCAGCCGTAACCTGCGCCAACGCGAACACATCATGCAGGCTATTCCCGATGGTGTCATAATCTATGATCCACGCTGGCGTGTAGTGGACGCTAATCAGGCTATTCGTAAATTGCTCGGCTGGACAAATGATGTTATTGGTCTCCATATCACCGAGGCGCTGGCGCGCAGCACAGCCCTCTTTTCCCAGGATTACAAATCCATCGATAACTTTGTTTCGGAGCTTGATCGTCGTGTGATGGAAAGACGGGTCGACGAAGTGAAGGTTATAGGGGCCGACGGAAAACCATACACGCTGAGTCGCTCATATGCCCCCATACACGATGACCTTGGAGACATCTTCGCTTCTGTCGTCATTTACCATGATATGACAGAACAGGTCGCGGCCCGTGAACGAATCGAAGCAGAAGTGGCCCAACGTACGGCGGAGCTTGCACAACGCAACATGGCGTTGGAACTCGCAAAAGCTGAACAGGACCTGGCAAGCGCGCGAATGGAACTGCTCCTGGAACGTTTACCATCGGGCGTCATTCTTATCTCTGCCGACGACAAGAGCATTTCCATCATCAATCGTCAGGCCGCGCAGATCTTGCAAAGCCTCGGCTTGCCTATTGAACCGCATGATAGTGTTATATCCATCGCTGCAACGCCGCTAGCGCGCCTACCTACGGTCAGCAGCGATGAAATGAAGGACTTGATATCCATCGCTGCAACGCCGCTAGCGCGCCTACCTACGGTCAGCAGCGATGAAATGAAGTACCTGGATGCAGCAACGAGAAACGCCATTGGCAAAAATGCAGAAGAACTATTTCGCCTCTCCATAGTCTATGCCCCTTCTGGCTCACTGGTGCCCTACGAGGAAAGCCCCCTGGCTCTGGCGCTTGACAAAGGAGAGGCAAACGAAGCAGAACTGCACTCGTTGCAGCCTGATGGACAAGCTATCTACCTGCTCGTCAGTGCAGCCCCTTTGCGTGCTAGCGATGGTACCATCACCGGCGCGGTCCTGGTCCTGCATGAGATTACCAAGCTCAAGACCTTAGAACGTGCCCGCGAAGACTTTTTTACGACAATGGCCCACGAACTGAAGACACCGCTGGCAAATATTCGCGCACATGTGAGCGCGCTGCTGGCTGAAGACCTGCTCTGGTCGCCGGAGGCACAACGCAATTTCTTACAATCAGCCGATGAACAGGTAGATCGCCTGGTAGGCATGATTAACCACTTCCTGGATGCATCCCGGGTTGAGGCGGGAGCTTTACGTCTGGAACTCGAACCAATCCTGCTGCCAGAGATGCTAGAAGACCTGCAAGAACGCCTGGAAGCTCTCATTGCAAACTCTGGCCGTCAGCTTGAGATCAAAATGCCGCCATTCTTGCCCGCGGTCATGGCCGACTATGAGCTGATTATGAGTGTACTGACGAACTTGCTTAGTAACGCCTTCCGTTACGCTCCAGAGGGGGATACTGTCGTTCTTGAGGTGAAACCTGTGTATCATTCAGGTGACATGTACCCTACTGGCGTCGAGTTACGCGTCACTGATCGCGGGCCCGGCATGTCACTGGACCAGCAAACCGCGCTATTTACTCGCTTTAGCACGTTTGCGGCTATGAGTCGCCCGGCTATCGACCGCCCAGGGCAACCCACGGCAGAAAGACGGAGGGGAAGCGCGCGGTGGAGCCCTGCTACAGGCCTCGGCCTCTACATTAGCCGTGGTATCATTGAGGCGCATGGAAGCAAACTCACGCTTCAAAGTAGTCCGGGTGAGGGAGCATCATTTTCATTTATACTTCCTTGCATCGTTGCTGACCGTAGGTAGAAGCGCTAGAGTGTATAGTATGGTTGACCGCAAGAGTCAACCTGAGTTGCAGCGATGGATAATAAATACTTGCCGTCGCGAGTACAATCAATAGGGAGGAAAAGGATAGCATCATGACTACCATAGATAGAAAAGTTCGTATCCTCTGCGTCGAAGATGATCAGCAGATGCGTACCTTCCTCCAGGCACAATTGAAAGCCAGGAACTTCCAGGTACAGACTGTTCGGGATGGCGCCCAGGCAATCGATATGGCTGCCATCTTTGAGCCACAGCTTGTTTTGCTCGACCTGTCCCTCCCTTCATTGGACGGGCTGACCTTTCTACGCCGTTTGCGTGAATGGAGTGGTGCGCCTGTTATTGTGCTCTCCGCGCATGACGAAGAGCCGGTAAAAATCAAGGCCCTTGACCTGGGTGCCGATGACTACCTGACCAAGCCTTTTAGCCTCAATGAACTGTTGGCCCGCGTGCGTGTAGCCCTGCGCCGCGCCGACGAAACAGCCCGTCTTCGCAGCTCTGCGACCGGCAGCGATACCCAGCGCTCTCAATATCGCTGTGGAGGGGAAAACGGTTTACAGGTCAATTACGCTCACCGTGTTGTACGCTCTGGTGGTCAGGTCATCCACCTGACTCCCACTGAGTACGATCTGCTCTGCGAGCTCACGCGTAACGCGGGCAAAGTACTGACTCACCGTGAACTCCTCCAGCGCGTCTGGGGCCCTGAGTACAGTGACGAAAACACCTACTTGCGTACCTTCGTACGACACCTCCGGCGCAAACTAGAACCCGATCCATCACAACCCCGCTTTTTGCACAATGAGCCGAGAGTGGGTTATTACGTTCCACCCGACGATACGACCAATGAGAGTTAGACAACACACGCCAAAGAGTTTCGCCTTCTTCACGCCAATTTCACAATTCTCGTCAACAAATTCACGATAATACTACCTACCTCAGGTTATACTTCCCCTAGAGAGGACGGACCTCTTCGGGTCTCACCGGCAGAGCTGCTGTAATTACAATGAAGCATCGCGGGAGCAGGATGTCAGTCATGCAGGACAGGGACGCTGCTAACACAATGCCGGGAGGCGGCGATATGAGTGTTGTGAATGAGTTATCTGTCAATGGTACGCGAGTTTTTGCCGACTCACTGCCTGAGCAGCAAGTAAAGCCAGGAATTTCAAATCGTATACTCGTCGTTGAAGATGACATTTCACTCGCTCACCTTGAAGCACATTTTTTAACCGCGCACAACTTTACGGTTGTGATTGCAAGTAATGGAGAGGTTGCCGTTGCTGCGCTTGACAACTTCAAGCCTGATCTTTTAGTGCTTGACCTCGAACTAGCAGGCCCACTGAGCGGTTGGGATGTTTTACAGCTGCTGCGCAAAAATGCCGCTATACCTGTACTCCTCACCACCAGTATGCCCTTCGACATGAGAAAGTATTTACGTACTCACGGGGAAACCCGGTCAACGCTGGATCACCTGGCCAAGCCCTATCAAATGCAGGCACTTCTCAAATGTATTAAGCGCATGTTGATGATCGCACCTCAGTAACAGTCTTCAGCCAGTGAAAAGGAGTATCTTATGGACCACAAAGAAGATCGCGAAATGTTACGTAAGGTCGGTTTCGCTGAGGTTGAAATGAATCGACTCTCCAGGCTTCGCAGAGATCACAACGAGAGAGAGAGGCTCCAGGCCATCGCGGATCACCGCCGCCTCGAGTTTGTACGCTGGCTGGTGTCCGTAGGCAAACTTACAGACCAGATAGCATAAGCTCACGTTAGCATGTTCAGCTAAGAGCACAGGCCATCGAGTTCATGTCCGTATTTGAATTCGTTGGCCTGTGCTCTTAGCTTGGAGGAAGTTCATCTTACCTCTCGCGCTAGCTGGGCAGCCACCAGCCAAAGAGTGGAGCAAAGGTCGAGTACAGCAGCCAGATATTCAGGCCGAGAATGACGACACTACACGCAATGGCAGCCCACGTCGTGATCGGTTTATTCACCAGGGTGCCCATCAGATCGCGACGACGTGTAAACATGATCAGGGTGATCACCGGCAGAGGCAGAACGAAACTCAAGACGACCTGGCTGATCACCAGGGTGCTGGTCGGATTGAAGCCGATCGCGGCAACGAGCACGGCAGGGATCATTGTCACCAAACGCCGCACCCAGATGGGAATGGTGAAGCCCACAAACCCCTGCATAATCACCTGACCTGCCATTGTGCCGACGGTGGAACTGGAGAGGCCAGAGGCCAACAACGAGATGGCAAAGACGATACTGGCGGCTCCTCCAAGCAAGGGTGTGAGAGTTTGGTAGGCAGTGTTAATGTCGGCCACATTATTCTGTCCATGGGCATGGAAGGTGGCCGCTGCCATGTAGAGCATGGCCATATTGACGAGCCCCGCCAGACCCATGGCGATTACCACGTCCGGGATGCTCCACCGGAAGATGCGCCGAGCCTCTTTTTCGCTGCGTGGGATAATCCGTTGTTGGGTGAGCGAGGAGTGTAAAAAAATGACATGAGGCATCACCGTTGCTCCAATGATCCCCACTGAGAAGAGAATGCTCTGGGTCCCCCCCAACCAGGGCACAACGGTATGGAAGCCCACCTGACCCCAATTCGGATGGGAGAAGAAGGTCTCGATGAGGTAGCATACCGCAATCACGCCCACTAGAGCCGTGATCACCGCCTCTATGGGACGGAACCCGTGGCGCTCCAGCGTCAAGATCAGGTAGGTCACGACCCCAGTAATGAGGGTGGCATAGAGTAAGGGGATGCCAAACAAGAGGTTGATGGCGATACTGGCTCCCAGAAACTCGGCGAGGTCGGTCGCCATGGCCGCAATCTCAGAGACGATCCACATCGTATACACCACCGGTTTACGAAACTGGAGGCGACACAGTTCCGCCAGGTTATGCCCTGTTGCCAAGCCAAGTTTCGCCGACATGGTTTGCAGCAACATCGCCATCAGATTGGCCAAAGCAATCACCCAGAGCAGGTTGTAGCCAAAGGCACTGCCGCCCTGGATGTTGGTGGCAAAATTGCCAGGGTCAATGTAGGCCACGCAAGCGATGAAGGCTGGTCCCAGGAATGGGAGGATAGCGAGCAGCCCTTTCTTGCGTCCCTCGAGCGCCGCGCGGGCAGCGGCCCGTGTCCCTGCTTCCACAGGGGTCTGCTCCAGAACCACGCCTACGCTTTCAGGCGATTCTGAATCCGGTGGCAGTGGAGGATAGGTTCTCATGACCGGTCTCCTAACAGTTTTGAGGGAGATGTCGACCTGCTCACCGCATCAGCTGTCACTGATCGAACCAGGACAGACTGCGTCACCACATCACCAACAGCATGGGTCAGCGCTCCGATACGCACCGTGTAGACCCCGCCATAGGGAGCGACCGCTTCCACCTGCACCAGGGCTCCTGGAATAAGTCCCAGCGAGGCCAGATAGCGCAACAGGTCAGGATTATCATCACTCACGCGCTGCACGATGACCTGTTGCCCTGGAAGCACTGTCGAGAGCGGTTGGCTAATTGGAACGACGACTCCACCGACATTGTTGGGGATGGGGTCACCGTGTGGATCTTCGGTTGGGTGCCCCAGCAGTGCATCCATGCGCTCCACAAACGCATCCGAAATGGCATGCTCAACCTGTTCCGCCTCCGCGTCGACCTCGTCCAAAGGAAAGCCCATGACTCGCACGAGAAAGAGTTCAAGCAAGCGATGTCGACGAACGAGCTCAGTTGCCATCGCCTGCCCTGTCTCGGTCAGTTCTACACCATGATAGGGGATATAGCGCACATAACCACGTTCGGCCAACCACTTGAAGAGTTGGGTCACAGTAGCATCGCTCAATTGCCCCGTCGGTTCGAGTGACTGCAAGCGTTCTTTCATGACGGATGTAGTAATAGACTCACCGCGCTCGCGTAGTTTGTAACAAAGTTTCAAGCAATCAATGGCGCGAATCGGCAAGGTGCGGAGTTCCGATGTCATCATATAACTTCATCAACTTTCATTAGTTAAAATTCTAAGTTTTAGTACTCTAAAAAGTAATTACCATATAGAAGCACATTTTGTCAAGAGGTTTGAAAAAGAGATTTGGAAGGAATAAATAAAATGCTCTTCTTCCTTAAAAATGTAGACGGAAGAAGATGCCTATCTACCTGAAAAAGCAGGAATGATACACGAGGGGATACATCCCGGCGGGACGGTTATGGAAATCGGTATCGTTTCCATTTAAAGATTAGATATTTGAGTGTGACTGTGCACCATCTACTGGGATACAGGCACCGCTCACCAGCGAAGCAGGAGCAGAAGCCAGGAAAGCGACCACGGCGGCCACTTCCTCTGGCGTACCAAAGCGCCCCAGTGGTAACTCGCTCCTTACAAAAGCGGCAATGCCCTCGGGATCGGCTTGCTCACGCCTGTCCCAGGAACTGCCAGGAAAAAGAAGCGAGCCGGGAGCAACGCTATTGACGAGGATATTATTGGGCGCGAACTGATGCGCTAACGATTTTGTCAGGCTAATCGATGCCGCTTTGAGTGCGTTATAAGCGGTTCTACCGCCAGATTCACGGCCAAAGATGGAGGAAATAGCAATGATACGCCCACCTCCTTGCTTGCTCATCAGCGGCGCCACAAGCTTCGCCAGGCGGCTCAGGGCCAATACGTTAAGCGCTAAAGCCTCCTGCCAGTCCTCGTCACTGGTGTCGAATATATTCTGCCCCTTCGCTCCACCCGCGTTGTGTACCAGAATGTCTATCTGACCAAATTGCTTGACTGTCTCCTGGACAACCGCCTCAATATCTCGAGCAATTGTGAGATCCGCCACTATTGGGAGGACATCAGTGCCACGGCTCCATAATTCAGCAGTGGTCTCGTCCAGCGCCTTTCGTCCGCGTGCGACAATGGAGAGACGGCAACCCTCTACTGCCAATGCGCGGGCAATAGCCCTACCTACTCCACGACTCGCGCCAGTGACAATTGCAACCTTTTCATGCAAGCCCAGGTCCATACTGCCTCCGTAGGGGCGCAATGCATTGCGCCCTCAACGCAACAATCAAATAATGGACCATATCATTCCTTTCATCCCTGCTTCTTTCATTGTCCGCAGGGGCGCACCCTTGTGGTCGCCCGGTCATGCAGCGATAGATATCAAGTCACAATCCAGCGAGAGTGGGCGTACTCAACAAGCGATTGTAGAACTGGCTCGCCACGCGCGGGTCTACACGGCTGCCAATTCGCGCCATCAGGATATTACCAGGTTCCATTCTGACATTGGGCTCCGTTGTCGGATATTCCACAAAGCCCTGCAAGCCAAATAGGTGTGCGAGCATTTCGCGATACCGGTGGACTGAGATCCCCAGCCCTTCGACATCCCAGTGCCATGATAAACCTATAGCGAAAAGGATCATATCCTCCAGGGCATCCAGCTCAAGCGCAAACGCTAGCGTCGCTTTGGCAATCCCCATGCCTCGCCAATTTGAACTGACCTCGATAGCGACTTCATAGACATTCTCTATCCCGTCCCAAAAAGAGTCGCCAGGAGCCATTGTCACCTCACCAACAATTTCACCTGTAGGCGTATGGGCCAGCGTGAGAGCACAGTCAGGGCTTTTGGAAATACCCAGCAAGAGTCGGTGCTCTCGCTCTGGAAAACGCGCGAAGGCTCGCAGTCCGTCATCTGGCTTCAGACGTTCGACAAAAGATGGCGGGCAAAAATCGCGCAGCAGGATCTCGCCTTTTTTGGTCTCTATTATTTTGCTACGTGACGGTGTCGCAGTGCCATGCAGGTGGAGTAAATCAAAAAGTCCCAGTAGGGGCGACCCAAGGGTCTCCCGGGGCACGGTAGGGAAGGCAAGGCGCACGGGAGGAGGTACAAGCAAGTGGCGTACCAGGGCCACAGTAAGTCGGTTCGCCTTGTTAATATTCCAGCGCCGTTGCTGTGCAGGAAAATCTTCCGCCCTATCCATGAATGTCGTAGGAAAATCCACCGCTGAGGATGCCTTGCCCATCACCTCTTGCGCAATCTCCTCCTGCTCTTCCATAGCCAACCATTCGGGGCGCCAGCGCTCAATCCACTCTGCTGGCAATTCCTTTGGAAGAGCCTGGTCCGACATCTCCGCCCATAGCATGCCCCATGCTCGCGGCACAACACGAAATAAATCATATCCACCACCGCCTAATGCCACCCAGCGTCCCTCGCAGTAGGTATGCGCCAGTTGGTGCGTTACCTTTATCTGCCTCTGAATGCCACGCAGGGTCAACTTCAAGTGGGTCAAGGGATCCCAGGCATGGGTATCACAACCGTGTGCACTGACAATGACATCGGGTGCGAAATACGTAATCAGAGGGTGAAGCAAGGAGTCAATTGCCTCATTGTATGAATCATCCTCGGTAAACGGTTCCAGGGGTATATTCACCGTGTAGCCACGCCCTACCCCCTTGCCTAATTCGAGCACATCACCAGTCCCTGGAAAGAGGTAACGCCCCGTCTCGTGAAACGAAATCTTCATTACACGGGGTTCATCATAAAATGAGCGCTGTACGCCATCGCCATGGTGCGCATCAAAATCGAGATAGAGCACTTTGGCTTTGCTGGAACGCAGCACCTGGGCAATAGCAACCGAAATATCATTGTAGACACAAAAGCCAGAGGCCCGTTCTGCCCAGGCATGATGCAATCCTCCGGCAGGATGAAATACATGCAGTGGCCGTTCATCTTCCGTTGCAAAAGTTCCACCTTCCGGTAGGCCCATCACCGCGCTCAAAGCAACCAGCGTTCCTCCGGCGATTTTCGCACTCACATTATGCATATCGGGTATAGCAGGAGTATCGCCTTCTCCAAAACCATACTGGTATTCGAGTCTTTGCAGTGCTTCCCGTTCAACGGGCGCACGTACCTCCCTATCGCCTACACTCAACTGCTGTACAGCCTCAATGTAGTCAGCAGTATGAATCAGGCTCAATTCTTCAATGGTCACGGCACGTAAGGGTAAGCGGGTCTGTTCATCCTCACTATTCCAGAGGCCACACTTCTCCAACAGGTCTATTAGCGCAACTAAACGACGCGACTGAAATGGATGGTCAGCTCCAAAATTGTAACGTATTTCATCAGGATCGAAAATAAGGCGTGCCCTCGCTGCGGGAGGGGAGGCAGGGAATTGTTCAGGCAACTGTGTCATTGTGCATCACCTTCCAGTAATGGGTCGGCAAACGTATATTGGATGTTCTCTTCGCGCAACCGGATCAACAAAGGAGAGGGATTAATCGTCCCCAGGCGCAGTGTAGCAACGCGTGGCCTCCTGTCCTGGGGCACTACTATGACACTATGCACCTGAACGTGTAATTCCGTCGTCAGCAAGAGCGTTTTCGCCAATGGCGTCATATCTCCTAGAGGCAGAGGAATAAGTAATTGCATCCCCGGCTCAAAAATACCCATAGCACGCGCCAGGGCCATCAGTAAATCACTGCGAGTGAGCAAGCCCACCAGGATGGTCTGCGCTTGTTGTACCCCCTCCACTTGCTGATATTCCACGACCAACAAACAATTCCAACCTCGTTCAACAAGCAACTCTGCCGCTGCACCCGCGTTCGTCAATGGTGTTACCCGGATAGACGCACTATGCATCACTTCACCAACTTGCTTCTCATACCAGGGACGCTGCAGCAAATCGCCAGAAGAGCGGTGTTTGTCCAGTGCCACAACCAGGTCAATATCTTGCGAAGTCAGTAAACCTTGCAGGACAAGGAGCGTTTTTTGTACGCTATATCCCGTCTTCTGCGCTCCAGCTCCAGCTGGTAGACGTATCTGGCGAACTACTGGTAAGTGATGAATTTGATATTGCCGCAACAGGTTCGCGGCATGACTGAGCGTATCATCAGGTGCTACAGTCACCAGCTTTGTTGTCATTATGTCTTGTACAATCATGAGGCATCCCCTTTATTACATCGCCGACTATGGTGTAGCGGGCAATTTTGCTCACACTAAGCATCTTAACAGATAATAGCACAAAGACAGCAAAGAGGCATCTGCTCCACAAGACAGTACCAGCGCGGCCCCACGTACAATTCGCCCAGCCTACGTCTTCACATTTACCCTGCTGGTACAAAAAGCAGCACAAGATAGAATAAAGCAGCCAAACCAAGAAAAAGAGCATACCCGCTGGCAACAACTCTTGAAACAGGATCAGCCTTTATGATCCTCGGTGAACGAAAACACTTGTATGACAGGCCGAATGCAACAATAACGATACCCAGCAGTAGAAAGAAGTCTAATAGTCTGATAGCAAACGTGCCACTGAATAATGCAAAGGTAATCGCAACAGCCCCAAAAACGAACATACCCCCAAATACATCTGCTGCTGCAATAGCCATAAAATACCCCTCATCAAAATTACGTGAGAGCAAAAGAGGGGTCACTTTCACCAGTATAACCACCCCACCCACATAAGAACAGAGGCACACAATAGTCCACAAAATATACAGCATAACTTTTTTATCTCCATATACTATTTTTGCCAGATCATTGTATCACCTATCTTTCTCCCCTGCTCTCTTGTGGAATGGGCCATGCGTTCGCGACCGCGCCACAAACGACCCATCTTCGGATTGCGTGAGCGAGTACCCTCTGCCCGTTTAGCTGTGGCGATGAAGCTCACACTTCCTTCCTACTTTTTCTCTTGCAAATTGCATCATCGACACATATATGGTATGTTTTTTACAGCTACCAACACATATTAATTGATAGTCGAGTATCTCTCATGGCAAAAATAACCTGGAAGGATAAACACCCCCTCGATGAGCAAGAATTGCTATCTTCCACAATACAGTTTCAAACTCTGGAAATTTATCCCTGCCAATTGGCTGAAAATTCCTCTTCAGCACTACACAACCCCACGCGCGATTGGTACAATCGCCTCATCCGCGGTGACAAAAGCACAATACTACCGGCGCTCCTGCCTGAATTTGCCAATGCCGTTGACCTCATCTATATCGATCCTCCCTTTATGACCGGGCGTGACTTTATCAGCGGCACGCAATTCGCTTACAGTGACAAATGGCAGAATGACTCTGATGTATATCTCCAATGGCTCTATGAAACATTTCTGCTGCTACACCTTTTATTGTCAGAACATGGCAGCCTCTATGTACACCTCGATTGGCGCGCCACCCACTACGCGAAGCTTATCCTGGACGAGGTGTTCGGTTTCAGCCCCAACGCCGATGGAGCTGGTTTCAAAAGCGAAATCATCTGGCACTATCAAACGGGGGGACGCTCACAAAAGTACTATGCACGCAAACACGATACAATTCTACTCTACACAAAATCTGCCGACTACTGTTTTCACGGAGAGAGGATTGGTGAACGACGAGGCGCTCAGAAACGTAACCATATGCGCAAAAACGTGGATGCCGAGGGTCGCATTACCTGGTCGATTCGTTCTGCTGGCCGCCTCTATACTTATCATGAAGATATGATTATGACCCCTGCTGACGTCTGGAGCGACATCAGCCACCTTCACCAGAAAGACCCGGAGCGCAATGGCTATGCGACACAAAAGCCCGCTGCCCTGCTTGAACGCATAATCCTGGCATCATCTGAAGTGAATGAACTTGTCCTTGATTGCTTTTGTGGCAGCGGTGTAACACCGGCAGTGACGGAACAGCTTGGCCGGCGCTGGATCGCGTGTGATCAGAGTCACCTGGCTATACAATTGACGCAAAAACGCCTGCTACAGCAGCAGCGCCACCCTTTTATAGTACAGCGAGTCGTCCCATAAGCACATACATACATACTTCCTTGCTTCCTTGCTTCTATCGCAATCAGGGTAGCACACCTATGCTATAATCAAAGGGGAATTACTCGATGATGAATATAGTCAGCAGTACCGCATTGAAAAGATTTGCTTGAGCAACTCAGGTTGACCGCAAGGGTCAACCCTACTATACACGCTAGCGTTTCTGTTTGGTATCCATCGCTGCAACTCAGGTTGACCGCAAGGGCCAACCCTACTATACACGCTAGCGCTTCTGTTGGTATCCATCGCTGCAACTCAGGTTGACCGCAAGGGTCAACCCTACTATACACGCTAGCGCTTCTGTTGGTATCCATCGCTGCAACGAAGCTCTCGCTTCTACTTTCAGTCAGCAGCGATGAAAGGAAGTATATGTTGGAACTACTTGAACAATTGTTTCGTCAAGTGCGCGCCTATATGCAATCTGAACATTTCGACCGCAACCAGGTTTACTCCCAAACCTCAGCGCACACAACCATGCAGTTTGACCACGAGGCAGAAGATATCATCATCAGCGGGCTCATCGAGAGCGGCCATGGTTTTGAGATTATCACAGAGGAGAGAGCAGCTTTCGCAACGTGCGCAGCACCGCGTTATCGTATTGTCGTTGATCCGGTAGATGGCTCAACCAATGTGGCACGAGGCATTATGACTGCGGCGGTAGCACTGGCAGTCCTGCCAATCGATGAGCCAGTCAGTCCCGAACACGTGCAATGGGCCCTGGTGGGAGAACTTTTTAGTGGTACTGTCTATCAAGCGCAACGCGGCAGCGGAGCTTTCCGCAACGGCCACAGGTGCCAGACCAGCATGACCATGCATCTATCAGAGTGTATTGCGGGCTTGAATTTTGATGGACGAGACCTGGCAACACTGAGTAAATTGATTATGCAGAAGCCAGTCATTGGCAAGGTAAGACGCACTGGTAGTTCAGCAATGGACGTGGCCTACGTTGGCAGCGGGGCATATGACGCCTATATCGACATTGGAGACATACTCACCGGAGAGTCCTTCCTGGCCTCATCAAGTATTGTATTGGAAGCCGGAGGCATAGTGAGTGACCAGTATGGTAAACCTGTAGGTCCCATTCCTAACCTGTCGCAAGGCTACTCGTTAGTTATAGCTGGCACACAGGAATTACATCAAGAGCTGCTTGCCAGGATGAACGCAGAAACTATGAACTAGTTCATAGCGTAATGTAGCAAAATAGTATATGATACTGATATGATTCCTTGCATCGCTGCTGACTGAAAGTAGAAGCGAGAGCTTCGTTGCAGCGATGGATACCAAACAGAAGCGCTACAAGTGAGCGCAGTTGCAGCGATGGCTTTCAAACGATTCATAATAATAGCATATGTTTTTCTAAAAAAATCCGGCAAAGGACCAGCTTATGAACTCTAAATATCTACAAAATACGCCCATTTCACGCCGCCACGCAACATCCCTGCTGCTCTGCTCATTAGTGTTATGCTTTCTCCTTCTAAGCGCCTGTAGTACCTCGACTGGCAACAACGGCAATACAAACGCGGCCAGCACACCAACTGCTTTACTTACGCCTACCGTCGATCCAACCCTACAAAACCAGGGGGAAACGCAGTTGCAGACATTCCAGCAATGGATAGCTCTGATGCAAAAATACAACGGCAAAACAAGCACCTACGAACAACAATATAGTAGCGATCAACAGGAATTACAGCAGGCAAGAACAAACACAAGCTACAAGACCGCGCTGACAACATTGCATTCACATGTTATGGCAATCCAGAAACCCGCTATGCAGGCGGAGAGCCTGAGCCTGCAACAACAGCTGCAGCAAGAGGTAAGCAGTTGGGGTCAGAAACACCACTATCACGACACGTATAATAATACGACTTACCAACTTGGTTTTGAATATGGTCCAACAGGGATTGGAGACTGGGTACAGAGCGAAATAAGTAGCGCACAGACAATAGCTGACTATCAGCAGACCATTGAGGACTTGAATATGTACCTCACCAACTTCCAGGCAATGAAAACCAACGCCAGCGATAAAACACCAAACAATAAAGTCCACCATACCGACATCCAGCTTATGCGGCACTACGGCATGATGAACACGAAGGTCGTCGTCATATCATTGGAAGAACAGGCCATGCGCGTGTACCAGAATGGCAAGCTGGTTAACACATTCCTGGTAACGACAGGGCGACCCGATAAACCAAGCCCTCCGGGAACATGGTGGGTAGAAGGGAAAAAATCGCCGACCGTCTTTAAGGCAACCGTCCCAAAGACTTCCCCATACTGGTATCCCGACACCCCCATCAACTACGCCATGCAATATCATAGCAACGGATACTTTCTCCACGATAGCTGGTGGCGCGCCGATTATGGTCCCGGCACGCAGTTTCCGCACCAGGACGCCAGTGGGGATATCTACTCTTCTCAAGGTTCGCATGGCTGTGTCAACATGCAGAAGGATGACGCCGCCTGGCTCTACAATTACGTGGAAGTCTTTACACACATCGTCATTTACTAAGATAGCTTGATAGAGAAAAAAGGACTGCCTGCGTCGGTTTCGCGATGCAGGCAGTCCTTTTTTCTCACAATATTTATTGCGGTGTAATCAACACACTAAAGCCATTCCATATAGAGGTAAACTCCTGGTAGGTCAGTACAGTCCGGTCCGCGGGAGCAGAGTCGACCACGTAGACGACATTGCTATCCCCACCGCGTACAACAAAAATATGGCCAGGCATACCTACGATCACGGGAAAACCTTTATTCGCGGTGTAAATCAGGTCTTTCAACGTTCTTGGTGGATTAGGAGAAGCCTTAAAACCAAAATAATTCGCCACCTTTGCCATAGCAGGCTCACCTCCGACCAAGCCATCATATGTATCCCACACCCCCAGATTCTGTTCCACTTGCAACACATCAGCCGCAATAAAATGGCGTCCGTAGGCGTTCATGACCTCTTCCAGGGAAATACCCGAACAAGAGACATACGACCAGACCTGCCACTGGTAATCGGTAAAATACTGGTCGCGCACCGCCGAATCGACTCGCACAATTCGGACGCTTGCGGTAAAGGGCAACGGATGGGCAACAGCCTTGATATCGGAGGACTGGAAATAACTCGTGACGTTGAAGCTCTTGCTCAGATTCTGCATAGCACCATCAGCCAGGCCGCTTTGAAGAAAGAGCGCTAGAAAGAGCATCATGAGAAAGCTCACCGAAACAAGGGTGCGATGCCGTCCATACCAGGATGATGAAAGCGTAAACGCAGGCGTAGGTTGAGGTTTCTCTACACCAACCACGACCCCCTCATGCATATGTAAAATCATTTTTACATGGGGATCAAGCGTGTGAGTAGGTATCTGCCCCTGGATCGCCAGGGATCGCAAATGGCGGCGGCGTGCGCGAAGAACATTGACAATCAGGCTGGCAACAACCAGTAGCATCACACCAATCAGTAATGCCGTGATTACGGCAGACAACATACGTTAACCTCGCTGTACAACTAACATTGACGACGTACTCTTGTTCCTAAGTATAGCGTAGTTGCCCACGTACACGCACATTTGAGCGAGAAAACAGCCAAATCGGGCTATGTCTACATGAACACCTCAACCCTCTATCTAACCTACATTTCCTCATCTACATCAAGCCGAGCGCATATCATAGACTTCCAATTCTTTGCCTAAATGCCGACGGTAAATTTGGACGCGATGCACACGCAAGCTGAGAGGCAGAACCAGGTACTCGACATTCCCCTCTTCCTCGCACGGTCGCACACTCAACGACCCGTGCTTCACGAGGTGATAGCTCAGTCGTTCACTAGCATCTATAATGCCCAACTGATGATAGTCGTGGTAGATGCGCCAGGAAACCGTCGTCTTGTTCTCGACCTCGAGTTCTTCGTCATCCCCAGCAAAGGCCAGCTTCACCCGCCGCTGTAAGCGTCTTAACCAACCACCCGAACGCTGTGGCGATGTTTCTAAAGGAGGTGTTTCTACCTCGTAAGGAGACTTGATAGCCATAACAACACTAGCACCTTTCTTCTCTGGTTATTCGTTCATCTTACCAGTGTCAAACGCTCTTGTTCAAGTTGAACCCGGGTCCCACAAACACGCCCGATACGCTCTGTAAGCGAAAGTTCACCCCACCGCCTGCGAGACGGAGCGCGACTACGGTCCGCCAGCGCATGCAGTCCCTGGCAGGCTCGTCCACGCCCCAGCCACTGCACCATCAAGCTATCCGCTCGCACAGCCATGGCACGCCGCTGTCTCCCTACTATCCAGAGAACTACCATCGAAAGTACGATGCATAGCCCTATGGCTATAAGAAGAGCATCCAGGGGAATACCCTTCAAGGATGATAGGATCAGCATTACATATGCGAACAACACCGCCCCAAACAAGAGGAGCCGGGGCAGGATGTAGCCAGGTCTGCGCATCGAGAGAAAGCGCGCCAGGCCAGTAGCCAGCACCACATCAAGTATATTTGGCTCTATGTTCCCTTCGAGAAGCGAGGGCAAGAGCAGTCTGATATGACACCTGTTGAGCAGCGAAACACGCACTTCCGGCAAGCGTGTACGCGGACTGACTACACAGCGCAGCTTCGATGCGTTAATGGGAAGGCGAGCCTCATATACTATGCGTGCAAAAGCATCTTGCACAGACGGAGGCACACGGCCACGCTCTCTTCTATAGCGGCGAAATTGCCATCTTCTCAGAAACCGCTCTCGATAAGCACGACGCTCCCTAAGCTGAGAGCGTACATCTAGCCACGAAGATGCTGGCAAGGGCTGTTCTGGCCGCGCTGGTCCGTAAAATGCCGCCAGCCGCTCATCCAGGTTTCGCTCTTCACCATCTCCCTTTTCAGCCTGGTTCCATTCTTTCGTCATTCTAGCTCACCCCCTTCATCCATCAACAATGTACGTAGCCGTTCACGCGCCCGGTTCAGCCGCGATTTTACCGTCCCGAGAGGCCAACCCAATACATTGGCAATATCGAGTTCAGTCAGATCTGCACCATAGCGCAATGCTACGACCTTTCGCTGGTCAGTGCTCAGCTTTGCCAGCGCCTGCCGCACCTCTTCGCGCTGTGCAACCTGCTCTTGCGGATCCATAAAACATGGAGAGCCAGCTTGACTCTCTATCTCCACACCTTCATCTAAAGAAAGCGGGTGCAAATAGGTTCGCTGCTTTTCCATCACATCCAGAGCATGGCGATACAGAATCCGCATCAGCCACGGACGAAACGGGCTTCCCTCATGGAAGCGAGGCAAACCCCGCCATGCCAGCAGGAAAGCGCCCTGCGTGATCTCTTCGGCAAGAGCCCGCTGCTGACACAGTCGTAGAGCAGTGGCCATTGAAATGGCATGATGATTCTCCCAGAGTTGCTGAAAAGCCTCCTGGTCACCACACGCAGCTCGCCTGATGAGATCATCTTCGCAAGTAGTCACTACATTTCCTTATACCTAAAACTCTCTTCTGTAGAAGATATACGGAGGGTGTGGGGGATAAGGTTCCGAATTTGGGGTAGGATAAAAGAAAGTATACTATGCTTACAAAAGTCAGGGAGAATTTATAGAAGCGCACGACATCCTTTTCGCAATGTTACCTTACGAATGAACCAGGAAGGAAACCAGAGTAGTGTTCTACATCGGCTGCCCCATGTGGGGCTACAAAGAATGGGTGGGCAATTTCTTCCCTCCGCGCACACCCTCAAGTGACTTTCTGCGTCTCTACAGCCAGTGTCTCACCACTGTGGAAGGCAATACCACCTTCTATGCCACTCCGTCTGCCGAGACGGTCGCGCGCTGGAAACAGGAAACCCCACCTTACTTCCGCTTCTGCCCCAAGATTTCGCGCGATATCAGCCACAGTGCTGCTCTGGATGCACGCAAGAAAGAAATAGAAGTCTTTACGCAGAGGATGGGCAGGCTGGACGAACGCCTGGGGCCGATGTTTCTGCAACTTCCTCCTGGCTTTTCGCCAGCCCAAGTAACACAATTGCAGGCTTTCCTGGATTGCTGGCCACAGGAACTGCGGCTGGCGGTCGAGGTGCGTCATCCGCAATTTTTCACTGAACCTCATTCAGCAGAACTGAACACACTCCTGCGACGCTACAATGTTGCGCGGGTAATCATGGATAGCCGGCCGATTCGCATTGGCACTGCTGAAGAGAAACAGGTGCTCCAGGCTCGGGAGCGCAAGCCTGACCTGCCGGTTGAGCTATCCACCACCGCAGATATCGCCTTTGTGCGCTACATTGGTCATCCCCGTATGGAGGAGAACGAACCCCTGCTGGACTTCTGGGCACAGCATATGGCCCGCTGGTTACAGCAAGGCATGACTATCTATGTTTTCTGCCATTGTCCTTTTGCAGTTCATTCTCCCGAAATTTGCCAGGCGCTCTACCGGCGCGTCAGTTCACATTATCCGCTTCCGCCACTACCATGGCAGAATGAGAATCCAGAGCAGGCACGACTTTTTTAAATAGCAGGTGCTGAGGAAAGCCGAAGAGCTATTGTCTTGAGGAAGCCTGTTCTGTTACTATCTAGAGTAAGGAGAGCGTGTAGAAAAAAGGAAAGAGCAATAACTCTATGAGTGAAGATTTTCCTTACTTGTATCCGGTGCAAATCCGCTTCCGTGATCTTGATCCCCTGGCGCATGTGAACAATACGGAGAAAGGATGGTGAAATAATGAGTGAGGAATTCTCTGACTGGTGTCCCGTACAAATTCGCTTTCGCGACCTTGATCCCCTTGCCCATGTGAATAATACCGTCTACTTTACCTATTTTGAGGAAGCACGATTCCACTATTTTAACCAACTCCATCTGTGGTTGGAGCAGTGGCCTTCTAGCGAGGAACATCAAGAGGCAGAAAGTATTGTTTCCCACCCCCCGCACAATCCGCGCATTCAGACACGCCCCGATGGGCATCATTATGGTGTGCTCATCAAAGAAGTTACCTGTACCTATCTGTTGCCTTTGGTGCGTTCTGATACCGTCGAGGTTGGGGTACGAGTCGTCCGAGTCGGGCGCACGAGCTTTATTATGGAACACCAGATACGCGACGTGAACGAGCCTGAGAGTATCTTTGCGACTGGCAAGACAACCCTGGTGTGGTGCAATTATCTCACTGGCAGGCCTCATCCCATTCCACCTTCACTGCGCTTTGCCTTTGAACAGATGGAGGCAAGAGCGTTTTCTTAATGGTGATACATAATCACAAATAAATCGGTGTCAACAAGCGACTGACCGAGATAATGCAGATACAACACTTTCTCTTTGTTAGTAGGTATCACCTCGTTTTTTTCGGTTCTCAATGAATTCTTGCAGGTCTGACCTGCTTATTCTATAGCCTCTGCCAATGTCCATAGCTTTAAGCTCGCCTGTTTTAATCCAATGTCGGACGGTTTTAACATGAACTTTTAACATTTTTGCAACTTCTTCAACCGTCAGCATTTCATCATCTTGCATCGGCTCTGCTCCTATGCTTAGTTCGTCATATTCTAGCATCGGTGAGGTAAAGCGTCAATGAAGGCGTATACTTCTCTATGGTTAATTTTAACTCCAAAAGGGTTGCATAAATTACTATAAGTTATGTATACTTCTCTTTAGTGGGTATAGATGAATAACAGCTTCCAGAAAGTAGCTGATAACAAATTGACTCTGCCGTGTGGAAGACGACAGAGCCTTGAAAGCGAGAGCCGCAAACACCCATGGATTTTAGGCAGCCGGGTTCTCTTCTGCCATTTTGGCACGTGAGAACCCAAGCGTCAAGAAAGGCAGACTCATGCAAGATTTGTGGGGAGAAGAGAGAGACCCCCAACCGACGAAACGCACGACCCCAGCGAATAGAGGACTCGCCGGTATTCCGCTTATTGTCCAGGATTGTTTCCTATTTGGGCATAGCTGGACACCTGCGGGCATGTCTCAGGTAAAATTCTGTAGCGTGTGCGGGATACACGGCTATTGCCCCGGCTGCACTCCTGTTGCACCGAAACAAGCAAAGCCCTTTTTCTGTACCCGCCATACCCTGGAAAGCAGGGTACAGGCATGACCAGTATTCAGCGTGCCAGCGCTCGCAACGGCCAGCCATACAGGTACCAGGAAGATACCCAAGCGTATGATGATGCTGCTCCACCGAGAAAACCAACGAGCGCCATCAATTATACCAGGACAAGAACTACCGATTACGCGCCGGTTATCAGGAGCGGAAACAGACGCTACATCCTCCATGAAGGCCTGCCGCCGCCGCGGACAACACCTCTTCCACGCCAGGAAGAAACAGCACGGCCACGCCGCAGAGTGCATTGGTTGGTATTTGTTGGCTTGTTCATGCTGACCATGCTTATTGGTTGGGTTGGGTTGACCATGTTGGCGAACTGGTTGCAAATAACCCAGGACGATTGGCATTATGGGAGACCCCGCACATTCCAAACAGACGCGGTAGTGGGACATAACGATAGTGTGAGTGCTCCGAGCCACTTTATCGCTGTCAATTTCAACCTGCATATCCAAGTCATTGAATTCCCAGGAGGGGATACCACCCACGCACGGATATACCAAGTTGCGACCCTTTACGGGGACGGGCAAAATTTGGCTGTTGTCACACTGATGTTCAAAGACCTGAATGGAGACGGAAAGCCTGACATGATTATCAATGTGGTGAACACCCACATGATCTTAATCAATGACAACGGGCAATTCCGCCCACTCAAAGCAGGAGATCAAATACATCCATAATCACGCCCAGGGGAGAGTGGTACTCCGCTTTCCCCATTATTGAAAGTAGAGGGGAATCATGCAGCAGCAACATGAACGCAACAGCGATATTGAACGGTTCCTACAGAGTCTAAACAGCGAGGATAACGCAGAACACGACGCAGACTCGCCCCAGGAAGAACCACCGCAACCGAATACACAGCCAGGAGCAGAGGAGGACATACAAGAAACCATCCATGTGTATTTTGTCCGGGAGGAAGCAGCACTGCAAAAAGATGTACGGATAATAGAAAGTACCCCGCCAGGAAGACCCCAGCAAAACCCTGATCTGGCTGCCTATACCACCTTGCTTTTCGCCTTCCTTCTCCCTCTTTCCTGCCTTGCGTTTCAACTGTACCTTGTTTTCAACCCTCCAACAGTTACTGTTATATTAGTGCCACGATCACAGACCGTTACTCTTTCCGGAACCTTGCAACTCGGACGGGTAGTATCTCCTTTAACGCTCTCCCAATCGCAAACAGTCCCAACAACAGGGAAAGGCCATCAAGACGCAAAACAAGCGCAAGGCGCTATCACCTTTTACAACGGCCAGTTTCAAATGGTCAGGGTACCGGCAGGAACAATGCTAACAGCATCAAATGGGATACACGTTCAAACCGACCAGGACGCAACTATCCCACCGGAGAGCCAAACCATCCCGCCAACATTCGGTCAGACAACCGTTCCAGCCCATGCCATTCTCCCAGGCACAAGAGGAAATATCCCAACTGGTGAGATTAACCAAAGTTGCTGCGCTGCCTCCATTCTTGCGCAAAATACCGCGCCGTTTCATGGTGGACAAAATGAGCGGAATTTTCAAACTGTTGCAAAAAGCGACATTGACACGACAGCAGCACCAATAAAAACCGCCCTTGCTCAAAGTATGCAAGGCGCATTACAAGGACAGCTTAAATCGCATGAACAGCTTCACATACTCCCGTGTACGCCTACTGTCGCAAGCGACCACCGCCCAGGAGCAGAAGCAACCCAAGTAAACGTAACGGTATCAGAGACTTGTAGCGCAGTTGCATACAACATTGATGCGGTCCAAGCGCAAACACAAACGTTTCTCGCAAATGCCGCGCTCCAACAGATAGGAACCGGCTACAGCCTTTTTGGACAGGCCCATGTTACCATTACCCAGGCAACAGCACCGCCGCACAAAAAACCAGTGGTATTATCTTTCACGTCTCAGGGTACGTGGGTATACGCTGTAGGAAAAGCCGAGCAGGAACAGATAAAAAGCAGTATTGTAGGCAAGACAAAACAAGCGGCATTGCATATCCTTCAATCATTGCCAGGCATTGAGCAAGCGTCACTTGCATGGAGTGATGATACCAAACTGCCCAAAGACTCCAATGCCATTCATCTTGTGTTTATTTTCAGGACTTGATGCAGGAAAGGCGCTCTTTGTTCGACTTGGAAGGACAGTGTATAATTGAGGTAACAAATACATATATAAAAAAGAAGACGTCTTGTCCTGCCTTAGAAGAGGCCTGATGTCTACGGAGCTTGACATTTATGAACATATCTACACGTTTTGAGGCGGCATATGAGACGTTTTTGCGAAACTTCCCAGGTTTTCAATCCACCCGATCCCTGGACACCTTACGTAATAGCGAGTACGCCCGGCTGGATGACGGCAACCACACCTACCTCGATTACACCGGTGGGGGGCTTTATGCGATGTCTCAAATACGAGCACATCATGCCCTACTGGCCGACTCAGTTTTCGGCAATCCACATTCCTTAAACCCGACCTCGATGGCTACGACGAGGCTGGTCGAGCAGGCCCGACAGTACGTTGCGCACTACTTCAATGCCGCACCAGAAGAGTATGTCGTCATTTTCACACCGAATGCAAGTGCAGCGCTGAAGCTGGTCGGTGAGGCATATCCGTTTGAGCCTGGTGATCACTATTTGCTGACCTTCGATAATCACAACTCAGTCAACGGTATTCGCGAGTTTGCGCGTGGTCGTGGCGCTACGACCACCTATGTTCCCGTGGAGCTGCCCGATATGTGCGTAGACGAGGTCCAATTGTTGGACAGCCTCGAGAGCGTACGACCCGGCGGTCACCATTTATTCGCGTACCCTGCACAGTCCAACTTCTCAGGTGTGCAGCATTCCCTCAACTGGATTGCCCAGGCACAGGCCAAAGGATGGGACGTACTGCTCGATGCGGCGGCGTTTGTGGCAACTAATCGGCTGGATCTCAGCCGCTGGCATCCCGATTTTGTGCCACTCTCCTTTTACAAGATGTTTGGCTATCCCACCGGCGTCGGATGCCTGCTGGCGCGTCGAGTAACGCTCGCCCGGTTACATCGACCCTGGTTCGCTGGTGGCACTATCACTGTCGCTTCCGTGCAAGGAGACCGCTATTATCTGGCAGAGGGCGAAGCGGCTTTCGAAGACGGCACCCCCAACTACCTGAGCCTGCCCGCGATAGAAATCGGCCTGCGGCATCTAGAAGCAGTTGGTTTGGAGATGATTCACGAGCGGGTACATTGTTTAACAGGATGGCTGCTGGACAACCTGCTCGCTCTAACGCATACGAATGATCAGCCTCTTGTGCGACTCTACGGTCCAACAGGGATGAAACAACGAGGTGGAACTTTAACTATGAACTTCTACCGTGCCGATGGAACGCTTATTGACCACCGCGTGATCGAGCGGCAAGCCAATCTAGCCAACATCTCGTTGCGAACAGGTTGCTTTTGCAATCCTGGCGGCGGTGAGATTGCCCTAGGTCTCTCCGCGGGAGAATTGGCAGCCTGCTTCCGACAGCCCACGCACCAGGATCGCCTCACCATCGACGATTTCCGCCTGTGCATCGACGGAAAAAGTTCTGGCGCGGTGCGTGTGTCGCTAGGTTTGGTAAGTAACTTTGCGGATGTCCACCGCTTCGTGCAATTCGCGCAAGGGCTGCTCAATCAGTGAGGTCAGGTTGGGTTTGTCCCTTCTCTTGGACAGAAACAATAGGTAACGCAACGCAATAAGGAGAGCACTGCTGCTCTCCTTATTGTTCCCCCTGAGGCCAATCTGTGTGCTGAGTGACCAGGTACGCCGTTCCCTAAAACCAGAGCCAGAGCGGCTCTGGTTTAGTTCCTGCTTCATCCAGAACTCCCTGATTGCAATCCAACCGGCGAGTTTTCTGTCCACAGGCGTTACTTCCCGCAGAACTTACATGCGGTACATGTTCCATGCTATATACTTGAAAGGATAATATATAGACAACAGATGCCTCCCCCAGGGCATCTCCCCTGGAACTTTTTCCCCCATAAGTATAATAGTCGCTTCAGGTGATAATATGGTTGATAACCTGTTAAGAAATCATGAAGATTCACCAAAAAAAGGACATGTCGGGTTAAGAAAAAAATCATTTGCTTCCCCGTTCTCCCCTTCGACAGAAAGACATGAGATACTTTGTTTCATTTGCCAAGGCTCTTTCCACCGTGCTATATTACGGAACGTAAACCCTGCTTTTCTCTGAGAGGAATACGGACATGCGATGTCCCCAATGCGGCTTCGAAAATGTGAACGCCAGTGCCTATTGTGAACAATGTGGTTCACCGCAGAATATGAGAGAAATTGCGCCAGGGCAGGAAGAATACAAAGCTCCACCTCCGCCGCCTCTCAATGGGCATCATGTATTGCCTCCTGTTCCACAGCCACCCCCATTAGAATATAACAAGGTGACGTCTCCTTCTCTTTCATATCCACAAGCGATTGCCCGTCCAGGTATAGGGATATTCAGCGGCATTCTTTACTTCGTTGGTGTCGCCATTGCAATCTTCGGTCTGCTCGGAATACTCACAACTTTTGGAACGGGCACAATCATCGGCCTCACAGGTCTACTGCTCACGCTCATCATTGTCATCGTGAGTATCGCCTTATTATTCCGCATCCGCGATCGGAAGACCAGCTTGCGTTGGTGGCAACGAATTGTATGGATTATTGGAGCGACACTGGTTGCATTTCTTGCGCTTATTTTAGAAGTTATCGTCTACCCGAGCGGCACGTTGACAAATTACTTTACAGGTTCCATCATCTTGCTCTCGGGCCTTGCCATAGTCGGCATCTCAATCTGGTAATTACCTTTATGAATGCAGGAGGGGCGCAATGCTGGACATTGCGCCCCTACGTAACTAATACACCTCTACCGCTAATTCACCACTGCACAACGCTGGATCGTCAGCATCCGCTAGAACAATCCTCCTGGCCCGCGTCGCACTCTGGCAATCGACCATGGCCATCTCAAAAGCAGCGCGTTGAGCAGGAGACAAACCGCTACGTATGTGCAAATCCTTCAGTTCCGCACCGACAGACAACCCACGTTCCGCCTTATAGCGACGAACCTGGTGCAGCAGTTCTAACAATTTCCCCCCAACGCTCTCGGCCTCTGCATCAATCCATTCTGGATGCTCCAACGGCCATTCCGCCAAGTGAACAGAGGTAGCCTCGTCCCATTGGCGAAAAAGTCCCTGGTATATCTCTTCCGTTATATACGGTAGATGCGGAGCCAGCATTTTCAGTACACTCAAAAGCGCCTGGTAGAGCGTCCATTGCGCGGCATATCGTTCCTGTTCTGCTTCACCATAGAGGCGAGCTTTCGCCAGTTCCAGGTAATTATCACACAGGTCTGACCAGAAAAAGCGTTCAACTTCCGCGCGAGAAGAGGCATATTCATACTGCTCCAGTTGAGCTGTCGCGGCAGCTATCGTTCGCGCCAGTCGAGAGAGCAACCAGCGATCAGTCGGCAGCAGTTCCGCGGGTTGAGTTTCGTTTGCAAAGTCGCCCAGTCTGCCTTCGGCAAAACGACTGGCATTCCATAATTTCGTGACCAGGCGACGACCATTAGCTATCATCTCCGGGCTGAGTGGACTGTCCGAGCCGGTGCGCCCCGTTGTCGCCCAGTAGCGCAGCGCGTCAGCAGACTCCTTTTCAATAACCTCCATTGGCCCAACCTCGCGATGCTCCTGCGACTTGGAAATCTTATGCCTTTCCGCAGAAAGGCCATGTCCAGAGATCATGATCTCTCGCCAGGGTATCTCGCCGGTGTGATACAGCGACTTGATAATCGTATAAAATGCCCAAGTGCGAATAATGTCGTGCGCCTGGGGTCGCAAATTGGCTGGAAAGTGCCGTGCAAACCAGCCTGAATCATCTGGCCAATGTCCGATAATCATTGGTGAGCAGGACGATGTCATCCAGGTATCCATGACATCTGGCTCTGGCTCAAAATCGGACGAGCCACAGGCGCAAGAATCAGGGGGCGGCGTGTTTTGTGGGTCAACGGGCAACTGCTCCAACGCTGCCAACATGGTCTCACCACACTTGCGGCATATCCAAGCGGGAAACGGAACGCCAATGTAGCGCTGCCGCGAAATGCACCAATCCCACTGCAGGTGTTCAACCCAATGCTCATAACGGATTCGCATGTGCTCGGGATGCCAGCGAATCTTGCGCCCGGCCTCCAACAATCGCTCTTTTTGATCAAGGACTCGAATAAACCACTGCCGCGTGTGCAGGTATTCGACAGGAGTTCCGCAGCGTTCGTGCGTTCCAACATCGTGTTCTATCGTTTCCTCACCTAGAATCTGCTCAGTGTCTCTCAGGTAGCCGAGAATACGCCTGCGAGCTTCTTGAACCGGCAGCCCAGCATAAGCGCCAGCCAATTCCGTCATACGTCCATCGCGCCCGATAACGGCTCGCAGAGGAAGCTGAAATGTATGCCACCAGCGGACATCTGTCGAATCCCCAAAGGTACAGCACATAACGGCGCCACTCCCTTTGGTAGGGTCGGCCAATTCATCTGCCAGGATGGGAACGGCTAACGCTTTTGCACCAGTGAATGCCCCACTATCTATACTAGCCGTTTTCCCTGGCAGATGTTTATACCGCAAGTCAGCAGGGTGAACAAAGATGGCAACGCAGGCAGGTAACAGTTCTGGACGAGTCGTGGCAATCGGCAGTATCCCACCATCTGAAAGGCGAAAAGCCAGGGTCGTGAACTGCGCCGGCAACGTGGCGTCATTGACTTCGGCCTGCGCAATCGCTGTCCGACATTCCGGGCACCAGAGCGCCGGTGCCAGTTGCGCATAAGTCAAACCATGCTGGTGTAATTGGATAAAAGACCACTGAGCAACACGCCGCGCCTCTGCTGAAATGCTCGAATAGCGATAACGCCAATCAACACTCAGGCTCAACCTCCGCCAAAGTTGCTCAAAACGATCCTCCGTCTGCTGCGTCAGTTCCAGGCAGGCAGCAATGAATGCCTCGCGCCCCATCTCTGTCACTTTACGTCTGATAGTTTTCTCGACAAAACGTTCTGTGGGCAGTCCGTTATCGTCAAAACCCATAGGATAGTAGACATGATCGCCAAGCATCCTGCGGTATCGAGCAATCACATCCGTCTGTGTGTAGGAATAGCAGTGACCAATGTGCAACTGTCCTGAGACGGTCGGTGGAGGGGTATCAATCGTGAAGTGCTGGCCCGGGCCAGCGGGATCATACCCATAAACATTCTTTTGCTCCCAGAAGCGAGCCAGGCGGGGTTCTGCCTCTCGGAAGTCGTAACGGTTGGGCAACATACTTGTAGTACTCCTTATAAGCGATAAAAAAAACACTGCCACCTCGCAAGGACGAGGGCAGCGCTACTCGTGGTACCACCTTGTTTCGATAGCCAAACCGCCCAACCTGTTGTGGGTCCAACTATCCTCTATCCAGCGTTAACGGGCTGACCCGGAACGTCCTACCACTGCATGGCTATGCAGTTTTGAGCAATCGACTCACGAGCCACGTTCAAGGCGCTCATCCGTAGGAGGCTCGCACCCGGTGACCTCCATTCTCTGGCAGATAGCTTTCCTCTACTCCGCTCGTTCCAAGTCTTTTATACTATATTACCTCAAACTATACATGCTGAGAGGATCATCTGTCAAGCCAAAAATCAACCGGATCGACCGAAAATATGCGCCTCGACCAATTTCAACCTACCCGCTTGGTGATAGAAACAGCGTCTAATTAATGAAATTGGTAAATCAGTCCCTTTTGTAAACGTATACCTTTTGTAAACGTATATACGTATATATATATAAAGCTTTGAAAGTCACTCACCGTATCAAACCAAGATAAGGTTAGAACCTGACTTCAATTAAGGTAATTACCTGATGTGATACCTTAATCCTCTCTTTTAAAATGTAAGAGAGTGGAACTAAAGTAAGCAAGAAATGGATGTTTATCCAGATAGTACCAGTCGGCCTGTAAATGCTGACCACGAGGCCAGGTGGAGTCCGGCAGCTGATTTTGTCGGCAAGTTTCCCGAAGGGAGCGTGGAATTATGGCAGTTGTTCATCCCCTCAGCGATGTCCCCAGGACAAAGCTGACCACACGTAGTACGACTGCGGCAAAGTTTGCCCCAGCCATTTCTCAAGATTTTGAAATGGATCTGGATATATCCTTAGTCAAAGGTATTCCAGAACGTAATACGGAACCACTTATAGCACTGGACGTGCGTTCAACTGAGGTAAGCGACTCGTTACTTTCCGATGCTGTTGACGAAAGTAGCGACATCGATACTTTAGAAGATGTCGTGGAACGTCCCCGACGCGGTCATGGAATCACGACACGTCAGGCGTCAGGAGCTGAAGATGCTTTTCAGAGCTATCTGCGTGATATACGCGGGTTGGGTTTGCTCACTCACGCAGAAGAGATAGATCTGGCGCAACGCGCCGCGGCTGGCGATGAGCCGGCCCGCCGCAAACTCATTGAATCCAATCTTCGTCTCGTCATCGCTATCGCGCGCCGCTATACCAGCACAGGCGTCCCCCTCATTGATCTCATTCAGGAAGGCAATCTTGGGCTTATGCGCGCGGCAGAGAAATTCGATTACCAGCGCGGCTGTCATTTTGGCACGTATGCCACTTGGTGGATTCGCCAGGCAGTTAGCAGGGCCGCCGGTGAGCAATCCCGGCTTATCCACCTGCCAGAGCACGTTGCGACTCGCTTGCGCAAAGTGCGCCGGGTCGCAGCCCAGCTTTCACAGGAGAACGGTCTTGATCCCCTGCCAGAACAAATCGCTGCAGCATGTAATATCGATGTGAACGAGGTCATAGATTTGCTCGGCGTCATCGAGCAGCCAGTATCTTTAGACGCACCTGTCGACGATGAGGCGCGCTATTCTCTAGCCGATACACTGGAAGACAGCACAACACCCGCTCCTGCCGAGACAGCCTCACAACACCTGCTGGGTGAGGAACTACATCGAGCGCTCGCCCTGCTCACTCCTCGCGAACGCGCGGTCATCACGCTTCGCTACGGCATCGGCGATGGACGCAGCCGCACGCTGCTTGAAGTAGGCAAAGAATTAGGCATTTCTCGTGAACGAGTGCGCCAGCTAGAAGTCGTAGCGCTGATGAAATTGCGTAGCGTCAACGGCAACGCCGCCCTGCGGGAATGCGTCTAGTCTAACACACTACACATGTTTTGAACGCCAAACTCGTTCAATGGAGGGGCGGGGCAAGCCTCGCCCTGAAAGCCGTGCCGACGCGTTGTGGTGAAGCCCACAGGTGTTTCTCCATCTGTCTCGACTAATCTCTCAAACTATGTTAAACTGCAACTAAGGAACTTGGAAATAACGGATAAAGGTACATAGATACAAGGAGAATCGAGACCCATGGCAACCTGCACATCTTGCGGTAACGACGTTACCGGTAAAAAGTTTTGTCAACAGTGCGGCACGCCTGTACAACAAGTAGCTACTCCCGCACCGGCCAGCCAGGCCGCTCCAATGAATAGCACTTGCCCACGTTGTAATGAACCAGTCAATCCGAGGGCAGCATTTTGTAATCATTGTGGCTCATCATTGAGTTCACAAGCAGTGACTCCCACTGCCGCCCCTTCCCAGCCAACAACGAGTCGTTGTCCTGCATGTCAGGCAGAAGTTCCCATCAATAATGCCTTCTGCACCAATTGCGGACAAAACATGCACGCGCCAGCAGCTCCTGCAAGTCCTTTTTGTACCAACTGTGGCCACCAGAATGCCCCAGGCGTACGTTTCTGCGCCAGTTGTGGTAATCAACTAGGAGCATCCACACCCACACCTATAGCTCAATCCGCCTATTCCGGCTACACTCCGCCTCCTGGACAGTATCCCCCACCACAGCAACCCTATGGGCAACCCCCGTATCCACCAACTCAATATCCACAGCAATATCCGCCCCAAGGACAAATGGGTCCGGGATATCAGCCCCAACCCATGATGGGCCAGCAGCCAATGGTTTTGCGCTGCCCTGTCTGTATGGCTATGGCGCCTCTAGGTACCACAAACTGCGCCAGCTGCCATACCAGCCTCGCAGGAGTTGCCCCAACACCCGCTAATATACCACAGCAACAGGGAGGATTGGGTGGCTTTATGCAGGGCGATGGCGGAAAATACGCTATGGGGGCCCTGGGCGGTGCAGCCGCCGTCCTTGGTGGCGAAATGCTCATGCATGGTATGGAAAATTCCTTTGGTGGCCGTGACGAGGGCTATCATCACCGTGATGAGGGTATGTTGGGCGGCCTGGGTGAAATAGCCAACGATCTCGGTTTATAAACAGCATACAAGCTGCAAGAACACCTGCAATGGTTGATTCACCTTGCAGGTGTCTTCATATTGCGATAGGATTCAGCACCCAAATTGGCTATCTTTCCTCCTATTCTTCATCAATTCTGTTGCGACACAAGACTAAACCGTCTATAATACTGTGGGATATTCGACAAAATCGTCTATCATGCCGCATTTTTGTATGTAAAAAATGAGCTGTCTTTTCTGTTCATCTCTGTACATTTATATCTTTAACCTTGAAATATTATGAGGAGAAGTGGTATTTTTTCACATAAAATGGCACGCAGAGAGAAAGTCACAGCAGATAATTGGATGAATTTCGAGCGCACAACCTTATCCAACGGCCTACGCCTGCTCACTGCCCAGATGCCCGGTATGCGTTCGGCTAGCATTGGTTTCTTTTTAACCGTTGGCTCTCGCTACGAGACAGATTCGCTTGCTGGTGTATCGCACTTCATTGAGCATATGCTTTTTAAAGGCTCGCTGCATTACCCAACCGCTCGCCTCATCTCCGAGGCCATCGAAGGCGTTGGCGGTATTTTTAACGGGAGCACCGGCAAGGAACTCACCAGTTATACAGCGCGTGTACCTGCAGAACAGCTTCCCATTGTAATGAATGTGTTGGCCGATATGATACGAAACCCACTCTTCGATGCAAACGAGATCGAAAAAGAGCGCAATGTGATAATAGAAGAGTTGAGCGCTACCCGCGATGACCCACAGGAATGGGCCAACTTATTGGTCGACGAGGTGATGTGGCCTGGTTTACCCCTGGGGCGCGACGATGCAGGCCTTGTTGAGACGGTCGCTCAAATCCAGCGTCAACAGCTGCTCGATTACCTGGATGCTCACTATCGACCCAGTTCGCTCGTTATCAGCGTCGCGGGCAATATTGACCACGCACAGGTTCTCAGTGAGACTGAACGCCTATTTAACGATTGGGATACTCGTGAGCACCCGCGCTGGGAAGAGAGCTTGCCGCCGCAGGATACCCTTCCTGTTGCGATGATACGCAAAGATACGGAGCAGACCAACATCTGCCTGGCAACGCTTGGAACAGCCTATACTTCTTCTGATTATTACACCATATTGTTAGTAAATGCTATTTTAGGTGACGGTATGAGTTCCAGGCTTTTTCAAACCATTCGTGAAGAGCAAGGGCTTGCTTATGACATCGGCAGTTATTTCAATAGTTATCATGAGACAGGCAGTCTGGTGGTCAGCGCGGGTGTTGACCCTTCACAGACCGAAGCGGCTGTGCGTGCTATTATTGGCGAACTCAACCATCTTTGTGAGGACCCTGTACCGGCAGCCGAACTTGAACGCATCAAAACATATGTACGGGGGAGCATTCTTTTAGGGCTGGAAGGCACTCACCAGGTCGCTTCATGGCTAGGAAGCCAGGAGAGCCTGCGGAACAAAATCCTAGATATTGATGAGATGATAGCGCAGGTTGATGCCGTCACCTCACAGGATATTCAGCGTGTGGCACAGTTCTGCTTTGCGCCGGCGTGGCGTCGCCTGGCCATCATTGGGCCAGATGATCCGCATAAAGCAGAGCACTTTGGCAAGCTGCTCAAAGGCCTGTAAAGCAGGAAGAGGAGATCAGGATTATGGCACAAACAACGCTTCGCGATTATTTGCAGATTACTGAAGATGCAATCAGTTCCGGTAGTGTACAAGACGCTTTGACCAACTGTCAAAATGTCCTCACCTATTTCCCAGAATCGCTGGAGGCGCTACGTCTCCTGGGTGAGGTCTACCTGGCACAAGGTAAACTGGAGGAGGCTCAGCAAACATTCGACTGGGTCCTGACTAACGATCCAGAAAATGTTATGGCCTACTGCAACCGTGCCCTGATCAGTGAGCGTATGTCCGATTACGACACAGCATTAGACTGCTATCAACAGGCCTATGAACTCAGCCGCGGCAATAACCAGATACGCCAGATATTTAACCAGCTGAGCGAAAAAGTAGGACAGCAGGGCTTTATTTTCTCGCGTGCGGGGCTAGCGCGTTTATATATGCGTGGTGACCTTCTCCCTCAGGCTGTCCAGGAATGGGATATTGTTCTCACTGCCAACCCCGATCGCCTTGATGCTCGTACCGGCCTCCTCGAGACATATTGGCGCGAAGGCAATTTTGACCAGGTTGAGCAACTCGCCAAACAGATTCTCCATGATATTCCTCATTGCTTAAAGGCGTTGCTGCTCCTTGCCCATGTCACCTTTGCCCAGGACGCGCTGCAGGCACAAAACCTGATGCGCCAGGCAGAAGCATTAGATCCAGATCAGATCATGGCACAAGAACTTTTTGTTGACCTCATCGCCAACCAGCCTAAAGATCCTTTCTTAAAACTGCTAAAAAAGACTCCGACCGTTTTTCCGGAGATCTCAAATGGGAAACATGCCGCAACGACATCAGCCGCGTTGGAAAACATCTCTACCGAGTCTAATGGGAAGATACATGGCAGCGGCTCTCCTTCAACATTCTCTGACCCTCTCGTGAGATGGGGCAGCCTGGACAATATCATAGAGCCTCAACAAGACTATCAAACACTACAGACACTACAGAATGCCGCACCCTTCAGCAACTGGAGTGGCACTGGCACGTCAGATTTTGATAACTGGAGTACCTTCAACCAGCAAGACAACCTCTCATCTCAGCCAGCCAACAATGCACAGACAAGCCATACGACACCTCAATTGGACAACAGGAATGTACCCACACAGGGCGCCAGTACTTCAGAGCCGCAGGTGCCAGAGTTGGAAACCTGGCGGATGCAACCTGGTACACACGAGGTCAGCGAGATATCCAGCGACAGCAATCAGGTCGAACAGCAAGCGGCATGGTATCATATGGATGCCTTTTCCGAATCAACTGCTGATCCATGGAGCAGTGCCAGCAACAGTAACCAGGTAATTCCCCCTACATCCTGGGATATGGAGGAAGAGGAGTCAGACCTTCCCGCTCCTCCAGTCTGGCTTGATATGCTGACCAGGGTCGATCAACGCAAATCAAGTGGATCTCTATCGCAGGTGCCACCTTCTGCCTCAGCGCTGGAAAAAGAAGCTGTTACCGTACAACAACCTGTTCAGCAGCCAGTTGAACCACCGCCTTTTCACCCGGTGGCAACACCATGGGAACAACTTCCCGTCTCTTCTTCGTCACATGCTGCACAGGAAGAAGAGGAATTCTTCTTTGGGCCAGAATGGCTAAAATCCCTCGGCGCCACGACAATGGAGCCTCTCACTCCTCAGGAGCCAGAACTAGCACCAATACCAACTCACTCAGAAGAACCAGAGCCTTCAGTCTCAAGCACACCAACAGCAACGTTCGAACAAGCCACTGCCTGGGCAACACCACAGGCAGAGACTGAGCCACAGGTAGTCGAAGATACTGCCCCTGTTGAATCTGAGTCGAAGAAGATTTCTGTCGAGAACTGGATTGAGCAAGCCACCCAAAAGCTAGCTCATCCTGAGCAGAATCTCATTACTACGCTGGAAGAGCTAGAAAATGATTTGCACTCGCAGGGTTTTACTCCCCTGGAGCCAGGCGCTCTCTCTACTTTAGCCAAAGAGCCAACCCTTTCCTCAGCGTTAGCACAATTTGGCAATTTCG
>WNGL01009355.1_pt2 | contig 43874 bp, 44 predicted proteins | sample 5400591 | NCBI WGS metagenome assembly WNGL01 (sample SAMN13153377, study PRJNA577476) | soil metagenome | isolation source: 80 cm soil or saprolite under Garry oak tree replicate 1 | place: USA:California | collected 2016-06-15
TTCAAGGATGACGCGTCGGAGGTTCGTGAAGGCTATGAATGCGGCATCGGCCTCGAGAACTTTAACGATATCAAGGTGGGCGATCAGATCGAGGCCTACATAATCGAAAAGGTCGCCGCCACGGAACTATGAAGTTCCGAGTTTCGAGTTTCGGGTTTCGAGTTTATTTTTAACTCGGAACTCGAAACTCTAGACTCGAAACTGTTTCTAGCCATGCGTCGCCCGGAAAGAGTTGCTGATCTCCTGCGTGAGGAGATTTCTCGGATCGTGGGATATGAATTGCAAGATCCGCGTCTGACGACAGTGACAGTTACTGATGTTCGGATCTCTGAGAATCTGAAGGCCGCTCGTGTATATGTGACCGTTGCGGGAGACGAGGAGGAGCATAAGCTCGCGCTCTCCGCGTTGCGCCACGCAACCCCATACATACGCAAAGAGCTCGGCCTTTTGCTGAATCTTAATCACACCCCGGATCTTCACTTCGTGCGGGATCGAGTGGAAGAAGAAGGCGAGCGCGTTGACCAGTTGCTGGCCGAGATCGAACAAGAATGGGAAAGCGAAGAAAGGATGACGGATGAGCAATGACACGGTGACACGGAGACACGGAGACGCGGAGATAAGAATTCCCCGTGTCGCCGCGTCACCGCGTCACCGCGTCTTCATCTCCGCCTACAATGCTTAGTCAAGTCGTCGAGTTGATCGAATCGAAGCGCCGCTTCGCGATCACTTCACATGTTCGCCCGGACGGTGACAGTCTGGGCTCGAGTTTAGGTCTCAACTGGCTTCTGCTGGCTTTGGAAAAAGATGCGGAAGTCATCATGCGTGATCCGGTGCCGCACTCCTACCAACAGTTACCGGGGGCCACCGATGTGCGAGTCACGCAGTCAGTCGATCGCCCTTATGATGCGGTTTTCGTCATCGAGTGTTCCGACATCACGCGGCCTGGTTTGATCGATCTGGAAAAGCAGTTTGTCGTCAACATCGATCATCATTCAACCACCGCTCTTTTCGGCGCCATCAACTGGATCGATTCCACTGCGTCGGCCGTGGGCGAGATGATTTACAACCTCTGCAAGGCCACCGGAGTGCGCGTGACCAAAGAGATGGCCGAATGCGTCTACACCGCGCTAATTACCGATACGGGATCTTTTCATTACTCGAACACCACTGAGCGAACTTTCAAAGTTGCTTCCGAACTCGTGCGCACCGGCGTGAAGCCCGCGAAGACCGCCGAGTGTGTTTTCGCCAGTTATCCCTGGAGCCGCATTCAGTTGATGGGCGCTGTCCTCTCGACCGCGAAGCGTGACGCTTCGGGTCGCGTCGCCTGCATGCGCCAGACCGTGGAGATGCAGAAGAGTGCTGGTGCTTCCGATGAAGACGCTGACGGTTTTGTTAACTATCCATTGACCGTTGGTGAAGTCCAGGCAGTCGCGCTGCTCAAGGAGTGCGGGCCCGGCGTCTATCGCACGAGCTTGCGCTCGAAAGGCGACGTCAACGTCGCGCGCGTGGCTGAGATGTTCGGCGGCGGCGGGCATCGCAACGCTGCCGGCTGCACCCTCAAAGGCACCTGGGAAGAAGCCGAGCAACGGATCGTCAGCTTGCTGCGCGACGCGGTCGAACGCGCCAACGGTTCGAGAGACATCACCGAGGATGCCTTGAAGTAAGTCAGAACCGCCTGCGGTAGCGGGCGGTTGAATTGGGGCCACCAATACACGTGGATCGTTTACCCACCCGTTCTGACAAATGTCCACCAAAGAAAGGAAATATAAATGGCGGCGCGAAGACTATCAGGAAAATACGCGTGGCCTGCTGATCGTCAACACTGGAAACGGCAAAGGCAAGACGACGTGCGCGCTGGGCCTGATGATGCGTGCCGCCGGCCAGGGTCTTAATTGCTGCATGATTCAATTCATGAAGTCGCGCAACGACCGCTATGGCGAACACGTCGCCGCGGAAAAACTGGGCATCGAGATCCATACGATGGGTGACGGCTTCACCTGGGACACAAAGAATCCTGAACAGGATCGGAAAACTGCGCGCGATACGTGGGCTTTGTGCGTCGAGAAGCTCCGCAGTCGCGAATACGATCTACTGGTCTTTGACGAACTCGTCTACGTCTTGAGCTACGAAATGTTGCCGCTAGAAGAAGTCCTCGAAGAATTCCGCTCCGTCCGCGCCTCGCAGCCGGCGTTGCACATCGTCGTCACCGGCCGCGATGCTCCTGCCACACTTATCGAAGCCGCCGACCTCGTCACTGAAATGCGCGAAGTAAAACATCCCTTCAACGCCGGCATTCGCGCGCAACGGGGAATAGAGTTCTAAGGATGAAAGCGCCGAAGCGTGACCTGGAGATACCAGGACACCGAAAAGCTTTTTCTCACCGTTTCTCATCACCTGCTCTCTCATCCTTCATCCTTCATCCTTTGTATGCTATGGTTATTGAACTCAATTCAAGCGAAACGCATGGCCTGGTTCAATAAAAAAAGCAAGCGGATCGAATCGGTACCACCCGAGGAACGCGTCGTAAAGACCGAAAACGTCTTCGTCAAGTGCGATAGTTGTGAAGAGCACTTGTACAAGCGCGACCTGGACGAAGCGCTGCAAGTATGCCGGCATTGCGGCCACCATTTTCGCATCGGCGCGCGCGAACGTTTGGCGATGCTCTTTGACGAAGGGAAATACGAAGAGCTGGACGCCGAAGTTATTTCGATCGACCCGCTTGAGTTCGTCGACAGCAAGCCATACACGGAACGGCTCACACAAGCGCGAGACGTTTCAGGTTTGCCGGAAGCGATCGTCAACGCGCGCGGCAAGGTTGGCGACCATCTGGTCTTCGCGGGCGCGATGGACATGCTTTTCATCGGCGGCTCAATGGGCTCGGCCGTCGGCGAGAAAGTCACCCGGTTGATCGAGCGCGCCCTCGAGGAACACGGCGCGGTCGTGACGTTTGCCGCCTCCGGAGGCGCGCGCATGCAGGAAGGCACGCTCTCGTTGATGCAGATGGCCAAGATTGCTTCGGCGTTGGCGCAACTCGACGAGAAGCGATTGCCGTTCATTTCCGTGCTTACAGATCCAACCACGGGCGGTGTCACTGCCAGCTATGCAATGCTGGGCGACGTCATCATCGCTGAGCCGAAAGCGCTGATCGGTTTCGCTGGGCCTAGAGTGATTGAACAAACGATCAGACAGAAACTGCCGAAGGATTTTCAGAAATCAGAGTTTTTACTAGAGCACGGCATGCTGGACGCCATTGTCGACCGGCGCGAGATGCGCGAGTTCATCATCAAGCAACTCAACTTTATGATGAATCCAGAGATACGCAGCGAATTGGAAATGGAAAAGGCTCAGCGCGCCGGAAGGGCATGAATTGTTTCAGGTTTCAGGTTTCAAGTTCAAAGCTCGCTAGAGTTGTTGCTTTGCGTTCAAGCTTCATTTGTTCAACGTGTCAGAAAACCGCAATCCTGAAAATTGAAACCTGAAACTTGAAACCTGAAACCGTCCATGCAATTCGACGAGGCGCTTCGCTATCTTCTCAGTCTTGGCCATGAAACGCTCGCAATCAAGCTGGGCCTAAGAAACACTGAGCTTCTCCTCGACGCGCTCGGAAATCCCCAAACCTCCTACGCTTCGGTGCAGATCGCCGGCACCAACGGCAAGGGCTCAACGGCCGTCGTGCTGGATTCAATCTGCCGCGTCGCCGACATCAAGACCGGACTTTTCACCTCGCCTCATCTCGTGTCGATTACTGAGCGCATCAAGATCGGCGGACGAGAAATCTCGCGTGCTGACTTTGCTCGTTTTGCAACTGAAGTGCGAGACACAACGCAACGGTTGCTGGCCGAGAACCGCATTGAAGCTCTGCCAACATTTTTCGAGCACGTCACTGCGATTGCTCTGCTGGCGTTCAGAGAAGCCGGCGTCGATCTTGCGATTCTGGAAACCGGACTCGGCGGCCGTTTGGATTCAACGACTGTGGCTCGGGCTGAAACAATCGCCATCACGCCCATCGGCATGGATCATCAGGAGTACCTGGGCGAGACCCTCGCAGAGATCGCGGCGGAGAAAGCGGCAATCATTCGTCCTGGTGTTGTTGCCATTATCGCCCCGCAGCCGGAAGAAGCCCTCGGCGTGGTTCTCCGTCAGTGCGAAAGTTGCGGCGTGATACCGCAGATCGACGACTGTGACGCAATAGTTCTGGACGCTGATGACGGACGTTTGCGTGTCACGTTTGAGACAAGTCAAGACCGATATGAAGCTGTAACGCTCGGCTTGCGCGGCAGGCATCAGGTAATAAACGTCTCAGTTGCCATTCGCTTGGCGGAGTCTTTGCGCGAACGCGCATTTCGGATTGCTCGCGAGGCGATCAGTCTCGGCGTCGAACAGGCTACCCATCCCGGGCGACTGGAACTTCGCGGTACTCGGCCTCGGTTGCTGTTCGACGGCGCGCACAATCCTTCAGGCGCACAGGCACTGCGCGATTATCTCGACGAATTCATCGATGGCCCCATCACGCTTGTCTTCGGCGCGATGCGCGACAAAAATCTGAAAGAGATGGCGGAGATACTTTTTCCCGCAGCGCAAAAGGTCATCCTTACGCAGCCGAACAACCCGCGAGCAGCACCTGTTGCGATGCTCGAGCGTTTGGCCGCGGGCAAGTTTGATTCTCAAAGAATCACATTGAAGCCTTCGACCGCGGATGCGCTCCGGGCCGCGTATGCCCAAACCACAGAAGACGGACTTATCTGCGTGACGGGCTCGCTATACCTAATCGGAGAAGTTCAAGCTGTTCTGACAGGGGCCAGCGAAGTTGCCAAACAACCGTGAACGCACATAATCTCTTTGGCTTGTACGCAAAATGACAAGCAATAAAGAAGCACCGGCAGTACTGGACAGCAAAGAGATCTTTCGTGGCCGTGTGTTTGACGTTAGAGTCGATACGATTCGCGAGGGAGACACGACTTACGTCCGCGAAGTCGTCCATCATCGCGGCAGCGCCGTCATCATCCCCGTGTTTGAAGACGGCACGGTTGCGCTCGTGCGCCAATATCGTCACCCGGCGGTTCGTTATCTGCTTGAAGCACCCGCGGGAACCTTAAATGAAAGCGAGCGTCCCGCGGAAGGCGCCGCACGCGAACTGGAAGAAGAGCTGGGATTTATGGCTGGCAAATTGGATCTGCTCAGCGAGTTCTATGTTTCACCTGGTTTCTGCGGAGAAAAGATGTGGGTCTATCTCGCAACCGATCTCACCAGGACAGAGCAACGATTGGAAGATGACGAACTGCTCGAAGTCATACGACTTCCCTTCTCCCGCGCCTTAGAAATGATCACTGCCGGTGAGATCGAAGATGCGAAAACAATCATCGGATTGATGTTGGCAGCGCCGCGCGTTGGTCCAACGATGTTGGAAATTGAGTATCCTGCGGTGTGATTCAGGGCGCGTGGCGGTGGGCAGACAAGCTCACGACTGCACGTTGATTTCTGATCAGTGAAACTTGACGCGTTGACGCTGTAAACCTGCTCCCATACACTCAAGCCTACCGTGTCCACGAACCAATTCCCTTCAACTACCCAGTCGGTAACAAATCCACTTGAAGACTCCGCTACGCCCTCAGGAGGTGCAGCAAGTACCACCGCGGGCCGTCGTGATGCTCTTCGGCAATTGTTCCTGGCGTTGTGGACGTGGTTTGCCAGCGCCGCGCTATTGCTGGTTGTGCCTTTGCTCGTGGCAACGCCCTATCTGATCTACAAGAGTAGCATTCAATCCGGGCTGCGGCCGGAGTCTCTCGTCGGTGACAAGACGCTCATCTTGCTATCGTTGCTGGGTGTCATTCCCGCCCACGTATTCAGCTTTCTCATTGTTTGGGCTGTTGTCACGTCGTGGGGCAAGCGGCCATTTTGGGAAACGATCCGCTGGAGCTGGCCGGAGAACTTTGGACCCTGGAAGAGTGTTCTGTTTGCCATTGCGCTGTTGCTACTTGGCTCTATGATCACTTACGCCGTTGGTGGCAAGGAGACTCAGCTTGATCTGTTCATTAAGAGTTCGTACGCGGCCCGCGTGACCACTGCTTTCCTCGCGGCTGTGACGGCGCCTTTCGTTGAGGAACTCATCTATCGCGGCGTCTTGTATTCAGCGCTGGAACGCGCTTTCGGTCTGGTTTGTGCAGTAATAGTGGTCTCGATGTTGTTCGCGGCCGTCCACCTCTACCAGTACTATAATAACTTGGGAGTCATCGCCGTCATTTCGATGCTCAGCATATCGCTCACTCTCGTCCGGGCGTTCAGCGGACGGCTGCTTCCCTGTTTCGTGATGCATGCCGTGTTCAATGGCATCCAATCGGTGTTCCTCGTGCTCGAGCCGTATCTTGAAAACCTTCGACATGCCGACAAGGAAAAGGCCGCAGTCATTTACTTGCTCGAGCTTGTCGTCCGACATCTGAGATAGAAGATGTCCTACGAAGTTGTCGTAGTCGGCGCGGGCATTGGTGGTTTGACGACGGCCGCGTTGCTCGCCGCTCGCGGCGTGAGTGTGTGCTTGTTGGAGAAATCGTCACAGACGGGCGGCTGTGCTTCGGCGGATTGAACCCTCTTACATAGTTCGGCTGCCCGACCAATCAGACATTGCCATCAAGTCAGACTTGGGGTCTTTTAACCACGAGCTCCGATCGGGTTTTCCGGAATGTCCCGATGAAGCGATCGCGTTCTATCGCGACGCAGAGGCAATAGGCAGCGCAGTGCTCCGCGCCGCCAGCCGCGTTCCTGATCTTCGCACAGCGGGTAGATTGAGACGGATTCGCGCTTTCCTTCCTGATGCGAGTCTTGCCACGCGAATACGGAGCGTGATCGATCACACCACTCGACAGCACCTCGACGGTACTTCCTTTCGCTTTCGCCGTTTCATCGATGCTCAGTTGCAAATGTTTGCGCAATGCGGCGCCGAGGAGTGCGCGTACCTTTACGCATGCGTTGCCCTGACTCTTACGCGACAAGGGCTGTTCGCGCTTCGTGGCGGCGCTGCGGCACTTGCCGACACACTGACACAGTCGATCAAGAAAAGCGGGGCAATCGTTCGCCTCGACACGACCGCACTTCGATTGGCTTACGACGCGAGTGGTCAGGCTATCGGAGTCGATCTGTTAAGCGGTGAAACCCTAACCGCTTCGCGCGCCATTGTCAGCAACATGACGGTCTGGGACACCTACGGCAAGCTGGTTGGTTTCAACCGCACCCCTTCAGCCATTCGAAAGCGTCTTAAGAGCCTCCGTGGCTGGGGAGCTTATTTGCTGTATCTGGGAATAGATGAACCAGCGGCTCAAGAGCTCGCAGCGGACCACATTTTGGCCATCACAGATTTGCAAAGGGGACAAGTCTACGATCCGGTGGCCATGCAACTGACGCTCGCCTCGGCTCCAGCGTGGGATCCTCGCGGTCCCGCAGGCAAACGCGCCGCAACCGTGCACACGTTTGCAGATGTGGACCAGTGGTTTACGTTTCACGAAGATGAGACTGAGCACGAGGAAAAGGACCGGGTCGCGCTTGACTCGCTGTGGCGACGACTGTACTCCTCGATCCCTGAACTCGGCGACTCGGTCGAGGTGATAGAAACCGCGACGCCACGCACCTGCTATGAGCTAACGCGCCGCAAGCTGGGTATGGTTGGAGGAGTGGGTCAGTCGCTTGATGTCTTTGGTCCAAACTCCGTCAGCCACCGCACATTTATGCCGAACGTTTTCATGGTCGGTGACACCACCTTCCCCGGGGCTGGGGTGGCCGCAGTCAGCCATTCGGCCTTGATTCTGGCAAACGAAATTGCGTCCCGCCTAACTTAATCCCCCCTTGACGAGGGCCATTGTGCGGTGTATATAAGCACCATACACATTTTTCAGCTCCCTTATGTACATAACCATAGATGAAACCGACCGGCGGCCCCTTTACCAGCAAGTCGTAGATGAGATTAAGAGATTGATTGCGCGCGGCGAGCTGCCGGAGGGATCATCACTACCTCCCGTACGGCAGGTAGCCGCTGACCTTGAAGTCAATCTCAACACCGTTGCGTTTGCCTATCGCAAGTTGCAAAAACAAGGTCTAATCAAGGTCAAACACGGCTCAGGTGCAGTTGTAACGTCTACGACTTTGAGCGAAAAGATGGACGAGCACCTACGAGCGCAGCTTCGCACGGCACTTACTCATCTGGTGCTTGCTGGGCTGAAACGCGCCGAGATCAGAGCTATGGTTGATAGCGAACTTAACGAACTCGACCGTGGTGGGCAAGGAGGATAAACAAACCAAGCTGGCCGTCAGCAACCGATCCTAGCCTAACGCGGAGGCAGGGGCCTCACTGGCTGTTCACTTCTGCGAGCAGGCATTTCATTAGAAGATTCTCGAACCGGCGGCGCTGGGTTGGGAGAAGATTGCGGACTGATGCGACCGCCGCTGCCCGAGCCTGAGCCGCCACCCGAGCCCAGGCCACCGCCTGAACCTGAACTGCCCGTCCCTGAGCCACCACCCGAGCGGGACCCAGAGCCTGAACCAGAGAAACTCCCGTTTGACCCACCAGCGACCGGACCATAGTAAGGATTCCACCCGCAACAGTGATAGCCTCCGTAGTACCATATCCCTGAATAGGCGCTACCGTAAGGAGAACCCCAACCGAAGTAGAATGGCAAAAAGGTGAAGCAGCGAAATGCCGGGTTAAAAAACCAGACACCGGCAGAGCGGGCCGAAAACTGATAGGACCAGGGGTCATTCAAACTGGCGAGAAACAGATTGGCTTCGCGCCCGGGAATCCGGCGATTGGCCAGAGCCAGCGTTTCGGCTCTCTGCTTGCTCCAGCTCTCGAGATTGTCCTTTTCTTTGTCCGCCTTTCCGAGCTTGGCCACTGAATAAGTGTTGCCTGTAAAGATAACTTTATTGCCGGCCTTAACCTTCGTCTGCGAATTGTCCAACAGGACCCGGCCTTTCCTAACTATTAATTCTGTCGCGTCTCCGGGGAGCACGTTGACGCGATAAAGGCCGCTTGTAACGATGGCCATTCTGGCTTGCGGTGTTGAGAGAATAATCTGGAGTTCAATACCGTTGGCGCCGGTAGCTTCGACAATGGCTGTGCCTTGGTTTAACCGCACTTCGAGATCGTCGAGAGAATCATTCTTAAGTTCAAACTCAGAGTTCTCTCCGACTCGCAGGTAAGATCCGGGATTGAGTAGCATCTCCAGGCGACCGTCCGCGCCGGTTTTGACCACATCGCCAGTCTTCAGGTCATCCGTGATGCTAAGCAGTTGCCATTCCCCGCCGTGCTTCGACCTGACCTCCGTCCGGCCCGAAATGGCATTGACCCCTCCTGCTTTGGCTGAAATCACAAATTTCTCGCGATTCTGCGCCTTGCTAAGCACCGCGGCCGACAGTATCAACGCAACAGTCACGATGGCGAGGGTGATTGAATAAGACCTGCGCTTCATGGAGGGATCTCCTTTGAACTAAACTTCAAGCTGCGAAGCCTTCCGCTTAAGCCTTTTCACGTAAACCCATTATAGACTCATCAAGTACATTTACAACTCTTTTAGGGGATTGCGCGGATCTTTTTTGTTCAGCGATGACTATCATGTCAATTCGGCAACCCGCTGCTTAACATCCTTGCGTAGTAACCACTCCTGGTGCGGGCCGTCAATTCAGGGTGATTCACAAGTTGCACATTAACTGAATGCCATTTGCCATCTCGCGAACCGTTCTTCGGTCGATAGCCAATGCTGTAAACGGTTGCCAGGTCGCGTATGACGTGTTCGTAAACGCCTTCAAGATCTTTCAACTTGTCCGCACGATAGACCGCCGAACCAGAGGCGTCCGCGAGCTGCGCAAGTTGATCACGCGCCATTGCGTAAGCACTCATCGGCGTTAGATGACGTTTGACCGTTTCTTTTTCAGTGTCGAGATAGATCGGGAACACAATCGCGTTGGAATGCCTGACGACGTTAAGCAATTCTTCGAAAGTAGTATGCGAACCCTCGCCAAAAACATCTGGTAACGCGTTATCGACTCCATCAGTCATCACCACTACCGCGCTGCGACGAGAGGCCCGTCCCGGCCGAGCGACAACGTCGAGCACATATCGCAGAGCATCCCAGAAGTTGGTACCACCCTCCGGCTTCTGGATTGCCCTGATCGCCTTTCCCAACTCCGCGCGGTCGTAAGTCAACGGCGAGACAATTTGTACCACGTCAGTGAAAGTGAGAATTGCGATGCGATCCATCGGCCGCGCAGCTTCGACAAAGCGCTCGGACGATTTGTGAATCAGTTTCAGTTTGTTCGCGGTTGAGCCCGAAAGATCGAGCAGCAGTATCAAATCGAACGGCGCGTCAGCGGCTGCGAAGAATGTGATCTCTTGAGGCACTCCGTCTTCAACTACAAAAAAGTCTCGCGGCTGCAATGGGACGGGCAACCTGGACGGGTCGTGGTTGAGTACATTCACCTGGAGATCGACCAGGTCTGAGTCGACGCGAATCGTCTCAACTGGATCGACGGTTTGCGCAGCGCAACCGGCCGCGGCAACCAGAAGAACAGCAAGCAACCGTAGGGGGAATGGTACTGATCTGCGGAACCGAGAATTGCGGGCGTCTATTCGCCTAGTTCGCATAATAGCCATGTTTGCCGCGCGCGACGGCGTCGCGGCGATCGACGGAAACCCGAATCGCGCGCCATTTTCCGTCGCGCCTTTTGTTTGAGGGACGGTAGGCCAAACTGTACACGGTTCCCAGATCGGAGACAACTCGTTCGTAAGCTCCGGCGAGATCCTCAAGTCGTTCAACTTCATAAAAGAAGCCTCCGCCTGCGTCGGCCATCTCTTTCATGCGATCATACGCGGTGTCGAATGCTTCCGGTTGGGTGTCTTGCGGATTCAGAGCTTCGTAGTAAGTGTTAAGCCACAGAGTGTATAGAACGCCGTCAAACTCTCGCACGCGGTTAATTAACTCTGGGTAAGAAAGCTTCGAACCCTGCTGGCCAGACACGCCTGGAATGCCGCCATCCAGGCCGTCACTCATCAACACAATCGCGGTGCGCCGCGAGTTCTTCGTTCCCTTTAGCACTTCAACCATCGCGAAATCGGCGGCATCGTAGAGTTTTGTGTCACCCGGAAGAGTATCGATCGCGTTAACCCTTTGGCGTAGCACTTCGCGATCAAGCGTCAACGGCGCGACCAGGGTTGGCTGGCCGGCAAAACTTATGATGGCAATCCGATCCGAACGCCGGGCCGCATCGACGAAGCGCCGTGCCGCCGCGCGAATCAACTTCACGACATCACGCGTCGAGCCGGATAGATCGATTAGCAACACGAGGTCAAAAGGCGCGGCAGAAGAGTCGAACTGTAGAATCCGCTGCTCTGCGCCGTCTTCAAAGAGTTTGAAATCGGATTGAATCAAGCCTGCCAATCCCCGATTAGTGCCCCGATCAATCACGCTTAGGTTGAGCGTTGTGAGTTGCGCATCGACGCGAATGACATCACCTTCGCCAACTTCCTCCGCGGTCGATTGGTTTGCGGGCGTACCCGCGCCCTTTGAACTATTGCTTGATCCCAGCAATTCGGGAGGTCTTTGGTCGGCTTGCGCTTGCTGGCGGGTCGCGGCGAGCAGTGCCAGGGTAATCTCACCCCGTTGCGTGCTAGCGCGTAGCGCCCGCTTCCCTGTTCCGAGGCGCGACTGAAGGAGGTGGCCGTCTCCGCTTGCCGTCGCTCCCAGTTCCGAATGGACCATGCCGTTGACTGACTTCGCGATGATGTCGGCATCAACGGGACTCTCCAACTCGGCACGAATGTTACCTGACCTGGTATTGAGCGACATTGATGCAGACAAACCGTGGCAGGTTATTATTCCGTCGCCAGTACTGATCTCCACTCGTGCTCTTTCAGGAACCCTCAGCGTTAGATTCACGCCCACCGGCGGATCGATTGGTGTACGTACGACAGAAATGGACAGGGAGTCATTCCGTCTTTCAATGACTACGGGTGAACGGTTTGAAGTCCTGCCGTCAATTAACGCATCAACCGAGACATCCCTTTCCTTCCACACCTCGACCGTGACGTTGCCGAAATGGTTTTCGACCCGCAGTTGCCCGCTCGCCGGCAAGTCAAAGCGTATTCCTTCATTTGTCGTCGAGCTTGAGGCTCCTGCTACAACAACTGCGGAACCAAACAGAATGAGGGGAAATAGTAAGACAGTAATGCATTGCGAAAACAATGAAGCAAAGCGCTGGCGTTCACCAAATGCGAGCACCACACTAGGGCACGGCGAGACTGGCTGAGAGAGCGCCGGTAACGCAATTTCTAAACGGCCCAATGACTGCATAAACAACCGGTCAGGGCTTCTAGCGCTCGATCATGTCCAGCATCGAACCTTTGTCTTTAGCTGGAGCTTTGGACTCGGGAGGAGTTGGCTTCTCCCCGCCTAAATCTCCCAAACGCAGGAGTAAGTTATTTTGATTTGTGGCGTAGAGCATCGCCTCTTCCATGGTAACCGCGCCGCTTCGGACCAACTCCTCGATCACTCCATCGAAGGTCTGCATGCCTTCCTGATCACCCTGCTCCATCGCATCAATCAGCGACTTGCCTTCTGTCTCACCCTTTTCGATGTACTCTCGGGTGCGCAACGTTGACTTAAGAATCTCGACCGCCGCGATGCGGCCTTTGCCATCAGCGCGCGGGATCAGGCGTTGAGAAATCATGTAACGAAACGATTGGGCAATGCGAGTACGGATCACCCTCTCCTCATTCTTTGGAAATACACCGATGATTCGATCCACCGTCTTGGACGCGTCAATCGTATGGAGAGTTGACAGTACCAGGTGCCCCGTCTCTGCGGCTTCAAGCGCGACTTCGATGGTCTCGCGATCGCGCATTTCGCCGACGAGGATGACCTTTGGAGCCTGACGCAAGGCTGCGCGCAATGCCACAGCAAAGCTGGGCGTATCCGAATGCAACTCGCGCTGATGTACGGTCGAATTCTTGTGCGAGTACAGAAACTCAATCGGATCCTCGATAGTGACAATGTGATAATAATGGGCTTCGTTAATCAAATCGATGACCGCGGCCAAAGTTGAACTCTTGCCACTGCCGGTCGGTCCGGTCACCAGCACAATCCCGTTCTTTATGTCCACGATCTCCTTCAGTTGTTCCGGCAGGCCAAGGTCCTCGAACTTCGGGGGCTGCATGGGAATCACACGCATCACGATGGCGTGCGTGCCCCGCTGCTTGAAAATATTCACGCGAAAGCGAGCTTCACCTGGAGCGCTAAAGGACAGGTCTGCCGAACCTGTCTTCTCCAAACTTTCGATGGCCGTCTGATGATTTCCCAGAATCACTTTTGCGATGCCGGTCGTGTGAGCCGGCGTTAGTTTTTCAAGGCCCGGCACGCTGACAGGCTGCAACTTGCCGGTTAATTCAACCTGTGGCGGCCGTCCCGGCGAGAAAATCAGATCGCTGACCCTGTCCGAGGCCTTCAGCATCTCTCTCAGCACGATCATGAAGTTTAGCGGGGCCGGACCATCCGCTTGAGCGCTGGTCGTAGGCGCAGTGGGTTGTTCTGGAGTGCTCATTGTTATTGGAACTTTTTCATCCTCTGCTGCGTCAAATGATCTTACGAAATGCGCTCGTGGCCAAAAAGAATTCTTTCGCGCGAACAAACGCGACACGACACGCGTACATCAAATGGGTCGATCGTTCGAGTGTCTTCCCAGGGGAGACATTCGAGAATTTGCAAAAGGGGGGCGCTGGAAATCATGGCAACCTACAGAGATCCTGTTCGCTGTTTTGCTCCGCTGGAAGTGATCGAGCGCCTGTTGGAAATTCGCGCTGAAGCGGGTTACGCGCCCGCCGTCTATCTCCTTTCACCCGATTACCTGGCGGCTTACCTCGATGCATTTGGTTTTGACGTCTACGCCTTTTCCGAGGCGGAAGCGGTATTCCACTTCGGAGATTACCGCGCGCCGCTCGCGCCGGGCGGCGACCACGCACATAGTTCACTGACCGCACACTAGTTTAATCCCACCGTTCCTCACTTTCGCTCGCGGCGCCGGCGCCTGATGTGCGGAAGAGCCCTGAAGTTCGTGCGCCCGCCTTTGCGGAAGGTAAGAGACCATTCGCACATCAGGTGGCAAAGCCACGGACGTACTCAGCCATTCAGAGAGCCTTGATGACGAAAAACGTGACATCATCATGCGCGCCGCGACCATCCGTCCAATCGACGACGTCCCGCTGCACAGCATCGATCAATTCTCGCGCACTCCGGTCGCGCGCGGCTTTGACAGATCGTACCAATCGCTCTGGGCCAAACTCTTCATTCTGAGCGTTGAACGCTTCCGTAGCGCCGTCGGTGTAAAGCACCAGCAACTGTCCCGGCTCAAGCGTTAAGTAGTGTTCGTAATAGCGCGTATCGCGGAACATCCCGAGCGGCAAACCACCTTGCTCAATGAAACGCGCATTGCCATCGGCATCGACCAACAAGGGGGGATTATGTCCTGCGTTCGCGTATGCCAGGGTACCGTTGGTCGCGTCGAGGATGCCGTAAAAGGCAGTGACAAATTGATTCCGCTCGATCGATTCCCAAAGCAAATAATTCACCTTGGCCATCGAGATGTGCGGCGCGTAACCGATATGCGAAGCCGCGCGCAGGCTGGCTCGCAGGAAGGCCATCAAAAGCGCGGCCGGCACGCCCTTTCCGGCCACGTCCGCGATCATGATGCCAATATTGTCATCGTAAATGCGCACCCAATCGTAGTAGTCCCCGGAAACCTCTTCGGTAGGAAAGTTGTAGGCGCTGATGTCATAACCCGCCAGCTTGGGATCGCTCGCGGGCAGTAGTTCCAGTTGCACCTGGCGCGCGACTTCAAGCTGACCTTCGAGACGCTTCTTCTCAATCAACTGCTCGTGGAGCATCACTTTTTCGATGATGATCGCGACCTGCGATGCAAGCAGCATCAACACGTCCAGATCGTCTTTTGAATAAGCGTTTAGCTCATCGCTTTCCAGATCAAAAACACCGATGACCTCGTCGTTCGAAATAATGGGAGCGACCATTTCTGATCGCGTTTCCTCACGGGCGTTGATATACAACGGCTCCTTGCGAACGTCCGGTGAGATGAAGGGCTTGCTGGTCAGCGCGACGTGCCCAATGATCCCCTCGCCGAGTTTTAGATTCAGCTCCAGGAGTTCATTTATGTCATAACCTCGCACTGCCTGAGACTTGCCGCATCGTAAGGAATCAGCGAGTCGAGCGTATCCATGACCAGGTTGAGCACCTCTTGGAGATCGAGCGAGCGACTGATCTTGCTCGTGATATCAAGCAACATGCGCAGCTTATCGACGGTGCTTAGTCCGACGGCGGGCGCCACAGCTTCCTTTGTTTGTTCACTCATAAGTCGACTCAATTCCCTAAACTCATTATATAGTTGTTCGCGACAAAGATTGAAATCAGCACCATTTGAAGGCGTTGGCCCAATCGATCAATTCTCCGTGCTATCTCTGCGCACTCTGTGTCTCTGTGGTGAGGGTTTATCGCTTGGCTTAGCGTCGGTACCCTGTTCTTCTGGATGAGCGGATTTGTAGATACTCCAGAGATGAGTCACCTTTAGACGGTATTCTACCAACTGGCGGCTGACGCGAAAGTGTTTAGCAACATCGCTCGACGATTTGCCTTGAAGCACGCGCCGGCGCAGCGAGCTGAAAGGAACGAGCGCGGCGGCGCCAATAGCATAAGCCGACTCTTCGTCCGTTTTCTGGTAATCGCGAGCGACTCTGCGTCCGCGTTTGTCTGTTCCAATGATAGAAAGCCGATTTGGCTGGTGACCGAGAAAGACATGGCAAATTTCTTCCATTAGCGTCGCCTTCGTTCGTTGAGGCCCATGGTTTGGATTCAGAATTACGATTCTCTTGCCATTTGGCAGTGGCCGTGAAGAAGCTCCGCCCGACCACTGCTCGGACGCGTCGCCCAGCAGATGTTCTCGCGCCTGCCGACTAAGACCTTTGACCTGATCGAAATCCACCACCAGGAGATTCGCATAACGTGCGAGCGCAAATGGATCGAGCGCCGCGTCTTCGCGCGCACCGGCAAAGTCTCGCAGCCCCAACGCCCGCAATTCATACTGTCGCCATTTCTCGCCCGGCGGTAATGCGTGCGTGTTCATGGGACGATTATACCAGCGCTATATCAGAGGCACCTGCGTTAGCTGGTCCGGTGTTGCTGCCAGGAATTGGCTAAAATCACAAGCGGGAGTCGTGATGAGAGAACGCCTAACGTGCCACTATGAAAACGATAGGGTTCTGTAGTCAAGAAGTATTTTGCTGCTGATGATTGTGAGCGGAAGGATTGCGGATTGCCCCATATTGTTTCAGGCGGCGCCTGCAATCCGCTCTTACTCGTTGCGGCGCTTGCTTCCACCTCCCACGCGGGCCGCCCTCGCTGACGTATGCGTTCTGCTTAGCAACTTCGTCGGAGCCGATGAATTTACGTCCTCCGCTATAGTCGGATCTTCTGATTGCACTGCGCTGGTGTGACGAATTGGTATGGGTTCTGTCTCCCTTCCACGCTTGTGCGCAGGTGAAGAAGGAAGATTCGCGGTCGGCGACGACTCATCATCAGCGGACAGCTCGCTGACAAGGACCGCGCCATCATGGCGGCAGAAGTTGAGCGTCTCGTCCGGATAAGAGCGCTGGCATCTGGAACAATATTTCATCGGCGCGTAAATAGTAAATAGTAAATAGCGAATACACAAGGAGGAGCGATTAGCGGTGGCGAATGACGGCTTGCATTCTGAAAATCCTGCCGAGTCGCCGGTCAACTGCCAACGTAAGCCATCACTCCAGCCGGTGGCATGGGTGGATACGGTGGAGCCATACGCTAGCGACGCTTGCGCGCAGGCTTGTCCTGGCTCGAGCGACTGAATTGCGTGTAAGCGACGCGGAAGAGTTCGGAGAGTGCGTTTGCGGTTTCTGGGGTGAGATTGCGATCGGCGCGCAGGTGGGCTTCGACGATCTCCGGAGTGGACTCGTGCGGATAGTAAATGACCGCGGGCGCCTCGTCGCTGTCCGGGTGGCGGCCGCTGAGCACACGTTCCATCGGCATGTTGAGCCACGATGTGAGGCGCGCGATGTTGTCAGCGTCCGGTTTGCCGGTACCGTTTTCGATTCGCGACAGAGTCGATGCAGAGACGCCGGTCTTGTCTGCAACGTCACGCAGACTCAGGCCCAACTCCTGGCGACGCCGGCGTATCGCTCGTCCCAACTCTTCTGTGTTGACCAATGTCTTTGTCGATCGAGCCACTAGCTTTACCTCAATTGTGTTTGAGAACCCTCAACCATTCGTCTGCACGATAACACAGCCGGGGTTTTAGTCGCAAGACTCTGTTTTATCGCTGAAACGTTGACGTTACCGAAAAGGGCGCACACGCAGGTGCGCCCCTGCAGCCGTCGTGAAGAGTAGGGGCGGATCTCTGTGTCCGCCCTCCTCTCCTGGACTACGGTTGGGCATGTCCGCGCATCGCGCCCATCGCCAGGTCGCGGGCACGCGGCACTACTTCGACAGCTTTCGCGACTTGTTGGTCGTCGGTGGTAATGAAAACGCGCTCGGCCATGACTCGCCCATAGGCCGCCATCGCGATGTCGAAACGCAACTGGGGAGCGACGAACGCGCGATTGTGATCGAGTTGGGCCGCCGTCGTCTTCAATGAAGGCTGGCCGGCAACGTAGTCTTTCAAAGCCTTAAAGAGAGCGTCAGTGACGGGGAAATCTGACGGTTGTAAACCGTGACTGAAGTCGATTGCCCGTTGCACGTTGTACGACTCAAATCCGGGAAGGCGGCGGTTTACCAACGCGACGGAGAACGCAAAGAGCGGACTTAGCAGCCGTCGTTGAAGCAGCGTCACGCTGCGCGAATCGACATTTTCATCCGGCGCAATGCCGCCGCCGCCAAAGACCGTGCGCCCCGTATCAGTTCGCTTCTCAGGTCCCGTCGGTTTCGCCGGCTCATTCTTCTGATCAAGACGGGTCGAACCACCGTGCGTGTAATAGTCGTAAAAGTCGCCATTCGAATAGTCGCGCTGAATCAGACGGCCCGACGGCGTGTAGTATTTGGCCGAAGTGAGCGTCAGACCCGCGCCATACTCGAGGGGGATTATGGTCTGTACGAGCCCTTTCCCAAAACTGGTCGTGCCGACAATCAAGGCCCGGTCGTGGTCCTGCATCGCGCCCGCCACGATCTCCGAAGCCGACGCGGTGTTCTCGTTGATGAGTATCACCAACGGTGTGAGATCGGGGGCGGTGTTTTTTGATTTGCGCGTGCCGTCCCTCAATCCATCGCGGCCCTTTTGCGTCAAGATCACCTGGCCCCGCGGCAGGAACATCTCAGCAACCTGAATCGCCTGATCCAGAAAACCGCCGGGATTGTCGCGCAGGTCAAGCACCAGCGAGGTCATGCCTTTTGCGTGCAGATCTTCGAGCGCCGCCTGCAATTCTTCGCTCGTAGTGTAGGTGAAGCCACGCCTCAGATCGATATAGCCGACACCGGGCTTGAGCAGGTAGTAATCGGGAATCGACGGCTGCGGCACTGCGTCGCGCGTGATCTGAACAACTTGGATGCGTTTGTCGGCGGCTCGCTCGAGCGTGATCTTGACGACTGAACCGCGGGGCCCGCGAATCTTGTCGCGCACCTCAGCGGCAGCCTTCCCGGTCATCTTCACGCCATCGACCTCGACGATGCGATCGCCGAAGCGCAACGCGGCGCGCGATGCCGGCGAACTTTCGAACGTCGCGGTGATGAATGTTTCTACTTCATCGCCAACAGCATAGTTTTGAATTGATGCGCCAATACCGAAATACTCCGATCGCTGGTCGGTCTTGAGCTCGTCAAACTCCTCTCTGTCGAAGTAATTCGAATGCGGATCAAGTGAACGGAGCATACCCTGGATCGACGACTTGAATACTGAGTTGTAATCGAGCTTGCGGCCATCGACGTAATTATCCTGCACTAGCTTCAAAGCTTCCTCGAAATCCTCCGTAACCGGGGCGACAACGTCCGGATTAGTACGAGGGCGCCCGACGCGGCGCCCCGTTGTTGGTGCGCCCGGACCAGGCTTTCCGGCGGAAGTGCTGCCAACTGGAGATTGTTTCTGCTTTTGTTGCGCGAAAATGAAGCCTGGCACCACGAGGGCCAGGATAAATAGCGTGACGACGGCGTACGAGAATCTTTTTTTCACTACTGAAGGCCTCTCGGTTTCTTTCCAGCAAACGAACTCACGCAGACGCGAGCACCAGAATCGATAGCCGGCGTGGCAATGTCAATACTAACGGATGCCGCTCGACCGGGCAAGGTTGCGCAAGCGGGCGCGCGCTATTTCTCATCCGAGGTTCAGGCATCAACCCAACCTACCACAAACAAAGCCACAAAGACTGTCGCAACTCCACATGAGTTTTGTTCGTAACTGTTTTAGTTGCTCGGTGTCCAGTCGTCGTTGGCTCAGCTTGACGATTGTTTGAGGGCATCCGTAGAATGAGTTGTTATTAATTCGGCACGCATCACGATTTGAGGTTGAGAAGAGTCTTCGATCGGGTGTGAATCAAAGGAGTTGGAAAAATGAGCAGTCCTTATCAGAGCCAGGAAGAGCAAACGCCCGAGACAGTTGACGATCTCATGCTGCGGGAAGATGAACCGGAAGGAAACTCCGAGCGATCGCGCGCGGCGTCTTCGGTTCGTGATATCGCGTCGCGGATACCCGAATCGCTGAGCGCCATCGGTCGTGACATCAGCAGAACCATCGAGCGGGCCATCTCGGCGAAGGACGATTACGTCGTCGCCGTCAAGGTATCGCCCGAAGCGCAGGAAAAGTTGGAGCAACTGGTGCAGGCCGGCGTGTTCCGGAGCCGCGCCGAGGCCGCCGGTTTCCTGATCGATGAAGGCATCAAGACTCAGTCGGCCCTGTTTGAGCGCGTTGAGCAGAAGCTTGCCGAGATTGAGCGACTACGAGCAGAGTTGCGTGGCTTAATCAACGAGAGGCCAAGTTGAGCGGCGCAGTTTTGCTTGCGACTTTCAACCTCTCTTAAGTTTTCTCCTTCAAAGAACGCCTTATCCTCGCCCCACGGGTAAGCGCGTCCAGATCATAGCGCGAGCGAAGCGAGAGGAAACGTGCCAGAGACATTCCGACTCCCACAAACACCAATCGAGCAATTTGCACTCTCTAACGGACTCCGCGTCGTGCTGAGCAGGGACCAATCCGTGCCGGCCGTGTCGGTTGCGGTCTATTACGACGTCGGGTCGCGCAATGAGCGCGTCGGCCGCACCGGATTTGCGCATCTCTTCGAGCACATGATGTTCCAGGGTTCTGAAAACGTGCCGAAGGCCGCCCATTTCCAATACATCTTCAACGCCGGCGGCACGATGAACGGAACGACGTCCACCGAGCGCACTAATTACTTTGAATCATTGCCGGCGAATCAACTTCCGCTCGCCCTCTGGCTGGAAAGCGACCGCATGTGTTCGCTGAAGGTGACCCAGGAGAATCTGGACAACCAGCGACAAGCGGTGCAGGAAGAGAAGCGCCTCCGTTATGACAATCAGCCTTACATCAACGCCTTCCTCCGCATCAACGAGTTGATCTTCAAGAACCCGGCCAACGCTCATTCCACAATCGGATCGATGGAAGATCTCGACGCCGCAACCATCGACGACGTGCGCGAGTTTTTTCGGATCTATTACGCGCCGAACAACGCCGTGCTGACAATTGTGGGTGATTTAGAGGTAGCGGAAGCGCGCGAGCTGGTCGAGAAATACTTTGCCGGAATCCCACGCCAGCCGGATCCGCCGGCGGTCGACGTAAGCGAGCCTGAAGAGGTTGCCCAACCGCGAGAAACCTACCACGACAAACTCGCTCCGGCGCCCGCGTTCATTCTTGGCTGGAAGATTCCCCCGCGCCGGACGCCGGAGTATTACGCCCTCTCGTTGGCCGGCGATCTGCTGTTCGTGGGCGAAAGCTCCAGGCTATACCAGAAGCTGGTTAAGGGGGACGAGTCGGTTGTCTCCATTCAGGGTGAAGTCGACGATCGACGTGGTCCGTCTGCCTTGTACATCTTCGCGCTGCCCAAGCCTGGGAAGGGCGTGGCCACAATACGAGAGCAAATCGTCAACGAGATCGGGCAACTGGCTTCCAACGGTCCGACCGACGAAGAGATGGAAAAACTGCGCAACACTTTGTCCAATGATTCCGTGCGGGGCCGGCAATCAACTCTTTATCGCGCGCAGAGGATTGCCGAGTTCACGCTTTACGACGGTGACCCGCACCTGTTCGACCACGAACTGGATTTCTACCTAAAAGTGACCTCCGATCAGATCAAAGCAGTCACGAAATCATTTCTCGACGTCGACAATCGAGTTGTGCTCGACATCGTGCCGGCGACAACCGAGACGGAAGCAAGCGAGGGAAGATGAACCAACCGGAAGACTTTCGCCGTCAGGCGCCAGCGCCGCTGCCGGCTCGTCCGATGCATATTCCGACCGCCCACGAGACGACGCTGTCTAACGGACTCACGCTCGTCATTGTCGAAGACAAACGGCTGCCCCTGGTAAGTTATCGGCTGGCATTTCGCACTGGTGATGCGCACGATCCGAAAGGGCTTCCGGGGGCGACAAGATCCTCGAACTGATGGCCGATGTAGTATTGCGTCCCTCGTTTCCCGAGAATGAAGTCGAACTAAGAAAGCAGAACACCAAAGAGAGTTTGAAACAACAACGTGCGCAACCATCGTTCCTGGCGAACGAAATGGTTTCGCGCGTGATGTTTGGCGAACACCCCTACGCGGCAATTTCACCGACACCGGAATCAATTGATGCGACGACACGCGATCGGCTGGTTGAGTTTCACCAATCAGCTTTCGTGCCAAACAATGCAGTGTTTATTGTTGCCGGCGATGTTGGGCGCCCTGCGATCGTAGAATGTATCGAAAAGCTTTTTGGGAGTTGGCAGAGTGCTGAAGCCAAACAGGACGAGTTCCCCTCTCCACCGGCACGAGCCTGCCGCGCTGCCTATCTTGTCGATCGTCCCGGTTCTGCCCAGTCCAACATCGTCATTGCCAACACGGCGATAACCCGTACCAGCCCCGACTATTTCCCCATGCTCTTGATGCACACCGTTCTGGGCGCCAACGCTTCGTCGCGTCTGTTCATGAATCTGCGCGAGGTGAAAGGCTACACTTACGGCGCTTATTCAAGTCTGGACGCGCGGCGCACGGCAGGAACCTTTCGCACTTCTGCCGAGGTGCGCACCCCGGTCACGAGCGACTCACTAAGAGAGTTTTTCTACGAGCTGAAAAGAATCCGAACCGAACCGGTCTCTGAAAAAGAGATCGCCGACGCCAAGTCCTACCTGACCGGAGTGTTTCCGATCCGACTGGAGACGCAAGAAGGCTTGATCGATCAATTGGTTCAAATAAGAATGTTGGGCCTGCCGGACGATTACCTGGAGACGTACCGCGACCGCGTGCAAGCAGTAACAATCGAGCAGATTCGGGTTGTCGCGCAAAAGTATGTGAAGCCGGACGAGGCGGCGATAGTTGTGGTTGGCGACGGCGCCCAAGTTATAGAACAGCTCAAACCTTACTCGGGGGCGATCGAGATCTACAACACTGCGGGCAAACGGAAAGAAGCAACCAACGGGAGTTCTTCATCAGCCGGCACGAAAGTCGGTCCCGCTGCTTTTGCCGGAACGTGGGCTCTCGAGATTCAAACACCTTTTGGCCAAAACATTCCCGCCACCCTCAGGCTCGAGCAGGAGTCAAACGGCTTCCGCGGCAAAGTTGAGTCGGAGATGGGTGAGGGCGAACTCGTTAATGTGAGCCTGGAAGGCAACCAGTTTCAGGCAAGCTTGTCTTTCGACTTGGAGGGACATCCCATCGAAGCGCAGATCACGGGAGCTGTAGATCGCCAACAAATAGACGGCAGCATCAGCCTGCAAGACTCACCGCCACTGCCATTTACCGGCAACCGAGCGGAATAAACGTCACCGTTCGTAGCGCAGCACCATGCCGTCGCCACCAACTGCCCAGCCGATCTTTTTGCTGAAGTACAGCCCATAAAGGTTTTGTTTCGTCGAGTTCTCTTGTTGAATCCACGCGCGGCCGCCATCGTCTGAGCGCAGAATCACACCGCCACGGCCCACAACCCAGCCCTGATCTTCGTTCACGAATTGCACGCTCAAGAGCGTCGCGTGCACTGGCGATTCGACTGGAGTCCATGTTTCGCCACCGTCGATGGTTCTAATAATCGTGCCGCGCTCGCCCACAGCCCAACCTCGTCGTTCGTCGCGAAAATCGACATGATAGATCGTCGCCGTCGTGCCCGAGCGCTGCAACATCCAGTTTTGTCCGCCATCAATGGTATGCAGAATCACTCCCTGCGCACCCACGATCCAGCCTCGCTTCTCGTCCACAAAATCTATGTGAATCAGTTCGGTGCGACTGGGGGCGCGCTGTCGCTGCCAAGTGTTTCCGCCGTCATCCGTATAAACAAGAATGCTGTCGGTGACGCGATCGTTCTTGCTGACTGAGCCAACGACCCAGCCTTTCTTCTTGCTCGAAAAGCGCACGCTGTAAAGCTCTGCCGTGGCGCCGTTGAATTCCGCGGGCCGAAAACGCCGCGCCTCAGTCCAGCGCGTGCCGCTGTCGCGCGAAATGAAAATCACATTACCCGCCAGCAGAAAGCCATCTTCCTTGCTGCGAAAGTAGATATCGTTGATCGCATCCGTAGTGCCCACCGCTTGCTGGACCCACGTGCGCCCGCCATCGTCGGTGCGGCTCAGGAATCCATTATCGCCGGCCACCCACCCACGCTTGCTGTCGAGAAAATAGACTGTGTTCAGATCTTTGCCTGCTGGTCCGATGCGCGACGGCATCCACCCCTGCTGTGCGAGAGCTGACAGAGCGCTTAGCAAAAGCACCGTTGGAATTGCGATGCAATGTTTGTGAGTTCTGGTGTGTTGAGTGGCCATTTGCTCTTGAAACGAAACCGAATGAAACCGCCAAAGAAGCCAAGTGATTTGGCTTCCGCGGTTAACGAACCTTGTACCCTAAGTTTATCCATTAAGACAAGAGCCACGCATCAGGATTTCCCGACGCGTGGCTCAAGCGGAGCATTTTGAGTGTGTTTACTTCCTCATGGCTTCGATGTCGTCACGCGATAAACGCGGCCTTCAAAGACAACGATTACTCGTTCACCCAATGAGAAAAACTGCGCCAGACGGGCTTTCTGTTTCAGCAATGCGAAATACTCATTGCTGCCAAATGTTACTGCGGTTTCGGGCAAACGAGCTTCCGCGTTGAACTCCGCATCAGTCCAAACTGAATCTCGCAGGTAGAAGGTTTTGCCGCCTACGGTCTTCACGGCAGACGACAGTTCCTCGTCTTTTTCAACGCGCACTGTTTCTTGTTGCGCACGCGCGCGCTTGCTTTGCTGCACGCCCGCCATACCGGTGATTGCCCCCGGATCCATCTTTGCTTTGGGCGAAGGTGCGTTGGCTGGCAATCTGTTGAGCGCTCGGCCACCTGCAAAGCCGCTGACATCCTGCGGCTGCGCGTTTTGCTCCAGCGCGAGATACGAGGTGTACGGCGTCACAATGCCATAGCGCGTTCCGAGATCGACCACCTCATCGCGCAACTCTTTCTGCTCGCCGTTCGTGCGGATCTGTTCCATCAACCAGCCGACGCGGCGGGTGGCCCACAGGCGCGGCAGAAAATCGTTGTTCTCTTCGCGCATTGGGAAATGCAAGTTGTTGTAATAGAAAGTTCGGGCCTTGCCGCTGCTCGCACCTGTCAGCGTCAGTCGCACGTAATCCATGTCGATCGGATTCCGGTAGCGGCCAATGAGTGTAACCTGCGAACCGCGAAATACGTCGGGGAGGCTGCGCGGATAAACCAGATCGGTTTCGACGCCGGCCATATCGAGTTTCAGGTCGGTAAGAACGGGATAGTTAATTTTCGCGAAGAAGTTGGAAACCTTGACCTCCAGATCTTCCTTTGGCTCGACGTAGTCCGCGACGCCTCCATTTTCGTTTGCGAGTTTATCAAGCAGCGCAGTGTTGACGTCATATCCAACGCCAAACGTGAACAGCCGCACACTAGGCGGGCGCGCTTGCCGTGCGTTGTCGATAATGCGAGTCGTATTGGTCTCGCCCACGGTGGGCAAACCGTCGGTTAGAAAGACCAGAATCTTCGGGCGGCTGCTGGAATCAAATTGGCGCAGAGCTGTGGACAATGCCTGATTGATATTCGTGCCGCCAACCGGCTGCAACGCCTGGACAAATGATTCGCCGCGCTTGCGTCCTTGATCGTCGGCGCCGACCAACCCCGTTTCCATCAGATGCTCTTCGCCGGCAAACGAAATCACGTTGAAGCGATCCTGCGGACGCAGAATTCTGATGCCGTAAAGCAGCGCGGCGCGCGCCTTGACCATCTTTCCTTCTTCCGCCATCGAGCCCGAAGTGTCCAGCACAAATACGATGTCTTTCGCGGTGTATTCCTGCTCGGACCAATCGTCCTTCGGCGAAATCATCAGGAGAAAGTAACCGTCCTTCCCTGCTTCGCGGTCTGTCAGGAGCGACACGCCGAAATCCTGACTGGAGATCGCGTAGAAAAGTTGGAAGTCCTGGGGCTCCTTGCCGCTGCCTGATTCGAAGGAAATCATCGCCCGATGGTCGCCGCTGTGTTTGACATCGATCGCGTGGCTGGGCGAATAAATGTTGCGCACTGTATCTTTGCTTTCCAATTCAATGCGACCTGAAACAGATCCGATCTGCGTCACCTGCCGGCCCACGCCGAGTGGGTAACGATACGCGACGGTTTCTGATTGCGCCTGGAGGACTTGGGTGTAAGTCAACTCGAGCTTTTTGTCGGAGTGCGCCGGGATGGGAAAGATGCTGGCCTGAAACAGATCCTTGCCGGCGTATTCCAACAGGCCCGGATCGCGTTGGCGTTTCACGATCTCGTCGTAAATGCGTCGCGCCTCTTCGCGCGAACGAACTTCGCCGACCAGACGCCGATCACCATCCCAAATTGCAAACTCACTGATCGACGCCGCTTCAGGCAGCGGAAAGAAGTAAGTGCCTTCAAGCACGGCGTCAGTATCGTTACGAAAGATTTGTTCGACGTGCGTGGTCGCCACCTGCGAAATAATCTTTGTATCTATCTTGATCGATTTGATTGGCAAGGAACGCGGGAGCGTGATGGGACGAGGCGGTCGTGGGCAGCGCTCGCACGGCCCGGGCACGATTACGCCTTGAGCGTGAGTAGTGAGCGCCGCTGAAAACAGGAGAGCTAGAGCTAAGACAGAGGTTTTGATTCGCATTTCCTTTTCGACTCCTAACGCAATATTGGCGGGAGCTGGCCCGCTGACTTCGGTTAGTAGAACGGTCCCGGCGAGGTTTTCTTGCGACGTCTCGAGGAAGCTTTTTGGGCCTAGTGAAGCGCTCGCAAACGTTTGTTCTTGATCGTCACGAAAGTCGCGTACAGAACAACCGCCAGCCCGCCCGCCGCCAGCGTGTGCGGCGCGCCGAAGCGATGCGAAGCTATCCCGGCCATCAAATTGCCGATGGGCATCGAACCGATGAATGAAAGTATGAACATGCTCATCACCCGGCCGCGCATTCGATCAGTCACCAACTGTTGCAACAGAGTGTTCGTGACCGCCACTGAAGTAACAATGGAAAAGCCGACTCCGAAGAGGAAAATGAATGAAACGGTCAGACGCGTTGACAAGGAGAACGCGATCAAACACACTCCGAACGCAAGCGCGCCGCCAAGGACCGACCAACCCTTTCTCTTGAAGTCGCCCAGGTAGGCCAACACCAGCGCGCCAAAGAATGCGCCCGCACCTGCCGTTCCCATCATCCACGCCAGACCCGTCGCGCCAAGATGAAAAATGTCGCGAGCAAAGATGGGCACAAACGTCAAATAAGGCGCACCGAACAAACTGTTGACTGCCGAGATCGAAAGCAGCGTCGAGACCCGTGGGCGATTTCGCACGTAGCGGAAGCCCTCAATCAGCTCGTGCCAGAGCGCCCGTCGGTCGCGAACCGGGCGTAGTTTTTCGGCAGCCGCGGATCTACCTGGTTGATCGAACCGGACCATTGCGAGCGCCACAACCACCGCAATGAACGACAGCCCATTAGCATAGAAACAGCCCGCGAGCGTGAACAATCTGAAACCGACGCCGGCAAACACCGGCCCGATAACGCGCGAGAGTTGAAACTGCGTCGAATTGAGCGCGATGGCGTTTGCCAGATCTTCGCGCCCGACCAGATCGAAAGTCATCGCCTGATACGACGGACCAGCGAGTGACATACAACATCCAGTCACAAACGAGAACATCAGAATCATCCAAACATTGCTGCTCCAGACATCGCCGGCTTTGTGGATCACGCCTGTGCTTATGAGCACTGCAAGCCCAAACGCGGCCGCGCCCGCGACGACCTGCGTGTACAAGAGCAAGCGTCTGCGGTCAACCAGGTCGGCGAACACCCCTCCGGCAAGCGTAAGCACCAAACCAGGCGCCAGAGCCATGAATCCATCGAGTCCCAACCAGAAGGGCGAGTCAGTGAGCTGCAGCACGAGCCACCCTTGCGCCACGGCCTGCATCCACGTGCCGATGTTTGAAAGAAACGCGCCGCTCCAAAACAGACGATAGTTGCGGTGCGAGAGCGAGCGAAACATTTCTCGCCGGCGGTTGGTGGTTGGTTTCACCGCATTAACTTCAGTAGCTTCGGTCAGCATGCTCAATAGTTCTTACCATCGCATCACGGAAAGCACCAAGGCTTGGTGACGCATTGCAACGGAACCTTGGGGTCCAAGCTTCGGGTGAATGCGCCGCGGCTCTGCCGCCCAACCAGTGCGGTAAGGCTGTGCCTTACCGTATGAGTCACGTCTTGAAATGTGAGAGGCTACGCCTCGAACATCGATCGGAGGCATAGCCTCTTGAAATTCAAAAGAATCTGTCACGGTAAGGCAGAGCCTTACCGCACTGCTGCGGCGGCGGAGCCGCAGGGAATTAGTTTTCAAACTCCAATTAGCTTTTGCGTGTCTCACCGGACTCATGTTGTAATCACTCCTCGCTATCGACTTCCGCAAAAGGAGAAATAAAGGTGAACTTACGACCAATCTCTGTAAGACGGTTTGTCATTTCTGTTGTTCCGACGGTAATCATCTGCTCCCTGACTTACGCTTCGGCTTTCGGTCAGAGCAATACCCAACCAACCCCATCGCCGCCGCCAATGCAGAAACCACAAACGACACCCTCAACGACACCGCCCGTGAATCCTGCGGATGTTGGTTCAATGGATGCGATCATCGCCGCTGTTTATGATGTCATTTCCGGACCGGCGGGAAAGAAGCGCGACTGGGATCGCATGCGCTCGTTGTTTGTTCCGGGCGCGCGATTGATTCCCACTGGCCCCAGACAAACGGGCGGCTATGGCTCGCGCGTGCTTACAGTTGATGAATACATTGCAAGGGCAAGCGCAGCTTTTGAAAAGCAGGGATTCTACGAACGCGAGGCGGCGCGCAAGGTTGAAATATTCGGCCAGATCGCGCACGTCTTCAGCACCTACGAATCGCGCCACAGCCCCGACGATGCGCGCGCCTTTCAACGCGGCATAAATAGCATTCAGTTGATGAACGACGGCCAGCGCTGGTTGATCGTGACGATCTTTTGGCAAGGCGAGGACGAGAAGAATCCACTGCCGGAGAAGTATTTGAAAAGACAGTGAATTCTCGCAGGGGCGGACCTGCGTGTCCGCCCGATTTGCCATCGCCGGAAGGGCGGACACTCAGGTGCGCCCCTACAAGAACGAACGGCTTTAGATCAATGTTTTCAAGTTCGGCGCCACCCGGAAAGCGAGCCGCCTTTCCCACCTCGCCGCTCGGCAACAATATCAGCCAGGATTGCCAGCGCCACTTCTTCCGGCGTGACAGCACCGATGTCCAAACCGATCGGCGCGTGTATTTTTTTCAACTGCTCTTCATGCGCGCCTGCCTGACGCAGACGATCAAGCACGATGTTTGTTCTGCGCTTGCTGCCAATTAGTCCGATGTAGTCAGCATTAGTTGTGATTACGGCACCCATGCATTCTTCATCTTCGTTGTGGCCGCGCGTGACGACGGCGACGGAAACGCCACGGCCATTGCCAATCGCTTCGCGCACAGCGTCGGCCCACGTCTCGGCCGCGACCAATTCGATCCTTTCGTCCGGAAACCGCGTGCGTGTAACAAACTCGGCCCGGTCATCAATCAAAGTCGCCCGATAGCCGATGAAACTGGCCAGCTTCGCGAGCGCCGCGCCCACATGACCGGCGCCACAAATGACAATGCGCGGCTCTGGCTGGATGCGTTCAAACAAGATGCGTGACTCGAGCCATCGCGAAAACTGGGGAGCGAATTCCTTTACCTGGAAGACATGAGCGTCATCACGCGACTGAAGGAATCTCTTAGCAAAGTCGATGACCAATCGATCAAGTTCAACGTCTCCCAGACTGCCCGTTGCTTCGGCGGACGCCTGCGCCAGCAACTTTGCTCCGACACCTATCGGCGCTTCGATGAGCGTCGCCAGCGCGGCAATGCCACCTTCATCAAGCACTCGCTCGATCGCTTCAGTAATCTGCCTCGATCGTTCTTTGTTTCCGGAATCCTGCATGAAAGAGTCAGTAAGAGCGGGAAATCATCTCGGCGAGGAAGACGGTTTGAGCAATCCAATCGCCGCGGCCGCGCGTCGCATCAGCCACCACGGACCGATCAGTAAATATATGGGACTGTTGAAAAACGCCGGCTCATTACCCTCGATCGCATGACCCACAAACTGCAGCGTCCAGCCGGCGACCAACAGCGCCAGTGCCCAACGCCAGTTGAAGAAAAATGGCGGAAGCGAGATCACAATCAGCGGAATGCCGACGCTATGCGAAAGTCTATTCAGCGGATGCTGATGCTTTGCTTTGTAGTTTTCGATGAAGGACTCAGCCACGATACTTCGCTCAAAACCAACACTCAGATCTACTCAATCCCAAACATCGACGAAGATATCCATCGTTCCGCCACAGACCATTCCTTCTTCGCTCGCTTCTTCCGCCGTCAGAGAAAAGTGATGGAGCGCGGATTTGCCTGAGCGCATTGCTGCGCGCGCTTCGGCCCAGACTTCGGCTTCGATGCAGCCGCCGCCGACTGTGCCTGCCACTTTGCCATTCTCGAAAAAGAGCATCTTCGCGCCACGCTGTTGCGGCGTCGAGCCGCGCGTGTGCGCCACGGTGGCAACGACAACGCGCTCGCCACGTGCGCCCGCATCGTTGATCAAGCAATAGAGATCGCGTTGTGCAATCGTGCCCATGAATCAGTCGTCCAGTGATCAGTAGTTGCACTATCAGGATGGTACATCTCTGGTTTGGAAATGTGCAACGACCGCATCAAACGCCCGCTCGTCTCACTGCTGAGTTGGCCATCGATGATCGGCAATAACCTGAATCTCAGCGGTTTCCAGGGAGGTTTCGACCACCAGATTGGCTTCCTCGCCACACAAGATCAGTCGCCGGCGATCGCCATCCTCAAAGAACTGAACTTCCGACATCAAACATGCAACGGGCGCCGGCGTAATGCGCTCCAGACCTTCAGCCAATCGACCCTCGTGGCCTAACAGTTCTATCTCGCGGTTCAGTTCGCTTTTGGTTGCGGCGTCAGTCTCCAACTCATTGATCGCCACGACCTGAGGCAACAACGTCATCTGGCCGTCGACGTAGATGGTCCAGACAAATCCGATGTCCAGCAGGATATGCAGCGCCTCATCGAGAACAAAATAGCCGATCACGGTCGCGCCCAGGACGTGCGCGATCACATGGTCCTGATGGGTGCTAGTTTCTTTTGGCTGCCAATGCTCCGTCATTGTGCGACTCGCCTTCATAGTTCAAAAGACTCTTCGCTTTCAGCAAGGCAATCAGCGCCGACACCACACAACCAATTCCGCCGGTGACCACCGAGAGCGGCGCGCCTATCAAGGAAGCGACGGCGCCCGCCTCCACCTCGCCCAGCTGCGGACCGCCCATGAAGAAGACCATGTTGACCGAAGTCATGCGCCCGCGCAGATGATCAGGTGTCGCAAGTTGCCGAATGGTTTGTCGCAATACGGTGCTAACCGTGTCGGCGGCGCCCGTCAGTCCGAGCATCAGCAGCGAAAGCCAAAAGACGCGAGAAAGGCCAAACGCGATCGTGGCCAAACCAAAGATCGCGACCGACCAGATGACCAGCTTTCCCTGCCGCCGAAACGTTCCGATGCGCGCCATCACTAGTCCAGTAATCACCGCGCCTACCGCCGGCGCGGCTCCAAGAAGGCCATATCCGTGCGCGCCAACATTCAATATCTTAATAGCAAAAATCGGGAGCAATGCTGTTGCGGAAGCGAAAAATGTCGCGGCGAAATCCAACGTCATCGTCTGCACGATGATTGGCGTCTGCCGGACAAACCGCCCACCAGCGCTGCTATGACGGCCAGAAAGGAAGCCGCATTGATTCCATAGACGAACGCCGGCCCTTGACCGGCCAGCACAAAGCCGGCGAGCGCCGGACCACCGATCATCGCGATGTAGAAGACAACCACGCCCAGGCTGACCGCATTGGCAAAGTCGTGAGCGGGAACCAGACTGGGCATCAGCGACTGGCGCGCGGGTGTATCAAACGCCGACGCAGCCGAGGCAATCGCCGTCAAAAGGTAGATCGGCCAAACGTGGCTGAGGCCAGCTAGCGTAACTGCCATCAAGCAAGTCGCGCTCAAGAGCATGACGCTCTGCGTCACGATCATCAACCGCTTTCGGTCGACGGCATCAGCAACCACTCCGCCGACCAGCGAACACAAAATGATCGGCCCGCCGCGAAAGAGTCCGACCAAACCCACAGCAAATGCAGATTTGGTCAGCAAGTAGACATGCCAGTTGACCGCGAAGAGCTGCATCTGCGAACCGGTCACGGAAACGATCTGGCCGAGCCACAGCAGCCGAAAGTTGCGATGCCGCAGCGCTGAGAAGACTGAGAAGCGTTCCGGTGGACTCTTTTGTGCGTCAGGAGTAGAAGAGTTGGTTGCGGCCATCTGGAAGCGTCTATTTATAACCGCAATCATCTGAAAAACAAAAAGACACGCCCGCCGAGTTCACAACGCGCGCGTCCTTTTGGGATGTGTAAGTACCCTGATTGTCAGTGGTCCGTTTCGCGGACTGAGCACTCAATATCGCCGACGATGACGGCGGTGTCGGCGAATCTTGTAGGCGTAGATGGCCCCGGCGCCTGCGCCGGCTCCCGCGCCGATAGCCGCGCCCTTCTTGCCTCCGGCTATCGCCCCGACGCCCGCGCCCGCCGCGCTCGTTCCGGCCACCGTCAACTTATCTTTGTGTTTTTGCCAGAAGGTGCGCCGGTGACGGCGATGGCGTCTCGTCTGCGCGGATGCGGTTGGCAGCGCGAAAGCCAGAGTTACCAACATTAAGAAAAGGGCGAGAAGCTTCTTCATTCGACCCATACGAACCCCCCTTTATCGGACAACAATCTCTTGGATCTTTGAGTTGCATGATACGCGCTTCGGACATCGTAGGGAAGAGCCACACGCCTTCTGAAATCAGTCTTGCTCTTTCGTTTCTGCGACGTCACATCGCAGTAAGTCAGAGACGAACAAGGTTGCTTCGGACTAGAATCCTGATAGCGTTCAAAAGAAATTTAGAAACATCGCTCACACGCTGCGGGCTCTTCTGCAGCTACATTAGTTAGGCAGGCCCGAAGCCATCACGGTAACCGCGCGAGAACCCGTTTCGGTAAGCCTCTGCGAAGTTGCCAAAGCCTGCGCCCTGGAAGTAATGGGATCTTTCAGGACTGTAGCTTCGTCTGTCATGCGCATCGCTCCGGTCGGTCTTCAGTCCGTCATGGTAACCCCTGGTTCTCCGCGGCCTCGGAACTCCTGAAGACATACTGGTTGTAATAGCTGTACCTGTCGAACCGCCCGTAAGGATCATAATAGAGCCGGTAGAAAGGTTGGTAGAATGGACGGACAGGCCGGACGATTATGACCCGTTGGCGAGTACTATTCTGCCCGGCTACGGTGCTAAACATTCCCGTCAATCCGAGAAGCATCAACGCTGCCAGGATGAGCCCACCAATTCTGCGTATTCTGCGTAAGTATTTCGTGTTCATAATCAACCTCCTCTCGTGTCGATAGTATTGTACGACTCTCATCAGGTAGGCGTGTTGCAAGTCTCATGTCAGAACCTAAACATACCTGTACGATAGCTATGTAGGTTCATTGCATTTCTGTGAACAAGTGCAGGGTTGCACGTTATTGTGCTCAGAATATTGAGAAAGCGTCTAGGTCTTCACGCTTATAGGCGCACCTTTTTCTCAGAATTGGTTATCCGGAAAAGACTTACTTTGGAGATCAGGCGGCGGCGCCAATCTTGCCAAAGTCTTCGGCGCCTCTTAAAGGAAATGTCGCGACCAAGCGGTCGCGACATTTGGTTTACACCGCGACGGCATAACTATCTATGGCGCGCTGCTTAACTGCTGAGTATACCTAGTAGCGTCGGTAGCCTTCATCATAGCCACGCAAGAAGCCGTCCCGATAAGCCTGTTGGTAAGTGCTTCGGGCGCCAAAGAAAGAGAGGAAGCCCGAAGCGCCCTGCCGGTAAAAGTGTGAACGCTCCGGATCATAGCTTTGTCCGCGGCGCGCATCGTTCGAGCCGGTGAAGAAGCCGTCCCGGTAGCCACGCTCGTACGCGCTGGCGCTATAGCCATAGTTGCCGTAATTCGACGACTGGTAAATGCGCGTGTTGCGATAGACGTAAAGATCTCGGTTGCGATAGCGGTCGCGATCACGATCTCGGTCTCGACCCCGATGGCGATGGCGATCGCGGTCCCGGTCGCGATCACGGTCTCGATCCCGATCTTGGTTACCCGTCCAAGCCTGAGAGTTATTACCGCTGCCCTGGGAGTTGCTACTCGAGACCCGATTCCCACGATTGTTATCGTTGCTGCCACGGCTTTGGCTACCACTGGAGCGGCTTTGACCGCCACCACTGCTGCGGGGCTGAACGTCGGCACGACTGCCGCTTTGGCTACCACCGCCACTGCGATGCCAAGTGCCGCTAGTGCTACTGCTGCCGGAACTGCCGCTGTTGCTGCTTCTTGAGCTACTGCTGCTGCTCCGACTTGAGTTGCTGCTCCTGTTGCTGCCGCTCACGCTACTGTTGCCGCCACCTCGCCGGCCCTGCGCCGCGACGGTTAAGACCGACACGACTGTCACACCACACAACAACGAAGTGACCAGGACAACTGCACCCACCGTCCCCTTCAGATGATTTGTGTTCATAGCTGGCCTCCGTGCGCGGGCCGGGAAGAGTTTAATGCCGGCGCTCAAACAGAAGTGTTACCAGATTGGTGAGCCGATTATAGATCGGATCAAGCCAACGCGATAACACCGCCCTGCAGGTCGGCCGAGCCAGGCGACCACGCAACCGAGATCTTACGAAGCAGCGGCCCACTCAGCGTTTGATAGTACGCAGCTCCTTCGCCGCATTGATGCGCTTATCGATTTCCTCCTTGAGACTTGGATCGATCGCCAGCGCGCGCTCAAAATCCTTTGCTGCCTCGGTCTCCTTGCCCTGAAGCAGCAAGGCTAATCCCCGATCTACATAGGCAACGACAAGCTTCAGATCGAGCGCAAGCGCGCGGCCAAAGTCGGTGACGGCCGATTCGAGATCGTATTTGCTTAGTCGCGCAATCCCGCGTCCCTGAAAAGTCAAGGCCAGACGAGGATTGAGCTCGATGGCCGTATTGAAGTCAGCGATCGCTCGATCGAAATCTCGTCTTTCGATCCAGGCATAGCCTCGGCGACAGTAGGCCCTGGCGTCGCGATGATCCAGAGCGGTGGACTTGTCCAGATCGGCGAATGCTCCTTCAAGATCGCCCAGCTTCTGTCGTAGTCCTCCGCGGTTGCAGTACGCTTGAGCCGAATACGGATTGATCTGAATCGTCCGGTTCCAATCAGCGAGCGCGCCCTGTTCATCTCCCTGGGCATATCGTGCACAGCCTCGATCCAGGTAGGCTGCGGCCAAACCCGGATTGATCCGGATGGCGCGCTCCCAATCAGCCAGCGCGCCATCGATGTCGCCCCTTTCATAGCGTGCCAGGCCGCGACTTGTTAAAGCGTTAGCGGTGAACGGATCAATAACGGTTATGCTGCTCGCTTCGCTGATAGAATCGGAAGCGGAGAACCCGCTGGCCCCGCGAACGGAATTACCGCGAACGAGTTTAGTCGAACTCAGGCGAGAGCTAATCTCAATCGCCGTGGTGAAATCTTCGATGGCTCCGTCAAGATCGCCTTTCTGGTATCTCCTGGTACCGTGGTCGAAATATTTGTATGCCGAAGCTGGTGTTTGTGCTTGAACAAGCGCAGCGCTGAAAAGCAGGAACAACGCAAACAAAGATATTCGTTGAAACATTGGTGACCTCCCTTGATCCTGGCAGATCAATAGTTGAAGCGCGGCCACCATGTGCGCTAAGATGCGGGCGACAGATGATGCATCTTCGCGCGCCCCAGGGCAGCCGAACCTGTGTTGTCATCAGGGCCTCGTTACTATCGCAAGTAGTAACGAGGCTCGCGTTTTCTAATCTCTACAAACACGCCATACGATACAACGCGTTCCAGGGTTTTGTCGGAAATCGTAGACGGTCTAAAGAATAAACACCGCCGCCGCAAAACCTGTGACGCACTTCTTACTTTTGTCTTAACAAAGAAAGTCGGCAGTGGTCGGGGCAGTAGTCTGGCACAGGGTGGGGCGGCGGGAGGGCGTGATGGCAATTTTTTGTCCGCGTCACCCCAGCGGTGAGCTATTACTTTTTCACAAACTTTAGCGCCACACCGTTCATGCAATAGCGCAGTCCAGTTGGTTCTGGCCCGTCATTGAAAACATGGCCGACGTGGGCATCGCATCGTGCGCACAACACCTCAGTCCGAGTCTCGGGCAAGCTGTTGTCAACCTCTTCACGAATGTTTTCTTTGGCAATGGGCGCCCAAAAGCTGGGCCAACCCGTGTGAGAATCGAACTTGGCCTTTGAGCTGAACAAGGGCAGCTCGCACGCCACGCATTCAAATATGCCTAGCTCGTGAATGTCATTGAGTGGACTTGAGTAGGGCGCCTCAGTTCCCTTTTGCCGCGTAACCTGGTACTGCTCTGGCGTAAGAATTCGTTTCCATTCCCCATCTGTCTTGATCACTTTTTTGACTCCTTTAGAACCCGCGCTATCTCTCTTGCCATCTTGCAAAAGAGACCCGGACACAATCGGCCACCGCGAAAGCGCCGCAAATGCCCCCACTGCGATGGATGATGAAAGAAAGTAACGTCTATTCATAGTTGAATCCTCATTTACTGCGGTACTCCGGAGTCGATGTAATTACGGAACGAATTAGCGCACCGGATTGTTTATCCAGGTTTCGCCAAATGAAAATAATGCCGCGACCAGAGGAGTCGCGGCATTTCATAAGCGAGGTCAGAAAGCTAGCGCGAGTGCTCACTTTCACTCAGCGCTTTGGATCGATCACTTACCATCGCCGGCCACCAACGCTTCTCCAGCCCTCGGCGTAGCCACGCAGAAAGCCGTTCACATACGCGCCGTTGCCCCGTTGATTCCGGAAATAGTGGGAACGCTGCGGGTCATAGCTTTGACCTCGGCGAGCATCGCTCTGGCCCGTGTAGAACCCTTCCTGATAGCCCTGGTTCTGGGCCGCCGCACCGTAGCCGTAGCCATTACCGTAGCCATACCCGTTGCCGTTACCGTAGTAACCGTAGTTGCGCGGGGTGGTGTACACGCGGCGCGGCACGACGACTACGCTCGGAGCACGATATACGCGGCGATCACGATACCAATCACGGCGATCCCGATCACGGTTTCGCTCCCAGTTACGGTTCGAGTCGCGCCGCTCCTGGCGATCACGTTCGCGGTCCCAACGACCCTGAGCCTGGGCACTTGTTCCCGCCACTGCGCTCAGCCCCAAAAGGAAGAAGGATAAGAGAATAAACCCACTGATTTTTGATGTTCATTACGAATAAAACCTCCGCGCCGTAGAGCTTCAATTGGCATGCCAAAAGCGGTCTCTTTAGAGTTGCGGGTTTTCAGTCAGATCAATCGTCGTCCCAGCTCTTGGAAAGTACCGATATCGTGCATCGGTATGCTGCATACCGTCAACCGAGAAAACGACGTTTTTCTATTGATTAATCAAAGTTTTCTATTGATTAATCAAAGAAAGAGTGATCGCGCCGAAAGTGGACGATGACTTTGCGCGGTTCTGCGTCTCGATGTGCTGAGACCTGCGCCTTTCCGGAAAGATTGTGCTGGGGAGCGGGACATCCCTGTCCGCACCGAGCGCAAATTCACAATTGCGAGTTGCTTTTGCATGCTTGTGCTACTCTTAGCGAAAGTCCGGAAAACTGAGACTGGTCAATGGAATCGCGAGGTAAACTCTCGTCTTTTCAAACCACGAACGACGGGGAACTAAACTACTTAACGGTAAACCCACATCTCCGATGAAGAGAACAGAAAGGAGCCCCACAATGAGATTGACTGCCGCGAAAAAGACTGCATCGCTGTTAATCGGCTTGGTTCTAATCATGCTCGCAACTCAAAGCGTCGCGACCGCGCCGTTGTTGTCGCCGCCTCCGCTTCCGAATCCTGTGCTTTACATGACGGGACAGGAGGTTTACCAGGTGAGCGGCACGCAGTACACTCGCTATCGCTACGACGTGCTCAACAAGGGCGATTACCCGGCGGATTTTTTCGCCGCCGCGCCGGCTCTGCCACCGTGCGGCAACAACACCAAAGCATCTCGCACTTGGGTTGACTTCTACGATTCCCGTGGAAAACGGCTCTACGGGTTTTGCGCCTTGAGTAAGCCAAACGATCTTAATGGGATATGGTTTGCGCTGGAAACAAACGTGATTCCACCAAGCTATGTCTACATCGAGCTGACTGATCGCCAGACAAACACCAAGTACAAATCGAACCTGGCCGACACAACTCTATAGGATTTTCCAGACCGCCGGATTCTGATTGACCTTCCTCAACCCGAATCTCGGGTAGGTGAACAAGGAGTCGTGTTAGAGTCGCCCGGCGGATCACCGCAGGAGGGATAGATGCGAAAAGTAACTTTTGGTGGCGCCAACAGTCTCGATAATTATTTCGCACGCAAGGACAACGCGGTTGATTGGCTTCTTTGGACCGAGGAAGTCAGCGACATCATGGCGAAATTCTGGAAGACGATTGATACCGTTTTGATGGGACGCCGCACCTACGAGGTGGCCAGCCAGCAGAGCATGAGTTCCTATCCCGGTGTGAAGAACTATGTCTTTTCGCGGACGATGAAGAAGAGCCCTAACAAGAATGTCAAGATTATTTCCGAAGATGTGGCCAAGTTCGTGCGAAAGCTAAAGAGGGAGAAAGGAAAAGGCATTTGTGTCATGGGCGGCGGCCTGCTTGCGAAACCTCTTTTCGAAGCGGACTTAATCGATGAGGTTGGTTTCAACATTCATCCGGTCTTGCTCGGTTCGGGTATTCCGGTGTTTCACCACATGAAGCGCCAGATTGATCTGGAACTAATCGAATGTAAGACGTTGAAGAATGGTTGTGTTGCCGTTACTTATCGCGTCAAGCATAGGAAAGCACGATAGGAACATGAGACGATTTTCTCAAATTCCGTGTCCCTTTTCTCACTTCTTTCTCGCTGTTGCGGCAATATGATTTGCGTTGATGTCGACTCGCAGATAAAATTATGCTTCGTTCTCCCCAGAGTTATTTCCCGTAAATCCAAAACGTGAGCAGCCACGCCGCTTGTTCTCGGGGTCGGTTTGCTTCCGTTGTTTGCTGAGCGGGCCGAAACGGCCCGCATCTTCAAGAGTTAGTCTCCCGACATTAGCGAGCCCGATTCCTGCGGATACTTTTAAAAATTCGGAGTCTAACCATGAGCCGGAGAACTTCATATTCATGCGCGATGGTCTTCGTAATCTTCATTACGATCTCGACAAGCGCGTTTGGACAAACATCGCCCACGGTCGCGCCGGTTCGGCCGGAACCAACACCAACCCCAACACCTTCGCTCGAGAAGAAGTTCCTCCTCAACATTCTTCGCGATCAACGAGCGATTTGGACGTATCCTTTTAGCGCTCACAAAGGCGAGGCTAAGTGGCTGGCTCCGCTCGGAGTCTCTGCGGCAATATTGTTTGCCACCGATCGCCGCACGTCGGGCGAATTAGTCGAGAATGGAGACAACCAAACTCGCCTCAGAGTGAGCAAGGACATCAGCCGGCTCGGCGCGCTCTACACCACCGGTGGCGCCGCCGCTGCGTTTTACTTCGTGGGCCGCGCAACAAACAATGCACGCGCACGCGAAACAGGTTTACTCAGCGCCGAGGCGCTCATCGATAGCGCCATCGTGGTCAACGCGCTGAAGACGGCTTCCCAGAGGCAACGCCCGCCCGTCGACCACACCAGCGGCGAATTCTTTGACGGTGGCAGCTCGTTTCCCTCAGGCCACGCGATCAACGCCTGGTCCCTGGCCACTGTGATCGCCTCGGAGTATGGTCATCACCGCCCACTTGTTCGTTTCGGCGTGTACGGACTCGCGACCGCGGTAAGCCTTTCGCGCTTCACTGGTCGCAATCACTTCCTTTCTGATGTCCTGGTGGGAAGCGCGCTCGGCTATGGCATCGGACGCTATGTTTATCGTCAGCATCATGATCGTTCGATCGATGGCGATGATCCGACGAAGACGCCCGGGCGATCTAAACTGTTTCCGCTCATCACACCAAGCTATAACCGCGGCGGCCATGCTTACGGAGTAGCGCTCGCCTGGACATTCTGAGGCCTGCCGGGGCCGGACAAGACAAGGCGCGTCCCAATGAAACTTTGGCTGCGTGTTAACGCGCACATCGCGTAGTCGTTCAGCAATGATCTTTGCCTCAACGCCTACGCCCTGTGATACGCTTGGCGCCGATGGCGGTCGAGGAGAAAAGCGTAGAGTTAGCTTCGGCATTTGGCAGAAGGCTCTGGTGGTTGATTGTCGGGCGGCTGGTTGCCGCAGTCGGCCTGTTGTGGGCGGGCGCGTTATGGACCCGTGGTGGTTTTCGCGGCGGCCATGGACCATGGCACAACACGTTGCCCATCCTGTTTTTCGTTATCGGCGTTACAATCATCTACGCGCTGGCCCACCGTTTTTCCAACAGGCCCGTCTTCCTGGCTAGAGTCCAATTCATTACTGACATTATTCTTGTTACCTGGCTCGTTTGGGTCACAGACGACGTCCGCTCGCCCTATACCGCGCTTTACATCGTCATCATCTCACTCGCCAGCCTTTTTCTCGGACCACGTGACGCGATCGTAACGTCGGTTGGGTGCGCAGCGGCGTTTACCGGCTGCGCCTTGGCAGTCATATCCGGATTCGGCCCTCCCACTACTCAGGTTGCCGCTGAAGGTTCACTTGCCAAAACGATTCAGTCAGTTGGGCTCTTCGATATCGCGTTTCTTGTTGTGGGCCTGCTGTCAGCCAGATTGGCCGAACGCCAGTCGCGGTCCGATGTGCGGCTGATAGCCGCGACCCAAACACTCGCCAGTCTGCGCGCGCTCCACGAGCGAATAGTCGAGTCGATCCGGTCGGGAGTGGTAACTACGGATCTGCAAGGGAGGATTTACACTTTCAATGCGGCGGCGGAAGAGATCACCGGATACGAAGAGGAAATTGTGCGCGGAGAGGAAGTGTCGATCCTCTTCGGTGACATCCGCGATGATATAACCCAATCGCTGCGGGCCGCCGAAGCGGGTGAAGCCAACCCTCGATTCGAAGCGAATTGCCTGACGGCTGACGGACTACGTCTGCGACTCGGTTTCAGTATTTCGCCGCTGGCTGCCGAGTCGGGAGAAACCACCGGCATCATCATCGCCTTCCAGGACCTGACGCAAATACGCGCGCTTGAAGAAACGTCGCGGCGCCAGGATCGTTTGGCTGCCATCGGCCGCATGGCTGCATCAATCGCTCACGAAATTCGTAACCCCCTCGCCGCCATGCGTGGATCGATCCAGATGCTGCATGCCGAAATGGACGGAGATGCTTCCCAGGGCGAATTGATGGAGATCATTCTCCGTGAATCAGATCGACTCAACCGGATCATTGCGGACTTTTTGACGTACGCTCGCCCGCGATCGATCGTCCGCTCAAAGACGAACGTCTGCGAACTACTGGACCAGACGTTCACACTGCTCCGTCACAGCCCTGAGGTGGAAGAGCGCCAGGTGCTTGCAGCAGATCTGCCGCCCGCGCCTCTGCTGGCAGACGTGGACGCCGAGCAATTGCGGCAGGTCTTCTGGAATCTCGCCCGCAACGCTTTGCAGGCAATGCCCGGCGGCGGAACGCTGAGCGCGCGACTGAGACACAATTCAGAGGGACGGCTGCAAATCACTTTTGCTGACACGGGACGAGGCATGGCGCCCGAACAAGTGGAGCATCTTTTCGAGCCCTTTTCGTCGACGACCGGCGGCTCAGGGCTGGGATTATCAATTGTCTATCAAATCATTCGCGATCATGGTGGTACAATTAACGTGCGGAGTCGCGAGGACCAGGGGACGACCATTACTATTGAATTGCCTACCGATCGTGGACCTGAAACGAAAGCCGATGGTCAGTAGTCAGTTGCCAATTGTCAGTAGGCCGCACACGGGTAGCAGTCAACGAAGGCAGATTCGAAGCAATCATATTCGAAATGTCACGAATTTTGGAGCCCGAACTGCTGACCACTGACTAACAACCACTTTCTTGTTATGGCTAACCTTCTCATTGTTGATGACGAATTAGGAATGCGGCAGTTCTTGACGCACTTGTTTCAGCGCGACGGCCACAATGTGCGCGTTGCTGAAAACGGTGCGCGCGCGATGGAGCTACTGCGCCAGGAACCCGCGGACCTAATCATCTCGGACGTGAAGATGCCGGACATGAGCGGCATAGAATTGCTGCGCGCCGCTCGCGAGTTGTTGCCGGACGCTGAGGTAATCATGATGACCGCCTTCGCAAACGTTGAGACTGCGCGCGAGGCTTTTCTGCTAGGGGCATACGATTTTGTCCAGAAGCCCTTTGACAACGATCTGTTGAAGGAGACCGTCGCGCGCGCCTTGCAAAAGATCTCGCTGGTTAAAGAGAAGCAAGCGCTCGTTGAGGAAAACAAGGTATTGATTCAGGACCAGCGCATTCGTGGAAAACTTCAGAACATTATTGGCCGGTCCGAGCGCATGCAGGCCCTCTACCAAATGATTGAAACCGTCGCGCAGATCCAGTCGACAGTCCTGGTTACTGGTGAATCAGGAACCGGAAAGGAACTGGTCGCACGCGCCATTCACGACCTGAGCCCGCGCGCCGAACGGCCATTCGTTTCGGTCAACTGCGGCGCCTTTACCGAGACGCTGCTCGAGTCAGAGCTCTTTGGCTACGTCAAAGGCTCCTTCACTGGCGCAAATACAAATCGCAAAGGTCTGCTTGAAGCGGCAAACAGCGGCACGATCTTCCTTGATGAGATCGGCGAAATGTCGCCCGCGATGCAAGTCAAACTCCTGCGCGTGCTGCAGGAGCGAAGGCTGCGACCAGTAGGCGCAACTGAAGAAACGACCGTTGACACGCGCGTTATCGCGGCGACGAACCGCGATCTGGCCAGCATGGTCAAGGAAGGAACGTTCCGGGAAGATCTTTTCTACAGAATCTCTGTCATCCCGATCGAACTGCCACCACTGCGAGAGAGGGCTGAAGACATTGCCGAACTGGCAGCACACTTCGCCAACAAGTTTTGGGCTCAGAGCGGCCGCGCGTTATCAATTAGTGAAGGGGCGACGCGCTTACTCGAAAACTATTCGTGGCCCGGCAACGTTCGCGAGCTCGAAAATACCATCGAGCGGGCAGTCGCGTTGGAGACCACCGACTCGATTCAACCCGAGCGTTTGCCGGAAAGAATCACGAACTACAATCCCAACCTCATCGCCGAAGCTTTCGAATTCCCAGAAGAGGGCATTAACGTCGCGGCCCACTTGGACCAGCTCGAAAAAACTTACGTTCTGGAGGCTCTTCGGCGATCCGGTGGCAATCAAACGAATGCCGCTGAGATGCTGCGGCTTTCGGTTCGTTCACTGCGGCACCTGCTGGACAAACACGGGATTCGTGGTTTGACTGCTCAGATGCGCGATGAGCGCCGTGGGCTCGACTCAACCCCACGACGACGTTCATCTGATCCGCTTACTCGCCGGCGAGACGATGACCGGGAGGAATTCGCCGCTGGAGTTGGCGAAGGCTAACCGCCGCGTCCTCCGTTCTTTCGCTGCTGATTCGCCTGACTGACATAAACCGTCAACCCTCTGCTACCGGAATCCGTCAGTTAAGCTCGCCGGCCCTCTTCCGCAGAGACTTCGTTCAAGCAAGTTGCTAAGAGAATCCGGAGATTTCCCCGCCTTTCGCTCGCAGAAGTTTGTGGCACACGTCTTGTAGTTATGGCTGCAAGAAAATAGTGCGCCCGTGCGCGGCGCGACACGGACAGACGTTAGCCGTTGGCGCGAAAGAAAACTAAACCCCCGAATCATATCCAAGGAGTAAGAGCAAAAATGAAAAACAACCAACGCCAGGCGGGCTTCTCTCTAATTGAGCTGCTCATCGTCGTCGCGATCATCGGTATCATCGCCGCCATCGCGATCCCCAATCTTCTCGCTTCTCGTCGAGCTGCCAATGAAGGCTCGGCACAGTCTTCTCTCCGCACCATCCACAGTTCCGAGGCTACCTATC
>WNGL01000742.1_pt1 | contig 43861 bp, 31 predicted proteins | sample 5400591 | NCBI WGS metagenome assembly WNGL01 (sample SAMN13153377, study PRJNA577476) | soil metagenome | isolation source: 80 cm soil or saprolite under Garry oak tree replicate 1 | place: USA:California | collected 2016-06-15
CATATCTCGCACGGAAGACCTTTTTCAGCAGTTCGACGCACAGGGCCTCGATCTCGTCGATGTGTTGGGTACCGGCGAACCAGCGGTTCACCGGGCCGATATGCCCCTCGGCGGCGCGGATGCCGACCTCGGCGGAGAGGAGCACTCTGACTGTTGGGCTCGTGGGCGCTTCCGGGGCAAGCAGGTTCAGGCACTGTCTGCCTCGCCATGCCTCATTGCGCGCCACTGCCGCCAGCACTGCCTCCTGCATCTCCTGCGGGCTACGGCAGGCGTCCAGGACGGCTCTGGCATTGGCGAGGATGTCGGGGTCATGCACTTCGAGCTGCTCGGGTGGGTCTTGAATATCACGCATGGGATGGTCTCCTCTCATCGAATACTTGGGTAAAGATTGTCGTTCTGCTCCTCTCTATCAAGATACCACATGCGATGTCATCAGCAGTACCATCTTGTTCAGATGCGCATGACTTTCCAAGATACCCCTGCCTGGCCAGCAATCCCAATCAGCGATTCATAGTTTTATCGGTGAGTGCTACGCCTTTTCTGTTCGTATGTATAGCCTTCCCAAGCCATTCTACACAATTTGCAATAGCGACACATTGCGCAACTCGATTCTGACCACCCATTCCCTGAAGTGCAATTCAGATATGTAACAAGAAGACTGATCTGCAGAGGGATCAACCTAAGGACATTTTGACGTAGCAACCGGCTGCACACAAGGTGGTTAAAGGAGACGGCAAGCATAAAGGAGGAACAACGCCTGAATGGACTTTACAGGCCCATCCCCTTATGCCTGCCGTCTCCATTGGTCGACGAGTCACATTACAGGTTAAAAAAGTTCAAAATCGCGAGCAAAATTCCAGCACCTGTGCCGAGTGCTACTAAAAACTTTAGTAAGCTCTTTACTGCGTCCATAGCTTCTTACCTCCTTTCAAAGAAGTGCTAGAGCGTTTCGTAGTGCCAGTAGAGCGCTTCGTGCCAGCATCAGAACGCTTCTTTCGCCAAGTCCCGTCGTCATTACGGGTCCTCGGCAGTTTCCCACCGTTGACATACGGTCCCTGTCGGGGACCAGCGCGCCTGTCAGTTACAGCCATACGCCTCGTCTCTCTATGAACGGTTGTATTTGACACAACCCACGTTTGAAGTGCAATAACAGTTTATCACACATCCAGTAGTATACCTTGCTCAGAGCCATATCACAAGAGGCTTACAAGACAAATAGATTCATAAACCCGCCAGCTCGCGTCGACTTGTAAATTGGTTATAAACCCGTCAGTTCGCGTTGACTTGTAACTGTTTCTGAACTACAATACAAATCATGAATACTTCCTTCTCACTAATGACAAGAGAGATAACCACAGAACAACTCATTGAAGCATGCATCAGTGAGGGTATCAACGTGAGTGTGACGCAACTCGGCCGCTGGGTGCGGGAAGGTTTCATCCCAGAGTCTCTCAGACGACGACACGGGCGAGGTCGAGGAATGGGAACCGAATGGCTCTGGAAAACAGAATGTCTGCCACTAGCGGTGCTTATTGGACGCACACTAGCTAATGACCATCGATCATTCCAACATACAGCAATGATCCTGGCAGCAACTGGCTATGCACCAGCAACTTCTCGTCTGCGCCTCGTTCTCCTCGATGGCTTAGCAGCGTTCAAGCAACTTATGACTACGCGACAAACGTATCTTACTCAGGACCATCCACAAACGGAAAAGCGTAAGCGATTGGCCAAACACATGAGGCGAAAGATGCCCGATATGCCCGACGCAGTATTTGAACCTTTTACTGCGTGTATAGGAGCTCTGCTTGGCGTGATCTCTCCGGATGACCCCAATGCCCCAGAAAGCATGAAGCAGCTTCAGCAGTTCATTTCACTCCCTGCCTTACAGCAGCGATTGGAAACAATTGACAGTTCCGCGCTACTGGAGAAATATGAAGAAGCAGGACACATGATACCCATACTTGCGCCAGTAATGGTGGGAATGTTCAATTGGTTCCTCCTCCCTCTCCTCAGGCAACAGTTGCAAAAAGAGGGACGCGCGACATCAACGCTCCCAACCAGCATCGATCCAGAGGCGATTCTGGGAACGATACAGCTAGAAGCAGGACGCACGATCACTTCTAACCCAGCGATTGGGTATCTTCGCCTTGCCTTTGCCATTTTCCTCACAGTCATTCCAACAGAGGATACTGCGCTCCTGTCCCAGTGGTCCATGATGCTCCGAGATATTCTCTTTCAACTTCTGAACTACAGGGGCATCTCGCCTGAGCCAGTGATTGGCCTCCTAGAAAAGGAGAACACAGCACAAACCCTACCCTCCCGCCCTGATTAACCCTGAAATTGACACTTATGTGCATTCGTTCTCGATCTGCTGTTACGATTGCCACCACCTGCTGGCGATTCTGCATACTCTCTGTGACTTCGATTAACAGCCCGACATGGGCTTCAAGAGCAGCGAGGAGGTCAGAGTCGCCATAGAGGCCAAGAGCTGGAAGACAGGATTCAGCGCTGTCACAGTACAGATGGAGTGCAAGCTCGCCTCCATTTCTGTGCGCCAGGACTGGCCAAATTGTTCCGCCAGACTGCGCGATCATCACTCGTAGGTCGTATCTGTTGTACACAAGGGCTATCTTGTACGCTCATATTTGATCCCTCCTGCCAACATCAGTTAATTCTCACATTTGTTAGCGCTATAAGCAAGAGTCATACTCGCAAGGCATCTGTAAATATCTCCTTTAGTCGCCCTTCTAACATCGCTTTTGAGTCGGGAAGCCCTTGTAGAGCCTCAATACGATTGTTGTTGTAGCTTTGAGATGAGCCAGGATAGAGGATTGCGGCATAGCGGACCACATCATTCTGTTCCTCATCGCGTATAGCGTCATGGTACGTATGCATCTTATCAATATCTTCTTTCTTTGGCGTGCCGCTTCCTGGTCCTTCTTCTTGCCGCTCGCTATCCAGTTTATATTTCGGGTCGAACAAGTAAATGGAGGGAGTGTTTTGAGGCGGAAAGATCTCTAACGCGATGTCGGGACGCTGTGCAAAAGAAACACTATGGAATGCATCAGTGGCATTGACGTTGGTATTGGTATAGGTGCGTTCAGGTATCATCTTGACGACTGTCCCGGTTGCAGGATGTTCGAGGACCAGCACGGGTTTGCCGCCTAGCAACAGCCGGATAAAAATGCCGTTTCCATCTCTTTTCGCCAGCTGCTGGGACTTCACTTCATATTCCAGCGACCCCGTGAGATCAAGGAGTACAGAAAGTACTTCCAGGGTACCCCAAACCTGATAGAGAGACGGCAGGTTTTCTAATGGTCTTTCCAGGGCGGGTTCATCCAGGTAGACGCCTGGGCTTTGATGGAACTCCAAGTAGCCTTGTAACGCTGCATGATACGCTGGCCGCTTCAAGAACACCATCGAGGTTTGTATTGGGAGATAAGCGGGGAGAGTCACATCCTCCAGAAACGCTGCTTTCCTCCTCGCGGCGTCGAAGGAGGCGCATAACGTTTGAACCTCCCCGGCAAGCGCGTTGTTCGATGCGCTTTCGACAGTGGAGCTGAGCCTGCGCAGGCGGAGATCGACCTGGCGTAGGTAGGCTTTGACAAGGCGATTTTCGTAGACATCAACGCTGTGTTCCACCCTCGTATCCAATAGACGTGTAGGGATTCCATACCTATCGAGATTAGAGGGGCGAGATATCGCCTGCGCCAGATCAGCGGGACGCGGACGCCTGGCGCGCTCGCGCGGCACCCAAAGTTTGGTCGTTTGGAGTACCTGGTGAGGGTCGTCTGCCAGGTCATTCAACACCTGGGCGAGTCCCGGAAGATCGGGTCCACCGTTAATCGCCCTTTGTAAGCGTGCCATCTCCGTTGCTACCGTGGATTCGCCGGGAGGGAGGGTCTTTAGACCAGTAAATGCTGCATTGCGCTGGAGTCCCAGAGCAATAGCAGCAGGCAGTCGTATTTCGAGGTCCTCCATCATCTGCGTAAATGCCGCCTCGTTGATCTTCCCAGGCGTAATGGTGACGAGCTTTTCATCGATCTTTGCTTCCTCGTTGTACAGTGTCAGGCGATAATGGCCTGTCCCTGATAATGGCCAGTCAGCGACGATGCGAAGCTGCCCTCCGATATGCTTTGAGTAGAGCAGTAGCTCTTCGCTGCCTTGCCGCACCAGGCGAAACGTACCAATCGCCCACGCTTGCAGGCTGACACCGACCTCGATCCTGGCTCGCGTCCATTCCGTGGGACCGTCGATACGGTTCCCGAACAGGTCGAGGAAGACAATACTACTAGAAGTAGGAGGCAAATCCATGTTGCTGGAACCCCTCAAGCAAATGCTGCACTTTGGTGTGACTGAGCGGATAGCTATCAGCAGGCAAGATAACCCCTAATTTCTTGAGCACATCGCCAATTCTCAGGTCAGCTCCCTTGCATTTAGGTAATATTTTCTGCACGATCTGCTCATCGAGCGCTTCTTGCCAACTGCAGCCCAGATTGACGGCAGTATCAATATACTTTTTGATCTCATCCAGAACGCGAAAAGCAAACGATGCCACGTCGTGTATGGCATCCCAAATCGCCATCAGTACATCACTATATAGCTCATCCCCAATATATGCTCTTAATGTCTCACGTGAAACGGTCAGCTCGATGAGCTGGGCACGGTCATAGATTTTATCGGCGAAGCCATGAGTAGTTTCATCGATGTTGATTGTCCCGATAAAAAAGAGATTGGGATAGATGTTGATGATTTTCTGTGCGCCAAGATCGATGGGCGCCGCACTAGATCGTGCACGTACCTCCATCGCCGAAAGGAACTTGGCAAAGTAATATTCCACGCGCGCGAGATTCATTTCATCCAGCACCAGGTGATAGGGCCTCGCTGCGCGCCCTTCCTCGCGGGCCTGTTCGTATTCCTGCGCCGCGGCTTCTAGAAAATAGCTAAAGACCGTGTGATGGTAGAGCAATTCATTGAGCGGATCGAGGTAGCCCAGCAGATCCTCATTCGTTGTCCAGTTGGGAGCTACTGGCACCAGACAGTAGTTCGCCTTTACCGCACCTGCGGCAATCTGCTCAAACGGTGGCTCGACGTAGCTCTGTAGTTGAGTAGAAGATTCAGGAATAGGTATTTTCTCAACCTCGGTTTGTGGTTTTAAGCGATATATACCTTCACTGATCCGTTCAAACACTTGAGAGTGGGTTGTCAATACATTGCTGACGATGTGTTCTGGCGTTTTTCCTTTTGTTTGTATGCCGCTTTCCAACGCTCTTGCAGTGATTTCCGATATGGCTAGCGGTTCACCTGCATCTTCTAAAATCCTTTGGATCACCTGGAGCCATGTTTTATTATCACCAAAAAAAACATCGTCCTGACTGCATTGATAAAGAAACCAGTCCAGCTCAAGAAAATCAGCAGCACCCAATGCCTCTTTCAAAGAGCCTAGCTCGCTTTGAATCACCTCCATAGAGGTAGAGGGGGTTAGATTTACGCCAAGCTTTCTCACCATCCCTCTTGAAACGCCATTGACAAGCGCGAATTCATCAGGGTGAAAAACCATAACTAGACCGGTTGAGTTGTTTCCACCAAAACCAGGGATAGCATCAATCTGGCGCGACTTCTCTATGGGGGAGAGCGCGGGATCATTAAGGATACGCAAAGCTGTGCGAATCTGCTGAACCTTCTGTTCATCGCTCTTCGAAAAGCGTATATCATACGCTCGTGTTGCCTGTCCCCAGATATAGTTCCCATGCAATTGTAGGTCACCGGAAGCAAGAGCAGTCTCCAATTCACTGAGCGTCACATCTCCGTCGATTAATGGCTGGCCAAGCAATCGCTCCACACTGAACACAGAAGCAGAAGGCCTTTCAAAGATTCTCAGTTCAAGGTTACGGTTGTGCAGATATGTCTTGCTCTCGATATTCCAGACTTCGTACAAGAAAGTTTGCAGGTCTATCGCATCAGGATGCGACAGTAACTGACGCAATTGTGCGGCGCGGGTTCGCCGGACGTTTATCTTGAAGCGATTAAGCGGGTCTTGCTGAAACGCAGCAAAAGCTTCCTTCATTGTCTCCTCGATGTTTCCCACAAAAGGCATCTTGCTTTGCATATGCGCATCCTCATTTCTACGAGGCATTCAGTATAGAAGCATCTCACGAAGCCTGGATGATGATTGTGTTTCCCATGCAATGAGTGAACATTGTACTTCTTAACCCCCCGCCACATCGCGTAGTTCGTGAACCCATATTAATGAATTTGCCCAGGCCATCTCGTGATCAAACTCAGGGATGAATTGCACTGCATCGGCATCGCGACCGACACAGAGTCTCCAGCGATATATCCTGTCATGTGCGCTGGCGATCACATGCTGAAACGAGGCAAAGTCCAGGCGTAACCTGATCTCAGGGCCGCTGAGTATACTACCTGTACTTGGCATGGATACAACCAATGGAGCTTCAATTGGACCAACTGAAAGCGTCATCGTAGGTACTGTACCAGGGGAACCAAAAGACATCTCTATCATATCGAGAGAGGAAGCATCCGAATATAGATTCTCCCACTGCTGCTTGAGCGTCATCAATCCGGTTAGGAGCAACTCTTGCTCGACGGTCATTTGTGATAAGGGTGGACGCAAGACGCTAGTATAGCTCGGCGTGGATGCGGGCATACAGGGAATAGCAACTGGAATACTACTTTCATACGCATGGGAGACAAAGAAACTAGATGGAGAGGGCCGCCACCACAAATATAATTCAGGTGGTGATTGGTCTTCCGGGGCCATTTCCTCTGATGCATGCTGCAAGAAATCTATGAGTTGTTGCACAGCGCTGCTCCCTAACGTGATAGTCCAAAATGGCCTCTCTCGCGTCTGTCCATGGATAGTCGCCTGTGAATACCGTTTCCCATCGGCCCAGGTGCATTGCAACAACTGTCGTTCCTGGGTTACTGGCTTCGTTGTGATCTTCAAAAATGTCCCACTCGCAGAGTTTAGGTATGGCTCGCCACTGGCCAGGGGAGTTGTCCAGTGGAGCGCCTGCGAGAGATAAGAAGCTGGTACGCTCACGACCTCTTGTGGAATGTGGGATGTATCGTGTGGCGCTTCTGGCGCATGAAGATCGCTGTGTGGATGGGAAGCTCTGTATGAGACTTGACGTTCTGAGATGGCTTGCTTCCCCCGGCGCTCACTACGAGCAACAACTAGTCGCCTGCCAATATGTGGCGCAGCTCCTATCCTGCGTACCACAGCCTGGCGTTTTTCTTGTGTCATCTTTTCCGCGCTGCGTATTTCTGCATCGCTCTCTATCGCGTCTAACCATAGTCGCAACTCTTCCAGTTCGTTTGCATCGACAGGTGACGCTTGCTCCCACCACTCCTGCCAGTCACGCAGGATCTGTTCGATCAGACGAGGCTCCGCGATTGCCAGCCCATATTCCAGGTTGTCTTCCAGCCCAGGGAATGTGGCATTGCCCGATCCCACGATTGCCAGACTGGCGTCGAAGGCCCAGACTTTTGCATGAACATTGTTTATCACTCGTATTTCAACGCTGATGCGTGCAAATTCAGTAGGCCAGGCCAGCAGATGTTGTAGCGCGGCGATATCAGAAGCGCCGCTCAGGAAATCGTCCGGCAATGCGCGAGTGATGACCCGCAGAGTCAGTGGTTGTGGGTTTGAACGCATAGCCAGCGTATTCTTGATCATGATGACGACATTGTCTTTGATATACGGGCCGACCATCAGCAGGTCGCGCTGCACATGCGCCAGGGCCTCAAACAATCGTTCTCGCCACGGCGAGCGGACCGGCTCGACTAAAGGAAGGCTCTCGTCTGCCACGTACTCGCTCCTCTCTTACCTGCTTATACTCGCGCTGGGCGCGTATGCCGCGATATTTCGGAGCGTCTCAATCACCAGGCGTTTATCGAGCAGCTTGTGTTCCATTTGATTATAGTAGCTGCGCAGGCAGCGATAGCAGGAATCGAGGCACGTGCATTGCTCCAGACGCTCCAGGGCTGCTGCGGCTGCTTGTGGCAAACGCCGCGACAGGCTTTCGACGTAACCCGCACCGCCGGGAACATCGTCGTAGAGAACGATTTGTGGCTGCAACACATCGCCACGCGGCACTTCGCGCTCAAAGCCTCCGATCTCACTCTCTTCTGTTTGCAGTGCCAGATTAGCCCCCAATACCAGCGCGTTCCGTAATGTTACCTGGAACTTTGCGAGGTCGTCCGCCCCCTGTGGAGCTACCGATCTACCCGGAGTATCGATTTCCAGCACATCAGTTTCGAGGCGATATGCAAGGTGGAATAGGCGCACGGTGCCGGAGCAACTCCTGCGATGGCGCTGCTCCCAGCCTTCCTGATGTGGATCTTTCCAATGGCCACAGGTAGTGCAGATCTCAAATCCTGTCGGCCCTCGGCCTGCTGAGCCGAAAATAAAGCCGACGTTGGCAACAAAGATGGTTGTATTCCGGTGATACGTCAGGTCGAAACCCGCCGGGCCAATGCGTCGTTCACCTGATGCCCCTTCATTGATGAGGTACTCATGGACGGCGTAACCTTCTCTGGTGCGGGATTCTTCTGCGGCGGAGATCGTGCGTGTCATGACGCCCAGGAAAGAACGGGCTTCCAGGTACGAGTAGCGGATCAGTTCCTGCTCGCATGATTCACAGTACTGCGCTGTCTGGCTGAGGGTTGCGAAGCCACAGCGAGGGCAGATGCTATACTGCGTATCGCTTTCCGGGGCATCACTGCGCTGGAAGTCGAGTCCAATGATAGAGTAGATGTTGCCATCACAGTAGACAAGGTTGCCGGGCGCGAACTCAGTGATGCCCATATCCTGGCCTCGTAAGAGCGGATCGCGGCTCTCGCCAAGGGGCACCATCCGGAACTGGTCACCGACGAAAGCGTAGGCTGGCAGGAAGCCCTGGCGTGCCAGGTACGAGAGCGGATAGGCGCGTAACGGGTCGGACTCCAACTTATAAAGCAGGAGATCAAGCACCTGCCGTCGTCTCTGTTGCTCCAATGTCGGTCGTCTGGCAGGGATCTCATCCAACGCCTGGAGAACGCTGCGCCGCTCGATCAACCAGGAACGGAAGGCGCGTTCCAGGGCAGTGGGAAAAGCGTCGATCACGCTGCCGACATAATCGCTGTTGAGCCAGGGTAGACCGCCAGCGTGCGTATCGCGAGCGAAGGCGTCGGCAACAGCAATCTGGACGGTGCCGCGTCGCTGCCTCAGTTCGGCGATCAGAGGCTGGATGCCCACTAACTGATCATTGTCATCGACAACCTGGCCAAGCAAGGGCGGCAACTGGGCGGTCAGCTTTTCCAGGATGAGCGCGTGCAGGTGCCGCCGGATGATGCGCTGGTTGTCGAAGCCAAAGACGGGCGCGCGCACGACACCACGTATCATATCGGCAGGCTTATCATAGTAGTAGCTATCGTGGCCGCGATGCTGCGCGAAGGCCGTGATGAGCGCTATCTGTTCAGCGCGCCCGGCACGGCCACTGCGCTGGGCATAGTTGGCCGGACTGGGCGGAATATTGCGCATCATGACGGTGGGCAGGTCGCCGATGTCAACGCCCAACTCCAGGGTAGGCGTGCAGACGAGAACGTTTACCTCTCCCTTGCGAAATGCATCTTCGTATTGCTGCCGCGCCTGTCCATCTAACTGGCCGCTGTGTTCATGCGGCGTCACTCGAATCAGTTGTCGTTCCAGGTAGTTGTGGACATAATAATTATCTTGCTTGGGTTGCAACAGTTGCAGTGTTCCGGCGCAGCGTACCGCCGGGCAGACGCCGCGCACCGAGTACGCGTAGACGCGGCGGCAGGCGTTGCACTCGTACCCATCGCCTTCGCCCACTAGTTCCAGCTCGATGCGCTGGTGATCGACCATGAGCGCCTGCTGGTGATCTTCCGCTTTGCCGATAGTTGGCCGCTGCAGGTAGCCCAGTTCTTGTAAAAGGCCTATGATCTGTCGGACCGGCTCGATTGCGCTGGCGTTGTCGCGCAGGCGTAGCACTTTGCGGAGATAGACTTGAAACTGCGAAGGCGAACTAGCCCTGGTCGTGGTCGGCAGTATCTTGTAAGCATGACCCTGCCGCACCGAGACTTGCCCATAACCGACGGGGCGCAAGTCACGGTCGAAGCCTTCCACTCGTTCTTCTCTGAACTGGATCGGCGTCTTGAGAAGCAGGTGATCGAGCGCACGCCGCGTCCGCATTTCATCCAAAATCGTTGCGCACAGGTTGTACAGTTCGTCTAATACAAGTCCCCGGTGTTGCGCGATCTCGGCAGCAACAACGCTTTCAGCTACTGCTTCCTGCAAACCATGATAGTGGACTCGCATCAATCCCAGCCCTTCAAGCGAGATACGGCGGTTGCCGCCGCGTGCGAACTCGGCAAGGACGGGCCACGTTTCCTCGCGGATGCGCTCTTCCCGCTCGTGTTCTCGCCTGGCAGCCGGGAACAGGCCCAGGCGCACGCCGTAAGTGTAGACCAGCGTTGGCAGGTCAGCCAGCCCGACGGCAGCATGGCCCAGCTGCTCTTCATCGTATACCACCTGGTAAATCAATTGACGCTTGGTGAACTGACCATGCTTATCGCTGAGATAGCCTGCCTGGAATGCGGCGTCCTGCCGGTTGTCAGTGAAGATCAACATGCGGCGCTCGTGCCTGTCCAGGCGTTTCATCAGAGCGCTGGTCAGCACGGCAACGCTGGCAGCCACGCTCGTGCCGAAGGTGGTGACGATCTCGCGTGCTCCGTAGCGACCCAGGCAGGCTGGACATTGCGAGATGCGCCCCCGGTGATAGAACATCCTGATGACCTGGCCGTCGCAGCCGTTGATGCATTGCATCTGCGGTGGCATCTCCAGCGTGGCTTGCCCACACTGCCCGCAGACATAGATCGGCTTGAGGGTAGCCGGTATGCGATTGGACGTGGCATCACCCGAAGGAACAGTGGCTGGTTCTTCATCGATGTCGTCGTCATCATCCGATGATTGTCCGGTGCGCTGGATGGCAACTGTCAGGTGCAGTGTGCGTGATGTACTTTCCCGTACGTTGTCAGGCTCAAGCATATAGACACGTGGGACGCCTGTACGTGGAGACTGGTAGTGCTGTGAGTTGCTGGGGTCGTCCTGTGGGGTAATGTCACGGTCGATCATACCGCGCCAGAAATCCTGGCCGCAGGAGCGGCAAACTTCAACTGGCAAGCAGCGCCCTTTACAATCCGGGCACAGGTCAATGCCAGATTCCCAGACGTGACCACAATTGAGGCAGCGCGTGAAGCCATCCAACCCACGATAGAGCATATGCACTTTGGGACGCAGGCGCGGCCCCTGCTTCGTTGTCGCCAGCGAGCCAAGCAAGAGATAAGCTGTGATCTCTGCTATCAGGTTGTGCTGTGGCACGCCGCGCCGTTCTGGCTGCTGTCCCAGGTGGGCAGCCAGTTCGTCTATCGAGCGTGGAATGCTGAGAAAGCCTTCCAGTAGGCGCAGCAGAGCATTGTCTTGCAGCAACACGCCCAGTCGCTCGCCCAGCGTGTTGGCTGGTGGAATGGACAGTCCGCATATGTGTTGCGCGAGCCTCAGTATCACCGCTTCGTCCGTTGCATCGAAATGATCCAGGAGATGCTCGTCGATCTGCGGTGGCCGCGGCCAGTAGGGAGCGTGCAGTAGCCCTGGCTCGTCGAAACGTTCCAGAATGATCGACTCGGGCGTGAATGCCTCAGCAAAGAGCTTACTCGCAAATCCTGCCACCTCATCAATATCATCGCCCTTGACCGTCGCACTGGTGCCAACGCATACCAGGCCACCGTCGCTTCTACCGACATGTTCATTAAAGCGGCGAATGAGGCAAGCCACCTCAATGCCACGAGCGCCGCCATAGGTGTGGACTTCATCCAGAACGAGGTAGCGCATCTGCTGGTGGCGAAAAATGCGCTGATCCTCGCGGCGTACCAGCAACAATTCCAGCATGACGTAGTTCGTCAGCAGAATATCAGGCGGGTCGGCTTGGATGCTCTCGCGGCTCAGGCATTCTTCCGGAGGCACATCTTCGGGTTGCTCGCCCACGGATGCGTCATTACGCTGCGTGTCTCCTGTGTAGCGAGCAAAGGTGATGCCTGTTCCTTTGAGCAAGTGACGCAGGCGCTTGAGCTGGTCGTTCGCCAGGGCGTTCATGGGATATATCAACACAGCCTTGACGCCTGGTGTCGCTTTGTGCTGCAGACAGTAATCGATGATAGGGATGAGGAAAGCCTCTGTCTTGCCGCTGCCTGTCGAGGATGCAACAATGGTCTGCTGTCCACTGGCAAGGCGACGGATGGCTCGTTCCTGGTGATCGTAGAGCGTCCAGCCGCGGAATATGCTGGCTGTGGTGGGTAGCAAGATACTCTCGCGTGCCAGGTCTGCGACTGACGCACCCATCGTGAATGGCTGGCTGAGGCTGACATATGGCCCTTTCCATAGCAAGTACTCGCTGCTGATCTTTTCATCAATCTGCAGCCGCAACGCATCATCCAGGATGGGAAAGGTGGTTTCGATATACCGCCGGTAGTCGGCGCAAATATGCTGAGCTAACGCCAGTGGCTGCATAGTCCCCCTCGTCTTTCTACGCATATAATGCTGCCGGAATTTGCCTCAATGTGCCTTGAGAATACCTAGAAGCGTCTGTTCTCTCTATCTGTAGTTAAACTGTTCGGGAGGCACCCACTGCCTCACAACGATTTTAGCGCGATGGTATTTGTCCATTGGTCTTCTTCCAATAGCCTCTTTGCAATATTCGACAAGGTCAAGTCTTGCCTCGCTTTTTAGCCCATAGTTCGGATCACCCGAAGGTGCCATACTGTAACTAAATGCACCCAGTAATACATCAGCGAGTTGAATAAGCTCAATCTTTTTCGAATCCTGAGCACTAATACTGTGTATGACTCGAGGTCTCTTTGGCCCGTAGGCTCTCTTATACACACGATTGAGCAGAAAGCCCACTCTATCGACAACCGTATCCTTGCTAAAGAATCCTTTATCGGGATAAACACCCCAGCTTATTGTATCGAAAATGCCGCCGAACGATACCAACAAAAACTGGTAGAAAGCAGAGGCTAATCTCTCGTCCTGATTCGACGTTTTATTTGCTCGCGGACTGAAGCTCTTCCAGGTTGAATCGGACGTATCAATGACAAACAGCGAGAATCGAGCAAGATCATCTTGGAGAAAAACATCAGCCCACGCTTTGTAAGCATCAAGATATTCTTTTGAAACCTTTCCCCAATGCATCTCCCTGGTCAAATTGAAGGCAGATCGTACCTGAGCCAGCTTCTGAACTAATTGCTCTCCTCTATGCATAGTACAAATGACACCACCCAACATGAGATAGTGGTTTCCTGGAGGATGGTAACGCTCATCGGAATATAATTCATAGCAGATTCTCACTGATCCCTCTCCTGTTGAGGATACAATCAAACGCCCAACTAACCCATCTAGCACTTGATGCAGTATACAGGATTAGCCCATCGGAAACAAGAAAAATGAACCATAATCAAAATTGCACCCTACTCAGGTGACTAGTGACCTATCTCTCCTTAGCATTCGTATTCTCACTGCGCTGCTATTTTCCGGCGATCTCAGCCATACAGGGAGGAAAGCATACTCACAAAAAGCGAATCTGTGTCTTCCCCTCAGCAAAGGTTCCTTTCCTGCGTTTGGGATTGGATGAGATTACTGTTATCCGCCCGCCTGACTCCATTGGTTTGAGAGCTTCAGCCCTAAATTTGTAGAATGGTGTTTCTCCGATCACATATTCCTCGATTTCCTCAACACTGACTGCTTGCCCTTTGAAATGATTGCTCAACATACGCTGAAGAATGGTGTAATCTGGCTGAGAGAACAACAATAGTTGATTTGGGTTGGTATTGTCCGAGAATTCATAAGTTCCTGTGGGGTCTACCTTCCACATGGACTCTTTCATCCTTTTCATGCCCAACAAGTTATTTGTGCCGAAGAAAAGAAAATAGTCTATTGTGTTGCGTCTGTTCCGCATACAAAACGAGCGAATGTATCGAATATCTGCTACCTGCCTGAGTTGATCTTGATAGAGATTATGCAATCTGTCTCGACGTTCTCGCACATTAACCGCCGCTTGCGCTATCCTCCGCCACTCTGATGTACCGAATAATGCGTCGTACTGAGCCTCTTTGTTGGTATAGTCAGCCGTAAGAAAACGATTGATCTCCTCGTACATAAAAGTGATCAGAACCTCGCACTTTGGGTGGCTCATCAATCTTTTAATTGTATTCATGGGCGTATGTGAGTAACCGAACGGGTCAATGAAGGCAAATGTCGGCGCGAGGCGCAATTGCTGATCTTCTAGCGGCGTCAGCAGATCAGTCATGGTCTCATCGAAGTTACCTTCGAAGATTTCATACGATGCTGTTGTGGGAAGTATACGCTGCGCTAATAAATGTCTGAGATGTTCGCATCGAGCGTGGTCTTGCTCAATAAAGAGAAACCGCACTTCTCTGGTGCGTATCGGGGAATGAGTATGATTGAGGAATGTATCAATGGCAATGATCGGCGAACCTGGTTCACCTCTCTCATATTCTCCAGGCCCGGCGAACCCGTCCAAATAGATGATACGCCCGTTGTATGATGTCATGATAGGAAGCCATCCCTCAAGGTAGCGACGAAGGATTTCATGCTTTGCCCGGGTGTGGTCATCCATCCTCCAAAGGACTGCTTTGGGAGCAGGCACGTTCCAACCTCTGGCTTTCTACCACCTCTGGCGAGACAACGTTTTGTAACAGTCAGGAACTGCTGGAAATACACTTCCGGCTATGAAAAGTGTAGTGCTCAAGTAAACATGAATGAAATGGATATATGGTGAAGAGTTGCAAGCAGAGTACGCGCATAGATAGGTAGCAATCTTCCCGCGTCAAGTGTACTCTTTTCCGATTAGATTCACAAGAGTCAGTATGCTACCTATTATATATAAGCTACTTTTATCACTGCTGAGGCAGCACGGGGAGTTCTTTTCGCTGTATGCGATTGCGGTCTTGATAGCTGATGTGGCACGCGCAAGGCATACTTGTAATGTCTCCAGCGCGTAGGAATAGGAAAGCCTCAGTTGGATCGGCTTTACACGGAGTGGTTTTGACGTGCGACATGCCATAATGGGTGAGCATTGCTCTGATCCAGTGGTAGAACTGCTGCTGGCGATGCGCTGAAGGGCGATATTTGTGCGATTTCACCACTGGTTCCATTTCAGACAGTAGCGATGAGACGATCTCTTCTGGGAATGATGCCCGCAGGGTACCAGGCATCTGTGGCGAGAAGCGTAAGATATCGATGGTCATGCGCTTCAGGCGTGGGCCAAGTATATCAGCCATCATTTCAAACAGTTCGTGGTACTGCCGTTTATATCCCTCAATCGGAATAATTGGCCCCAGGCGTATAGTATGATCCATCGCCCCATTATCAATAGCCCATGCCAGCCCCCTTAAACGCGCTTCCGGCGAAGCACCGCCCGGCTCGAATACGGCAGATATGGCCGGTGCGTTCAGGCTAATGGCAAGTAAGGCCAGTCGGCCATCCAATTGCAAATATGGTTCATAGACGCCCTTTGTCAGGAAGAACGCAACGATGCCGCGTTCGGTCGAGAGATCGAGAATAGTTTGGACGAGAGAGCCATTTCCCTTCTCATCAACGAACCAGGGGTCTTCCTCGACAGGGCCACCTAGTTCGGCCCAGTTGACCACGCTTCCACGCGGCAAAGTGTCTAGTTCAGGAATAGCATCTTCCAGGTTGAGAGAGATACTCTTGATCCCCATACCCTGTAGCCCGCGCAGGTAACAAAAGCTGCACTCGGCAGGGCAGACACCCTGCGCATAGTTGCCCCGTAGGAAGCCGCGAATAGGAGTTGCCTCACGCTCCTCCTCTTTAGGGCGCGTACCTGCTATCCAGGTTGTCTTTCCGCGCTGGTAAGCAATAACCGGAGTCCATGTGCCGCATGTCGTTCCTGTTCCGCCGACAAATGGCGCAATAAACTGTGGTTTCCCGCTACCGCCGCGCCTGCTGAGTAATACAATGCGCGTCTTGCGCTCTTGCTCCGATACTTCAGGCCAATACTCTCTATGTGTAGCCATCGCGTTGACAGCAGTTTCGTTGCGCCCACGTTCGTCAAGGATGGTCACCGAGTCTGCAAAAGTATGAAGTTGCAAGGCCGCCTGCTGAGCCAGCTGGCGCTCTGTGTCGTTATGTGCTGTGATAAGCAGCCTGGGCAAGCGCTGCGGTGCAACTCGCTGCCGGTTCGCCAGCAAACGCCGCGCACGCTCGCACATTGCCCCAGATGAAACAGCCGCATCTAGCGCGATTACATCAATAGCAGCCAGGCGTTCGAGCATGACGGGAGGTGAGGTGATACTAAGTAGAGAAATATGCGCTTCATTAGTGGTAGCTCTGGTATTTTGACGTATCGCCAGCATGACTCACCTCCTCTTGAACAGACTTTTGAGCGTCTGTTTGTCATCAATCGAACAAATATTCTATTTGAGTACAGTATACCCAAAAAATAATGAAAAGTCGAGATGAGCTTCATCCCCGTTCCAGCATGTCCTCAACCCGTGCAAATGCTGCCATCGCCCCATCCTTGACCTCGCGCCCTACCAGAGGGAAAGTATATGATGCGTACAAAATATGCTCCAACTCCTCTTCCTGCAAACCATATAAATGTGCCACCAATGCATCAATCTCGTTCTGCAAGTGCTGCCGCTCGATGGGATTGGTCACCACACGCGCCTCCATGCTACCCAACACCTCCTGACGCAGCGTGTCAAACTCCGGCCCGATGCACACCAGCCGCGCTACCCTGTCGGCGATGGCTCGGCAGTGCTGGTCATGAGCTGCAAGGCGGGGCACAGGGAATTGATAAACATAGAACATATTGACATTTGCGCTGACTTTGAAGCGTAGCACGTAGTCGAGGACAAATGAGTTGAGGGCACCGCAAAGGTATACCAGTATCGGTGCAAGTAGAGATGGTGTGTAGCAATCTCTAATATTATCTAGCTGAATTGCTGCTTTCTGGGCATCAAATTGCCACTGATGGAGATAATTCAGCGAGTTCCCCGTAAAGACATGTTGAGGCAGAATGGCAGCAATCATAGTTCTTTCATTAGTGCTTGCTGCGATTGACCGAAATACTAATCGTGGGCCCTCAGCATCCGTACAAACATCGTCCGCTGTGAGTGGTCCGCGCCCATGAGCCTTTAGCAGGGCAGCGATGCGCTGCAGGCGAGTTGTTCCGCTATGCCGCGCGGGGAGGAGCGCGTCTAGCCCCTCCTCGACATGCTGGATTTCGCGACGAGCCAGTTCCGCCTGTCCTTTCGCCGGATCGACCCAGTAGCGTGGCTCAGCGAATTGATGGGTGTACTGGTGCATCATCTTGCCTTCGTAGAGTGACCAGCCATTGCCTTCTTCGTTGAAGAGATATCGATCATTGGTCATATCGAACTCGCGGGTGAATGCAACAGACCATGCGCCATTGATCGTTTCCCCAAGCAAAGGCCAATCGCCATAAATGTGTTGCACTACGTCAACGTCGCGTTGCGAACGAAACTCCATGATCGAGAGCGTGTCGGGCGAGAAGCGCTCAACAAGCGTTTGTGGCACACGCATGAGTTGGTCAGACTCAGTTAAATATCCCGGTAAATCTTCGGGCCTTACTGCTTCTCCCGTTGTAATGGCGAAGCTAATCTGAATATCCGCCCTTGTTCCAGATCTGGTAAAGCCGACAAGAGCAAATCTTTCGGCATGATGAACCGAAGGGAATACTCTTTTCTCGTTCGATAAAGCGTACAAGAAGTCAAAACTACTCCTATGCAGAAGAAGCTGTCTTAATCCCGTTGCCCCTTCGTCTTTATAGATACCAGCCTTCACGATTTGTCCCGCCCTGCCGTGATTTGTAAGCAGTCTGTGGGCACATTCCAGGAAGAGTTTGTAGGTATTAGCATCTCCACCCGTTCTTGAACCGTTTACCTCAACACTCTGATATGGATAGATTTCGCTCAGGCGGATGTAGTCTATCTGGTTGTCGATGGTATTAACATAAGCGTTCCAGGCGATGCGAATTTCAGCATCTTCCAACAGGTCTTGTTGTCGTTGATCTGCCGCCGCGCGCTCCAGCTCACGGAAGCCGGGGTCATAGGAAGAGAAGAACTCTCGCGAGTTGGGCTTAACGGTATCCCAGGGCGGGTTGGCGATAACAGCATCGAAACCGGCGTCGGAGCGAGACTGACCATCCGGAGCGAAGTAGATTTCGGGGAATTCCAGTTCCCAGTGGAACGGCCTGACCTGCTCTACAATGCGCTCTACTTCTTGCAGGTAGGGAGCCGAGTCAAATGTGGCAAATTGTCGCTTTTCGCCACGCACCCGCAGCACCAGTTCTCGGTAGATCTGCCCGTCGAGCGGTGGTGGCCAGTGAGGATCGTTTGCTGGAGTGTCCGCGGGCGGCTGTCGCCAGAACCACGTGGCGACCCAGAGGTCGCAGATGGTCTTGTACATGCGCCGCTGCTCGTCCTGTTCAATCTGGCGGCGGAAGAGTGTAGCCTTCTCGTGGACACGTGCCACGCTATCGCTGGGTGTTTCAGCAATCCAACGACGGCGGCCCACGAGCGGCTCTATCGCCTGCGGAATGTTGGCTTGGTCAAAAAGTGCCAACTGGTAGGCGTCGTCCTCGTCGCGATTCCTTCGCTGCGTTCTCGCGCCACGTGCTCTCAGCAGTCGCCCGTGTGCTTCGGGATGAATGGTGTCGATAGTCTGCTCGCGGCCAGTGGCGAGCGTATACGGGCGGAGTGGCGCACCGATCAGGCTGTTGCCGCAGCGCAGGTTGGCGTCGAGGAAGGTGAGCGGCTTATCACTGGCCAGTGTGGTGAGCCAAAGCGAGACCTTGGCGAGTTCCACGGCCATCGGGTTAAGGTCGACTCCGTAGAGACAGCGTTCGGCGACGAGGCGCCGATAGGGGCGCGTGGCCTCTTCCGAGAGCTCATCTTCTCCGGTTGGCAGATCAGGTGTTGTATCTATGCTGATAGCGATGTCAGTCGACTCGCTTCTCAGGGCGCGGGCGTAGGCATCGGCCAGGAAAAGGCAGGCTCCGACGAGGAATGCCCCCGATCCCATCGCCGGATCGACCACCTTGAGTTCGAGAATCTGCTCCGCTGTCTTCCCCTGCACGAGCGGGCCGAGTGTACGCCGCACCAGGAAGTCGACGAGCGGCTGTGGTGTGTAGTAGCTGCCGCTCGTCTTGCGTCCCGCGCCGCGACCGAGATAGAATTGTCCGGTCTCGAAGGTGCGCGCGATTGTATAATCGCGCCGTTCGCGCGCGGGAATAACAACGTAGCCATCTCTGTACCTGATCTCGACCATCGGCTCGGCGGCAACTTTCGGTTCAAACTCCAGCAAGCCCTCGTAGACTGCGCCGAGTTGCTCAACCCCGAGGTCCTGGTAGTCGATGCGCTCGCGACCTCGCTCTCGCGTCGGTGGCGTGACAGACAGCTCGAGCAGCACTTGGGCCAGCGCATAATCTGGCACACGGATGGCATTCAGCAGCACAGTGCTCTGTGGATCGAACAGATCGCCGTTATAGGCTGGCACGACCAGTTGCGTGGTAGTACAGCCCTGGTGGATCAGGCGAAAGAGGGACTGCATGGTTTCCCACAAGCGGAACGTGTTGGGCAGATAACGCACGTCAGGTTCCATGATCTCATCGCGCAGCGGTTCCAGGCTGTAACTATCGCGGTAGACTGCGTTGTCGATGGGCAGCAGCGTGCGGCTTTCAGCGTACAGGACGAAGAGCAGGCGATAGAGCAGCACCAGCGATTGCTGGTAGAGCAAGGGCAGGTTGCTGAGGGCTTCGGCAGCCAGTATGCGCCGCCGTTGGGCCACCTCGCCAGCCGGATCGATGGGTTGGCGCGTCAATTCCTGCGCCCGGCTGACCAGCGTTCGCATGAGCGTTTCGATAGCGCGAAAGACGCTCTCTTTGAGCGTTGCGCTGACACCTTCGGCATGTTTGCGGCTGCCCTCGTCCACCACATCCAGCAGGCAGCGCCCTTTATCATCAGGCTGGAATGCTTGAGCGCGAAAAAGTGTCCAGAAGGTGTCGAAGTCGCGATCGCTGCCACTTTCAAAGAGATTTTCCAGGTCAACTTCGAAATACTGCTGGCGACCGGCCACCACGTTGCGCTTGAGCAGGCGCAGGCCTCTACCATTACACAGTAGACCCCATTGGGCTGGCCCCACCGCGAGTAAGCGCTCCATAAGCTTATGAGGCATATCACCGCGCCGCCTGGCCGAAGTAAAGGGACGGTCAAAATCTGTCCCCCAGCTCAATAACGAAAGCAATACCACAGTCGGCTCGTGGTGGTCCCCGTCTTCATCGTTGGCATCGCTGGGGCGCTCTCCAGGCGTAGTGGGTACGTCGAGCAGCGGTTGTTCCTCGGCTGTCTCGTGTGTCTGCTCCGTCTCATGGAGGGGAGGGTGATAGAGGAAATAGCCATCTGGCAGCGAATCTTCGTCGAAATCGGCGGCGTGTGCCTCCTCGATCGATTCGTAGCCTAGAGTACGTAGAAGCGGTTCGATCCAGGCTTGCCGTGTCCGCGCATATGCTGTACTGTCACCGAGCGTTGGCGCAACGCGATCCCAGAGTCCCTGCAAGCGCCGGTGGGCATTGACTGGCATGCGGGTACCTGTTTCTCCCAGGCGCGTCCGCACCTCGCGAGCGAGCAGTGTTCCCAGGTAGTAGCTGCTGAAGAGGTTGCGATTGATGAAAATACTCCCTGGTTCCTCGGTGGTGACTGGCTGGCCAGCTGGTTGCTCCTGTATGTTCCTGCTACTGATCATCTCAACATCCCTCCGCCGGTACGATCACCAACACTCCGATTAGTTCAGGTACGGCAGCGATGATGTGTGCCATGTCTGCGATCTCTTCCTCGCGTTGTTGTCGCCGGTTCGCGATGACCTCTCGTTCGCGGGCGAGATCGTTCTTGCGTCGCGTCTCTGCCGCTGCCAGTGCCCGCGCCCGCTCGGTATTATCAAACAACGAGAGTTGCGTGGCTTCTTGCCCGGCACGCTCTGTCAGCAGACGCTCAATCCAGCGCTGGCGGGCCTCCGCCCATGCATCGATATCGCGGCGCAGCAGTTCAAGTTGAGGTGCTCGCTGCGCCTTGACCTGCTCGGCAAATTCCTCACAGCGCTGCACAGCCAGCGTGTGTGCCTGCTCGCGTCGTGCTTCCCAGAGCGGCTCATATCTCTCGGCCAGCAGCGATGCGGGAGCGTTACGCCGCATGCCAGGCGCTGCCAGCATCGCGGCGGCCTGCGCAGGTGGGTAGACTGTGCCGTCCAGACCCAGGAAAATAGGGACGACCTCTTCCGCTGCCAGCACTCCACGCCGGTCCTGCCAGCGTCCCAGGTAGGTCAGCAGGAAGCCGTGTGGAGCTCCCGGCAGAATACGCACGGCCATGCGCCCGGCGAGGTGGCCGCCGTCGCGGGCATCGCTTTTGACGCTGGCAATGAGCGCATCAAGCAAGGGATGACCAAGCGCGATGAAGTCGATGGCTGGGGGACGTTCCCGGTCGCTCAGGGCCGTTTCGCGCACAAAGGTGGCGTGTTCAAAGTGATCTCGTACGCCATGCCGGCGCAGGCTTTGCGGAATGTCGAGCGTCCATACATGTTCCATACCATCGACGGACGTGGCGCTTCCACCCAGCAGCGTGAGCGTGGAGATGGCGAACTGCTCAAGCTCGTCAGAGTGCGGTAGCGCTTGCTCTGTTGATTGCTCTGCTGCTGCTACTTGCTGGTATTCCTTTGGCCCGAAAGCTCCTGGAGCCGTGAGGAACTGAGCGCGGCAGGCGTCCAGCGCCTCGCGGCCCTGAGCCAGCGCTTGCTCCACTTGCTCATCGAGTGCCTGTATGACAGCTGGCGCATCGCTCTCCTCAGCCTTGGCCATGCCATCCATCAGTAGGGTGTCGAGGTCGAGCGGCCCAGTAACGCTCAGCACATCTGAGACGTTGCCCAGTTCGGTGCGGATACGCTGCAACTTTTCCTCCAGCAGGATGAGAATGCGCCCTTCGATGGTATCCGGCAGCACCATATTGTAGACCTCAACATCATGGGTCTGTCCCCAGCGATCCACACGTCCATTGCGCTGTTCCAGGCGGTTCGGGTTCCAGGGCAGTTCATTGTGAATGACTGTCCAGCATCCCTGCTGGAAGTTGAGGCCCTCGCTGGCAGCATCGGTCGCCAGCAAGATCGCCGTCTCCGGTTGGTGGAAAAGCCGCTCCGCCGCTAGACGCCCCTGGCGATTCAAGTGGCCGTGCAAGATGGCGATGCGCCCGGCATAGCCGCGTTCCTCTAAATACGCCTGGAGATAGTCGAGGGTGTCCTTGTACTCGGTGAAGACGATCACCTTGCGCCCCAGGGCAAGGCAGAAGTGATCCAACGTTTGCTTCAGTTGGGCAGCTTTATGATCCTGCTCTGGCGTGATGGCTTCGGCCAGTCGCAGCAGGCGCTCCACTTCGCGCCGCTTGCGTTCAATCGCCTCATAGCCGCGCTCTGATGAGAGAACAACAAGTTGCTTTTCGATGCGCTCGCGCTGCGCTTCGGTCAGTGGCACGCCAGCGCGGTAGGAGGCCAACAGGCCGCGCCGCGCGTCGGGCGCGATGGCCTCGTCGGTCAGTCCCTGCAAGCGCGTGCGGAGTGATGCTCGGATCGCTCCTAGCGAACTGATCAGGCGTTTCTTGAGCAGCATCATGGCGAAGCCAACGGTTGCTCGCTGGTTGGCATCGTTGCGCGACGCCCGCCACTGGCGCGCTACGTATTTAGTGATGGCATCATAGAGCTTGCGCTCGGCAGCCAGCGCGGGATCGTAGAGTGAGAGTTCCAGGTGGCGTACGGTGCGCTCGTGGAATTTCGATGAGCCGTCAGAGTTGAAAATATGTTGCTTGGAGCGGCGAATGACGACCTGGGCTACCGCCTCGCGCTGCAGGTCGTCAGCACTGGCGAAGCGAGCATCGTCCAGCAGCCGCAGCAGTGAGTAGAAGCCTTGCGAAAAGCCATCATGCGGTGTTGCAGTGAGGAGCAAGAAACTGTCGCAGAGCGGAGCGATGGCCTCACCGAAGCGACTACGATCGGTGCGCAGCGGGTGTGCGGCGTTGCCCGACTCTGAGAGATAGTGCGCCTCATCGACAACGATGATATCCCAGCGCGTCTTTTTTAGCGCTCGCAGGATACGTTCCTGTTTGGCGAAGTCAATAGAGGTGATGACACGGCTGGCATAGTGCCAGGGATTCGCCCCGGAGGGCAGGCGCGGGAGCAGGTCCCTGGTCAGGTAGTCATTGTCCAGTATCTCGAACGAGAGGCCGAACTTATCGCGCATTTCGTCTGCCCATTGATCCTGTAAGGCAGCGGGTACGACGATCAGGATGCGGTCGCCGCGCCCGCGAGCGATCAGTTCCGTTGCGATCAGGCCAGCTTCGATGGTCTTACCCATGCCGACATCTTCGGCCAGCAGGAAACGCTGGCGGGGTGCGGACATGACTTGCAGCACGGGGGCAAGCTGATAGGGTTCAATGACCAGCCGCGTGCGTGCCAGGCCCAGGAGATACCCGGTGTTGTGAGAGATGGAAAGGCGATAGGCGCTGTGCAGGCGCTCCCACTGGCTGGGCGGTGTACCGGTGTACCGGTATGCCAGCGTAGCGCGGGCGTTGCCAGGGGAACGACTATTTCCAGGGCGCCGTCATCGCCATGTACAGTATCGCTGCCCGCACCCACCGGACGGTAAATAAAAATACGTTCCAGCCCGCGCGCCCGGCCCTCCAATCCGCGTACTCGCAGCGTGTGGTCGCCGCCCGCGTATGCCGCGTGATCCTCCACCACCTGCCAGGTCTGCTCGCGGATGCGCACCAGTTGCCCAACTTCAAACATAGGCGATTTTGCACCTTCATTAAATATAACGTTTGTATCATGCACACCTGGCGTGGGGCATGTCAAGCTGTCTGGGGCTAATGTCGTTTCTGTAAGCAGAACATCGGAACAGCAGGCATGACACGTTTCCTTTTACACCACTTCGCTCACATGATGGTCGATTACCCTCTGGAGCTGGATCATTGCATTCACGGCCCATGTCCGTAGTTGAGCTAGTTTTTCAGAAGTATCCGTAATAGCACCTTCATGATACAGAGCGATGCGTGACGCTTGTTTGTCGTCCATGCGTTCCCATTCCAATGAATCAGGCATCCCTTCTAGTTCCGCCTGTATCTCGTGTTTGCTCGAGTAGAGCTTGTCGAAGAGGCGCTTGTTTTTCTCTTTATCGCCTGAGTCAATATAAAATTCGACTCGAAGACGACTGTATCGTGCAAAAGAGAAGGCTAAAGACCCCACATGGGTACCTGTGCTCGGCACGCCAGCAATAACGATCCAATTAAAGCCATCCGGCGATACTTCCCTGAAATGAAATTGTGCTACTCTCTTCAGCTCTTGAAGAAGACCACTGAAAAAATGAATATATGCCCTTTCGCGCTCTTTAATCCGTGTGAAGATCACTTTCTCCTCTGGCATGACAATGTTGGAAATACGCCAGCCAACGTCTAACCACTGTCGAGATTGCACATGACCTACAGAATCATTTGCCCACCAGGAGCGGTGCCCTCGTGCAGACGTAGGTAATGGTTCCCCGATGATCTCTTCAATTTGCTTGAAGGACAGCGGTATTTTTTCTTGACGAAGTTGTTGTTGTAGCCAGATTGCCAGGGGCGCATAACGGCTGTCATTTGAACGTAGCGTTTCTTCAACAGGAGCAATTTCCTCAGATGGAGATACTGGGGTAGTTTGAGTAATTGGTAGTATAACCGCCGCTTGTTCCGTTTCGGTTACGTCGGCATTGACCTGAAAAGCATCCATCACGGCCTGTCGTTTAAGCTCTAACCAATCGATACAAAAATGAAGCTGGTCACGTTGTCCCGAGGATATTTCACCGTGAAAGTGGGCCAGATCATTCCTCGTTTCTCGAACACCATTCAGCAGGTTACGAACTGCTTCCGGCTTAAGTTGGAATACTGAGTTGAAGGAAGGCCACTTGCTTTTATGTAACAAGAGTTGGATATAATCATAGAGCGTAAGATCATCCAGAGATTTCGTTGTTTCTTTGCTGGCAAAATGCTGTGTGAACACTTCTTCCGCTATGCTTTGATCAAATACACTATTGCCCTTGCCCAGACGATGGAGATAATGATTCAACGCTCCTTGAAATTTTTTGCGAGAGTCGGAATCTGTCATCTCCGCAATCACTGGTTCCAGTGTCTGTTGATCGGCATCATCGTTAATAGTAAAGGCAGCGCGAATGAAGTCCTTCAGTGTACTTTCAATATCTTCGACATACATCATATCCTCTGCACGCCGCCTGAAATATTCCGTGGTATCGTAACTGGTCACAATACCGATGAGGGTTTCCTCAGCGTTCACAATTAAGACAGCATAAGTGTTCTTCAAATCGTCAAGCAGATCGAATAAATCTTCATCCGGACTATACTTGTCAACCTTCACGATTGCATGTGAAACCTGAAGTTCCGCCAGTGACACGCCAAAATTATTGAGTGCGCGAAGAATAGAGTCGCTGGTGACAATACCAAGTGGATTCTTCTTGTCATCCACCACAGGGAGCTGGCTAAAATCATGTTCGAGCATGAGCGCCAGTGCTTTCTGAACGGTGGCCTGGGGAGATACTGTGACAGGTTCCTGACGACCTTCGATAAGCTGTTGCACGGTGAAAGGCATACATTCCCTCCGCTTCTCTGTCTTTGCGCTTCAATTATATACTATTTCTCGCTCAAAAACATCAATCTTGCTTTGATGAAATTATTCAGATCATACGCTTTCAAGAGCTCAGGTGAAGGAACGCCAGCTATCCCCCTAAAACCACAAAAAAAGGACGGCTTTTCAGCGAAAAACCATCCTTTATTGATCTCACTACAAAATCCTAAAGTTTGCTCTTGAACAGCCGATAAAAGGAGGATGAAGACAAACACACCTCTTCCGAAAGATTGGCGCGAAGGCCGACGTTTGCGCGCCTCTTAATTGCATCAGCAGGGATGGAAACACAAAGACATCGCGGCGGCCCTGGGGGTCACCGAAGGAGCTGTCAGTCAATGGATCACCAAGGGCAAGGGCCAAGGCCCAGAAGCGCTGCGTCATCGGCCCTCGTCTGGTGCTCCGCCGAAACTGCGACCAGAGCAGCTGGCCCAATTGCCCGACCTGTTGGCACGAGAGGCGGAAGCGTTCGGCTTCCGTGGGCAAGTCTGGACCGCCGCGCGAGTCGCTCAGGTGATCAAGCGCGCATTTGGCGTGAGCTATCATCCGACCCATTGTTCTCGCCTCCTCAAGGCCATCAAGCACAGTCGGCAGAAACCCGAAACGCGGGCGACCCAACGGAACGCGCAAGCCATCCAGGTGTGGCGAGACCACCATGCGCTTGAGCTAAAAAAAAGGCCACAGAGGAGAAGCGCACGATCGTGTTTGTAGATGAGTCGGGTTTTTACCTGTTGCCGATGGCCGTGCGGACCTACGCTCCGGTGGGACAGACACCCGTGTTGTCCGTGCCTTTGACCCGTGATCACCTCTCGGCCATGGGTGGCCTCACGATGGATGGGCGCCTGGTGATGCACCTCCAGGACCATTCGTTCAAAGGACCAGATGTGGTGCGCTTCTTGCACCTGCTTCTGCGCAAGATCCCGGGCAACCTGTTGGTCATCTGGGATGGCGCGAGCATTCATCGCTCTGGGGCCGTCAAGGATTTTCTGGCCCAAGGCGGAGCCAAGCGCATCCATCTGGAACGCTGGCCTGGCTACGCTCCAGAACTGAATCCCCAGGAAGGGGTGTGGAATCTGCTCAAGCGGCGCGAACTGAAAAACCTTTGTGCTGCCGACTTCGAGCAACTCGGCACAGAACTGCTGCGCGCCAAGGAACGGCTCAGACATCGTAAAACGGTCCTGTGCCAGTGTATCGCCCATGCTGGCTTCCCCCTTTAGACATTTATAGTGAGATCAATAGTATCACCACCATGTAGGCTTGCTGCTATTCTGCTATGAACTGACTATTTAAGCGCATTCGCCGTGAAGATGCGAAGCGTATGGGCATGGCAGATAGCAATAGCAGCAGCATCGGCAGCATCATCAGGCCAAGGTATCGAGGACAGGTGGAGTAGGTGGCGTACCATTGCCCCTACTTGCTCCTTCCGGGCAGCTCCATATCCCGTGACAGCCAGCTTGACCTCATTGGGAGTATACTCAGCGATCAGCAAGTCGCTTTGTGCCAACGCTAGCAGTGCAACGCCGCGAGCTTGTGCCACCGGTATGGCCGTTGTCGCATTCTTGCCGAAGAAGAGCTTCTCAATGGCTGCCTCCTGCGGTCGATACCGGGCGATGATTGCTCTTAGTTGCTCATATATCTGCAACAAGCGCTGTGGGTACCCCAGTCCTTTCGGTATCATGAGCGCGTCGCAAACGATCAGGCGCAGTTCATCTCCCGCTGCCGCCACGACAGCATACCCCATCCGACCAAAGCCAGGGTCGATACCCAGGATGAGCCGTTCGTTCCTCTCCATCTTTGCACTTTCTGTCATCTCTATCCTCCCTCACCAGCCCAGCCGTTGTTCGCGCATGCTCAACCACGCACCCTGGCTGATAATCAGATGGTCAAGCACCTCGATTTGCAACAACTCCCCCGCCTGGATAAGAGACCTGGTCACATCGATATCTTCCTGGCTTGCTCGTCTGGTTCCCGACGGGTGGTTGTGCGCGACAATGATGGAAGCGCTATTGAGCGATAAAGGCAGCCGGAACAGTTCGCACACGCGCACGATCGACGAGTTCAAACTGCCCTTGTATAAGCAATGGAGGCGCTGCACATGGTTTTTGGTATCCAGGCACACGACCCAGAATTCCTCGTGGTCCAGGTGTCCCATCTCCAGCATGAGTAGCGCTGCCAGGTCGGCAGGCTTCTCAATGCGTTCATCTGTACACGGTGTAAGTAACACCTGCAGCAAGCTGATCAGCGCCTGCACTTCCTCCGGGATATCCTGTATACTTCTCAGCGCCCCTTTGATGTTCTCGCTACTGGCGGCCAGTCGTCGCAGGTCGGCGATGCAGAGGTAGGGTGCAATGGCCTCGCGCAGGGCACGTTCCTGCCGTTGGGTATGGAGATCGGCTGGGGGCCAGGGTGTCGCTTCGTCTAGAAAGAGCGGGCGTATGAGCATGGTATTGTGTGTCTTCTTTCTCGCTACGGGACAAGACACGCAGCGTGTGGTTGATCGTGGCATTCCTTCGAATTCCTTTCTGCTTGAAAAAGGTATGAAAACCCCCAGGAACGAGTTTCCTGGGGGTTTTGGTTTCGTGGGGCGGGAACAGGGAGCAGCGTTGTTCCCATGCTTGCGGAGCTGGCAGGAGCTACTCTCCGGCTTCCTGCCGCGTTGTCACCACCGCCGGGCCAGCGATGTAGTCATAGGGCTGCAACACCGATCTGGCGAGCAGTGTGCCAAGCGGATTGGAGGGCAGGCCGCGCAGCTTGCCTTCCTCGTTGATCCACATCAGGCGGCCATCAGGCAGGTAGACGCACTCCAGCCAGCCGTCGACCAGTTCGTGCAGCTCACTGGTCGTAAAGCATGCCGCCCCGTATTCAGGGTGTATCTCTCGAACGCTTCCAGAGGGAGCAATCAACAGCGCCATAGGTATCTCCTTTCGTTTCCTGTAAAACAATCCCCCAGAAAACCGTTTTCTGGGGGATGAATTTCAATAGAGGGGGTATTGTCAGGAATCTGATGACGTCGCAAGCGATCATCCTGAGCGCATCGCCTCGTGCCTCCACCACCGCATAGCCCACAATCGCTACACCAGAGTCGATACCCAGGATGATGCGACTCGTGGGATCTGGTTGATGAATCGCCGACATACATATCTCCTTGTTCAAATACGAAGCCTCGTCAGCATTTCCCTGACGAGGCTTTCTCATGCTTTAAGCTTTGTCTTGATGCTCTCTGCCATACCTGCGCAGCGTTACTGTCTGCCCTCTTCGCTGTCGAGCATCCATTGCCGGATGAGCGCGTGGACTTCTGCTTCATAGTGCACAGGTTCTCTCATCTGGTAGAGCCTGCGGATACGTCCGCTTAGCAGACCTACATCGCCGGGTCGCAGTCCTGCCAGATAACAGAGCTGTTCAAACGCTCCATCATACTGGCCGACGTGACTGGTATGGGCATCGAGCACGCGGTGAAATCCCTGCAAGACTGCTTCGTCCTGCTCTGAGAGTGGGGTATCGATGCCACCGGTCGTGCCAAGGCGTGTCGCAAGCCCCCGGCATGCGGACAGGAATTCCATGCACCGATGAGGGTCGCCGCGTAATGCTGCACGTGCTTCCTCCGATGCTTCACCGAAATCGAATGGGGCCATAGTTGTCCTCCTCTGTAGCTATGCTGTGCTACTCAGTCACGCAGGAGTGTACGTCCCCTGCCGGCACGCTTGATTGTGCTCGAGTTGGGATATGCTCTCAGGTTGTCGACTACCGCTTGCGTTTCAAGCAACGTCAGCAGCGGATTCATCGCTTTTCTCATGGCTCTCTCCTCGCGACTATGATGTGACCATGCTTTCCAGCGACTGTCCGATTTTGAGGGTATGACCGATGGTGCGCTCCACGGTGACCGCACGCGCAAAGATCGGTTGCGCCACCTCGACCCGAGCGCTCGCGTGCAGTTCATGGGCTGGCTTGTAGAAACACATCACACAACTCATGCGCGGGCCACCCTCGCGGTCGACCTCATAGAGGTCTTCGTCGGTCATCCCTTGCGCTTTGTAGCAATAATGAGGTTCGATGTTGTAGGCACGGCTGGCGCGGAATGCGTCGATCCGCCGGTAGTCCAGGATAGGTCGCCATTCGAGCATCCACTCCAGGTTCGGGCGGCGACGTAGCACTGGCAGCTTCGCTCGACCAGACGACTCCCGCCACCGCTCACCCAGGACGACGACCGGTGAGGGACCGAGGAGGTCTCTGTTATGCCTGGCCCAGGTGTTGAAGACATCGCGCTTAAAGTAGGAGGTGCAGAACCGGATAGCAGGACTGGGCCACATCTTGCGCCATTCCACCAGGTCCAGGATGGACGTCACCATCATGATGAGCTTCGCTTCACGGCACCCGCAGGCACGACAGTGTGGCTCGGGGTCTGATGACAGGAAGCGCTTTGCACACTGGCTGCACTCCCGTCCGTAATAGTGCGCCTGCGATGTGTAGAGCGGCACGCCGAGCACGTCACACACATAGTGGCAATACTCGGGCGTGCCTGGCCAGTCTTCCAGGATCACCTGGTGGTGAGCCATCATGCGCTGGGACCTACACCGTTCGAGTGCTGCTATTAATGCTGCAACGCTGTCTTTCCCCCCAGAAATCGACACGATGATGGTCGGATCGTCTGGCAAGGTAAGCTGGGGCTCTGGTACCTCGTACTCAGGAAACAGGAACTGGGACATGCACGTTCTCCCTTCATGCAAAAGTGACAGAGCCGAGGAGCTTCCTCGGCCCTGTGCATATGATCACTTGTCGGTCTCGTAGAACGGCAAGGCCATCTCTTCGTTCTGTGCCATCCCTGCCAGCAATTTCGCCTTGGCCTTCTCGTTCACCGTGCCGTCTGCATACTGGATGAGCGCGATGCCCGTCATCGGCAGCCCTAGAATGAAGCCCGGCTCCCACTCCTTCACCTCCTCACCGGTCGGACGATACTGGTAGATGGTGCTGCCGATCTTCCGCAAGCAGAGCGGGCGTTCACCCTCCTGCTCAAACACCTCCATTGCTTCGTCCCTGGGAAGGACATCCCACAGCTTGAAGATGCAGGGTCCCATCCGCGCTTCGTCTGTCTGCGCCGCTGCTGCGTCCATCCCCTGGAGGGCATAGAAAGCCAGGTCGTGCCTGGGGAGCCGCTTGTAGCACCTCTCTGGAAGGGTGAGGTCCCGCCACGGCACGATGATGGCTTTGGGATGGGCTAAGAGCATCCTGCTCCTACGCGTCAAGAGTGAGAGATCGAGATTGGCGTTCAGCCGGCGCGAGGCTCCCAATCGGCGACAGTTGTGCACCACATGATAGCCCACGCAGTACGACTCATCATCAGCAACCGTAAGATTGTGAACGGTCCCTGTATAGTCATCCTGGGTGATGCTGCGAATCGGGAGGTAGAGATACTCTCCATCGGAGAATACCTTCGTACCGATATTCTCATAACACGTCACGCGATAGATCGCACGCAAGGGTCTCTGGTCACTCGTGCCCCGGGCCTGCTTGATGAAAGGGTTCACCTCCTGCATCGACTTTCTGATTGAGGCTCTCCACCCAATCCGATTCGCTACTTGCGCTATCGCGTAGGCGAGTTGGAGAGATACCGTGGTTCCAGTGCGCTGATGGCCCTTCACGTATCCGTCACCAGCCAGGTAGGCTTCTAGAAGCGGGCGTAGTTTCACTGGAGGCAAAGCGATGACCCAGGGAGGAATAGTCTTGTGATGTGCTCCAGACCCAAACTGCTCGGTAAGCCAGTGTGCCAGGTGACGAGAGTTGATCACGACACGCCAGCATCCTCGTTTCGTGGAAACGGAAGCGCCAAAGCCAAGCGCCTGCGCTACCCGACAGGCATCTTCAGCCAGCCCTTGCTCTTCTGTATCTCCAGCCAGGCCAAAGGACAACTCGACGACATTATAGTAGTCCGCTTTCCCATTCTGCGTGGTGTTTGCCACTGAGCCTTCCGCGAGGTAGTATCCTATCAGCCTCATGAGTTCCTCATTGACAGGCACCTCGAAGTGCTTGGTATGCCGTCGATCTGGGGGATTGACCAGTCGCGCTGCTGTCGTACTATTCGTGCCAAGCATTCGACCAAGCTGAGAAAAGGACATATATGGCTCTGCAGCCGCTCGCCGTCCTTTGTTGGTGACAAGGTAGCAGGCACGATCCACACGCTGCAGGAGATCTTTTTCACAGAGTCGAGTCAATGCCCCGACTAATCCGGTGTCATAGCGATAGAGGTGCGAGCAGGCTTCACGCACTTCGTCAAGTGTCCATTGTCGGCGGCTGGTGAGTTGTAAGAGGAGACGAGGCAGTGTGTTGCGAAGCGGAACGCTCTGCCTGGCTACTCGCAGTGCCTGCGCCTGTGCAATTCTCTCTGGAGTGCGAATACTATTCCGGAATACCCCGTATTCCTTCGTATAGGACATGGTGACTGTTTCGACATCCACTTCCTCGCGCTGGATCGGGAAGCAGAGGTAGTCGCCCACGCGAAGTTCATAGGCCGGAACAAATCCACGTTCAGTGATATGTTCACCATCGAGCCCCTCCAGCTTCCTCCGCTTTCGCCCACGAATAACACATGCTCGCAGCACGGGATGATCAGGAGTCAGTCGTAAGGGGAGATGCCAGTAGAGGGTCTTGATACTCAGTAGAGTTCCTGTATATGGCCGTGCGATGGTGCCTGTAACCGTTCGTAAGTGTCCCAGGTGTGTGAGCACCATATCACCCTCTCGCACATCTCTTATGGGCACTAACCCACGTGCAGTGGCAATAAGCTCACCTGGGGGTAAGCATTCCTCAATGTAATCGATCGCATGGGGGTAGTGCTCAGCACCGATGTGGATGAGCAGGTCATAGACAGGCCTGCCGGTCTCACCATCGAGCACCGGCTCACCTGACGCCGGGTCAACACGCTGCCAGAGCTGGGGCTTGTTGACGAGGTCTACACCTGCCGGGAGCGGCAAGGGCGGGTCGAACAGGAAGTATTCCAGGGGACTGCCGTAGGGACTCAGCCCCGATTCGGCATACACACCTCCGGGCTCGCGGTCGCCACAGCCTCGTTCGTCAGGGATAGCTCTGGGGAAATCATACATGGGTGACCTCTCTTTCTCGTGTTTCAGTGGCGCTTGTCGGGGTCAGAGGAGACGCTCGTAGGGCGATCTGCAGTTCTTTGATGAGGACCCTGAGAAGCGTGCCGATGCGGCTCAACGCAGGGTTGGCGCTGGCCTGCGGCTCATACCGCTCCAGGATGGCCAGCACCTGCGCAGGGGAAAGCGCCCCATCTGATGCGTCTAGCAAAGGAGCCACTCCCACCATCGCCACGGGGATCGTGTGTCCATTGCCGGCCATCGGTTGAGCGTGCGGCTCAGGCAGCTCAGCCCATGCCTCAGCCAGCGCGGTTTGCACCGGCACCAGTCCCGTATTGATCTGTACGCGCAGGACCCGTGTGATGAGCTCAGCTGTGAGGTCTTCGCCTTCCTGTGCCAGCTCTGCCACCTGCTCCTGGTGTACTGGACTGAGCCGGGCCATACGCTTTGCCACCTCCTGGCTCACCTTGCCAGCGAAGAGCTGCGTGAGGATGGGCTGAGGCAGGCGCGCAATTTTTAGGCGTTCGGCGAGCTGCCCCCGGTGAAACCCGAAGTCCGCAAGGTCATCAAGGGTCAAGCCAACCTCTTCGTCAATGAGATGACGCAGGTCCTCGATCTCCTTGATCCAGGCGGCTGAGCGCTGCTCATTCTCGATGAGTCCGAGCAGGGCGCCCAGTTGCGGGGTGCCCGAGGCGTAGACTTCGCACTTGACGACCGCGAGTCCGGCCATCCTGGCCGCCAGGATGCGCCGGCGTCCCAGGACGACTTCAAAGGTGGCATCCGGGTCATGCGGCGTGGTGCCGGAGCGCAGCACCATCGCTGGAGCCTGGAGGAGCCCGACTTTTTGGATGCTTTTGACGAGTCGTGCCGCCGGTCGGGTCAGGAGTGCCGCTCCAGGGACGATCATGCGCTCAAGGGGAAGGAGCATGGTTTCATGTGGGGGTAGCGCTGTGATACCCAACCGTTGCATGAGGACAAGCAGTTTTTCATCCACCTGCTGCACGTCTCCCTCAAGCAACGACTGTTGTTTGGGCTTTCTTGGCATAGGTATAGATCCTTTCCTTCGTTGGAGTGGATGTAGACACATCCACTTCTTGCCCCCATCTCACGCGCGAGTATGCTAATTGGCACAGACGTGCCGACATCATAGTGATGCTTCTTGCAAAGACATCGCTGTCCGTGCTACACTGCATATGGTTCTGTCCTGTGAGCTAGCTAGCAGGCATGACACAGGTACAGAGAGCGAAGTGAAACAGGGGTTTGGTAAACAATCGTGAGAACGAAGGCGTGGCTGACGCGAGCTACTCAGCCCACAACGGCCTCTGCAAAGGCGTTGCGGGAACGGGAAGCGCGATGTCAGCCGCGTCTTCATGTGTTTGAGGAGTCAACTCCCACAGGGAGAGCAGCATCACCCCAGCAGGACGAGTGGTTTGGGCCTCGTTTATCTCAGAGATCGCCGGGATAGCCAGCACCTCCGTGCGGTTCTTCTGGTGTGGAAGCGTGTTGCGCGGTTGGGAGCGACGTCTGCGCGCCAGCAGGATGTGGTCTACAAGGCCAAAGACCAGAGTGGATTTCCTATTGTTCCCATTCCAGGTCGGTGCCTGCTCGCTATCTGGACGGTGTGCCGGTAGCGATGGTTCGGCCTCAACAGGTAATGTCGCCGTAGGTGCGGGTGCCATCTCTACCATCGTCATGGCAGGCACGAACATAGCAGGCTCCTCGGGGGACATTCGCTCAGCATCTGGGACAGCTTCCACGATGCGCACCTGTTTGGACTCCACTGCTTTCGACGGGACATGTGCCCACACCGATGGCGCTCCTTCTGCGATGATGGCGGCCAGGCGCTCAGGCAGGGTATCGACGGCGCCGAACCACTGCCGTCCGCGTCTCAGGGCTTCGCGTAGCTCTTCCCCGCGTTTGGCGAAGGCCTCCTTGAGCGCTTCGGCATCATCAGCCTGCATGAGCGCCAGCGCGTCCAAATCCTCATCGTCCTCCTCCAGTTCCGTTTCCAAACTGGCGCTCAGTCTTGCCAGGGTCGTCTTGTCGGCTCCTGCATGCTCAATGAGCGCGCCCCTGGCGGGTTCACCCGCAAACGCAGCCGCAGCACCGCTTTGCCCACCCAGCTTGCGCAACTTGGCGTGCCCTGCGGTGCCTCCGTAGACCAGGTAATAGATTCTCACCTCCTCTCGTTTGCCGAGTCGCCAGGCTCGCCGACTCGCCTGGTCCAGCATGAACAAATTCATCGCCATTTCATACCAGATGATCGTATCCACCGCCTCCTGCAGGTTGAGCCCCTCGTTGACGCGCCGGTAGGGGACGATGATCACCTGGTGCCCGGAGGCGACAGCGTCAATGATGGCTTGCTGGCGGTCCTCGGCCTCGACGGTGTTGGGCAGCGTCCACGGATGAAACTCTTTGAGCACCCACTCCAGGCGTCTGGCCATGCTGCGGAGGTCATTTTGCTCCATGTACACCATGCACCGACGTCCTTCAGCCAGTTCCTTCTGCACGATCTCGATGAGCCGCTTCTCCATCGGGTACAAGTGATCCCATGCCAGCACCGGTGTACGAACCAGGAGTTGCCTGCCCAATGTGTCGCCCCAATCGCTGCGCTCGGTCTGCCAGACCTCAAAGGGACGTTCACAGGGCAGTGCTGCAAACCAGCGTGGCACGGTGCCCTTTGCCATGCGCGCTGCCTGATTGCGTTCCTGGGCCAACGTATCGAGGCGTCTGACAAGGCTCAGGTAGTGGTGCCCGATGTGGCGCGGCAGAGCCCATGCCTTCACCTCCTCCTCGTGCGCACGGGCCGCTTGGAGCTGCTCGCTGGCTTCCCGTTCCTGCAGGTCATACGCTGCCAGCGCTTCTTGACGAGAGACGCCATTGTCATTCTCATGCAGCAGCGCTTTCTGGCGCTGCTTGCGGATGTCAGTCAGGACTTGCCCTGCCTCTCTCACCATGTGTGTTGACTCTTCCAGCGCCTGCTCGACCTCAGCGTCGTGCATCGACACGATCTCCGGAATTTCGATACGCGGCGGCATGTAGGCTCCCACATCCAGCACGGTGAGGTAGCAGAGGTCCTCCAACAGCGATGGAATGAGCTTGGCCGAGAGACCTGGAGCAGGGATGGTCGAGACCTGCACGGTGGTCTTGCCCGACCCCCGACGCGCGTCTGACTCATACTCCTTCGTCCATTCCTGGACCACCCCGTAGGAGGAGAGCGCCTTTTCGGCATCCCTCCAGCCATAGCCGCGCCGGGTCCAGAACTGGGGGTCGAAGCGGTACCAGTAGTGGTAGAATCCCAGGATGTCGCCGCCGTAGTGGGTCCCACTGGTCAGTGCTCGTGCCTGGGCGGAGAGCATGGCCAGGTGATGGGCGTGGGCGATATCGGTATCGCGCCCACGCCCGTTATGACTCTCGTCCACCACGGCAAGGGCCACACAGCCCCGGAAGAACCGGTAGAGGTAGTCGTAGGGGCTGAAACTGTCGGCGGGCGGCAGTCGAAACCCATACGAACTCGTTCGTGTGACGAGTTGCCCGGTGTGCGATGAGGCAAAGCCCACCACACGCCTGGACCACCTGCTATAGACCGGGATCAACTCAGGCCCTCCATGTGACAGCCGGTACGCTACGACAGAGCCCTGCTCATCTACCACCGGATCGTACCCTTGCGCAGCAGAGAGGTTGGGCTCGACCACGGGAATGGGACCTCCCTCCGAGGCCACCAGACGAACGCCCCGAGGCAGCGTGCGTTTGCCCTCCCTGGTTGCTCTCGCAGTTGGAGATGGGGTAGAGAAATGTGCCTGTTCAAAGCTGGCCCGGATGAAGGAAGGGAACCAATGCATACGTTGACTGGTTCCCTCAATCAGGATCTCCAACACAGCGCTCTTGTACTTGATCGCCTCATACAACTGGTGTGCCAGGGCCGCCTCATCACGCTTGACCGCGTTCAGCAACTGTGAGAGGCCGTCCACATCACATCTGGCGACATCTACCAGGCTGGCGAGGGTGCGCGTATCGCGCCTGGCAACCTCCACCAGCAGCTCTGCCAGTGCGTTTCCCCCACGTTGCTCCATCGCAGCCAACAGCTCTCTGAGCGCCGGGTCATCCTGTTTCACCGCTCCGACCAGCAGGCCTGCGAGCGCTTCCTCGTTCTGTCTCATCTGCTCAAAGATACTTCCACACGCGGACGCACCACCCTTGGCTAGCTCGCTCAGGACCTGGGAAAGCCGTGGTCTGTCGCGAAGGATCGCCTCAACCAGGTTGCTGAGTAACGACTCATTGCCCTGCACCAGCTTCACCAGGCTCGCCACTCCTCCGGTGGCCTCTTTTTCCCTGGCACTATCAACCAGGCTCGCCATGGCTTGCGACCAGGCAGCAAAAGGGAGCTGCGGGTTTTTCCGCTCCGTCGCCGCTAAGCGCCGCTCCTGCCAGAGTGGTGCGCGCAGCACAGGATTACCCACGCTGCGCCGCTCCTCATTGCGCCGGTCGGTAGGACACGAGCACCAGCGTGGCTTCTGCCGGAACCAGGTGAGGCTGGTCACCGGTTCGCTCTGCCGCTCTCGTTCCTGGTCCTGGTCCTCGCTCGCACGCACCAACTCTTCCCGTTTGCCCTGTTCCTGCCCACCGGACTGATCGTGTTGTCCTGGCACCGCATCGATGCGTCCGACGCGCCCACCTGGAGGATAGCGGCGTGAGACGCTGCACGTGGGGCAGTAAAAGTGTGAGACCTTCACCTCTCTGGTGAGCAGCTCCCCAGCGTCTTTCCAGCGATACCCCACCAACCGATCCTTCTGGTCATAGACCGGCTCCAGGGAAGCTTTGAGGGCCTCATCTGGTTCGAGATCAGGAATAACAGAGGTAGAGGTCCATTCGAGCACGGCCGGGTGCCATTCCCGCCCAAAGGCACGCGTCGTTGAGTGGGAACAGATGGCGAACACGGCTGGCGCCTCACTCACCGCACAGCACTGCAGCCAGCGCACGATGTCCGTGTGTTTTTCGATGAAGAGCACCTCGGCCTCCGGCCACGCCGCCCGGATTTCCCTGGCGTACTCTTTGGTGACTTTGAGCGGTGTCGAGATGAGCACCGGGAGGGCCGTCGGCCCTGCCGCTTCAGGTGCTATCAGCCGTCCTGTTTCTACCTCGCGATAGGCGATGATCTGCCGCGTGCGTGGGTCTCTCACGGGTTCGAGACCGAGCAAGGCCAGGGTGGATGGGTTCTTCAGCCATGCCCTTCTCAAACCCGCGATCCAGGCTGGTTGCACGGTCTGGCGAAACTCGGTATTTCGCCTGCGCCAGCGGTAGGCCATGCGGGCCGCCGTGGCCGCTGCCAGGCGCGTCTTCCCTGTTCCGGGTTCGCCCTGGATGGCGGTGCGTCCGGTGAGATCGATGGAGCGTCCCATGGCATACACCCGGTGCTGCTGCGCCGGCGCCAGGCCAGGAAAAGCGGCGCCGGGCAACTGTTTATCCATGCCGAACTGGGAGACCACACGAACCTCCCAATCTTCCGGGTGCAACTGGTAGCGCGGGATACGCTTCTCCACAACCCGCGCCGCCAACGTGTGCAGCCATGGCTGGAGGAACGCGAACACCTCATCTCCTTGCAAATAGCGGGAGGTGCCCTGCTCCAGGTCCAGCACGCCCAGGATGGGTTTGTCCTGCGTCTGGCGCATGGAGACATGCACGACGCCGCGTTCACGCAGCTTCTCGCGTTCCTCGGCATCGATCTGCATGGAGACCCACTCCTGGCCCACGAAACTCGTGAACAGGTGCGGTGTCGCCTCCGGCCCACTGCCTGGCCCGCTGACGATTTCCCCATCCAGGACACCGGTGAGGAACTCTGCTGCCACATGCGCCTCGCCCGTATAGGGCATCGCCGACGAGCCAAGCAGTCCCTCTTCCGGCCAGGTGGTCGCGGCCTGCCAGGCAGGTGAGAGATGGGCACCGGACCGGGAGAGCGCGTAGAGCAGGGTGGCCTCATCGGCGTTGCGCACCACCAGTGTCGGAACGATCCGCGCTGCAGGGACAGGATAGGGGTTAACAATCACTGTTTCAGGGAGTTCGGGCGGTGGTAGTCCTTGCTCCCAGGGTGACTGCCCGGCCTTCTCGGGCTTGCGCCAGCGAAACCCGGAGAGCCGCTTCTTGTGTGCCGCCTCCGGCGCACGCGGGGACGGCAGGCGGATGCCCACAACACAGAGCTGGGTGTAGTCCTCGAATGCGCTCTCGTCCTCGTCGGAGACGCGATCGGGGAACTTCCACACCCGTACCTGCTCATACCACTTGCACCAGTGGTTCACCATCGTGCCGTCCCAGGCAGCGCGGGCGGGCACGATGGCGACCATCACGCCACCGGGCATGAGTAGCTCACCGGCATCGGCGATGATGCGGTACTCGGCGCGTTTGCCATCTTGCAAGAAGTAGGGTGGGTTGACCAGCACCAGGCTCATCGAGCCCTGGGGTATATGCACGCCCTCAAAGGCGGCTGTGACAATGGTGGCATGAGGGAGTCGGCTTTGAGCCTCGCGTGCCCGCTCGGCACTGATCTCAATCCCGAAGAGCCGGGCGTTGGACACATCCCAACAGGGGAAGAGGAGATCCCCTTCACCGACGGTAGGATCCAGGATGTTGACTGCTTCCTCATGTAGTGGGAAGCTGAGCAGGCAGCGGACAATCCGTGCAGCCAGCTTCGGGGGTGTACGGACAAACGACGATCGACTGAGATTGACCAGGGTGCCGTGTGCCATTCATTACCTCCTGTAAACACACAGTAGTGCCCCACATGGAGGTTGGTCAGTAGGATGCTTTGTACCGCCTTGGAGGCACAACAGGCTGGAGCGGAAGCACTACTGACCGAGACGACATGTGGGGGGAAAAACAACAGACGAAAGAAAAGGGGGATTGGAGATGCGGGATGTACAGACTTTTCTAAGTCTTACTCCTCTGTGGTGCAAGGTGAGGGGGTGCAGCACAACCGAGCAGTGCCCTATCCAGGCATGGCGCGGTGGCGCACACGCAGTCAGTCTGCTAACTCCCTCACACGGCTGTAGAGCTGTCACGCCAGGGGAGCCAGCCACTGCGCACCCCGTGTTTGATGAGCTGCGACCAGGCGACCAGGTCACCCGAGAGCAGCCACGCCTTCATGCCCAGGGCTTTCAAGGGCCGGATCAACTGGCGAGAAAGTCCATGACTCCACAGCTCATCGGCCCAGACGTCGGCCCACTCGGAATGCCCGTGGTCGCGGTGCAGAAACATCACGCGCATGGCATACAACTGGCCGAGAAAACTGCGCTTGTGTGGGGCTGGTTCGTCCCAGTTGCCCAGGACGAAGCGCGTCCGATCCACCTCTGCCACCTGGATGGGAGAGGTTGCCCTGGTTGCAGCGGGGGTAGACTCCGCTTCCTCTTTCGGCTTCGGCAGATCAGGTGGATGCAGGATGCCCTCCGCGATGTGGGCTGAAAGGGGCAGGGCAATGGCATGCACCTCCCTGGTGCCTGGCAGATGCGTTGCAAACTGCTTGTATCCGATGGGTAACCGTTGCAGGCGCAGCGGGCCATGCCACTCCACACCATCAGCCAGGAGAAAGGCCAGCTGTTCGCGCTGCCAGAGTTTGGCGAGGGCTGCGCTCACACTGGTGTCATAGCCCACCAGACTGATGGCTACCACATCGAGTTCGTGGCAGGCGAGGGCAGCCACCCGTGGGTGTTGCCCATCGACCTGCACCGTACCGAAAAAGCGGTTGGGATGAAAGGGCCGTAGCGGCAAGGTTCCGTCGAGGGTGGTCATCGGGTCACCGCCTTTCTCCCCTTTGGCTGCTCGGCACGTTGTCCTCGCCCCGATGCCTGAGGCTGGCGTTCCTGGGACTGCTGCGTGAGCAGGCGATTGACCAGGTCGACCGTCTGCAAGCCTGAGAGTTCATCCAGCGTCTTGACCTGGTAGAACTGGCAGACCCTGGCGATGCGCGACGGATCACCGCCTAACTGTCTTTCGACCCAGGAACGCTGGTAAGGGTTGATGACAGCGGAGGCCTCATGCAGGTTCCCATTGCTTTCACCGACGGCAGCGGAAGCCTGTAACACCTGTTCTGAGGCAGCAGTACGCTCTCCGTCCATATGCGGTGATGGCCGCTGCACCCGTTCTTGCGGCAGCGCAAGGTCTGGTGTCGATCCGGCGATCTCGTCGGCTGATGCTGGCGGCGCCGGTCTTTGCGCCTGGTCTGGTGGCACAGGCACAGGTCCCGGACTGGAGGCGGTCGCGGCTTGCACCTCCGCTGCTGGGGAGGCAGGCAGAAGGCCGACTTTGCGATATAACCGCTCCGCCAGCTGGCGCAGTTCCTCCTCAGAGAGCGCAATCGCTCGCTTCTGTGGGTCATAGGGCACCCATGCTTTGGGCAAGTCGTAGAGATAGCGGCCCAGGCCGACCTGGGCGCAAGCGCGACGAAATGCCTGCGAGTAGGCTTCCGTCGCGGCGTTTTCCTCCTCGCGCGGCTCTCCTTTACGTGAGAGACTGGTGAGGAAGGCTTCGCCCACATCGGTGTGCGCGATCTCGCAGATTACCAGGGTGACGGGGATCACCAGCTTGTTCCCGGCGACCAGTGGGGTCATCGCTGGGGTACTCCAGCGACCGGGAACCAGGGCGTTGAGGCGATCTTCATACATCCGTTTGTCGGCATAGGGCAACGCCAGGCAGACCCAGGCGTCGCCGCGCTGCATGGGAGATTTCGGCAAGAATTTGATCTCCGCCGGCGGAAAGGGTGCGCGGAGGTGCTCGACCAGCAGATCAAGCGTGATCATGGGTGAAGGTATGCTCATGAGAAGATGTCCTTTCTGATGTGCTCAAGCCATCCCTCCCCAGTCCACCGGCCTGCACACGCTGCGAGCGCCCTGCCCCATCTGGTTTCCTGAGCTTCTCCTTCTCCACGCCGAAAGTGGACAAGAGACGGAGGCTAGGGAAGGCAGACGGGATCACACGAGATGAGAGCTAGCAGGTGAAGTGCAGGGAGGTGAACTAAGGCAGGATGCGGGAATGCATGTAGGAATTAGCCCCTGTCGTTGGGAGGTGTATCTTGCTGCATCATGTGGTTCCCAGCTGATGTTCCTGCATCGGCTGCACGTGTCCCGTTATCTGGTGGGAGTTCCTGCAAGCCAATGGGCATGATCAGCCAGGCCTGCCCGCTTTCATAGGACACAATGACGTCTCCGACCGACGTGGACCGCAGCGGAACGGCGGTGAGGTGCCAGACGACCTGCGGGTTGCTTGTCCAGGAGTGGTCGATGTGGTTCGTGAGGGCAAACACCTGCGCAAGCGATGCCTCCACATCGGCCACGTGGGTGTAGTATCTGGATCGGTCTTCATACCAGTGCGACGCCTCTGGCAGAGCCATCGCAAACAGGTTGTTGGCGTGGTAGACGGCATAGCGTTCGTGCGTGTGCATGGTTACGTCCTTTCTTCTCTCGTTGTATGGTGTTGTGTAAAAGCCTCGTAGAGCGGCCACAGGCTCTGCGGACCGAGCCTGCGCCAGCGCTCGCTCCAATCCTTGCCCCACCGGTCATGGGGCGGTGGACAGAGCGTGGCCGAGAGCCCTGCCTGCCGGAACTCGCCGGTAAGTCGCTCCATCGCTGTTTTCCCGCTATCGTCGGCGTCAAGGGCCAGCACGACACCTTTCACCTGTGGAGCCAACTGTGCCAGCCAGAGAGATCGGGCAGCAGTGCCAACCAGGGCGATCACAGTCCTGGCAGGAAAGCCAGCGGCCAGCAGTGCCATGCGATCAAAGCTGCCTTCGACCAGCACAACCTGTTCGGTGAGGTGCTCTGGTGCGTCAAAGCCGAACCAGCCTGCAGGGTTGGTTTTGACCCAGCGCCTGGGAGCGCCGGGCCGGTCGAGCACGGCCTTGTGGGCGTTCTCGTCCATGCCTGGTTCCCACTTGAGCAGCGTGCGCCCGATGAACCCACCCCCAAGAGGTGAGCTCAGCGGGAAGACGATGCGTCCGATCCAGCGTTGCAAGAGCGGCTGTTGCTCTGCTGGCACTGGCGCACGCTCCCAGGCAGAACGTGAGACGTAGCCGATGCGTGCCGCATGCGCGATGGCCGGAGGGATGTCGCGTTCGTTGAGGTACTCCTGCGCCCGCCTGGATGAAGTCAGCGCCTCGCGCATCAGGGGCGCGACAGCCGTGAGGGCGGCCACTTCGTCTCGTTGCCAGTGTGGAAGAGTGGTCGCAGGGCGTGGTTGCAGCAAAGATGGCCGTAGCGACGACGTGCGATGATCGGCGCCCGGTGATGGAGCGAATGCGTCGCCGCCACAGCCTTGCCACCCCTGGCTATCGTTTCGTCTGCTGGCGAACGAAGAGCCAATGGTTGTGACCAGCACGGTAGCATGGCAGCAATGGCAGTAGCCCCAGCCGGTGCTGGAGTCAATCGAGAGAGAGCGTTGATGGTCCCCGCCATGAATGGGACAATAGGCCCGAAAGCGCTGCCCACTCTCTACAGCATCAACCAGGTCGCCGGGCGACAGGAGGTGGATCACTTTTCCCTGCCGGGTGGTCTGTGAAGTGATGGTCATGTGCTCACCTCCTCACAACACCATGCGCATGGCTCGCGCCAGCACACGCCAGCCTATGAGCAAGCTGGTGAACGGGGATGGAGCAAGTAGTTGGAGAGCAACCGCCAGCGAGATCAGCGCGCTGCCCCCAAGCGGAGGGCAGCTCTCCTCCCAGGCATACCCACGCCACAGGTGGACACTTCCATCGGGTGCGCTCCCTGGAGGACAACGGTGGGCAAGGTGCTGGTTTTGCTCGTCGGTATACGCTCTCGTAGCCTCCGGGAATGGACACGTCTCCAGCCAGGCGAGCGCCGCACGCATATCACACATGGGTTCCGTACGCGTTTCAGGCGACATCTGCACGAGCACGTCCAGGGTGAGTCCCTCAGATCGA
>WNGL01000562.1_pt1 | contig 43858 bp, 39 predicted proteins | sample 5400591 | NCBI WGS metagenome assembly WNGL01 (sample SAMN13153377, study PRJNA577476) | soil metagenome | isolation source: 80 cm soil or saprolite under Garry oak tree replicate 1 | place: USA:California | collected 2016-06-15
CGCCGCCGAACGGCGGTGGAGGCGGGTTGCAGCCTGACCTGAACAAGTTCTGGAAGCACGCCGCAGGATCGATCCACAAGCAATGGACCGACGTCAAGATCGCCGAGGCACCCCACCCCAAGTGCGGCGACACGAGCAGCCGGTTCGGCTACTGCCCCGACGACAACACCGTGTACTTCGACCGCACGTACGCAGAGCAGGCCTACAACAGCCTGTCCGTGCTGAACATCGATCGCGTGCTGGGCAATGTGTCCGTGATCGAGAATCAGCCGGCCGACTTCGCGCTGGGCACGCTGTTCGTCTACGGCTGGGGCCTGGCCGTGCGGCACCAGCTGTTCAGCCGAAGTCTGGACGACGGCCCCGCCCTGCTGGCTGCGAGCTGTTACGCCGGCGCGTACGCGAAGAACACCAACGTGGCGCAGAATACGGCGGGCCACGATTTCTTCCTGTCACCGCCCGACATGGACGAGGCGACCTCCGCCGTGCTGAGCCTGGTCGGCACCGATCAGGCGTACGGGTCGCGGGGCACGACCGGGTTCGACCGCGTCCAGTCGTTCATCAAGGGCTACCACGGGGCGCTCGGCGTCTGCTGACCGAGTCGCGCCGACCGGAGCAGACCGCGGCAGGCACGCTGGATCTGCTGCAGCACCTCGACGAATCCGTCCGCGCCGTCGAAGTACGGGTCGGGTACGTCGAGATCCTCGTCCGCGACCGCCTGCGGGTCGAACGACCGCAGCAGCACGATCTTGCCCGCCGAGCCGCGCGGGTCGCCGGTCTGCTCGGCCAGCGCGGCCAGTCGGATCGCGTGGCCGCCGTCCAGCGCCACGACGAGGTCGCGCGTCGCGAAGTCGGCGGCCGTGAACTGCTTGGCGACGTGCCGTGGATACGGATAGCCGTGCGCCTGGAGGGTTGCGCGGGCGCGCTCGTCCATGTCGCTGCCGACATGCCACGCCCCCGTACCCGCGGAATCGACGTCGACGCCCTCGACGCCGTGCTCGCGCAGTAAGGCGACGAAGATAGCCTCGGCGGTGGGCGACCGGCAGATGTTCCCCGAGCAGACGAAGCAAACGCGCACCCGCCCATTCTGCTGGGTTTCGCCTCCCGCGAGCTGTCACACACCGGCGGCTCACCGAACGTCGAAGGAATGACCACTCGAAACAGCCCGTGGGCAATCCGGTTTGCCGAGTCGGTAGGTTCGATGTATGCCCGACCTGGACCCTTCCTTCCTCGCGCTGCCCGCGGGTCAGCTCGCTGACGCCGCGCTCGGCCGAGCCCGCGAACTGGGCGCCGAGCACGCCGACTTCCGCCTCGAACGCATCCGCACCGGCGTGCTGCGCCTGCGCGATGCCAAGCTCGACACGAGCGTCGACTCCGAGGATCTGGGCCTGGCCGTCCGCGTGATCCACGACGGCGCATGGGGATTTGCCAGCGGCATCGAGCGCACGCCCGACGCAGCACGACGCCTCGCCGAGCAGGCTGTCGCCGCGGCGAAGGTGAGCCGGGTGCTCAGTGATGACCCCGTCACCCTCGCCCCGGAGCCGGTGTACGCCGATGCCACGTGGCTGTCGTCCTACCAGGTCAACCCGTTCGACATCGGCGACGGCGAGCGCGTCGCCCGGCTCGCCGACCTGTCCGAGCGGCTGCTGAGCGCCGACGGCGTCGACCACGTCGACGCGATGCTGATGCAGGTGCTGGAGAACAAGTTCTACGCCGACACCGCGGGCACCAGCACGACCCAGCAGCGGGTGCGCGTGCACCCCCAGTTCACCGCCGTGCACGTCGATCGCGGCGCCGGCAAGTTCTACTCGATGCGCACCATTGCGCCTCCGGTCGGACGCGGCTGGGAATTCATGACCGGTACCGGCTGGGACTTCGACACCGAGATCGCCGAGCTGCCCGACCTGCTCGCCGAGCACGTCAAGTCCCCGAGCGTCGACGCCGGCCAATACGACCTGGTCATCGATCCGTCCAACCTGTGGCTGACCATCCACGAGTCGATCGGGCACGCCACCGAGCTCGACCGTGCGCTCGGCTACGAGGCTGCCTACGCCGGCACGAGCTTTGCCCGGTTCGAACTGCTCAACAAGCTCAAGTACGGCAGCGCGGCGATGAACGTCACCGGCGACCGCAGCGTCGAGCACGGCCTCGCCACGATCGGCTACGACGACGAGGGCGTGCAGACCCAGCAGTTCGACATCGTCCGTGACGGCACGCTGGTCGGCTACCAGCTCAACCGGCAGATGGCCCAGGCCAAGGGCTTCGGACGTTCCAACGGCTGCGCGTTCGGCGACTCTCCCGGCCACATTCCGTTGCAGCGCATGGCCAATGTCTCTCTGCAGGCCGCACCGGACGGGCCGTCCACACCGGAACTGATCAGCGGCGTCGACCGCGGTATCTACATCGTCGGCGACCGCTCCTGGTCGATCGACATGCAGCGCTACAACTTCCAGTTCACCGGTCAGCGCTTCTACAAGATCGAGAACGGACACCTCGCCGGCCAGCTCAAAGATGTCGCGTACCAGGCCATGACCACCGACTTCTGGGGCTCGCTGGAGGCGGTCGGCGGGCCCGACACGTACGTGCTCGGCGGCGCGTTCAACTGCGGCAAGGGACAGCCCGGCCAGGTGGCCGCGGTTTCGCACGGCTGCCCGGCCACGCTGTTCCGAGGAGTCAACGTGCTCAACACGGTCAGCGAGGGTGGTCACTGATGGCTCAGATCCACGACTTCGTCGAGCAGGCGCTCGAGCTGTCCACTGTGGACGGTTGCGTGGTCGTCGCGTCCGAAGACACCGAGACGAACCTGCGCTGGGCAAACAACAGCCTGACCACGAACGGGCAGATGACGTCACGCTCGATCACGGTCATCTCGACGGTCGACGGGGCCGACGGCACGCGCGCGGGCGTCGTCACCCGATCGGTCTCGACGCCGGACGAGCTCGCCACGGTGGTCAAGGCCAGCGAGGCGGCAGCGCGCGACGCCACCCCCGCCGACGACGCCGCGCCACTGGTCGAGCCGTACGGGAACGCCGACGACTGGCCCGCCGACCCGGCGACGACCAGCGTCGAGGTGTTCGAGCGCTTCGCGCCCGAGCTCGGCGCCGCGTTCAAGCGTGCCGGGAAGAACGGCCGGCTGCTGTTCGGCTTCGCCGAGCATCAGATGAGCTCGACGTTCGTCGGCTCGTCCACCGGCTTGCGCCGACGCTTCGACCAGCCGAACGGGCGCGTCGAGCTCAACGGCAAGTCCGACGACTTCTCCCGCTCGGCGTGGGTCGGCATGCACACCCGCAACTTCGCCGACGTCGACCTGGAAGCAGCCGTCGATGCTGTCAACACCCGCCTGGACTGGGCGGCAACGCAACTCGACCTGCCGGCCGGTCGGTACGAGACGCTCCTGCCGCCCGGGCCGGTCGCTGACCTGATGATCTATGCCTACTGGACAGCGTCCGCCCGTGACGCCGAGGAAGGGCGCAACGTCTTCGCCGGTCCCAATGGCGGGACGCGCGTCGGCGAGCAACTGTCGCAGTTGCCGCTGACCCTGCGCTCCGACCCGGCCGAGCCCGGGCTGGAGTGCTCGCCTTTCGAGATCGTGACAGCGTCCGAGGCCGGCCTGCAGTCGGTGTTCGACAACGGCGCCCCGGTCGCGGCGACGGAGTGGATCAGCCGGGGGACCCTGGCCAACCTCATGCGTACGCGCGCATGGGCGGCGAAGACCGGCGCCGAGCCTCGCCTGTTCACGAGCAACCTCGTCCTCGATGGCGGCGGCACCGCATCGCTCGACGACATGATCGCCTCGACCGAGCGCGGCCTGCTGGTGACCTGCCTGTGGTACATCCGGGAGGTCGACCCGCAGACGCTGTTGCTGACCGGCCTCACCCGCGACGGCGTCTACCTCGTCGAGGACGGCAAGGTGCAGGGCGCCGTGAACAACTTCCGGTTCAACGAGTCGCCGGTCGACCTGCTCGGCCGGATCACCGAGGTGGGACGGACCGAACGCATCCTGCCGCGCGAGTGGAACGACTACTTCAGCCGCGCCGCGATGCCCACCGTCCGGGTCAGCGACTTCAACATGTCGACGGTCAGCCAGGCGTCCTAGCCGTCCGCGCCTGGCGGCTTCGGGCCGGCTTCGCGGTGCTTTGCCGCCGGGCCGACCAGATCCGTTCCGATCATTTGCTTCGCCGGACGGCAAGCAGCCGCGTACGAATCAAGATGCGGGCAGGCGCGCAGCACGGCGGGCCGCGGCGACGCTCCGGGTCGCCGCGGCCGTCTGCGGCCAGCTTCTCGACCGGGAACACGCCGAGCACTGCCCCGCGAAGTTCGAAGGCTGCGTAGTGGTCGTCATCGACGACCTGTGGCCAGGCCCAGCGCTCGGTACAACTCACGCTGCGTAGGCAGGTCGCTGACCCCGAGGGTGAAGACGTTGACGAGCGGCGCGGTCACTGGATCTCCTTATCGCACTGGCGGGACGACATGGTTGTGTACGTGCTCGAATACGACGGCGGTACGCACGTCGGCCACTTCTGAACGCTTTGTCAACGAATCGAGCACGAAGTCCTGCAATGCCTGCGGAGTCGGCACTGCGACGTGGACAAGTGTGTCCTCGAATCCGGTGATGATGTAGACGTTCAATGTCTCGGGCAGCGCGGCGACGAAGTCCCGAAAGCCGTGCATGATCGCCCGCGACTGCGGCCGCAGCCGGACGAAGATCATCGCCTGGACAGGTCGGCCGAGCGCGGTGAGGTCGGCCTCGGCGTGATAGCCGGTGATCACGCCACGGCTGCGCAGCGAGCGCGTCCGTTCCAGGCTGGTCGACGGCGCGACGCGCAACTGCGCCGCGAGCTCGCGGTTGCTGCGCCGACCGTCAGCCTGCAGGGCGGCGATCAGCGCCGAATCAAGTTCGTCCACGAGCACCTCCTTGGCGCGGCCACCGAACTTCGTTCGGATCTCGTGTGCGCATGCCGGTGATTCTCCTAGATTCGTCGAGGATGACCACCGAGATGAGCGCCCGGCCCGATACCAAGATCGCGGTGATTCTCCGCGAGGATCTCGCTGCTTGGCAGAAGCTGAACATGACGGCATTCCTGGTCAGCGGCGTCGCGCACACCGCACCGGAGTCGATCGGCGAGGCCTACGCCGATGCCGACGGCACGAAATACCTGCCGATGTTCGGCCAGCCGGTTCTCGTCTTTGCCGCTACCTCCGACGAGCTCACCCGCAGCCTCGATCGGGCGCTCGCCCGCAACGTCGTCCCGGCCGTGTTCACCGAGGAGCTGTTCGCGACCGGCAACGACGTCGACAACCGCGCCGCCGTCGCGGCGGTCGTCCGGAACGAATTGCGGCTGACCGGCCTTGCGCTGCGCGCCGACCGCCGCGACGTCGACAAGATCACGAAGGGCGTACGCCTGCACCGCTGACCCAGCGCATCGATGTGAGCAGAGCCGCTTTCGGCGATTGCAAGCGTTACCGGCCAGTACTGTCAATTGGATCCCCGGCGTCAGTTGCGCGCCGCGATCCGTGCGCGCGGCTGGCAGTCAACGGCGACTGCGAGGAGATTCGCGATGACGAGCACCATTCCCGGCCTCGACGCTGCACCGACCACTCATGAACGGCTGCTCGGCTGGGTTCGCGAGACCGCCGAGCTGACCCAGCCCGACCGCGTCGAATGGGTCGACGGTTCGCCCGAGGAATGGGTGCGGATCACCGACCTGCTCGTCGAGGCCGGGACGTTCGTCCGGCTCAATACCGACAAGTTGCCGAACTCGTTCTACGCCGCCTCCGACCCGACCGACGTCGCCCGGGTCGAGGACCGCACGTTCATCTGCAGCCGTGATTCCCGCGACGCGGGGCCGACCAACAACTGGATGGACCCCGAGGATATGAAGGCCATCCTCACCGAGCGGTTCCGCGGCTCGATGCGCGGGCGGACGATGTACGTCCTGCCGTACTGCATGGGCCCGCTGGACGCCGCCAAACCGCTGCTCGGCGTCGAGATCACCGATTCGCCATACGTGGTCGCGTCGATGCACATCATGACGAGATGCGGCGCCAAGGCATTGGCGAAATTCGGCGACGACGCCGAGTTCGAGCCCGGTGTGCACAGTGTCGGCGCGCCGCTCGAGCCCGGCGACGTCGATGTGCCGTGGCCGTGCAACGAGACGAAGTACATCGCGCACTTCCCCGAGGAGCGGCTGATCTGGTCCTACGGCTCGGGCTACGGCGGCAACGCATTGCTGGGCAAGAAGTGCTACTCGCTGCGGATCGCCTCGGTGAAGGCCCGCGACGAGGGCTGGCTCGCCGAGCACATGCTCATCGCCAAGCTGATCTCGCCGGAGAAGAAGGCGTACTACATCGCGGCGGCCTTCCCCAGCTCGTGCGGGAAGACCAACCTCGCGATGCTCGAGGCGACGCTGCCCGGCTGGCGGGTCGAGACGATCGGCGACGACATCGCGTGGATGCGCATCGGCGAGGACGGCCGGCTGTATGCCGTCAACCCGGAGAACGGCTTCTTCGGCGTAGCGCCGGGCACCGACTGGCGTACCAACCCGAACGCGATGCGCACGATCGCGAAGGGCAACTCGATCTTCACCAACGTTGCGCTCACCGACGACGGCGACATCTGGTGGGAGGGCATGGGAGAGCCACCTGCTCACCTGACCGACTGGCAGGGCCGCCACTGGACGCCCGAGTCGAACGAGCCGGCCGCGCATCCGAACTCGCGGTACTGCACGCCGCTCGAGCAGTGCGACAGTCGCGCGCCCGAATGGGACGACCCGAAGGGCGTCCCGCTCGACGCCATCTTCTTCGGTGGACGCCGGCGCGACACCGTCCCGCTGGCCACCGAGGCACGCGACTGGCAGCACGGCGTTTTCCTGGGGGCGACCCTGTCGTCGGAGACCACGGCGGCGGCCACCGGCGAGGTCGGCATCGTGCGCCGCGACCCGATGGCGATGCTGCCGTTCATCGGCTACAACGCCGGCGACTACTTCGCGCATTGGATCGAGGTCGGCAAGGGCGCCGACGCCCTGAAGCTGCCGAAGATCTTCTACGTGAACTGGTTCCGCCGTTCCGCTGACGGCAGGTTCCTGTGGCCGGGGTTCGGCGAGAACATCCGCGTGCTCAAGTGGGCGATCGAGCGCATCGAGGGCAGAGCCGACGCGGCCGATACGCCGATCGGGCGCGTCCCGACCGTCGAGTCACTCGACCTCGACGGTTTGGACGTGACGCCGGAGCAGGCGCGGGCCGCCCTGCGCGTCGAGCTGGCCGACTGGCGCGACGAGGTGCCGCGTATCGAGCAGTGGTTCGACAAGATCGGCGCCCAGCTGCCGACGTCCCTGCGCGACGAACTGGAAGCGCTGAAACTCCGCCTAGCCGACTGAGGACTGTTCCGCGTCGAGCGCGAGAATCCGGCCGGTCACCGACTCGCCGTCCAGCCGGGCAATCGCCGACGCGACCGACTCGGTGCGCACGATCGAGGGGAAATTGTTCGGCGCGAGTGCATTGACCCGCACGCCGAACACTCCGAACTCGGCGGCCAGGTGCCGGGTGAGTTGGTTCAGCGCGGACTTCGACGCGGCGTAGATCGCCTGCCCGCCGGGATAGACCCGCGACCCCGAGAGGCTCGACATGTTGACGACGTTGCGGTTGTGATCGCGGTTCTCCAGGTCGCGGTGCAGCCAGAATCGCTGCGCGAGCCGGGTGGCGAACCGCAGTGGGACGCCGACGTTCACCGCGAAATGCTTCTCGACGCTGTCGAGTGCGGCATCGCCGTCCACGACGCCCTGCGGGTGCAGACCGACGTACGCAGCGTTGTTGACGAGCAGATCGACGCGTCCGAACCGCGCGAGCGCGATGTCGACGACGCGCTCGACCTCGCCGTCATGCTCGAGGTCGGCGTGCACTGTGTACACGCGGACGTCGTTGTCGGGCAGCTCCGCATCGGGTTCGAGCGGGTCGACGAACCACTCGTGCTGGGACGCGACCCCGGGCGCGCGCCGCCGGCACACCGCCACGATGTTGTATTGCCCGCCGTACGCGCGGCAGAACGCGTCGCCCAGCGTCCCGCCCGCGCCGGTCAGCAGGCAGACCCTGCGATCACCAGTGCTCAATGCTGTCATCCCCCCACCGATCAACGACCTCGTCCTTGGTGCGGTGCAGCCACATCACGATCGAGTTGCGCGGCTTCGTACGGTTGCTGACGAACGCGTGCCACGAACGCGGTGTGCACTCGAAGAAGACCATCGAGTTGTTGATCGGCGGGACAGCCGCCGCAGGGCCACGACGCGCGGACGCGACGTCGGCGAACAGCCCGGTCTCACCGCCGTCGCCGAACTCCCACCGCGGATTGCCCAGATAGAACAGCAGGGAGACCGCCCGGACGCTCTCGCGTGCCGTTACGCCGGCCGGCCGCTCGCCTGTGTGGAGCGCGACCCCGTCGGTGTGCTCCAGCCGGATCTCGTCCGGGGGCGGCGGCGGGCCGGCGAACCAGGCCGGGTTGAGGTCGTTGTGCGGCCAGCCGCTCTGACTGCCCGGCTCATGGTGGTGCAGCGTCGCATTGACGTCGCCCGTGGCTCGCACGCCCGCCACGCGCGCGATCATGTCGTGCCACTCGCGCGAGACGAAGACGCCGAGCGGCCCGTCCCGGAACCGGCTGACGCTCGCACCGGACGCGTCGTAGCCCTTCATGTTCCGGACGAACGTGTCCGGGTGCTCCCGCTCGATGCGGCGGAACTCGTCGTCGAGCCGGGCGTAGAAGTCAGGAACGAAGACGTCGCGCGCGTACACGTGCGGGAAGGGATTCGTGCGACGCACCCACCGGCGGTTCGCGAGCAACTCGCCGAGCCGATACCGGACCGTCTCGGGATGCGCCTGCACCTCAGCCGTCACTGCCCGCCTCCTGTCCGGTATGCCCGGCGTCCACTATGCCTTGGCCGGCCGAGAGTCGAGGAGGCACCATGACAACCATGACCGTGATGCCCCGTGAGTCTCGCGACTGGACGGTGGACGACCTCGACCTGCTGCCCGACGACGGTTTGCAGTACGGGCTGCTGCTCGTGACGCCGACGCCGATACCGGTGCATCAATGGGCAATCGGGCGGCTGCTCGTCTTGCTTTAAGCGGCGTGCCCGCCGGGGTTCGAAGCATTCGTGGCGCCGCTCGACTGGCGACCCGACCCGCGCACGTCGCTGCAGCCAGATCTCCTGGTCGTCGCCAAGGATCGCATCGGCCCGAAGAACATCACGGAACCGCTGGCGCTCGCCGTTGAGGTGCTCTCCCCATCCACCCGGCGCAAGGACGTGGTGCTCAAGCGCTCCACCGTCAACGCTCGTCTGACCACACGAGCAGGTCGGCGCCATCGCGGGACGCTGCGATCAGTTCGGCATTGCGCTGGTCGCTGCCGTACGCCCTTTCCTCCGCCTCGGCGCGCGTGCGCCCGAACGCCATGTGGCGCGCGATCAGCCGCGCCAGCCGGGCCTGCTCGTCCGCCTCGACGAACCAGACCTCGTCCAGCAGGGTGCGCGCCTGCGGCCAGAGCAGCAGGTAGTTGCCCTCCGTGATGACGAGCGGCACCCCGCGCGGCACGGCGATCGCGCCCGCGATCGGCTCCTCGATCTCGCGGCGGAACTCCGGTGCGTAGACGACGTCCTCCGCGTTGGCCCGCAACCGCTGCAGCAGCGCGACGTAGCCGGCGGCGTCGAACGTGTCGGGCGCCCCCTTGCGTTCATGCCGGCCCAGGCGGTGCAGCTCGGACGCCGCCAGGTGGAATCCGTCCATCGGCACGAGTACCGCGTCGGGAGCGAGCGCCTTGGCCAGGGTCGCGGCCAACGTCGACTTGCCCGCTGCCGGCGCGCCGGTGATGCCGAGTATCCGGCGCCGGCCTGCAGTGATCAGCCCCCGTGCGCGCTCGATCAGATCCTGCACTGTCAAGCTGCGGCGTGATCGTTCATCCGGCTGACCGCGTTCTCGATCATCGATCGGGTGACCGCGTCGTGCAGGAACCGAACCGGCATGAAGTACACCCTGCCGCGCCACCCTTTCAGGGCCACCGCGGTGGTCACATACAGCAGGCCTGCTGCTGGATCCACCTGCACGCCGGCCGCGAAGTGCAGGTGGACGTCGTCGGTGTCGATGACCGCCTCGTCACCGACGATTCGGTCGACGGTCAGCATGGCCTGCTCGCCCGGTGGCAGCCGCAGCAGCTTGGCAACGACCGCTCGGACGCCACCCAGCGCCTTGACCCAGACCGGAAGCGATCGCAAGTCGAAGATGGCGCGGGCCCAGGCGGCCGCGTCGCCAGTCGCGTCGTGTGGGATCGCGACGATCGTCGTCGACGCCCAATCCGGTCGCGGGACGATGTCGAATGCAGCGGACAAGCCGGTGCCTCCGTACGCTTGCGTATGGTGTTCGTCCATACGCTAGCGTATGCCTATGCCTGACACCAGACTGAGCCAAGACGACTGGGTCGACGCCGCCGTCCAAGCGCTGCTGCACGAGGGCCCCGGCGGCGTTGCCGTACAGCCACTTGCCCGGCGCCTCAAGGCGACGAAGGGCTCGTTCTACTGGCACTTCTCCTCACGCGAAGACTTGCTGCGCGCCGCGCTCGACCGGTGGGAGACCGTCGCGACGGACGACGTCATCGCGTCCGTCGAGGAACAGTCCGACGATCCGGGCACGAAGGCGACGCTGCTGATCGCCGAGGTCACGGCGTACAGCCAGGAGCATCCCGGCGAGTTGCTGCTACTCGCCGACGCGGCGCATCCCGACATCGGCGCGGCGATCGAGCGGGTCACCGATCGGCGGATCGACTACATCGCGCGCCTGCTGCGTGGGGCCGGGCTCACCCCGGCGGCCGCTCAGCGGCGGGCGACGCTCGCGTACGCCGCCTATCTCGGCCATGCGCAGCTGGCACACGCCGTGCCGTCCGTCCTGCCGCAGAGCACGCGCGGTCAGCACGCCCTCGCCGCCGAGCTGGCCGAGATCGTCCTCGGCTAACCCGCGTCGGCATCGAAATTCGGTTGCTGCCCGGGCGTAGCGTCGATTAACCGTGAGCGTCGACGCAGGAACCGAAGACACCGTTCTGCTCGCCGAACGTTCCCACCTCGATCTGGCCCGGCGCTGCCTGGACGCCATGCGCGCCAGCGCTGAGGGCATCGCGGACTACGGGGTCGACGAGCTGGCCAGCCAGAGCCTCGGCCGGCTGCGTACCCGGCGACTCGAGGCGCTGGCCGCCGACCCCGACGCGCCGCCGTTCTTCGGCCGGACCGACCGCGACAACGGCGAGACGTTCCACATCGGGCGCCGGCACGTCCGGGACGCGAGCGGCGATCCGGTCGTCATCGACTGGCGGGCGCCGATCTCGCAGGCGTTCTACCGCGCGTCTCCGTCCGAGCGGATGGGGGTGGGGCTGCGCCGGCGCTTCGGCTTCCATGACGGGCAGCTCAGCTCCTACGAGGACGAGCACCTCGACCGCGGCGAAGCACTGGGCCTGCGGTCCGACCTGCTGCGCGAGGAGATCGAGCGTCCGCGCGTCGGCCCGATGCGTGACATCGTCGCCACCATCCAGCCCGACCAGGACGATCTCGTGCGCGCCGACCTCGACACGTCGCTGTGCATCCAGGGTGCGCCGGGCACCGGCAAGACGGCGGTGGGCCTGCACCGCGCCGCTTACCTGCTCTACACCTACCCCGCACGGCTGCGCCGTTCCGGCGTGCTCGTCGTCGGGCCGAACCGGGCGTTCCTGCACTACATCGCCCAGGTGCTACCCGCGCTCGGCGAGGGAGGCATCGAGCAGGCGACGGTCGACGACCTGGTCGCGCACGTGCCGGTGACCGGCGTCGAGCCCGCCGAGGCGGCCGTGCTCAAGGGCGACGCACGCATGGCGGACGTGCTGCGGCGGGCCGTGTTCTCGCATGTGAGTCGGCCGGTCGACGACGTGGTGGCGGTGATCGGCACTCGGCGGTACCGGATCCCGGAGCACCGGCTGCGCCGGTATGTCGACGATGCACGCCGGGCCGACGTGCGCTGGTCGGTCGTGCGCGAACGGCTGCGCCAGCAGCTCGCCGAGGACGTCCGGCGGCAGCGCGAGGATGTCGGGGGAGCGCCGTCGGACGCCGAGACGGCGCGGATCGCCCGCTCGCCGGCGGTGCGCGAATTCGTCGATTCGGTTTGGCCGGCGCTGGACGCGTCGAAGCTGCTGGCCCGGCTGTACGCGGACGCCGACTTCCTGCTGCGTTGCTCGCGCACGACGCTGACCGGCGACGAGCGCGAACTGCTGGCGCGGCCGGCGAGAACGCCGCGCTGGACGCCGGCCGACGCCGTGCTGGTCGACGAGCTGGCGGCGCTCCTCGACGGTGCGCCGTCCTACGTCCACGTGGTGGTCGACGAGGCGCAGGATCTCTCGCCGATGCAGTGCCGGGCCGTGGCTCGGCGCTGCCCACTCGGGTCCGTTACCGTGCTGGGCGATCTGGCGCAGGCGACCACCCCGTGGGCGCCGGGCTCGTGGGCGGTCACGCTGGAGCATCTGGGGCACGACGGCGCGTCGATCCGTCCACTGACAGCTGGCTACCGCGTGCCGGGCGAGGTGCTCGAGGTGGCCAACCGGCTGCTGCCGCATGTGGCCGCGGACGTTCCCCCGGCGACGTCCGTACGCCAAGGTATGGATACGCTTCGCTACGCCCCTACGGCGCGCCTCGTCGAGACGGTGCGCGAGTACCTCGACATCGAGGGATCGGTCGGTGTGATCGTGCCGGACGCCCGCGCCGTGCAGATCCTGGACGAGCTTCGAGCGGCCGGCATCGAGGCTGAGCGCCTCGACGACGAGAACGATCCGCGGGTGGCGGTAGTGCCGGCAGGCTCGGCCAAGGGCCTGGAGTTCGACTCGGTCGTCCTCGTTGAACCTGCGCAGATCGTCGACGCCGAGCCGACGCGCCCCGGCGGCCTGCGCCGCCTGTACGTAACGCTGACCCGAGCTGTGTCCCGGCTGACGATCATCCACGACGAGCCGCTGCCCGCGGAGCTCAGCTGACCCGATTGCGCAACCCGCGGCGGATTCACGCCGCCGCGGGTTGCGCCATCGATCAGGCTGGGCCGAAGTAGGTCAGCACCCTGCCCATCAGGTCGGCTTGGTCAACGGCGCCGCCGTAGGCCTCGAAGGGGAACGCCAGGAACACGACCTTGTAGGCGCCTTCCGCCACGCTCAGCGCGTCCGGCGCCGAGCTGTCGTCGGTGAACGCCGGTGTCGCGGACCCGATCGGTGTGATCCGGTCCTCGAAGTTGGCGCCGAGCACCGCGTGGTTGAGCGGCACCGTTCCGATGCCGTTGGTCACCGGGTTACCGGCGACGCCGTGCACAGCAGTCGTGGCCTTGTCGTTCTGCGTCTCGCTGCCGTCCCACTGGATGTGCAGGTAGTTCTTCACGAACGCGGTCGTACCGGCTGCCTGGTCCAGGATGTCCTGGCCCGACATGAACAGCCTGCCACCACCGTCCAGGTACGTCTTCAGCGCGGCTTCGTACGGCGTGATCGGCGCCGGATACGCGTTACCCGTGAACCAGACGACGTTCTTGTACGCCGTCAGCAGCGACACCGGGATCTCCGGCTTCTCCGCCAGGTTCCAGGTGCTGAAGGTGGCGCCATTGGCGGTCAGCGCGGCCTGGTAGTACTGCTGGACGTTCGGAGCGCCGCCGTCTTCATCGACGACGAGCGTGTCGAGCGCGACCGCGATCGTCGTGATCGTGGACGTCCCCTTCACCGACGCGTCGGCGCTCGACGTTGCCGTGAGCGTCGAGCCGCTGGTCGCCCCGTCCGGGGCGTCAGCGGGCACACCTACTCGGACGCAGACGTCGAGGGTGTCGCCCGGCTGAACGGTCGGCGTCGTAGTAAACGCCGTCGTGCAGTCGGCGGCATAGGTTGTTGCGGGCCAGCCACTCGCGCTCGTCGTCGTCAGGGCATATGAGTCCGCTAGGTAACCGCCGTTGGTCAGGTGCACGGTGTACTTGGCGTCCGTGCCGACCCGTCCACCGCCGGTCTGCGAGGCCGGAGCGACCGTGAGCTTGCGGGCGGGCGCGATCGTGATCGTGTGCGGGCTACCCGTCGCGCTCGCGCCTTGATCGGACTTCACGACGACGCCGTCGTTGACGATCGACGTCACCGACGACGCGAGGTTCGGCGTGATCTTCACGGCGAACTTCACCGACACGCTGCCGCCGGCCGGGACCGTCAGGCTGTCCCACCGCACCGAGCCGCCACCGAACGTTCCGCCGCTCCCGGCAGACACGAACGACGTGAACGTCGGGATCGGTTCGTGGATCGTCACGCCGGTCGCCGCTGCGTTGCCCACGTTGCGGACGATGATCGTGTAGTCGATCGTGCTGCCCGGACCCACCGGCTTGCCGGTGTCGGACTTCGACACCACGAGTCCTGGCGTAGACGCCCCGGTGTTCAGGGTGTACGCGCCGCGGCCGTGCGTGCCGTTGATGAGCAGCGCGTGCGAGGCGTCGTAGTCGAGCTGCCACGACGACACCTTCGGCATGCCGGTGCCGAGCCGCTGCCAGGTCGAGCCACCGTTGATCGACACGAACGTGCCGACGTCGGTGCCCGCGTAGATCGTGTTGTCCGACGACGGGTCGAGCACGATCGAGTTCACCGGGACGTCGGGCAGTGAGCCGGTGACGTTCGACCAGTGCGCACCGCCGTCGGTGGTCTTGAAGACGTGCCCGGTGTTGCCCGGCGTCGCCGCACCGAATCCCGCATACGAGATGTAGGCGATGCGCCAGTTCGAACGATCCACCGCGAACTGCGTGACCGGACGCCCCGGCAGCGTCGTAGCGCCCACCCGATGCCAGGACGGGCTGCCGGACGTTACCGCGTCCGGGCTGACCGACACGACACCGTCGTCCGTGCCGACGTAGAGACCGTCACCGCCCTCGGCAAGGCCGATCGCGCTGATCAGGCAACCGCGCGCCCCGTTCGGCGCCGTGCCCGTGCAGCCCGTCGTCAGGTCGGTGCTGATCGGATCCCAGTGCACGTCACCGGCCGAGGCCGTCTCGGCGTTGTTCGTGCGGTAGACGCGGAAAGTGCCGGTGAACAGCTGGTTCGGGTTGGCCTGGTTCTGGACCTGCGGGAGGTAGAACTCGGCGCGGTCGGTCGTCTTGATACCGCCGCCGATCCTCTCGTTGCCGAAGAACGTATTCGCCTTGGAGGGGCTGTAGCGGTACGGCGAGATGCCGTTAAACGTGCCGAACACATACGCCGGCACGGTCGGGTTGACCGTGTTCGGCGTCGTCTGATCGACGATTACCTGCCCGCCGTCGCCACCTGCTTGGTCGAACCACCGGGCGTTGGCGATCGACTTGCGCATCGTGCCGTTGTCCTGCGTACCTCCCCAGTACTGGCCGGGGATGTTCGGCACGGTCGCGATACTCGTGAACTGCGTGATCCGCAGCCCGGTCGAGTGGATCAATGCGCCGGTCACCGGATTGACCTCGCCGTTGAGGTTCTCCCAGTCGACGCTCGAGAGCGGCGCGCCAGGTGCGCGTCCACCTCGGTTGAAGGACTGCCAGACTCCGCCGTCGTTGCCGATCACGACGTGCTTGGTGTCGTTCGGCTGGAACGCGAACGCGTGGAAGTCGGGGTGCAGGTCGTAGCCGACGCTCGTCCAGTTCTGGCCACCGTCCGTCGACCGGAAGATGCCGCCCGACTGCGGCGAGAAGTCGTATCCGTAGGACCCCTCGACGTAGACGATGTTCGGGTCGTTCGGGTCCGGCTTGACCTCGTTGTCGTAGAAGCATTGCGTGCCGCAGTAATTCAGCACCTCGTCCGGGGCCTCGCCGGTGGGCAGCGGGTCCCAGTGCGCACCTTCGTCGGTCGTCTTGTAAAGGGACGCTTCGTGGTAGGCATCGCTGAGATCGAAGTAGTCAAAGCCGGTGTAGACGGTCGCGTGCGCATCGCCGGCTGGGTGCGAGATACCCAGCGAGAACCGCGTGCCGCCTTCGAGGAAGTTGCCCTTCGGCAAGTCGCCCAGGACGCTCGCCCAGTTCGCACCGCCGTCGACCGATCGGTAGATCCCGTCGCCCCAGAACGAGGCCCACAGCACGTTGAAGTTCTGCGGGTCGGCGACCAGGTCGGTGGCACCGTGGATCTCGTTGGTCGTGCCCTTCTTCAACGTCCAGTTCGCACCGCCGTCCGTCGACTCCCAGACACCGAACGGGTCCGCCGACGGGTGGGTGGTACGCCGGGCGCCGCCGCGTCCGCGCAGGGTGGAGATGTAGAGGTGGTTGGCGTTCGCCGGGTCGACCACGATGTCAGACGACGCTTGGCCGTCGAACCGATCGCCGGAGACCTGCTTCCAGGTCACGCCGCCGTCGCTCGACCGGTACACGCCGTGGCCGTAGTAACTGTCTCCGGAGAGCGCGCCCTCGCCGGTGCCGAGGTACACGATGTTGTCGTTGCTCGGCGCGATCGCCAGCGCGCCGACCGACTGCGTGTCGGTGTCGAGCGTGCGCGACGTCCAGGTCTGGGTCGCCTCGCTGTATGTCCAGACGCCACCCTGCGCGGCGCCGAGGATGATCGTGCCGTCCTTGCGAACGGCCAGTGCGCCGATGCGCCCGGAGACCGCCTCGAACGTGTTCGACGTGCGTCCCACCTGGACGATCGGGTCAGGGCCGACGCTCGTCCACGCGCCGCCGCGCGTCGCGCCCGGCTGCGTGGCGGCGCTCAGCTTGCTGGCCTGGGTGGACGCCTTGACCCGCAGCGCGGCCGCCTGCTCGATGGACAGCCCGCCGTCGTCGCCCGCGAGCAGGCGCGTCCAGCCGTACGCATCGCGCAGCTTGTCGAAGCTCTCCTCGTCCTCGCCGGTCTCCTGGTCGCCCTTCGGCGTCAGCAGCACCGGGGTGTCATCGCCGGCAGGCGCCGGGTCCGCGGTTGCGGTCGATACGTAGGAGATCAACGGGACGATCAGTGCGACAGCTGCCAGCAGGCTGAGCCGAGTTGGTTTCATGCAGGATCCCCCAAGACCGGAGGCCGCGTTACGTCGCGGCAAATGAGCGCACAGCAAACCTCGCGCAGTCTGTAGTAACGCCCATGTCCGACACAAGGCTTACGGTGCGCGTGGCACTGCCATGACAGGTGTGCACATAGGGATGCACCTCGCGTACCGCCCGTGCCCGGTGGCCTCAGCTGACGGCGGCGGCGCCCAGCCGCGGATATGGTAGGAACCCCTGAGCAAGTCTGCCGGTACGCCACCCCTGTACCAAGGACAAGCCAGAATCGCCGGGTGTGCACGGTGCGGTGACCCCGCAACCCGTGCTCTGATGCGAGGAGCGTGTGCATGTCCGTTGCACCTGCCGTACCGGGCTCTGAGGCGCGCGAGGCGCGTGACGCGCTGCACGCCGTACATCCCGAGCCCGACATGGTCCAGCTGCTGACACCGGAGGGCGCTCGCGTCGCCCATCCCGATTACCCATTGGACATCTCCGACGACGAGATCCGCTCGCTGTATCGCGACCTGGTGCTGGTCCGCCGTATCGACAGCGAGGCAATTGCCCTGCAGCGACAGGGCGAGCTCGGGTTGTGGGCGTCGCTACTGGGACAGGAAGGCGCTCAGGTGGGCGCCGGGCGCGCGCTGCGTCCGCACGACATGGCGTTCCCGACCTACCGCGAGCACGGCGTGGCTTGGTGCCGCGACGTCGACCCACTCACATTGCTTGGCCTCTACCGAGGCACCAACCTCGGCGGATGGAACCCGGCGGACAACAACTTCAACCTGTACACGATCGTCATCGGCGCGCAGACCCTGCACGCAGCCGGATACGCGATGGGCGTGGTGCGCGACGGCGCGGTCGGCACCGGCGACCCGAATCGCGACACCGCCGTCCTGGCGTTCTTCGGCGACGGCGCGTCGAGCCAGGGCGACGTGAACGAGTCCTTCGTCTGGGCCGGCGCCGACAACCTGCCGATCGTCTACTTCTGCCAGAACAACCAGTGGGCCATTTCGGCGCCGGTGGCCACGCAGACGCGTCAGCCGCTGTACCGCCGGGCCAGCGGCTTCGGCTTCCCCGGCGTCCGCATCGACGGCAACGACGTGCTCGCCTCGCTCGCGGTCACCCGCAAGGCACTCGCCGATGCGCGCAGCGGTCAGGGGCCGACCATGATCGAGGCGTTCACGTACCGGATGAACCCGCACACGACGTCGGACGACTCGACGCGTTACCGGCTCGGCGCCGAGCTCGAGACCTGGAAGCTCAAGGACCCGATCGCGCGCGTGCGTGCGTACCTGACCCGGCACGCCCAGGTGGGTCCGGAGTTCTTCGAGTCGATCGACCGCGAGTCCGAGGCGCTCGCCGAGCACATCCGCTCCGGCTGCCGGGCCTTGCCCGATCCCGCTCCGCTGTCGGTCTTCGACCACGTGCACACCGAGCTGACCGACGAACTGCGCGAGCAACGCGACGGCTTCGCCACCTACCTCGCGTCGTTCGAGGAGGTGGGCGCATGAGTCCGATCACGATGGCCAAGGCGCTGAACGACGGGCTCCGCAAGACGCTCGAGGAAGATCCCAAGGTCATCGTCATGGGCGAGGACGTCGGCAAGCTGGGCGGCGTCTTCCGGGTGACCGACGGCCTGCAGAAGGACTTCGGCGAGTCGCGCGTGTTCGACACCCCGCTTGCCGAGTCCGGAATCATCGGGACTGCAGTCGGGCTCGCGATGCGCGGGTACCGGCCGGTCTGCGAGATCCAGTTCGACGGCTTCGTCTACCCCGGCTTCGACCAGATCGTCAGTCAGGTCGCCAAGATGCACAACCGCTCGAACGGCAACCTGAAGATGCCGATCACGATCCGCATCCCGTTCGGCGGCGGCATCGGGGCGGTCGAGCATCACTCCGAGTCGCCCGAGGTGTACTTCGCACACACGGCCGGGTTGAAAGTCGTTTCGTGCTCGAACCCGTCCGACGCTTACTGGATGATCCAGCAGGCGGTGCGCGCCGACGACCCGGTGATCTTCTTCGAGCCGAAACGCAGGTACTGGACGAAGGGCGAGCTCGACCCGACGCCGTACCCCCTGCACAAGGCGCGCATCGTCCGCCCGGGCCGGGACGTCACAGTCGTCGCGTACGGGCCGATGGTGGTGACTGCCCTGGAATCGGCGGCTGCCGCGGCCGACGAAGGCCACGATCTCGAGGTCATCGACCTGCGCTCGATCTCGCCGCTCGATACCGCCACGGTCGTCGAGTCGGTGCAGCGGACGGGACGGCTGGTCGTCGTCCACGAGGCGGCGGTCAGCCACGGAGTCGGCGCCGAGATCGCCGCCCGCGTGCAGGAGAAGGCGTTCTACTCCCTCGAAGCACCCGTGCTGCGCGTCTGCGGATTCGACACGCCGTACCCGCCGAGCCGGCTCGAGGAAGACTGGCTGCCGAGCGTCGACCGGATCCTCGACGCCGTCGACCGTACGCTGGAGTACTGATGGCTGAGCTCAAACAATTCAAGATGCCGGACGTCGGCGAGGGGCTGACCGAGGGCGACATCCTGACCTGGTCGGTGAAGCCCGGCGACACGGTCGTCGTCAACCAGATCCTGGTCGAGGTCGAGACCGCCAAGGCAGCCGTCGAGCTGCCCTCTCCCTATGCCGGGGTCGTCACCGAGCTGCACGCCGCCGAGGGCGAGACGGTCGAGGTCGGCCGCCCGATCATCACGATCGATGTGGGCGCTTCGGTCCCGTCAGCGGATCCGGCGCCGGAGGCCAACGTCAGCGCAGCGGAGCCCGAAGCCGAGGTCGAAGCCGCAGCCGAGTCCGCCGAAGCTGCGCCGGGCGAGCGGCAGTCGGTGCTGGTCGGCTACGGGCCGCGGTCCGGGCCCGCCGGGCGTCGCCCGCGCAAGACGGCCGAACCACCCGAGACGCCGTCGGCCAACCCCGCGTTCAACGTCGCGCCGACCCCGCCGCCTGCCGACGCGCCCGAGACCCGCCACCGGGTGCTGGCCAAGCCGCCCGTCCGCAAGCTGGCCAAGGCGCTGGGCGTCGACCTGGCAAGCGTCGCGCCGACCGGCCCGAACGGCACCGTCTCCCGCGAGGACATCGAAGCGGCCGCCAACGGCGACGCGACGCCCGTACGCACCGGTGACCGCGAGACGCGCATCCCGATCAAGGGGGTGCGCAAGCACATGGCCGCCGCCATGGTCGCCTCGGCGTTCACGGCACCGCACGTCACCGAGTTCATCACCATCGACGTCACGCCGATGATGGATCTGCGCACCCGAGTCGCCGCGCGGCCGGAGTTCAAGGACGTCAAGGTCTCGCCCCTCGTCTTCGTCGCCAAGGCGGTCATCCTCGCCGCGAAGCGAACCCCGGAGATCAACGCGTCCTGGGACGACGCCGCGGGCGAGATCGTCCTCAAGCACTACGTGAACCTGGGCATCGCCGCGGCGACCGACCGCGGTCTGGTCGTACCGAACATCAAGGACGCCGACCAGCTCACCCTCGTCGATCTTGCCCGCGCGATCGGCGAGCTGACCGACACGGCACGCGCCGGCAAGACCACGCCGGCCGACATGAGCGGCGGGACGATCACGATCACGAACGTCGGCGTGTTCGGCATCGACACCGGCACCCCGATCCTCAACCCGGGTGAGTCGGGCATCGTCGCGTTCGGCGCGGTGCGCAGGATGCCGTGGGTCGTCGACGATGAGATCGTGCCGCGGTGGGTGACTCAGCTCGCCGTGTCGTTCGACCACCGGTTCGTCGACGGTCAGCTGGGCTCGCAGTTCCTCGCCGACGTGGCCGGCGTGCTCGCCGACCCGGGGCTGGCTCTGCTTTAAAGCAGGTTGGCCGCCCGGTAGATCGGGCGCGTCACCCGGGTCACCATGCCGTTCTCGTCCAGGAACCGCATGATCTTCTCGGCCATCCAGCGGACGGTCTGCCGGTGATGCGGGTTGGCCCGGGCGACGCGGCGCGCCGCCGTCGGATCGAGGCCGACCGATTCGTAGACCGCGGGATCGATGAGCACGCTGGCGACGATCGCCGACACGAGCGCCGCAACCAGCCGGTGATGTGCGCGCGCCAGCGGCGACAGCCGCGGCATCATCCGGCTGAGCTCCTCGCGGGCGAACCGCACGTGCCGCGCCTCCTCGACGACGTGGATGCGGTTGACCATCCGGACGAGCGGGTGGATGCCGTCGTCGTTCATCGACTCGCGCTGCAGGCGGTCGGTGATCTCCTCGGTGACGAGCACGGGCCCGAACAGCATCGGCCCCCGTGCGGTCGCCTTGTACAGCCGCGCCAGGTGGTGGACGAACCTCGGCGGCCGGTACGCCGGCACGCCCATCCGGTCGAGCGCCTTGGCGAACATGATCACGTGACGCGTCTCGTCGCCGATCTCGGTCAGCTCGTAGTGGGTACGCGGGTCGCGCGGGTCGCGGTGGTAGGCGTCGCGGACCAGCATCTGGATCAGGATCAGCTCGGTCCACAGCCCGACGCTGACGATGCTGGCCAGCTCGTGCTTGGACAGCTCGATGCGCTGCTCGGGACTCAGCTCGTCCCACAGCGGCGTGCCGTACAGCGAGACGCGCTCGAACGGCATGAACGCGAAACCCTCGGGCAGCGGAGCGTCCCAGTCGATGTCGAGCTGCGGGTCGTAAGAGTTCTTGGTGGACGAGTTGAGCAGCCGTCGCGCTGTGCCGACCCGAGCCGTCTGTGCGGTCATGGCTCTCTCCAACCAGATTCTCTGCCACAGCATGTACCCGTTACTTGGCGTACCAAGTTAGCGGGCTGCTCCAAGATCGGCAAGTCCGTCGGCGATGCAGTCGACCACGATCTCGGCGGCCGATCCGTCCGGATCGAGATCGGGGTCGTAGATGCCCACGTGCGCACCGACCGCTCCCGGCGCGAGCGCGCGCAGCAACGCGATCAATTGGGCGGGCATCAACCCGCCCGGCGACGGGCTGTCGACGGCAGGCATGACCGCCTCGTCGAGGACATCGATGTCGACGTGCAGCCAGTAGCCGTCCAGGCCGGCCCGAGCCACGACGTCCAGGATCGGCGCGGTCTGAACGCCGTCGCGGCGCACCTGCCACGCCGGCACGACCAGGCCGAGCAGCCCACGCACCTCGTCGAGGGCTTCGTCGTCGTCGCGGCATCCGACGTGCACGACGTCCGCCGGATCGAAATGGCGCGAGCCGCCGAGCAGCGATACGTCCGGCCAGTGCAGCCCGACCGCCGCCGCAAGATCCTCGCCGGCCAGGCTGGCGCACTGCGTCGAGTTGCCGGGATGACGAAAGTCGGTGTGCCCGTCGACGTGGACCAGACCGTAACGGCCCAAGCGCCGCAGCGCGAGGCCGACTCCGAGCAGCAGGCTGCAATCACCGCCCAACACGAGCGGCTGCTGGCCGGACTCGATCAGCGCACCGAGTCGGTCAGCGAGCCGAGTCGAGTAGTCGAGGATGGCGTCCTGGTTGCGCAGCCGACCGGGCAGGGCATGGTCGACATACCGCGGGCAGACCACGAGGCCCGCGTCGGCGGCGTCGAGCCGGGCGTAGAGACCGGCCGCGCGCAGCACCTCGGGCGCCTTCGCGCAGCCCGGTGTCGCCGTCGCGACGGGTGGCCGAAGGCCGAGATTGGTCGGCGCGGAAAGTAGCGAGATCGGCATGGCCGAGACAGTATGCGGTGGTTCCGACCGCCCCTCGTCGCCCGCTGAACAAATCGCTGTCGTGGATGCCTGTTCGCCGTGGTGTGGTAGGTCACATGCGGGCATTAAACCGCTACTTCGATAGTTCTTTAGACAGTGTGGTTAACGAATCAAGGCTCAGCTAGCTGACTCCCTAACAGGGTCGACTAACCGCCCCGATAACCACCGTCCACGAAAGGGGCAGCACCAGATGATCACCAAGCTCAGTGACAAGATGCGCCGCCGGCGCCAGGCACTCGCCTTCGAGCGCGTCCTCAACTCGGCCTCGCCGAACATGCGCTCCGAGCTGGTCGCGATGGCGCAGCGACAGAACTACATCCGCTGACATCTCGACCGCACGAACGAGCCCGACCCGCCACCATGGGTCGGGCTCCTTGGTTTGCGGGTGGCACCACCCCGGGCGCAACGAACGCGCGTACCGTGCATCCGAGATCGCAGCACCGCACTACGCCGATGACACACCTCTGAAGAGGCAGGCCGTGCGCCATAGCAAGTCCAGCCGGGACGCTTCGCGCCCGAACGCGACGGCAGAGACGTCCGCTGGCGCGCGCGTCGCCGCGCACAGCGAGATCCTGCGCCTGATCGCCTCGCACACGCCGCTCCCGACGACCCTGCTCACGGTGTCCGAGTTGGTCGAGCGCGAGCTGCCGGGTGTGCGGGCGGCGATCCTGCTGCGCACGCCGGACGGCGAGCACCTCAGCGTGGCTGCTGCGCCGTCGCTACCGGCCCAGTTCGTCGCCGCAATCGACGGGGACGAGATCGGCCCTCACGCCGGGCCGAGCGGTCTGGCCGCCCACGAGCGACGCGTCGAGATACGCACTGACATCGCGCGCGACCCCCAATGGCCGTCGGGACGGGGGGCCGCCAAGGCGATCGGGCTGGCATCCTGCTGGGCCACGCCGTTCGTCGGCGCACATGACGAGGTACTCGGCGCGTTCGCGGTCTATCTGACCGAATCGCGCGTGCCGACCGCGGACGAGCTCACGCTACTGCGCGAGGCCGGGCACCTGGCAGCCGTCGCCGTGCAGCAAGACGCCTCGCAGCGCAGACTCCGCGAGCTCATCCGTACCGACCCGCTGACGAATCTCGCCACCCGCGAGGTGCTCACCGACCGGCTGGGCGTTGCCCGGGTCCGGGCGGCGAACACCGATCGGTACGCCGCGGTGATCGTGCTCGGCGTCGACGGCGTCTCGGCCGTCAACGAGTCCTTCGGGCACGCGGCCGGCGACGAGCTGTTGCGGCTAGTCGCCCAACGGCTGCTGATCACCGCCGGTCCGTCGGCGACCGTCGTCCGGATGTGGGGCGACGAGTTCGGCGTCCTGATCGAGAACGTGCAGAGCATCGAGGAGGCAGGGGTGGTGGCCGCGCGGCTGCTTCGCGCGCTGGCCGCGCCCTTCGATGTCGACGGCCTCGACCTGTCGGCCAGCGCGGGGCTCGGTGTGGCGATGTTCGGCGGCGACGCGGACGAATCCGACGCGCTGCGTGCGGCGGGTGCCGCCTTGGAGCGGGCCAAGACGCTAGGCCGAGGCCAGGTCGTCATCCACGATCAGAGCGCGCCCGGACGCGACGACGTGGTGGCACTCGCCCCTGCGCTACGGCACGGCATCGCGGCGCAGGAGTTCGGGCTCGCCTACCAGCCGATCATGCGTCTGGCCTCCGAACACGTCGTGCGCTATGAGGCGTTGCTGCGCTGGACGAGCGGTGATCACGAGGGCGTCCCGCCGGACACGTTTGTGCCGATGGCCGAGCGGATGGGCCTGGTCGGCGACCTGGGCCGGCACGCGCTCATGGAGGCGTTGGGCGAACTGCACCGGCACACGAGCCCGAACACGACCCCGCAGATCGGCGTCGCCGTGAATGTCAGCGCCCACCAGCTCTCCGACGATTCGCTGCCCGGCACCGTCGAGGAGGCGCTGGCAAAGTACGCCATTCCGGCCCGCAGCCTTACCTTGGAGGTGACCGAGGGAGTGCTGCTTCGCAGCGGCGGAATCGGCTGGCGCATCCTCTCGGCGCTGCGCGACCTCGGCACGCGCATCGCCATCGACGACTTCGGCACCGGCTTCGGCCAGCTCTCCTATGTGCGCCAGTTCGCCTTCGACGAGATCAAGATCGACCGTTCGTTCATCTCGGACGTCGTCGATGACGCGCGGGCGCGCGCGATCGTGACGAACATCCTCTCGCTGGCGAACGCCCTCGACGCCGAGGTCGTAGCCGAAGGCATCGAACGGACCGACCAGCGAGACATGCTCGTCGACCTGGGCTGCGAGTTCGGCCAGGGCTACCTGCTCGGAGCGCCTGGCCCGATGCGCTGAGGTCGGCTCGCGCGGGCCAGCGCGACCGGTGCGACGCGAACGGCGTTGCGGCCGTCGCCCTTCGCGGCATACAGGGCGCCGTCGGCTGCGCGGAGCAAGTCGTCGAGCGTGCTGGCGCTGCTGCTCGCGTGCGCGTTCGCTGAGGCGGCGCCGATCGACGCCGTCAATCTCACATGCGCGGTGCCCCCGGTGCGTGGCTCGACGCTCACTGCGAGCGAGGCGATCCGCTGCCGGATGCGCTCGCCGACGTTTGCCGCCATTCGCGGGCCGACGCCAGGCAGGAGTGCGACGAACTCCTCGCCGCCGAACCGCCCGACGGCGTCATACCCTCGCAACTCGTCGGCTAGCGATTCGGCGACCGCCTTGAGCGCAGTGTCGCCGGCGAGATGTCCGTACATGTCGTTCACGAGTTTGAAGCGGTCCATGTCGATGACCAGCACTGTCGTGGGCGTGCCGCCCGCACGCTGCGCCCGCTCCAACTCGCGCTGGGCCAGCACGCGCCACGCGGATGCGTTGAGGAGCTCGGTCTTGGTGTCGATGGTGGCTGCCGCAACCAGCTGCTTGATCAGCGCGCGGTATTGCAGCAGGAACACCGCGGGCAGGATCATCACTGCGAACCACGGCCCGTACAACACCGATGCGGCGGTCACGGCGCCAAGGACGAGAGTCGCGAACTCGAACGCGTTGTCTGCCCAGGAACCGAGCAGCGCGGTTGGCTTCGTGACGTGGCCGCTGACCGCGAGGGCAAGACCAACCAGGCCACGATCCAGAACCATGAACAGCGCGATCGCCGTGACCACAACCGATACGGCGCCCAGTCCGGTCAGACGCATGTCGTTGAGGTGGAGAGTTGCCGAGACGCCGATGCACGTCAGCACCACAGCCGCCGCGCTGTAGATGCCGCGGTAGGACTGCGCGCCATCGACATGACGCCAGGAGCGAAGCCACGCGTGCAGGTAGATCAATGCGGCAAGCGAGGCGGCCAGCCCGATCGGCAACACCATCGCGCCGGCCACGGTCCACACAGAACTCACGTCGACGTGCGACGAGTCGCCCGGAACCAACAGTCGTCGACGGAGCTCCACTTGCCTGGACGCCTCGAGGTATACGACGCTCAGTACGGCGAGCAGGCCGAACCTAAGGAGGTCGCTGGCCGTGATGGGACCGTGCCACAACGCAGCTACGCTAAATAGCACAGCAGCTGCGTCGACAAACAGGACCAGTGCAACGACGCGCACGGACGTCGACCACAACGCCCAGCGGTTAGGCACTTTGCACCCGTTTGTTCGATCGAGGCGACACGACTACCGCCACGCTCCCTCCTGGAACGTCCCCCGAATAGCTAGTGGAGAGGCTAGTCGATGGCTCTCCCGATGTCATTACCGGTCAGATCTATTCGGTCGCGGAACGTGGCCGTACCACTAGCTATCGACCGCGACCGCGTCGATCGGAGGTGATCGCCATGAACTACGGAGTCATCTGGACCTGAGCCGTCATCGAATCCGCTACGTCAACACCCAAAGGAGGCGATTCGCATGACCTACGGAGTCATCTGGACCTGAGCCCGTTCACCAAACCCGCCACACCGACACCCAAAGGAGGCGATCCCCATGACCTACGGAGTCATCTGGACCTGACCATGCAAGACCGACAAATGAGCTGTGTTCACCGACACGAGGGGATTGACAGCCGCAGCGCGCCGACGACGGTGACGCTCGGCGTAGCGCCGCGAAGGACTGACGGACATCCGACCTCGGAACATCAGCCACCGCAGGCAAGTTGTGCTGCCTTGTGACGACATCGATGTTTCGCGTTCGTGCACCTGAGTTGACCGGCCGGGGGGGCTGGCTGAACACGTCCGAGCCGCTGTCGTTGACGCGGCTGCGCGGCAAGTTCGTGCTACTCGACTTCTGGACGTTCTGCTGCGCGAACTGCCTGCACGTGCTCGACGAGCTACGCCCGCTGGAGGAGAAATACCGCGACGTGCTCGTGGTCGTCGGCGTGCACTCACCGAAGTTCGCTCACGAGACCGAGCACGAGGCGGTGGCCGCCGCCGTCGAGCGTTACGAAGTTCACCATCCCGTTCTCGACGACCCAGACCTCGACCTGTGGCGGCAGTACGCAGTGCGCGCATGGCCGACGCTCGTCGTCATCGACCCGGAGGGCTACGTCGTCGCACAAGCTGCCGGCGAGGGCCAAACCGCCGCACTCGACCGCATCATCGGCGAACTCGTCGCAACCCATGACGCCAAAGGCACGCTGCATCGGGGCGCCGGGCCGTACACGCCGCCCGCGCCCGTCGCCACCGACCTGCGCTTTCCGGCGAAGGCGATCGCCTTGCCGAACTCGTTACTCGTCGCGGACGCAGGCCACCACCAGCTCGTCGAGTTGGCGCTTGACGGCGAGACGGTGCTGCGCCGGATCGGCAGAGGCGTTCGTGGCCGCGTCGACGGCGCCGCGGATGCGGCCGAATTCGCCGAGCCGAACGGGCTCGCGCTGCTTCCAGACGGCGTCGCCGACTTCGACCTGATCGTCGCCGACACGGCCAACCACGTGCTGCGGGGCGTGCGGCTGTCCGATGGCGCGGTCGTCCGGACGATCTCGCTGGCATCGGGCCTGCGCACCGTCACCGGCGAGGTGCCCGCCGTCGTCTCGCCATGGGACGTCGCCTGGTGGCCGGCGCTCGGGCGAGTCGTCGTGGCCGCGGCCGGCGTCCACCTGCTGCTCAGTTGGGATCCAGCCACGGACACTGTCGAGATCCTCGCCGGGACGACCGTCGAGGGGCTGCGCGACGGTCCGGCGCTGGGGGGCTGGCTGGCCCAGCCGTCCGGCTTGGCGGTCGACGGCGAGCGCCTCTGGTTCGCCGACTCGGAGACGTCCGCGCTGCGGTATCTCGACGTCAAGGGAATCCTGCACACGGCAATCGGCGAGGGACTGTTCGACTTCGGGCACGTCGACGGGCCTGCCGCGAAGGCCCGCCTGCAGCATCCGCTCGCGGTCACCGTCCTGCCGGACGGGTCCGTCGCGATCAGCGACACGTACAACGGAGCGTTGCGGCGCTACGACCCCGTCACCGGCGACGTGTCGACGCTTGCCCGCGGGCTGGCTGAGCCGAGCGGCGCCGTCGTGGTCGACGGCGAGATCGTGGTGGTCGAGTCCGCGGCGCATCGGCTGGTGCGGCCGGTCGCGGCGGGAACGCTCGTCCACGGCGACGCGCTGCAGACGCAGCGTCCAGTGACAGCCGTGGCGGCCGGACGCCTGACCCTCGACGTCGCATTCGCACCGCCGCCCGGGCGCAGGCTGGACGAGCGGTACGGCCCGGCCACCCGGCTCACCGTCAGCGCGTCACCGCCCGAGCTGCTCCGCGACGGCGCGGGCGACGGCACCGACCTGCACCGCAAGCTGCTTTTGGGCGACGGCGACGGCGACGTCTGCGAGGGAGTCCTGCACATCACCGCGCAGGCCGCTGCCTGCGACGACGATCCGGCCGTCGAGCACCCGGCGTGCCATGTCGCCCGTCAGGACTGGGGCGTGCCGATCCGGATGACGCCGGACGGCGCGAACGAGCTGCGCCTGGTCCTACTCGGCCAATAGCGCGGCGCGCAGCGCACTGTCGTCCGCATCGGTCCAGCCGTTCTTGCGCAGCCAGTTCGACGCGCCGCCGAAGTCGTCGTCCAGCCCGGACAGGAACGTCTCCATCGTCGCCGGTCGGGGCAGGTGCTGATCGTCCGGCACGCCCTCGAGGTCGTGCGCGTAGGTACGGGACGCCGCGAGCCGCTCCAGGATCTGGTGCATCCGGTCACCCGTCCGGACATAGTCGTCGACGATGGCCACGCGGTCCGCGCCGACCGCATCAAGGGCCATCGCCACGACGACACCGGTGCGATCCTTGCCCGCCGCGCAGTGCACGATGGTCGCGCCGTGGGTGTGCGCGACGAGGCGGAGCGCAGCGACGATCGAGTCGGGACGGTCCTCGAGGTAGAGCCGGTAGAACTCCGCCGCGGATCGGCGCCCATGGTCGTCGCGCTTCTGCCACGGCAGGATCACCGGCCCGTCGTCGGAGTCGGCCGCGACCACGTCGGTGTTGTCACCGGCCTCCGGGAGCAGCGACAGGTGCTCGATGCGCACCCGCGGCTCGCGGGTGAGCGGCCCCGGTCCTTCGCTGGTGACCTCGGTCTGCGTACGCAGGTCAGCGACGGCACGCACGTCATGCCCGACGACCAACCGCTCGACGTCGGACGGCGTGAGCCCCTGCAGGTTGTCGGCCCGGATCAGCCGTCCGGGACGGATGCTCCTGCCGTCGCCTGCGGTAAGTCCGCCGAGATCGCGGACGTTCGCTGCACCGTCGAGGTCGATCCATCGGGGCTGCACGCTCACGATGACTAAGCCTAACGAGCGGTACCGACCAGCCACCTCATCCAATCGGTGACCAGCGGCCCTGCGATCAGAAGGCGTCCTCGGCGACGTCCATCAGCGAGTTGTCGGTCGACTCGACGACCGCCCGGCGCGCGGCGAGTTCGGGCAGGACGGTCTGTGCGAAGAACCGCGCGACGGCCGGCTTGCCCGCGTAGAAGGCGCGGTCGTCGTCGGACAGGCCGTTGTCGTCGAGGTTGGTGAGCGCCACTGCGGCCTGGCGGAGCAGCAGGTACCCGACCATCAGGTCGCCGGCCGACAGCAGCAGCCGGGTGGTGTTCTGGCCGACCTTGTAGACGTTCGCCACGTCCTCCTGCGCGGCCATCAGCTGCTGGGTCATCGCGCCGACCATGCCCCCAACGTTCTCCAGCGCACGCTGGACGGCCTCGCGCTCCTCCTTGAGCCGGCCCTCCTCGGCGATCGAGTCGAGGAACTGGGCGATCTCGCCCGAGACCGCGCCGAGCGCCGCGCCCCGGTTCCGGACGATCTTGCGGAAGAAGAAGTCCTGACCCTGGATCCCGGTCGTGCCCTCGTAGAGCGTGTCGATCTTCGCGTCGCGGATGTATTGCTCGAGCGGGTAGTCCTGCAGGTAGCCCGAGCCGCCGAACGTCTGCAGCGCCTGGGCGAGCTGGTCGTAGGAGCGCTCGGAGCCTGCTCCCTTGACGATCGGCAGCAGCAGGTCGTTGACGGCCTCGTCGGCGGACGTGTCGGTGCCGGCGTGGGTGCCTACGATGATGCGGTCCTGCACGCTCGACGTGTACACGACGAGCGCGCGAAGCCCTTCGGCATAAGCCTTGTTGAGCATGAGACTGCGGCGCACGTCCGGGTGATGGATGATCGTGACGCGCGGGGCGGTCTTGTCGGTGGCCCGCGTCATGTCAGCGGACTGCACGCGCGTCCGCGCGAACTCCAGCGCGTTGAGATAACCCGTCGAGAGTGTGGCGATCGCCTTCGTGCCGACCATCATCCGAGCGTGTTCGATCACCTGGAACATCTGGGCGATGCCGTCGTGTACGTCCCCTACGAGCCAGCCGACGGCGGGCTGCTTCTCACCGAAGCGCAGCTCGCAGGTCGTGGACGCCTTGAGGCCCATCTTGTGCTCGACGTTCGTGGCATAGACGCCGTTGCGCTCGCCGAGCTCGCCGGTCTCGAGGTCGAAGTGGAACTTCGGCACGATGTAGAGCGACAAGCCCTTGGTGCCCGGCACCGCACCCTCGGGGCGCGCGAGCACCAGGTGCACGATGTTCTCGGTCAGATCCTGCTCGCCGGACGTGATGAAGCGCTTGACGCCCTCGATGTGCCACGTGCCGTCCGGCTGCTCGATCGCCTTCGCGCGGCCGGCGCCGACGTCGGAGCCCGCGTCGGGCTCGGTGAGCACCATCGTTGCGCCCCAGCCCCGGTCGATCATCAGCTGGGCGATGCGCTTCTGCGCGTCGTTGCCGTTGACGTAGATGATGCTCGCGAACGGCGCACCGGCGCCGTACATGTGCAGGGCCGGGTTCGCGCCGAGGATCTGCTCGAGGACGGCCCAGACGAGTGCGCGCGGCACCAGGTGGCCGCCGAGCTCGGGCACCGTCTCCAACCGCCACCACTCAGCGGCGCGCAACGCGCGGTAGGACTTCTTGAACGACTCCGGAAGGGTCACCGTGTTCGTGCCGGGATCGAAGACCGGCGGGTTGCGGTCGGCGTCGGCGAAGGACTCGGCGAGCGGTCCCTCGGCGAGGCGCACGATCTCGTGCAGCATGCCGCGCGCGGTGTCCTCGTCGAGGTCGGCGAACGGTCCGGTACCGAGTAGTTTGTCGGTACCGAACACCTCGAACAGGTTGAATTCGAGGTCGCGGACATTGCTCTTGTAATGGCCCATGGCCGGGTCCCTTCTGATGCGGCTCGGCTGGGGTTACTCGTCGGTAACAGCCAATGTATTACTGACGGGTAACCGAGCGCAAGAAACGCGGAACCCGACGCGCTGTGAGTTGGTTCAGGACACAAACGCGCCGATCGGTTGATCACCTGCGGTTCGCGCACCGCGGACGGTGCAGAAAGTGCACGTGATCACGCGCCGAGCATGGCCGAGCCGCCGCGCGTGGCCCAGAAGCTAGGACGCGACGCGCAGCGCGATGGTCTCGGGCAGCGCCCGGATCTGGTCGAGCAGGTCGTCGGTGTAGTTCGCGCTGATGTCGGTGACGACGTAACCGACCTCACCCCGGGTGCCGAGCAACTGGGCCTCGACGTTCAGCTTGTGGTCGGCGAGGACGCCGTTGACGGTTGCCATGACGCCCGGGACGTTGCGGTGGATGAGGATCAGCCGATGCGTGTCCGGCGGCTGCGGCAGCGCGATGCCCGGCAGGTTGACGCTCATCGCGGTGGCGCCCTCGACGACGAAGTCGCGGAACTTGCCGGCCACGAAGCGTCCGATGTCCTGCTGGGCCTCCTCGGTCGAGCCGCCGATGTGCGGGGTCAGGATGACGTTCGGCAATCCGCGCAGCTCGCTGACGAACTCATCGCCGCGCTTCTTCGGCTCGACCGGGAACACGTCGACGGCCGCACCGGCAATGTGGCTCGACTCGATGTGCGTGCGCAGCGACGCGTAGTCGACGACGAAGCCCCGCGACAGGTTGAGAAACAGGCTGCCCGGCCGCATCTGGACGAACTCGGACTCGCCGAAGAAGTTGTTGTTGGACGCGCGGCCGTCGACGTGCAGCGTCACGACGTCGGCCTGGCCGAGCAGATCGCCGAGGGACTCGCAGCGGTGCGCGTTGCCGAGCGCGAGCCGGTCGGCGGTGTCGAAGAACAGCACTCGCATGCCGAGATCCTCGGCCAGTACCGACAGCTGCGTGCCGATGTTGCCGTAGCCGACGATGCCGAGCGTGCGGCCGCGTACCTCGTGCGCGCCGTCGGCCGACTTGTCCCAGACGCCCGCATGCATCAGGGCGTTCTTGTCGGCGAGCCGACGGGTCAGCGCGACGATCTCGGCGATCGCGAGCTCGACCACGCTGCGGGTGTTGGAGAAGGGCGCGTTGAAGACGGTGACGCCCCGCTCCGTCGCTGCTTGCAGGTCGATCTGGTTGGTGCCGATGCAGAACGCACCGATCGCGAGCAGCTCGGGCGCGGCGTCCAGGACGCGCTGCGTGACATGCGTCTTGGAGCGGATGCCCAGCAGGGTGACCTTGCCGATCCGATCGATCAGCTCGTCCTCGTCGAGGGCACGGTCGAGCGTCTCGACCTCGAAGTCGGCGGCGCGCAGCATCGCGACAGCGTCCGGATGGATCTGTTCGAGCAGAAGTACGCGTACAGAGCTGTCGGCCACGCGGCGTCCTCACATGCGGTTAGGGGTGCCCTTCGAGTCTAAGGAGCGCCCGCCACACGGAATTCGCCACGCGGCCGACTGTGCCCCGGATCGCTCAGAACATCGTGCGGCGCCGCCGGCCCAAGCTCGATCGCGAGCCGGTGCCGACCCGCCGGTAAATGAGCAGTGCGATGACGGCCCCGATGACCGAACCGAGCAGGCCTGCAGGCTGCACAGCCCCGCTCGAAGCGTCGTGGTGGAACAACACGTAACCGAGGAATCCGCCGGTGAACGAGCCGGCGACGCCCAGCACGATCGTGCCGGGGATGCCGATCGGGTCCCGACCAGGCACGAGCAGTCGGGCGAGCGCTCCGGCAATCAAACCGATGATGACGAGCCAGACGATGAGTCCGAGCATGCTGGTGCCTCCTTGGCGGGAACCGGCGTTCCCACGTCAGCGGTACCCGCCATAGCCGGAAGCCAAACCGCTCGCCGGCTACGAACCGCCGCGGCTGATCCCGATGCCGCCGGGCGTCGCCGCCCCGTATCGGGCCTTCTCGCGGTCGAGGTCGAGCGGCCGGATCCCGACGCGGCCGTCCAGCGCCGCTGCGTCGAGCGCGGCGGCCGGCACGATCCAGGCGAGCTCGAACTCGATGCCGTCCGGGTCCTTGCCGTACAGGGACTTCGTGGTGCTGTGGTCGGACGCGCCGACCAGGGCACCGGCCTCGGCCAGCTTGGCGGCCAGCTGCTCCAGGTCGTCGAGCGTGTCGACCTCCCAGGCGAGGTGGTACAGGCCGACGGCGCGCGCCGACGGCGCGGCCGCCTGATCGCCGATCTCGAACAGTCCGAGGTCGTGGTCGTTGGTCGACGCGGCGGCCCGGAGGAATGCGGCGCCCGGTATGCCGCCCATGTCGTCGATCACCCGGAAGCCGAGCACGTCACGGTAGAAGGCGACGCTGCGCGCCACGTCTCGCACATAGAGCACGGCGTGGTTGAGGCGGTGGATGGCCATCATGTTCCTCCGGGATGCGGTGTCCGTAGAAAACGCAGATTGAACCCTCAACTATTTCCCCGATTGACGATTCGCGTATCTTCGTTGTGTGGTGAGGACTAAGACTCGTTGGCTCAGCGCGTCCGAGCAGAAGGCTTGGCGTGCGTACCTCGAGGCCACCACATTGCTCTTCGACGCCCTCGACCGCCAGCTACAGCGGGACGCGGGCATCCCGCACGCCTACTACGAGATCCTGGTGCGGCTCTCCGAGTCCGAGTGCCGGAGCATGCGGATGAGCGAGCTCGCCGATGCCACCCGGTCATCGCGCAGCCGGCTCTCGCACGCCGTCGCCCGGCTCGAAGAGCGGGGCTGGCTCGAGCGGGTCGACTGCGCCACCGACAAGCGCGGCCAGGTGGCGGTGCTCACCGACGCCGGCTACGCCGCGCTCGTGGATGCGGCGCCGGGCCACGTCGAGGCCGTCCGCAAGCACATGATCGACCAGCTCAGCGCCGAGCAGATCAGCCAGCTCGAGCAGATCGGCGCGTCGATCGTGACCGGGCTCGAGACGGGGGAGTGCAAGGCCGTCCGAGCCGAAGAGGACTGATCGCGCCACCTGTGATTTCGTGATCCTGCCGTTCGTCCGTGGACAGCGGCATTAGGATTGCCTTACCTTTCTCCGGTGAGTCTCGCGCATACCCTCCTGCTCGGCTTCATCGCCGGCGTCACGATCCTGCTCGGCCTTCCCGTCGGACGAATGCGGCGCAGCGCCCAGACGCTGCGAGCGGTCCTCAACGCGGTCGCGATCGGCGTCCTGGTCTTTCTGATCTGGGACGTTCTCGGCGCGGCATGGGAGCCGATCGACGGCGCGCTCAGCGGCGTCCACGAGCACACCGGCGGGTTGGCGCCCGTGTTCGGCTACGGCCTGCTGTTCGCCGGCGGCATCGCGGTCGGCCTGCTCTCCCTCGTCGCGTGGGAGAAGTTCATGGCTCGGGTGCGCACGCCTGGCCGGATCGGCCCGGGGGCGATGGCTGAGGCGGAGGTCGCGTCGCTGCGGGCCCGCGGTGTCGCGACCTGGCCGGCCGCGCGTCGGCTCGCGCTGCTCATCGCCATCGGCATCGGCCTGCACAACTTCGCCGAGGGGCTTGCGATCGGGCAGTCGGCCGCCCAGAACGAGATCGCGTTGGCCACGTTGCTCGTTATCGGATTCGGGCTGCACAACGCGACGGAGGGCTTCGGCATCGTCGCGCCGCTCGCCGCCGATCCGGCGGGCACCCGGCCGGGCTGGGGCTTCCTGCTGCTGATGGGGCTGATCGGCGGTGGCCCTACCTTCGTCGGCACTGCGGTCGGTCACGGCTTCACCAGCGAGGCGGTCAGCGTGGCGTTCCTGGCGCTCGCCGCTGGGTCAATCCTGTACGTAGTGGCGCAATTGTTCGGTGTCGCCGCCCGGACGAAGCGGATGGATCTGCTCGCCTACGGGATGCTGCTCGGGCTGCTTGCCGGATTCGTTACCGACGCGATCGTCACCGCTGCCGGCGTCTGACACGCCCCCGGGCAATACTCGGCGATTAGTCCGAACCCGGCCCGGGCTGCTACGGTGGGCAGCGGTTGTCAGCAATCTTCCTTCACGTTGTGACGCGCAGGATCTTTGCGCCGCGCGTCGTATTTTGCTTCGACGTTAGGCAGGCACCAATTCGGGCGACGCACGGTGCGTGCCCGAGCCTCACGAAGGAGCACCCAGCATGACGCAAGGCACTGTGAAGTGGTTCAACAGCGAGAAGGGCTTCGGCTTCATCTCGCCCGATGGTGGCGGCGCAGACGTGTTCGTCCACTTCTCGGCCATCGCTGCCGAGGGCTACCGCAGCCTCGACGACAACCAGCGAGTGGAGTTTGACACCACTCAGGGCCAGAAGGGCCCGCAGGCGGAGAACGTCCGCCCGATCTGATCCTGGTTTGACGACGCCCCGGCTGATCTTGGCCGGGGCGTCGTCATGCCTAGCCGATTCACGGGTGGAACCGCTATAACAGGTGCAGCGCCTCCGGACCTTGGGCGGACGTGAGCTCTATCCAGACAGGAATAGACGTGGCTCAGCCCGAGACGCTCTACGACTCACGCCGCGCGTGCTACTACGAGAAACCTGTGCTGCGTGGGTGGCTGCACCTGACGCTCTTCCAGGTGTCGCTGATCATCGGGACGCTCGTCCTCACCGCCGTGCACGGCGCGGCCCGGGTGACCGCCGCCGCGATCTACGTCGCGACGGTGAGCACGCTGTTCGGCACGAGCGCGCTCTACCACCGGGGACGCTGGGGCACGCGGGCGGCAAAGCTGATGCAGCGGCTCGACCACACCATGATCTTCTTCGTGATCGCCGGCACCGCGACGCCGGCCTTCATCATCGCCCTGCCCGGGACGCCTGGCGTGGTCGGCGTCTCGGTCCTGTGGGCGGTCACGCTGATCGCGGCAACCACGCACCTGTGCTGGATGGACGCGCCGGAGAAGCTCGTGGGCGGGACGTTCATCGCACTGGGCTGCGCCGCGGGGGCTGCCCTGCCTGCGGTGTGGATACACAGCGGGGTGTCGGCGGGAAGCCTCATGCTCGCGGGCGGTGTCCTCTACATCGTCGGGGCCGTGCTCTATCACGCGCGCTGGCCCGACCCGGTGCCGTCCGTGTTCGGCTACCACGAGGTGTTCCACGTCTTCGTCGGCGCGGCAGCGGCCTGCCAGTACGTCGCGATCGCGATCTTCGTCTTCTAGCGCTTGACCTGGAGCGCGCACCAGCTCCTAGCGTCGGACGGCATGAAGACACTGGAACTGGGGCGCACCGGCGAGCAGGTCAGCCAGCTCGCGCTCGGCTGCATGCTGATGGGTACCGACACCGACGAGGCGTCATCGATCGAAATGCTGAACCGGTATGTCGAGGCTGGCGGCAACTTCCTCGACACCGCGAACTGCTACGCCTGGTGGGCGCGCAAGGGTAGCCACGGCGGTGAGAGCGAGGAACTGCTCGGCCGGTGGTTCGCCGCGCGCGGCCGCCGCGACGAGGTATTCCTGGCCACAAAGGGCAGTGCCGTCGTGCGCGACCCGGAGGAGCTGTGGAACGACGGCGCCGGACCGGACTGGGCGGAGGCGTTCACTCGCTTCGAGGGGGCGAGCGGCGACACGATGCGCCGGGCCATCGACGCGAGCCTGCGCCGGCTCGGCACCGACCACGTCGACCTCTATTACGTGCACGTCGACGACCGGTCGACATCGCTGGAGGAGACTCTCGAGGCGCTCACCGGGATCGTCGCGGCAGGCAAGGCGCGCTACATCGGCTGGTCGAACGTGCGGACGTGGCGCCTCGAGCGGATCCGGCAGTTTGCCGCGCAGCACGGGTGGGTCGCGCCGGTCGCCGTGCAACAACAGCACTCGTACCTGCGGCGTCGGGCCGGACTGGACAACGCCTCGATCGTCGACGACGAGCAGCTCGACTACCTGCGCGAGCACGACGACCTGACGCTCGTGGCGTACTCGCCGATCCTCAAGGGCATCTACGACGACCCGGCCAAGCGCGCCGCGCATGCGGTCATGCAGTCCTACGCCGGGCCGGACGCCGAGGCGCGACTGGCGGTGCTTACCGACGTCGCGGCCGAGGTCGGCGCAACGCCGAATCAGCTCGTCCTCGCCTGGCTGATGCAGCAGAGCTCGCCGCGGATTGCGGCGCTGATCGGTCCGCGGACGTTGCCACAGTTCGAAGCGGCGCTGCCAGCTCTGGACGTGAAGCTGACCGACGAGCAGGTGGCTCGGCTCGACGCCGCCGGAGCATGACCGTGGCGCCTATCCGCGGCGGAACTCGGCGCGCCAGCGCTTCTGCTCGGGCGTCCGCGGATCGACGACGTCCTCGATCAGTACCGGCTCGAGGCCGTCGGTGGCGAAGGCGTCGACCTCGGCGCGGGTCAGCGGGAACGGCGGCGCCTGAGCCGGGACGTCGCTCTCCTGGCGGGCGGCCGCGATGGCGATCAGCGTCCCGCCGGGCGCCACCAGCCGGCCGACGTTGACGATGGCTTGGCCGCGGTACGGCTCCGGCAGGGCTTGCACGGTGATGATCTCGACGACCAGGTCGAACGCCGCAAGCCACTGCGCAGGCGGATCGAGTAGGTCGGCCGTCCCGTACTGCACCGTGGAGTCGGGGAAGCGCTCGCGGGCAACGCGGACGGCGGTTTCGGCGATGTCGAACGCCACGGTGTCGTACCCGAGTCCGGCGCCGACGAGGGCCTTCGCCTCGGCCCACTGGACGAGCAACGGATGCGGATCAGTGCGCGCCCAGGGCATCTCGACCTGCCCGTCCGCGCCCGCACCGTAGAGCCGGTCGAACCATTCCGGTGGGGTCTTGGGCGGTCAGGTACCTGGACACGATCCGCTCCTCCTGCGCCTCCCAGCCGCCGGAGGTGTGGCGCAGCAGGGCGGGGATCACGACGTCCCAGACGTCCGCGGGCGGCACCTGGTGGCCGACGCCCTTCAGCGGGACAAGCTGCGCGCCGGGGATCTCGCGCGCCAGCGCCTCGGCGTGACCGTATGGAAAGAGCGGATCGTCCGTGCCGTGCATGACCAGGGTCGGGGCAGTGACCTGGCCGAGCCGCGATCTGACCGGGCCGCCGCCCTCGAGGATCCAGTGATTGGTCGCGCTGGCCGGGTTTGGCGTCCGGTCGAATACCCGACCGGCAAGCTGGCGCAGGGACGGTTCGTCGATTCCGAGCGAGCCGGCGAACGCCCGCTCGGCGTCGACGATGTGATCGATAAAGGCTGCCCGGTCGGTCGCGTCCGGCCGGGGCTTCGCAGTGGCGAAGTGGGCGCGCAGCCGCTCGGTCATCGGCGGCAGCTCGGATCTACCTGGCCCGCCCGGTCCCGCCGGGCTGGTGGCGATGAGGGTCAGCGACTCGACCCGGTCGGCGTGATTGACGGCCAGATGCTGGGCGATCATGCCGCCCATCGAGATGCCGACGGCGTGCGCGCGGGATACGCCCAGCACGTCGAGCAGGCCCACCGCGTCGTCGACGAGATCCGGGAACGAGTACGCCGGCGCGCCGGGCGGGTAGCTGGTAGAGCGTCCGGTGTCGCGATGGTCGTAGCGGATGACGAACCGCAGCCCGGCCGCCAGTCGCGAACAGAACTCGTCCGGCCACCAATCCATCGAGCTGGTCGAGCCGCTGATCAGCAGGATCGCCGGATCGCCATCGTCGCCGAACGTCTCGACGCACAGCTGCACGTCATTGGCATGCACCAGCCGATCGTTCATCGACGTCACTCTGCCAGTCTCGGCCGCTCAGATCGGCGGTGGCTGGTACCCGCCAACCACGCCCGCGAGCAGTTCGGCGAACGTGATCGCCGTGTCGTCCTCGTAGAGCGGACCGATGATCTGCGCGCCGACTGGCAGGCCGCCCGGCGTCGTCCCGATCGGTGCGGCGACGGCGGGCAGGCCGGTCAGCGACGCGTGCGAGATCCAGAACGGTTGCTCGTCGTAGCGTCGCTCGCCTTCGGGGGTCGTGATCGTGCGCTCGTCGAAGGGTCGGCTGTCGTGCGGGAACGCCGGCGTGAAGTTGGTCGGGCACAGGAACACGTCCACGTCGTCGAAGTAACGCTCCCAGGCGGCGCGGGCCGACATGCGCCGGTTCTCGTGCTCGATGAACTGCGCCATCGCCGGGACGTCCGCGCCGGGCTCGGCGAACGCGAAGAACAGCCCGACGTGGAACCCGAATGACTCGGCCTCTCGCGCCGGGTCGACACCGTCCGGCCAGCCTTCGATGATCGTTGCGCCGGCGCGCGCGAGGGCGTCGACGGCGTTGGCGAGCACAGCGCCGACCTCGCTCGAGACGGGCGTGTGCGCGTCGTCGAGCACGACGCCGACGCGGTACCCATCGAGGCGGGTGTGACGGGGCGGCGCCAGCGTCCACGTGTAGGCGTTCGCTGCGGGACGTTCGGGCCCGGCTGTCACGCGCAAGGCGAGCCGCAGATCGGCCGCGGATCGGCCGAGCGGCCCGACGGCGGGCATGTACTGCATCTCGCTCGGGCCGGCCGGGGGGCCAGGCGGCTGGAACCCGGTCAGCGGGACGAGGCCCACACTCGGCTTGAGCCCGTAGACACCGCAGAAGCCGGCCGGGATCCGGATCGAGCCGACCAGGTCGGATCCGTATTCAGCGAAGGTCATCCGGGCGGCAAGCGCGGCCGCTCCGCCACCGGACGAGCCGCCCGGCGTGCGGGACGTGTCCCACGGATTGTTCGTGGTCCCGTACAGCTCATTGGCAGTTTGCCCATAGTCCGCAAGCATGAAGTGCACATTTGTCTTGCCGACGATGATCGCTCCGGCCCGCTTGAGCCGCTGCACGACCGTGGCATCCCAGTCTGCGACGTAGTCCTTGAACGCCGGATTGCCCCACGTCGTGTGCAGGCCGGCGACGTTGAAGCTGTCCTTGATCGTCATCGGGACGCCGTGCAGTGGCCCGCCGCCGCCTGCTCGGTCGGCGCCGTCCGCCTCGCGCAACGCCGCGTCGCGTCGAAGCTCGACGACCGCGTTGATCGCGGGATCGACCGCGTCGATCCGGGCCAGCAGCAGTTCGCTCAGCTCCCGGGACGAGATCACCTTGCGGCGCAGCAGGTCCGCGGCGTCAGTCGCCGACCGGGTCAGGATGTCGTCCATGCGTCGCTCTCAGAGGGTCGGCGGCAGGCCGAACGCCGGGAACAGGGTGGCGTCGAACGTGGTGAACTCGGCGATCGCGTCGCCTTCGACGCGCAGCACGTCGAGCTTGAACGCGCGAAAGACGGTGTCGCCGGGCCGGCGAAGGTAGGAGCCTGCCGCCGGTTGCCGGTTGGCGAGGGTGGGCACGAGCCGCCAGTCGCCCATGCGCTCCGGCCCGAACGCCAGCTCGTACAGTGGCGCGAGCGAGTCGCGTCCCTGGTAGCACATCGGATGCGGCGGCATGGTGACCCGCACGTCGTCTTGCACCAGCGCGGCGAGGGCCTCGGCATCGCACCGGCTGTGCGCGTCGACGTAGCCCGCCAGCAGCGCCTGCTCGGCGGTGGTGAGCTCGTTCGCCGGCTGGCTGCGCTGGGGCAGGCGTGCGCGCAGGGTTGAGCGAGCACGCTGAAGCGCACTGTTCGCCGCGGCCACGCTCGTCTCGAGCAGCTTCGCCGTCTCGGCGGCCGACCAGCCCAGGACGTCGCGCAGAATGAACACGGCTCGCTGCTGCCCCGGCAGCAACTGCATGGTGGCCAGGAAGCCCAGCTCGATCGTCTCGCGGGCCACGGCGACAGCGTCCGGCTCGGCGTCGTGTGGCGCGACCTCGTCGAGCAGCCGATCGGGGTACGGCTGCAGCCACGGCACCTCCGCGAACGAATTGAGCGTCCGCAACTGCCGCTTGTTGCGCCGGATCGCGTCCAGGCAGGCGTTCGTCGCGATGCGGTACAGCCAGGCGCGGAAGCCGGCACCCTCGAACGTGTTCCGGTGTCGCCAGGCGCGCAGGAACGTCTCCTGCACCAGATCCTCGGCGTCGGTGAACGACCCGATCATCCGGTAGCAGTGCACGTGCAGCTCGCGACGGTGACGCTCGACCAGCCTGCCGAACGACGCCTCGTCGCCCGACCTCGCAGCGGCGACGTCCGCGTCCACGTCGATCCCGGCCATGTGCACGTCCTCGAGTAGTCCCGTCATGCCCATAGAACGTCACCCGCGTGCGGAACTCATCGGAGATCGCGGATGACTTTCGCGGGCGTTCCGGCGGCCAGCGAATCCGGCGGACCGTTGCGCGTCACCACCGCCCCGGCAGCGACGTCCGCGGCTGCCGTACGTCGCTCGGCCACCCGCAGCGGATGCATCGCCGCGATCAGCTGGACCGCCGGTCCGATGAGCACCCGCTTGCCGATGCTGATCGCCGCGTCGTCGACGATCATGCAGTTGACGTTGATGAACGTGTCCTCGCCGATGGTCGATGTGCACGCCGCGCTCGACACGTCCGAATATCTGACCGAGCAACCGGAACCGTTCTTCTGCATCGCCCGGGTCACTGGCACAGAACGCCGCGACCCGCCGGCGTGCCTCGACGGCCATGCGCGCGAGCTCGGGGTCGTGGCAGCTGTAGCGCTCGCCGGAGAGCATCTTCTCCCGCTCACTGAGCCCCATGGCGTCCGAGTATTTCAGTCCGACAACGCAGTGTTGATCTGCCGACCGGCGCGGGCGCAAGATTGGTCATATTCATCCTGGGAGCTGCGTATGAGCGACCTAGCGGATTTCCTTCTTGCGCGAATCGCCGAAGAAGAGCGGGCATGCCAAGCGCTGCTCTACGGGCGGGCATCCACGGCCGAGCAATTGATGTCACCCGGTCGGCTACTGCTGCACTGTGCGGCCCGACGCAATGTCATCGCGCTGCACGAGATCCACGTCGTCATGGCCGGTCACCACACCATGATCGACGGCGAGTCAGGATCGTCCCGCAGCGTCCGGACCGAGCGCGACTTCATCTGCCCGACGTTGCGGACGCTCGCCCTTCCGTACTTCGATCACCCGGACTACCAACCGCACTGGCAGGTCAAGGCCGACTTCATCGGCCCGACCGACGCACCGATGACGATGGCGATGTGACGGCTAACGGTCAGCCGCCGGTAGCCGGTGAGTAGTCGAGCAATACGAGCCGCGCGTCCAGCACCTGCGTCGCGTTGAGCCTTAAGTCGATGTCCGGCAGGCCCTCGAGGATCGGCTCCTGCCCGGTCTCGCCGAGAATCTGGGGGAAGACCATGATGCGAAGCCGGTCTACGAGACCAAGACGGAACAGGCTGCGAACCAGGGAAAGGCTGCCTATGACACGCATCGGCGCGCCGTCTTCGCGCTTCATGGCCGATACTGCGACCGCCACGTCGTCGCTGACGACGGTCGTGTTGACCCAGCGGAGGGGTGGTTGCAAGGACGAGGAGAACACCACCTTGGGCAGCTCGTCCATACGCGTGAAGGTCGGATCCGGCCTGGCCGCGACAATCTCAGACATTGCTCGGTACGTGTTGCTGCCCATCAGCATCACGTGCGGCGTGGCGAGCTGCTCGTCGATCCAGGCGTCGAGTTCGGGACCGGCGTATCCGAAGTAGGCAGGTGCATCCTGACCGGATGCGCAGCCGTCGACGGTGGCGAACCAGTCGACAGTCAGATCTCTCATGCCGTCGCTCCTTCGTTGCCTCGCTGGTCAACGCGCGTCGTCGGACTGGACGCGAGCGCCCCAGCGCCGCAACGCAAGCCGCCTGCCGGCGGAGCGCCGCCGAGGTGGCGCCTCGACCTGCTGGGAACGACCTTATCGAGCACGCGGCGGGCGCGATGCGCGACCGCGGCCTGCTTTGTGTTGTCGGGACTCGCGATTCTCACGACGCGATGTTCAGCCAGACGTCGGCGGTCGCGTCGCCACGAATCACTTGCAGGTTCCAGCAGCCCGGCTGGGTGAACAGATAACCGGCTCCCATTCCTGACCCGCGCGCCGATAGGTGCTGCTGAGATGCGCGTCAGGTCCCCACTGGAGCGGATGCGGTCGGCCGTCGGGGGCAATGCTGGTTAGGCGCAGCACGCCCGAGCCCGTGATCCTCCAGACGATCTTCACCTGTTCGTCTACGCGCAACGGGTTGTCCGGTCCGTCATGATCAGTCCCCATAACTGCACGCCGTCGCTGCTGCCCTCGACCTCGGGGAAGCCTGCGCCGCGATTGATGGGCGATGGCGGCTGGCAGCCCGGTCGAACGGTTGCTTCATGACCGTTGAATCGTCTCGCTGCCGTGCCAGCCCGACAACCAACGCGCAGGTCCCTCAACTCGCGGCGGCGGTTCAGGCGACTGCGACGTCACCGCCCTGCGCCGTCGAGATCGCGACTCGAAGGCTGGCGTTCCGCGCTTTGGGAAATGGCTAGACCGGACCGATCACGTGGCTGTCGCGAACGGTGATGGCATGGCCGTCTGGGTCCGTCACCTCAAATGAGCGGTGCGGTGGGCCACCCACGATGGAGCTCACGGCGAGCCCTTGTGCCCGCCACTTGTCGTGGATTGCGTCGAGGTCCACTTAGCCCGAATCCACCGCGCAGCTTAGTGTTCGGTCGTAGTTGATCTTTGTCTGGGTGCGTCGAGTTGAGGGTGCGGCCGAGCTGCCGATCTGCTCGGCGTTTCCACTTTGGGTTCTCCGGTCGGGCCTTGATGGCGG